>Ga0210044_10001154_pt1 | contig 39973 bp, 27 predicted proteins | sample CryGey13umfilter_2_FD_183959 | JGI IMG/M metagenome (GOLD analysis project Ga0210044, IMG submission 183959) | Groundwater microbial communities from aquifer in Utah, USA - Crystal Geyser 4/9/14 3 um filter (SPAdes) (version 2) | ecosystem: Environmental > Aquatic > Deep subsurface >... | reverse complement strand
CTAGTGCCCGTCCGGAAATACCCCATCTGCGGCGTCGCCTTCCTCCCTCGCTCCTCGGCGTACCGGTGCGTGGCCTGCGTCGCTCGGTCGTCGGCTCCTTGCACCTGGGGCATTTGCGAACGGGCACTCACAAGATGTCCTTTGGGAAGAGTTCGGAATTCGGTCGCATTTTCCACCGATCTCAGCAAAACACGCAATTTCAAGATGGGCTCTAGACTAAGGGCCGAAATTGTAAAGGCGTCAATCCGCTCCGCGGCCCTCCGACCGCCTCCGGCGGCTATCGGGCGACCGCCCAAGGCCCTCCGACCCCCCGAAGTGGCGTCAAGGCCTCCCCGTCTGCCAAGAACCAGCAACTGCAACTGGCCCCCCCTCTCCCGTTTCGGGCCCGTTTCGGAGGGGGTCGGGGGTCGGGGGCTCCGCACAGCACTCGAGCTAGATCTGGAGGAGCGTGGCGAGCCGAGTCTTGGCTTGATTGACGTCGAGGTTCTTGCGACGAGCCCAATCCCGAAGCTGGTCGGGTCCGATGCGTGGGATCGAGAAGTAGCGGGCGTGGGGATTGGAAAAGACCATGCCGGAGACCGAGGCGGCCGGATTCATGGACCAACTCTCGGTGAGCGAGATGCCGCACCGCTGCGTGGCGTCGAGCAGCGCGAAGAGCTTGTCCTTTTCGCTGTGGTCGGGGCAAGCCGGGTAGCCGAAGGCGGGCCGAATCCCTCGATACCGCTCTTGGTGGAGCTGGCGGATGGTGAGGTCCTCGTTGGGAGCGAACCACTCCTTGCGGACGCGTTGGTGCAGCCACTCGGCGAAGGCCTCGGCCAGTCGATCGGCGAGGACCTTGATGAGGATGGCGTTGTAGTCGTCGTGATTGTCGACGTGCTGCTGGGCCAGGGTCTCGACGCCGAAGCCGCTCGAGACGGCGAAGAGGGCGAGGACGTCTCGCTGCTCGCTGGCGAGGAAGTCGGCCAGTGAGAGGTTGGCTTGTTCCTCGCCGGCCTTGGTCTGCTGCTGCCTGAGGAAGATGAGCTGTTCGAGTGGCTGCGCACTGGCGTGCTCGGAGAAGACGTTCACGTCGTCGCCGGTGGCCTGCACCGAGAAGTAGCCATAGACGCCGCAGGGCTTCAGGGAGTTTTTCTCGATGGCCTCGGCGAGGAGCGTCTGTGCGTTGGCGAAGAGCTCCTTCGCCGCCGCGCCTTTCTCCGGATCGTCGAAAATCTTCGGGTAAGAACCGCGCAGGTCCCAGGCACTGAAGAGTGGACTCCAGTCGATGAAGGGCGCCAGGTCGGCGACGCTCGGAGTAAGGACCATTGGGCCCCAGAAGGGTGGCGCTGGGGAGGTGTAGTCGTTCCGCTGGAAGGCGTTCCCGACCGCGTCGGCGTAGGCCATGAGTGGGCGGCTGCGCTCTTTGTAGAGGGTTCGGAGCTCTTCTTGGGCGCGCTGCGTTTCCCGGGCGAGCTGTGGCCCGCGGACGTCGTCGAGCAAGTCCAGGGCGACCTTGGGGGCTCGAGAGGCGTCGGGCACGTAATGGGCGGTGCCGGCGTAGGCGGGCGCGATGCGCAGGGCGGTGTGGCGCTTGCTGGTGGTGGCGCCGCCGATCAGCAGCCCCTTGGTCCAGCCGGCCTCGGAGAGCTGCTGGGCGACGAAGACCATCTCGTCCAACGATGGCGTGATCAGGCCGCTGAGCCCTACGAGATCGACGTTCTTCTCGAGCGCCTCGGCGACGATGCGGTGCGCGGGCACCATGACGCCCAGGTCGACGACGTCGATGTTGTTGCACTGCAGGATGACAGAGACGATGTTCTTGCCGATGTCGTGGACGTCGCCTTTGACGGTGGCCATGAGGATGCGGCCGCGGTGGCGGACCTGGCCGCCTTTCTTTTCGAGGAAGGGCTCGAGGAAGGCGACAGCGCGCTTCATGACGCGGGCGCTCTTGACGACCTGAGGCAGGAACATCTTGCCGGCGCCGAAGAGCTCGCCGACGCGATTCATGCCGTTCATGAGGGGACCTTCGATGATCTGGACAGGGTCTTTCCAGCGCTCGAGGGCGGCCGTCATGTCGACCTCGACGTGCTCGTCGATGCCGCGGACCAAAGAGGAGACGATGCGCTCTTCGAGGCCGAGGGTGGTCCAGTCGGTTTCGGGGGCAGCTTTGTCGTTGGGGTCTTTGGTGAACTCGGCGGCTCGCTCGAGGAGTTCGTCGGTGGCGTTGGGGGAGGTGTTGAAGATCACGGCCTCGACGAGCGCCCGCAGCTCGGGGTGGATCTCTTCGTAGACCGCGACTTGGCCGGCGTTGACGATGCCGAGATCGAGCCCGGCGGCGATGGCGTGGTAGAGGAACGCCGCGTTCATGGCTTCGCGCACCGTGTCGTTGCCACGGAAGGCAAACGAGAGGTTGCTGACGCCGCCGATGAGCTTGCTCAAGGGGAAGCGACGACTCAGTAGGGCGCAGGTCTCGATGAAGCTCCGCGCGTAGTTGGCGTGCTCTTCGATGCCCGTGCCGATGGTCAGGACGTTGGGGTCGAAGAGGATGTCTTCCTCGGGGAAGCCGTGGCAGATGAGGAGGTGGTGTGCGCGGGTGAGGATGGCGACGCGCTGCTCGGTGTTGGTGGCCTGACCCTGCTCGTCGAAGGCCATGACCACGGCGGCGGCGCCCATCCTGCGGATGGCTTTGGCGCGGGCGAGGAACTCGTGCTCGCCGTCTTTGAGGCTGATGGAGTTGACGACGGCCTTGCCCTGGAGCTGTTGCAGCCCGGCGAGGAGGACCTCGAACTTGGAGCTGTCGACCATGATGGGGATCTTGGCGATCTCGGGTTCAGTGGCGAGCGCGCGCAGGAAGTTGACCATGATGGTCTTGGAGTCGAGGAGGCCCTCGTCCATGTTGACGTCGAGGACGTTGGCGCCGCCCTCGACCTGTTTGCGGGCCACGGTCAGCGCGGCGCGCAGGTCGCCTTCTCGAATCAGTTTGGCGAAGCGTCGGGAGCCTGTGACATTGGTTCTCTCTCCGACGATGGCGAAGCCGAGCTCAGGGCGCAGGACCATTGGCTCGAGGCCGCTCAGGCTGGTGATGTGCGTGCTCTCGGGAGGGGTTCTTCGCGTTGCGGCCGGCATTCTAGCGGCGATGGCGGCGATGTGTTCGGGGGTCGTTCCACAACACCCACCGACGAGGTTGAGCCAGCCTCGTTTGGCCAGCGCTCCGAGGGTGTTCGCCATGTCCTCCGGGGTTTGGGTGTAGTTGCCCAGCTCGTTGGGGAGTCCGGCGTTGGGGTAGAAGGCGATCGGCACCGGGAAGTCGTGGGCGGCGAGGGCGACGTAGGACTCCAGCTCGGCGGCGCCTTGGCCGCAGTTGAGGCCGAGGAAGACGGGCTTGGCGTGCTGGACGGAGATCCAGAACGCCTCGAGCGTCTGTCCCGAGAGGGTTCGGCCGCTGGCATCTGGGAGCGTAACGGAGATGGCGATGGGCAGGTCGAGCTCTCGCCGTTCGGCGACGTTTTGGGCCGCATGGATGGCGGCCTTGGCGTTGAGCGTGTCGAAGATCGTCTCGATGAGGATGAGATCGACGCCGCCTTCGACAAGGCCAGTGATTTGGTCTTCGTAGGCTTGCCGCATCAAGTCGTAGGTGGTGGACCGAATGGAGGGGTCATCGACGTCAGGCGAGAGCGACAGGGTCTGGTTGGTCGGGCCGACAGAGCCCGCGACGAAACAGAGGCGCTCGGGATGCATTTCGAGGAAGCGGTCGACCGCTCGCCGCGCGGTCTGGGCAGCGGCCTGGTTGAGCTCGCCAACCAGGTCTTGCAGGCCATAATCCGCCTGAGACAGCGCGTTGGCGTTGAAAGTGTTGGTCTCGATGATGTTCGCACCAGCCTCGAGATAAAGCCGATGGATATTCTCGATGATTGCCGGCTGGGTGAGGTTGAGGAGGTCGTTGTTGCCTTGCAGATCGCTGGGGTAGTCAGCGAAGCGTGCGCCGCGAAAGTCGCTTTCGGAGAGGCGGTGCCTCTGGATCATTGTCCCCATGGCCCCATCGATGATGAGGAGCTGTTGGTCGATGGCGTCTTTCAGGGACGGTTTGGCGGGGGACACTTTCATCAGGACCTCACGAGGGGCAATGGAGCGAACAAGCCATCAGGATCGTGTCGCAACTCATCAAAATGAAGCGAAAAGCGGTTGTAGGGAAGCGAGGCGAGAAACCCAAATGGGCGGGCTGGTATTCTAGCACTTCACCTGGCCCATTTCGTACGAACTTACGAAACAACGAAGATCGAACGGCCGCGTGTAAGGTCGAGATTCCACGGGCCTGCGAGGCGTGCACTGGTGCGCAGGCGAGGGAGGCTGCGTTGAATAGATTGGGGCAGTCTGGTAGAGGTTAGGCATGAATTGCTTTCTGGCCGACGAGGAGCTCGCCGAAGTCAGGACCGAGGGAATCGTGAGGTGACCTCTTGCGGGGCTTCGGGAAACGGCCTGGTCATCTTTTTGGCCGTTGAATCGACATCGTTGGGGCGGGATGGACGCTGGGATGAAGATACCCAAGATAGGAGACGTGGTGGCTTCGCGGTTCGAGCTGGTCAGCGAGCTCGGACGCGGCGGCTTCGGTGTGGTCTATAAGGCGACCCAGATTGGTATGAACCGTCCTGTCGCGCTCAAGGTCCTCCTGCCGCAAGCGGCCTCCGTCGACACTGTTGCCGAGCGCTTCACCCGCGAGGCCCAGCTGGCCAAAAACCTCGTCCACCCCAACACGATTCAGCTCTACGATTTTGGTGAGACCGACGGAGGCTGCCTCTTCATCGCCATGGAGTATCTGGATGGAGAGACCCTCGATGAGCTGTTGAAGCGAGAAGGGCAGCTCCCTCTCGATCGGACGATCACCATCTGCTCGCAGGTGCTCAAGAGCCTCGCCGAAGCGCACGAGCACGGCATCATTCATCGAGACCTGAAGCCTGCGAACATCTTTCTGCGCGAGCTGGTTGGCGAGAAGGATTTCGTGAAGGTGCTCGACTTCGGCATCGCCAAAGCGCTCAACCTCGACGGAGTCGAAGAGGAAAAGTTGACGCAGACGGGCAGCTCGTTCGGAACGCCGAGCTACATGGCGCCCGAGCAGATCCGTGGTCTCAATCTTGGTCCCCACACCGACATCTACGCGCTGGCGCTGATGATGATGAAGATGTTGACCGGCAAGACCGCAGTCGAGGGCGGGACTCCGATCGAAACCGCGGCGTTGCAGCTCTCGACCAGCCCGATCCCCATCCCAGATTGGCTTGCCCAGAGCCCCCTCGGCCCGGTGTTGGTGAAGGCCCTGCAGAAGCAAGTCGAACTGCGCTACGTCCACGCCCTGGAGATGCTGCAGGACCTAAACCGAGCGGCGATGATGCTGCAGCCGGGCTATCCGGGCTCCCCCTCTGGGCAGATCTACACTGGCGGCTTCACGCCTCCGTCCGGTCAGCTCGTTCACAGTGGTCAGCTCAACTACAACTCACTACAGCTCTCTGGTCCCGTCTCGATGGCGAGCCAGCAAGGCAAGGGCTCAGGCTGGCTCGTGCCCGTTCTCATCGGGCTCATCGTCCTGCTGATTGGCTCCGGCGTGGTGGTTTACTTCCTCGTGCTCAAGAAGGGCCCGGAGGAGAGCAAAGCCATCGCGGAGACCAGCTCTGGAGTGACCGACACGGCCCCAGGCTCAGGGACGAGTGGCTCGAAGCCAGAGTCTGAGGCGAAGCCACAGCTCGAAAACACGGCCTCAGACGAGCCCGTCGTGGCCGACAATGGTGAGGCCGGCCAAAGAGGTGGGACTGAGCCCAGTGAGGTCACTGAGCCCACCGAGCCCACCGAGCTCGTCCTCGCCGAGATGCCCAGGTACGAGGTCCCCTTGAACTCGGTCCCAGAGGGAGCGGTGGTCAAAGTTGGCGACACAGTTCTCGGACAGACTCCGCTCGTCGCCACGTTCGAGGGCGACGCGGACGTGCGAATGGTCACCTTTAGCACCCGCGGCTTCGAGACCATGACGGTGGAGGTCGACCTCTCCAATCCCAAGCCCGTAGCGGTCACGATGGTGGCTGTGGCGGTTCCCAAAGAGAACCACCGAAAGAAAGACCCCGCGAAGGATCCGTCGAAGAAAGATCCGAAGAAAGACCCCAAGAAAGATCCCACGAAGGATCCCACGAAGGATCCCGAAAAGACCGAACGCAAGTCGATCCCTCTGCCGGATTGATGGCCTCGGTCGTGAAGAGAATCCATATGAAAATCACAGGCCTCATCCTCGCTTTGACGTTTCTTTTGGTCCCATTTGTGTGCCAAGCGCAGGACTCGGACGCCAACGAGCGCTTCGATGCAGTCATCGGCGACGCGCTTCGCGCCTACAACGAGGGGGATTTCGACCGGGCGCTCGACCTCTATTTCGAGGCGAAGGTCATCAACGACCTCGCCGAGATCGACTACTCGATCGCGCGTTGCTACCACAAGATCGGCAAGTGCGAGGCCGCCAAGAAGTTCTATGATTCCGCGCTGAAGCGCGTCAGCGAGCTGCCCGAGACCTACGAGCAGAAGATCAACGAACACATCGCCTCCTTGCCCGAGACCTGCATCCCGGAAAAACAGCCCGAAGAAGTGAAGGTCGTCGAGGTCCAGACGCCCGAGGAGAAGACGCCTCCCGTCGTGCTCGAGCCGCCCACCGATTGGCTGTCGATCGGTGTCATGGCCGGCGGAGGAGCGGTATTGCTGGGCGGGCTTGGGCTCGACATCGCGAGCGCGTCCCTGGCCGACGAACACAAGGCACTAAAGACCGACCCCGCGACCGGCACAGACGCGAGCCGAAAGGCCGAGCTCGACCAGCTGGAATCGGACATCTCGACGCGCAAGACCATCGTCATCGCCATGTACGGAGTTGGCGGTGCGGCCCTAATCACCGGGACGGTCCTGTTCTTCCTGCGGATGAACGACGACTCCGCGTCTGACACGGCTTGGAATCTCTATCCGAGCGTCGGTGACGGTTCGGCGAGCGTTTCGCTGCTCACTCGTTGGTAGCTGGCACGACGGTCTTCTTTCGGGGGAGCAGGGTTTCCTCAGCTCTTGGGGGCAGCAGGTTCGGGCCTTGCCGGGTTTGCGGCGTCTCTGGCGCCGGAGTGGGGCGGACTGCCTCGAGCTTTGGCGTCGTCACTTCACGCGTCTGCTGCAAAGTTGGCGTCTCGCCCTCCTCCTGCATGGTGCGCCGCACGGGTGTGACGTGCACGGGGCTGGCCTGAGGGGCGGGAGAGACCCAGTTGGGATTGGCGTAGATGCTGAGCACCGGGACGCCATCGACGCTGGCGACAAAGACCGGGGATTGGGTCTTGTAGGTCGCCCAAATCTCGAAGAGGAAGGGGTAGAAGGCGTGCTCCTGATGGAACATCACGTACTGGGAGCTCTCCAAGCTCCAACCGTTGCGGATGTCCTCGCGCAGTAGCCCTTCTTCCTTATACATATCGACGGCATACGCGATGGTGTCGTGGAAATGCACGAGCGAGTTCTGGTCCGCGTGTGCGTTGAGCCAGTCCAGTCCCTGCCGAGCCGAATAACCCCAGAACTGCCGCTGCATGGCCTCATCTGCAGCCCCGACGTAGCCCCCCATGAGCTCGTTGTAGTAGGCCGTGCCGTTGGGGTTGGAGTGGTAGGTTTCTCTGAAAGCCGGGTAGAGGAGGACGGGGACCAGCGCCAACGTCGCCGCGGCTCTGAACTGGGGACGTTGGAAGGCGGCGACCCAGCCGCTGCACAGGAGCATGAGCCGGTCGAAGGCCCACTTCACGCCCAGGCCAGCGAAGCAGGCGAGATAAGGCATCGCGGTCATCCAATGCTTGGTGCCGCCGAAGACAGGGGTCGACGGCTTCGCGATGATGGCGAAGGGCACGAACGCCCCGAGTGCCATGAGGAGGACCGTGCCGCGATCATCCCAAGGATAGGGCCGCTGCGGGAGGTGTCCGTCCTCTCTGAAGGTCGCAAGCCGTTCTTTGGACGCTCGAAAAGCAGGGCGAAACCCTTGCGCTCTCATGGCGAATGGAGCCATGGCCAATGCCGCCAGGTCGCGGGTCAGGGGTCCGGCCAGCGCGGCCTTTAGGCGTTGCCAGACGAAGCGCGTCCTGAGGCCCCAGAGGCCGTCCAACCCCAATGCCAGCCAGCCCACGAAGCAGGTCGCGAGGGTGATGAGCGGGATCGTGTACCCGCTCATTACGAACGGAAACTCCATGGGGAAGGGCGGGATCTTCAGCATCTCGTTGAAGTAGTAGACGGCGTAGTGTTCGTGGGCGAGATGCCGCTCGACGTACCAAGCGACGCGGTTAAACGAGTCGAACCAATGCCGCGGCCACAGGAGATAGAAGACAAAGGGGCTGACCAACGCCATCGCGAAGAAGCTCATGGGCACTTTGGGCGTGTGCAGCATCCACTGCCGGCGACCCCGAGAGCGGTCCGTCGTGATGTAGAACTGCGACCATCCCGCGATCCCCCAGTGCATCACCAAGAGCGCCGGCAGGAAGAAGGCGTTGAGCTTGGTGCTGAGCGCGATTCCGAAGATCAGGGCGGTGAGCCACACCCAAGTGTGGCTCTTGGTGCTCCGCCAATAGGCGTAGAGCACAAAGAACCACATGGTCATCATCGGCGCGTCGAACGCGGCCATATGGGCGTGGAAGAAGACCCTCGGCATGGTCATCAACGCCCCGCACGCGAAGAGCCCCGCGACGCGGCTGAAAGCCTCCGCCATGAACACGTACATCAGCCAGATGAGCACCGCGACGAAGACCATTGCGGGCAAGCGCATGGCGGTCGAAGGCGGCAGCCACTTCCTCTCCTGTGAGAAGGAGCGGTAGCTGAGCGCAAACAAGCTCTTGAGCAGCGCCGGATGTTCCGGGTTGTAGCTCCAGTGCTGGTCGATGTTTTCTTGGGTGAAACTCGCGTCGGTCTTGTCGGTCTCGATGTTGCGTTCGAGCTCCTCGAACCAGCGCAGATAGTCCTTCGCCGCCTTGAAGTAGAACCCCTCGTCGCGCGCAAAGCCGATGTCCGACGAGCTGATGAGGACCGCTAGGGTCGTCGCGGCGAGCAAGAAGCCGACGAGGTGATCGAGGGTGCGTCGAGCCAACGAGACCTCGAACCGACCCCGCCGGCGCCAGAACCTCAAGATGGACGTGGGATCGTCGAAGTCGGCGTCGTCTTCGGGCTCGAGCGCGTTCTTGCTGTGCTCCTCGGTCAGCATTTCAGACCCGCTGAGAGTTCGCTCAATTGAAACAGATTTGCGTTGTCACTGTGGTGGCATTGGCGGTCGATGACCAGCAAAAGAGGTCAGAGCGAGCGCCAGTGGCCGTCTTGGAGGGCGATGCGAGTGCCACCGACTGCGGGGGCGACCGTGGCGTCTGGGTAGCGCTCGTCTCCGGGCAAAATGGCGACAAGCTCCCCATCGATGGTCTCGAACGCTGGCATGATCGGCGGCTTGGGGATCGAGGAGGCGTAGGCGACCACCCCGTCCCAGGAATCGAACTGGGCCACCTCTTCCAGCGTCCGAAAGGTCGGCGGAAAGAGGTGAAGGTGTCCTCTCGCGTGACGCTCCAAGGCCTTGGCCGGAGCGAGCCACTCGGAGGCGACGGTCTCCAGGTCGTCGTGGGTCAGCGTCTGGTTCGCTGGCGCCAGCGTCAGAAAGAACCAAGTATCGAAGCGTTTGCGCTCGCACTCAGGCGTGATCCAATGGGCAAACGGGTGCAAATAATCCAAGGGAAAGACCAAATCTTCCCCGATGGCCATCTCGAGGAACGAGCGCTCCCGTGCGTGAATGCTCCGTCTCCAACTCGCAAAGACCTCGGCGTTGACGGGGTCGGAGAGGTCGAGCAGGGAGCGCGTCTCGTCACTGGCTCGGTGCGCGATCAGCACACCCGCCTCCTCGAAAGACTCCCGAATCCCCGCAACAAAGCAGCTCGTGGCGACGTTCTCGAGCGCGTCGTTGCTCGCATTCTGCTCGCAACCCTTCGGGTTTACACGACTCTGCGTCATCCCCGGCTCCGAGTTCTTGCTCGCGAGCGCAAGGGCCCAAGGTGGCTCGCCTCGCGCCACCTCTGTGCTGGGAAGCGAGCGAAATCCGATCGCCTCGGCACACTGGAGTGGGGAGCGACCAGACACCCTTGCCAGCAGCTCTGGCGAACCGTCGGCGGGTTCGAGCCGTCCGCCGGGATAGACGTAGGCGCTGGGCATGAAGGAACTCTTCGAGGTTCTCTCGAGCAAGAACGCTTCGAGGCCACTCCCCTCGCGGAGGAGCAACACGGTCGTCGCGCGGTATGCGGTCGGCGGCTTTACTGCGGGGGCATCACTCATCGGCTTTTCTTGCGGCGCTTCTTCTTCTCGGCTTGAGTCTCTGCCTTTTGAGCGTCCCCTTTGCGCTTCTTCTGAGACTCGGCGGAGTCCTCGGAGTTCTTGGAGCCTTTGGTGTCTTTGGCGTCGGCTTCGGGAGCGGCGCTCTCGGCGTTCGCCACGAGGTCTACGGGCTTCTGGAATTGGCTGGCGTGCTGGTTCTTCCAAGGTCCGGCCAAGGAGGCCCAGATGCCCAGGAAGCCGGCGGCCGCGAACGGGATCGAGAGGTATTGTCCCATGGTGAGGGTAGTGCTTGCCTCCAAGGTCTGATACTCCTTGAAGAACTCGACGCCGAAGCGCATCGAGAAGTAGCCCGCCAAGAACAGGGACAGCATCAGGCCGAGCGGGCGCTCTTTGCCAGCATTCTTGTAGTGGCGGTTGATGAGGAACATCACCGCTAGGAGCGTTAACCCGATCATGACCTCGTAGAACTGGCTTGGGTGGCGCGGCTGGTCGTCGTAGCGCAGAAAGACCACCGCCCAAGGCACATCGGTGACGCGCCCGACGATCTCGGAGTTGAAGAAGTTGCCGAGGCGAACGCAGGAGGTGGCCAAGGGAATGGCCAACGCCATGCGGTCCGCGATCACCCTAAAGGGAAACTTGCGAACGAAATAGGCGTAGATGAGCGCCGCGACGATCAGGCCGATGGTGGCCCCGTGACTGGCGAGTCCGCCCTTCCAGAACTTGATGATCTCGACGGGATTGGCGAGGTAGCGTTCGGCTTCGTAGAAGAAGACATGTCCCAAACGCGCCCCGATGATCACCCCAGCGATCAGTCCGTAGGTCAGCTGGACGGCGCGATCGGGGTCCTCGCCTTCCTCGTGGAACTGCCAACGCAGGATGGAGTACCCGCTCATCAGACCCGCTGCGAAGAGGATTCCATAGTAGCGAAACTCGAGGCTCCCGAGCTTGATCGCCACGGGATCGATGTCCCACTGTATGGCGGCGAGTGCGCTCATTGCGCTGCTGAGAGGTTCGAGCAGGGCGTCTATCATGGTGTTGCCGAAGAAAAGAGACGAGGATCATGACGTCCATCGAGGGCGCCGTCGCGCGGACTGGATACCATCGAAATGCACTTGACGTCGAGGTCGAGCGGCGGATTGTTGAGCCCCTCGAAGTTCGCCCCCCTTTGGCCGCAGCGACGCCCGCAATCGCCGCTTCGGCGAGCCACAACCCGCTGAAGACTCGAAAATGACACTGAACACGAACCCAGAAAACCCTCGCGTCGCGGCCTTCGCCGCGGCGCTCACCGCCGTCCACTGCCAGACCTGCCTCGTCCCGAGCTCCGCCTCGCTCGATGACGGTCTGCGCCACCTGCGCGATGACCTCCTGATCGTCCCCCTAATCGACCGGGACTCCCTCTGTCTTGGTGGGCCCGATCGCCAGAAATTTCTCGACGCGCTCGTGACGAACAACGTTCGTGCCCTCCGGCCTGGCGAGGGCTGTTATGCGGGCTTGCTCGACGACCGTGGCCACCTGCAGTGCGATTTGCGCGTCAGCCACAGGGAGAATGACCTCTTCCTCGACATCGGATTCGAGCGCTCGACGTCCTTGGCTGCGACCCTCGACCGCTACCGATTCCGCGAGAAAGTCGTGATTCGAGCTCGCTCCGCCGAGCTCGCTGCCGTTCTCATCGCGGGTCCGCGCTCGGCGGCCTTCGTGCGCGCCGAGCTGGGCGTCGCCAGCCCTGCCAAGTACGGCTGGGTGAGCGCCCAGTTGGCGCAGCGCCCCGTCGAACTCACAGGCGCCGACTGGCTCGGCGAGACGCCGTCGACCTGCTTGTGGCTCCATCTCAGCGAGCTTGACGAGATGTTGGCGGCGTTGCTCGACGCGGCCACAGGCTATGGGGGCGCGCTCGGTGGCTACCAAGGACTGGAGCAGGCCAGACTCGAGGCTGGTGTGCCGCGCTTCGGCGTGGACCTTCTCGAGGGGGACTTGCCCATCGGCGCTCGAGCCGACCACATGCTCAACTTCGAGAAAGGTTGCTACCTCGGACAAGAGATCATCGCCCGCGTCGATTCTCGCGGCAAAGCCAATCGATTCTTGGTTGGGGTGAGGATCGCCGGGCAGACCGTCCCGAGTTCGGGCGCAGAGCTCGTCGCGGACGGCAGCGTCGTGGGCCACCTGACCACCGTCGGGCGCAACCCAGCGTTCGCCGATGCCATCGCGTTGGCGTGGGTGAAGCGTGGCTGGGAGGCCGTCGGCACCTCGCTCTCGTGCCACGAACGTGCGGTGACCGTGGTCGGGTTGCCGTTCGACAAGCCCTCCTCGCCAGCGAGCGAGCGCGCGTAGGGACGCGAGATGGCTCGCTTCGAGCCGCCTCTGTTCCGAGCAGCGCGCGAGAATCCGAGTGAGGGGAGCTTCGGGGCTACGAGCGGTTGCGCTCAGCTCGACGGGTCAGTAGGCGATCCACAGAAGGAAAGGCACGACAAGCCCCATGGCGACGCAGAGAATCGCGGTGTAGCCGATGATATCCCGAGCGCGCAGCCCCATGATGCCGAGCAGCGGCAGCGCCCAGAAGGGCTGCAGCATGTTGGTCCAGGCGTCGCCGTAGGCGAAGGCCATGACGGTGGCCCGCGGAGCGACGCCGAGGCTCTTCCCGGCGCGCACGAGGATGTCGCCTTGGACGACCCACTGGCCACCGCCAGAGGGCACGAAGAGGTTGACGAAGCCGGCGGAAAGGAAGGCGAGGATGGGGAAGGTGTCGGCGGTTGCGGCGTCCGCCACGAGGTGACTGGCGGCGGTGATGAGGCCGGTCTCTTTCATGACGCCCAAGATGGCGAAGTAGAAGGGGAACTGCAGCACGATGCCGCCGACGCCACGAGCGCCGTCGGCGACGGCTTGCACATAGCGCCCCACGCGTCCTTGCAGCGCCAAGCCGCTGAAGAGAAAGAGGAGGTTGACGGAGTTGATGTCGAGCTCTAGCCGGTCGGTGCGCAAGGCGAAGGCGACGCCGAGCAGCCCGCTGGCGCCGATCAGGGTGCCGATGGCGAGGGAGTCTTGGAGCCAGGAGACGACTCCACTTTCGCGGTTGGGAGCATAGGCCGGCAGGGGTTCGAGCGGCTCCGCGGGGCCACGCATCTCGGCGCCGGGACGTGGGGCCAAGGCCCAGAAGAGCAGCGGGATGCCGACCACCAAGACGCCGGTAACGAGGAGGTTTGCGTTGCTGAAGAGCGTCTCGCGGACCGAGATGACGCCGATGAGCGCCTGCAGGAAGTGGCCGTCTTCGGCGACCTTGAGCGGGGCGGAGCCGCTAAGGCCGCCGTGCCAGACCGCGAAGCCGGCGTAGGCGGCGGCTCCCAGCAGCGGGTAGTGCAGCACGAGGCCGCGCCGTGTGGCGTTGCGGGCGATCTCTCGGGCGAGAAGGGCTCCGACGATGGCGCCCAAGCCCCAATGCACGACGCTGGCGAGGCAGCCGACACCTGCGACGAGGGCGGCGGCGCTGGCGGTGTCTCGGGGCAGCTGCGCGATGCGGTCGACGGCGCTCTGCACGGGCGGGCTGGTGGCCAGCGCGTGTCCAGTCACCAGGACGAGGCACATTTGCAGGGCGAAGGCCAAGCCGCCAGGGTTCGCGAACCCGGCCAGCCAGGCGCCGAAGACTGTCCAGAAGATGGAAGGGTCGGGCGGCGCGTCGGCCTGGGCGAGGTCGCGGAAGAGGGCCGCGGAAACGTCCTCGCCGAGCGTCAGGTTCGCTGCGCCGAGGAACATCACGAGGAGGGTGAGGCCGAGCGCGAGGAGGAAGGGGTCGGGGACCAGTCGCTGTGCCCAGCGGCTGAAGGCCGCACCGAATCTCTGGATGAGGGCGCTCATGGGCGGCCGTGTCGAGCTCTGGCTGCGGTTTGTTGACGGCTAGGCATCTCGAGTCCAAGTGGCGGGTGGAGAGAACACTCTGCGGCTGAGGCGAAGCTAGTCGGGCACGGTCATGTTGTTGCGCGTTTTCTTGCGCTTCTGCATGTAGACGAAGCCGTTGTAGGCCGCGGCGTGGGAGACCTCCATGCTGACGGAACGGTAACCGCGCGCCTCGAACCGGTAGGTGGCCATCTGGTCGGACTTCACAACCTCGAACTCGAGAGGCGAGCGACCGATGGGGTTGGGGTCGCCCTGTCGGTAGACCTGCACGCCGCTGGGCTTGGACTCGAACTTCAGGGTCACCCGAGGCAAGGCAGTGATGCCGAAGAAAGAGGCCATCATGGCGCCCTTGGTCAGCGGCAAGCCTAACGGGTGAGTGGTGATGACCGTAGACTTTTGGCTCATCGGCAAGATGATTGGAGCCGCGCTGATGGCCTTGTAGACGTTGTACAAGACGATGGCGGGCGTGCCAGGGCTCGAACGCGGCAGCAACGGCAAGGGCAACTGGCTGGCGTCGATGCCGAACGGGCTGCGCGGAAAGTGCTGTTTGGAAACGGCCCCCATTATTGACGACGTGGCCTGAATTCCCAAGAGTCTGGCGTGATCGGGAGGCGGGGGCACTTCGTCTTTGGCCCCATCGACGGCTTCGGCTTCTGGCGTCGGTGGTTGCCCGTGGGTGAGGATAAGCGTGGTCGCGACGATGCCGAAGACCAAGGCGACGATCACCGCGGAGTACAGGACCACTCCTCTGGAGCGAGGTTGCAGGCGGTCGAGATCCTCAGCCGAAATCCGCTCCGTCGGTTCTGGGTCGTAGCGGATGCGGTTGGCTGGGTTGTTGATGTCGTCGAGCTTGATGTTCTGCGAGAGCCGGTTCGTGTACTCGCGCAGCTCTTCAATGCTGATCTTCTCGAGGTCGCTGAGGAGCTCTGCGGCGTTCTGGTAGCGATTCTCGATCCTCTTGGCGAGACACTTCTTGAGAATCCAGCCGGCAGGGCTCTGCTCGATCCAGGGGGGGATGGGGATGGGCTCGGGCGAGGCTTGTTTGACCGCGACGTCGAAGGGGGAGTTGCCATCGACGACCTGAGCGCCTGTCAGTGCTTCGAGGATAATCAGGCCAAAGGCATAGATGTCGCTCGCAGAGGTGACGCCGCTGCCGCGCACCTGTTCGGGACTCATGTAGGCTGGGGAGCCAAAGGCGGTGCCGGTTCGGGTGAGCTTGTCGGTGAAGCCATCATCGCCCCACGCCTGAGAAACCTTGGCGATGCCAAAGTCGAGGACCTTGACGAAATCCTCTTTGCCCATCTCGCAGACGAAGACGTTCGAGGGCTTGAGATCCCGGTGCACGATGCCGTTTTCATGGGCTTCGGTGAGGGACTTGGCGATCTGCTCGCCGATGGCCATGCAGGAGTCCAGAGGGATGGGGCCCTTGGACTCGATGCGCTCCTCGAGGGTTTCGCCTTTGAGCAGCTCCATGGAGATGTAGAGCACTCCAGAGGAGGTCTGCCCAAAGTCGTAGAGCCTGATGGTGTGCGGATGGGTGAGGAGTCGGGCGAGGCGTGCCTCGCGTCGGAATCTCTGGGCGGCTTCTTCATAGCCGGCGATGCTGCGGCGCAAGGTCTTGAGCGCGACCTCACGTCCCATATCCTTCTGGCGTGCTCGATAGACCACGCCAAACCCACCCTCGCCGAGGATATCGACGATCTCATAGCGGTCGTCGATGATGGAGCCGGGCAGCAGGATGTCGTCGGGTGAGAAGGGGCCCGTCAGGTTCTCCATGTCTGGACTTCCTGTCAGGTCCCAACCGCCTTCATCCCATTCGCTCATACATCACAATCCTGGCTCCGACAGCGCCTTCGGTCACACGACGAAGCGCCCGGTGCAGTAATCGCCCTATTTGCCGCGCGATGGAGCAACCTGCTGGGTGCCAGCCGCGGCGGTCGGTCTGTTCTTCGAGCACACTGGTCCGTAACCAGCGCAATAGGGTGTGTCCTCTTGAGCACAACGCGGGTGTATCGAGGTAGGCCACCCTCGCCGTCTCCTAAACTTAGCTTTGCCCCGTAACTCCGTCAACGTAGACACCTTTCCGTGGTGGTTGGGTTCAACGACGGGCCACGAGCCGCTGTGCTCGCCTTCGGAGTCCAACCATCGAGCCGGGCTCAACCTTACCCTTCCTTGTCGGGTGCCTCCAGTGCCTCCAAATCGGCGGCGAGATCGCCAATGATCTCCTGCACCTGAGCCTCGGTCTTGACGAGCTTGTGGCGACAGCTCTTGACCAGCTCAGCAGCGCGGCGCACCAGAGCCGAGAGATCGTCGAGGTCGACATCATCGCGATCGAGGTGTTCGAGGATCTCCCTGAGCTCGTCGAGAGCGGGGGCAAAGCCGATCTCGACGTCCGCTTCGGAGTCGTTGGAGGGAGTGTTGCTCTTCTTTTTCACTTCGAACTCCACAAAGTCTATCACTGGCCTTGCCACCAGCTGTCGGCTGGCGGGAGAAAGCCGGTTTCTGTGAATTATTGCCGCTCATCGTTCACGGACTCAACCACGGCGAGCAGGGTCCCATCGGCGAGCTCGACCTGTAACAGGTCGCCCGAACGAACCTTGTGGATGGAGCGGAGTGTTCGTCCGTCCGCTTTTGTGCTGACCCAGGCAAACCCCCTCTCTAAGAGGCGTTTTGGGTCGGAGAGGGCGACGCGGGCGTCGATGGCGTCCAGCGCCCTGCGCGACTCCTCCAGCGGTCTGGAGGCTGTCCGGATCAAGCGTTTCTCGAGCTCCGCGACAGAGCGCCTCTCGCGAGCCAGAATGGTGCGCACACGCCCTTCGGAGAGGATTCTGAGCTGCAAGGTGTCGAGCTCGCGGGACTGGAGCCGCAGGTGGGAGCGCGAGCGTTCGACGATCTGCATCGAGGCGCGATCGAGCAGGGTCCTTTGCCCGCGGAGGAGGTGCAGGGCCGACTGGGTGACGCGATCCTGCAAATATTCGTAGCGGGCTCGCCGCTGGGCCAAGAGGGCACGCAAGGCAGTGGTCACGCCTTGTGCCGTAATGCGGAGGGCCTGTCTGGCTCGGGTGTGGTTGGCGCTCGCGCGACTGCTGATCTTGGTGATGTGGGTTTCGAGCTCGGAGGCGTAGGCAGAGACCCTGTCGTTCAGCAGGCTCGCGGCGGCGGTGGGGGTCTTGACCGAGGTCGCGACCTGGTCCAGGACGCTCTGGTCGCGCTGGTGTCCGATGCCGATGACGATCTTCAACGGGAACTCGGCGACTTGGATGGCAACGGGGAGATCGTCGAACCAGGCCAAATCGGTGCGACTGCCGCCGCCGCGGGTGATCACCACGACGTCGTAGGTGCGGGCCCCGCGCTCCACATGTCTACGGACTCGGTCGAGGGCCCGTGTGAACGTCGCGACCAAGTGTTTTCCTTGCACCTTGATGGGGTACACGTCGACGACAAACGCCCAGGGCGCGCTCTGCAGCTCATGGAGGAAATCGTTGCGCGCCTCCCCCTCGAGGCTGGTGAGGAGGGCCACATGTAAGGGGACCAGTGGCATCTGCAAGGCGCGATTGCGTCCGAGGAGATTGCGGCGGTCGAGCTCCTTGATGATCGACTCGCGCTTCAGGGCGAGGTTGCCCAGGGTGTAGACCGGGTCGATGTCCCGCACGATGACTTGGTAGCGCCCATTGGGAACATAGAGTTCGACGGAGACCTTGAGCCGCACCGTGAGTCCATCTTCGAGGGCGAAGGGGTCGTCGGCGTTGCGGATTCGGTATTCGATGCGCGCCCGATCGTCGGGCCATAAGGTCGCGGAGACACGGGCGCGCACGGCGTCGCTGTCTTGCGGCTTCTCGACGAGTTCGAAGAACGACTGGCCACCGCGCGAGGCGCGATCGAGCCCGAGAATCTCGGCGACCAGCCAGATGTCCCTCGGGAAACGCTCGCGCAGCGCGTTGCGCACGAAGAGATTGAGACGCGCGACGCTCCAGGACTGGGTCGCCTCGGGTTGTTGCGCGCATCCTGCCCTGGCTGCGAGTTCTTGCGGCAACTCCTGCGGCGCCGCGGAGGGAGCCGACGGTGCAGTTGGCAGTGGCGTGCGCGCCTCCATGACAGTGCGGGGCCACTCCGCGAACGGGGGCGATGGGTTATCGCCCACATCCTCCCTCGCGCGGTACGCACTCGGCTTGGGATTGAGGCTGCTCTGCACCAGTCGCTCGGCCTGCTCGGAGTCGACGGTCCGCGTCACCACGGGCCTGGTGAGTGCGCTGCTGCCGCAGAGCTGGTGAACTTCCGCGGCTGCGACGAACCCCAAAGGCAGCAGCTTCGCCAACGCCTCACTGGCAGCGGTGGCTGGTACTGTCCATTGCTTCGCCTGCCCGTCCCATCGACGGCCGGCGATGCTCTTCACCGTGTCGATTAGAGCCGGGTCGAAGCGGAAGCGGATCAGCAGTGAGCGGCCGCTGGGATCCAGGAGGATTCTGCGTGGCAAGGGACACCCCTTGGGCTGAACATCAGTGTGGCCGAACGCCAGGCGAGCTCGCACCCCGGGGATAGCGAAGAGCGGTGGGAACCCAAAGGGTTGCGAGCAGGAGACGGCCAAACTATCGCCGATTTCCGTTGCTGACGCCATCGCCCCTTCTCTGTCGGCCCAACGGACGCGAAGACCACCGCCTTGTTTCGAAGTGCTTGTTCACGGTAACTTGAGCCATCGCGAGTAGGCACGGCTTCACAGTGAGCAATCGTTTACACGGGCAAGCGTTCCCGCTCTGCGGCCAGCCACCTGGATTCGAGATGCCCAGCGTTCAACGGCCGGGACGAGAGAGTCGCTCAGCGGAGGGGACATGGCGTTTTTGATCGATCGTGAGATCGCAGAACGGGTGCGGGAGCTCGATCTTTCGTTCAATGAGTACGGGCTCGACAAGTACGGGATCTCGCAGAAGTACCTGTCGATCTTCCACACGATTTTGGGCCGCGCCTATCGACACTACTTTCGGGTGGAGTGCACTGGGCTCGCGAACGTTCCGGCACAAGGGCGAGCCCTTTTGATTGGGAACCACTCCGGCGGACTGCCCCTCGACGCGGGCATGGTCTTGGCGTCGATGCTCCTCGACCACGAGCCGCCTCGACACGCCCACTCGATGGTCGAGTACTTCGCCCAGCATTGGCCTTTTGTGTCCCAGTTCTTCAACCGCATCGGCCAATTCACGGGGCTGCCCGAGCATGCGGAGCGGTTCCTCCGCGAAGATCGGCTTGTTGTCGTGTTTCCCGAGGGAGCCCGCGGGACTGGCAAGCTCTACAAGGACAAATACCAGTTGGTACGCTTCGGAACCGGGTTTGTTCGGCTCGCCATGCGGACCCAGTCGCCCATCGTGCCGTTTGCGTTCATCGGCGGTGAAGAGGCGATCCCCACGATGTTCCACATGACGCGTCTGGCCAAGATGATCGGTGCACCGTACATCCCTGTTCCCTGGCAGATTCTGCCCGTGCCGCTGCCAGTCAAGTGCACCATCCACTATGGTGCGCCCCTCTTTTTCGAGGGCGACGGCGCGGAGAGCGACGAGGAGATCGAGAAGCATGTGGAGGAGGTCAAGGACGCCATCCGTGGGCTGATCAGCAAGGGCCTGGAGATGCGTCGTTGAGTGTCGATCGTCTTTCGCGCGCTCCCCGACACGGGGCGGTCTCGAAGCGAGCCATCTGCGTGCCTGCGCGCGAGCCGAGCCTGTTCAGGCGCGACGGGGTCTTTCGAACAACGAGCCCTGCCGCGCCCCATTGCACCCACACCAGCGAAGGGACACCGTGAAAGTCGTCATCACCGGTATTACAGCGACCTTGGGGCGCATGCTCGCCGAGCGCCTCCTCACCAAGGGTCATCAGGTCTTGGGTATCGACCGCCGCCCGTGGCCGGGCGCTCCCCAAGGCGTGCAGATGTTCAAGGCGGACATCCGCAAACGTCCAGCGGAGAACGTGCTGCGCATGCACCGGCCCGACGCGCTGATCCACATGGCGACGGTGACGCACTTCACGACCCGCTTCGAGGAGCGCTACAAGATCAACCTGATCGGCACCCGCAAGATCCTCGAAGAGTGCGCGGAGCACGAGGTCGGGCAGGTCATCTTCATCGGGCGTCACACGGTGTATGGCGCGTCGGCGGACTCGGCCCTTTACCACACCGAGGACGACCCGCCGCTCGCCGGTGCGACGTTCCCCGAGCTCGCCGACATGAGCGCCGCCGACTTCTACGCCTCCTCAGCGCTCTGGCGCTGGCCACAGATCGACACGGCGGTCCTGCGGCTCGTCTACACGCTCGGGCCCTCGAGGCGCGGGACCTTGGCCAATTTCCTCGGTGGTGGCGGGCGAGTGGCGACGGTGCTGGGCTTCGATCCTCTCTTCCACCTCATGCATGAACGCGATGCCGCCGAGGCCATCATCATGGCGCTCGAGTCCAAGCTGAGGGGGGTCTTCAACGTCGCAGGTCCGGACCCAGTTCCCCTCTCGCTGCTCTGCAAAGTGACGGGTGTCCATGCTGTGGCGCTTCCCGAACCCATCTACCCGTTCATGCTCGGACATTTTGGCTTCCCGAAGCTCCCCATTGGGATCGTCAACCACGTCAAGTACCCGATCGTGGTGGATGACACGGCTTTCAAGACGGCGACGGGGTTCGAGCCTTCCTGCGATGCCATCCAGACGATGGAAGCCTTTCGCTGGCTCTAGCCCATGTGCGGCAAGAAACGAAAAACTCCCTCAGGAAATGCGGAGGGAGTTTTTTTGCAAAGAGCAACCTCAGATGTCGAGGTTGCTGACGTTGAGCGCGTTCTCTTCGATGAACTCGCGTCGCGGCTCGACGGCGTCACCCATGAGGACGGTAAAGAGGGCGTCGGCGTTAAATTCGTCGTCGACCTCGACCCTGAGCAGCGTCCGACGAGTGGGATCCATGGTGGTCTCCCAGAGCTGCTCGGCGTTCATCTCGCCCAGACCTTTGTAGCGCTGAATGGTTTGGCCAGCCTTCCCGCCAGTGAGCACGGCCTCGGCGAGGGCGTCGGCGTTGGTCAAAACGACGCTTTCTTTCGTGGAGCCGATGAGCGTGAACTGAGGTCCGAGCTTGGTGCTGATGGTCTCGTTCAACTGGACGAGTTGCTGGAAGGTGCGACGCTTGAGGAGACCGCCGTCGATGCGGGTTCTCTTCAGGTTGCCCATATGCCGGGTGGTCCAGTCGACGTAAGGGCCATCGAAGGCGTCTTCGTCGGTTGAGGGTACGAGCACCGCAGGGACGTCGAAGTTGGTGTCTTGGTAACGCTCGTCGAGGAGGCGGGCGAGGGCCTGGACCCACTCCACGAACCGGGGCGGGTCGGCGGCGACCTCCTCGGAGAGAGGCAGCTCACGGATCATGGCGTCGATGACGCGGGGATCGTTCTGTCCGCTGAAGCGGTCGCGTTTGCGCTGATATTCGAGGGTCAAGGAGACGAGATTGCGGATTTCCTCGGCCTCGAGGGTCTCGGTGGCGGTGACGACCTGGGTGCCCTGGGTGCCGCAGTTGAGCAAGTAGGATTCGTAGTCCGGCTCGCCTTTCAGGTAGCGCTCGTTCTTGCCGCGTTTGATTTTGTAGAGCGGAGGCTGAGCGATGTAGAGGAATCCTCGCTCGACCAGCTGCGGCATCTGACGGAAGAAGAAGGTCAGGAGCAAGGTGCGGATGTGGCTTCCGTCGACGTCGGCGTCAGTCATTATGACGATGCGGTGGTAGCGCAGCTTGTCGATGTTGAAGTCGTCCGCGGTGCCAGCGCCAAGCGCGCTGATGAGCACCATGATCTCCTGCGATGAGATCATGCGATCGAAGCGTGCCTTTTCGACGTTGAGGATCTTACCTTTGAGGGGAAGGATGGCCTGGAAGGCTCGGTCTCGGCCTTGTTTGGCGGTGCCACCGGCGGACTCTCCCTCGACGATGTAGATCTCGCACTGGGCGGGGTCTTTGATCTGACAGTCAGCGAGCTTACCCGGGAGTGTCGATGACTCGAGCGCCCCCTTGCGGCGGACGAGTTCACGGGCTTTGCGGGCGGCATCGCGAGCGCGGGCGGCGTCAACGGACTTGCCGATGATGGCCCGAGCGAGCGCTGGTGCCTCCAAGAGCCAGGTCCCCAATCCGTCGTTCACGGCCTGTTGCACGTGGCCGAGGATGTTGTTGTTGAGGAGCTTGTCCTTGGTCTGATTGGAGAAGGTGGGGTCAGGGAGCTTGACGCTGACGATGGCAAACAACCCTTCTCGAATGTCGTCACCAGAGAGCACGCCCTTGAAGGCCTTGAGCAGCTGCTCGTTTTGGGCGAACTGATTGATGGTGCGGGTCAGTGCGGTCTTGAAGGCGGTCTCGTGGGTTCCGCCGTCGTTGTTGCGGATGTTGTTGGCGAACGCGACGAGCTTCTCTTTGTAGTCCTCGGTCCACTGCAGAGCGAGCTCGACGGTGACTCCTTCCTCGGGGATGACCTTGTGGATGTAGATGGGGTCTGGGTGGATGGCCCCTTTCCCCCTGGTCAGGAAGGAGACGAAGCTGGCGATGCCGCCTTCGAACTGGAAGTCGAAATGTCGCTCGTCACGCTCGTCGTGGATCGAGATAGAGACCCCGCGATTGAGGAACGCGAGCTCACGCAATCGGTTCGTGAGCTGATCGAAGTTGAAGTCCGTGATGCCGAAGATGGAGCGGTCGGGGAGGAAGGAGATCCGTGTTCCCTTCAGGGTCGTGGGGCCCACCTCGCAAATGGGTGCGTCAGGGACCCCTCGTTGGAAGCGCTGCGTGTACTCCTTGCCGGCGATGCGGGTCTCGAGGCGCAGCCAATCGCTGAGGGCGTTCACACAAGAGATGCCGACGCCGTGGAGTCCGCCGGAGACTTTGTAGGAGTTGTTGTCGAACTTTCCGCCGGCGTGCAGGCGAGTCATGATGACTTCGGCCGCGCTGACGCCTTCTTTCTTGTGCATATCGACGGGAATGCCGCGACCGTTGTCCTCGACGCTGGCAGAGCCGTCGATGTGCAGCACGACGGAGACCTTGTCGCAGTGTCCAGCCAAGGCCTCGTCGACCGAGTTATCGACGGCCTCGAAGATCAGCTGGTGGAGTCCGGAGAGCTCGTTCACATTGCCGATGTACATGCCGGGCCGCTTGCGCACCGCCTCGAGCCCTTCGAGCACCTGGATGGAGTCGGCGTCGTAGGTCCCGTTGGTCACACTCGAAATTTCTATATCTTTCGCGCTTGCCCGTGCGGCGATGTTCTGCGCGGTCTCGGTCACTACATCTCCAGCTTGATTCATATGCCTCGTCCTTGATGGTTCTCGTGCTCGCGATTCATTGCTTCCCGTGGGTTGGCCACGAACGCTCGTGGGCGAAAGAAATGAGCGCGAGGTTTGTTGGGCCAGTGAGGCTTCTCATAAGGCCCGAACAAAGACGCAACACCATACCACAACAGCCGCCGAAGGTCTAGCCTTGGTTGCCTTTCGTGAATAAAGATAACGCTTATAAAACAGCACGTTGGGCGCGCATCTCTGGGGCCATCACCTGGGCGAGCAACAGGCCTTGTGGCGTGAGCTGTCGGGCCATCCCAAGCACACAATTCGCAGCGAGACGCCACAAGCAAAACGGCCTTTGACGAGGGAGACTGTGCTCGTCAGAGGCCGTTTGGTTCTCGAATCGATTCTGAGGGCTTCGGCGTGGCGCTAGGCGAGAGTGCGAGGCAACACGAGCAGCGGCACCCGGCTCAGCCGAAGAACGCGCAAGGTCGTGCTGCCAACGAAGAAGGCTTCCACCACTCCGCGGCTGTGCGAAGGCACGACGAGGATGTCGATGTTCTGCGCCTCTGCGGCCTCGGCTATGGTCTCCGCCACCACGGTGCTGGCTTGGCAGCGGTAGGACACCGAGTCGAACTTCTCGGCCTCGACGAACTCCTTTAGCCGGACCAGCGAGCGTTGCTCGAGCTCCTCGATGGCGATCTTGGGGATCCAATAGGGTGGCTCTCCTGGCACGATCGCGGCGGGGGGAATGTCCGCGGCGTGAAAGAGCTGCAGCGAGCATTCGAGCGCTCGCGAAAGCTGATAGGCCCAGCGCACGCCGCGCTCGCTGTCCTCGCTGAAGTCGCTGGTGGCCATGAGGTGTCGAAGCGGCGGTGGCGTCTCGAACATCGGTTGTTCTTCGACGTGAGGGACGACCAGCACTGGCACCGCGGATTTGCGGACCAAGCGCTTCGAGGTGGAGCCAATGAAGAATCGCCGTACGCCCAAGGCACCAAAGCGACCACAGACGACCAAGTCGACATCGTTCGCTTCGGCGATTCGCAAAATCTCTTTGTGCGCGACCCCTGAGGCACTGAGGATCTCGTAGTCCACCTCGAGCTCGGATAGGACTGCGTCGAGCCGCTCCATCCATTTGGCGCGGGCGAGCTCCATCTTGACCATGTACTCGGACAGCGCGTCGGAACCGAGGAAGCCGTAGGAGCGGATCTCGTCGACGTGCAAAACGATCAGCTTCGCCTTGAGTTTGACGGTGAGACTGGTGGCGACCATCGCGGCGCTCCACGCGCTCTCCGAAAGATCGACAGCGACTAGGATTTTCTCGAGACGCATGGCCCGACCTCCACAAGATTTCTGCGCTGCCGCCGACCACTCGAGGGTTCGAGTCGCTGGTCGTGGCCGCGGTGAGAGAACATTGGACTCCGAGCTTGGCAGTAGCGAGGTTGCGCGAAACCCGCTCGGCTTGGCGACCAACGACAACCGACCCGCAGCTCCCTCAACCGAACAACGGACGAAGATCTAGAGAAGCAATATCTCCGTTTCGCTATGCCAACTTAGATCATCTTTCGAAGGACATCAGTGGCACTGATGACGCCGAGGAGATTGTCTCCCTCGACCACGAACACTCTGTGGATCTTGTGCCGCAGCAACGTTTCGATCACCGTTCTGGGGGAGTCCTCGGGACCAACCGACAGCAAAAACGGCGTCATGATTTCCGAAATCGGTGGCGAATCATCGGCCTCGAGGTGAAATCCCGTGCTGAGTTCCTCCCCGCCAGTCGCCGCGAAGTTATCCATCGGACTCTTCTTGCCTGAGTGATTCTCCTCGACCTCGGCGTAGAGACCCCGCTCACGCTCGAAACGCACGATATCCGATTGGCTGAGCACGCCTTTGAGCAGGTTGGTCTCGTCGGCGACCGGCATGGCGCTAAAGCCCTTGCTGCTGAGGATGCGAGCCGCTTGTTTCACCGTCGTGGACGGATGGATGGTCTCCGGCGAAGACGTCATCAACTCTCTCGCCCAACGCACCTCCAGAGTCAGCAAGTCAATCGTCCGGCCAGCATCGTCACGAGCCACAGGCAGTGTCATCACACGCTCCGTCGAGTTTTGGGAGGCGTCTCAGCCTCCTCAGTTTTGCGCGCCATCGCGCTTTGGGCGAGGGCTCACCAAGGAACTTGGAACGGGCTCGCCGGCAAACCCTCCAGGACGCGCACATTGTTCGCCGCCGAACCGGCAAGCCCACGTGGTTGGTTGTCCGCCGAGCGAGTTCTTCATCAGGCAACTCGGAGGCAGGGTGGTGAAGAGTCGTGTAAACCCCACGAGTTGCGTGCAGGATGCGGGCAACAACTCTCGCCTTTCATCTACACCGAAAACCCCAAGATAGTTCTGGCGGCTCATAAGACTGCAACAACCTTTCGGTACTTAAAGGTCTACTGCCGAGGCCGAGAGTCGTCAATAGCCCTCCTGCGATCCGCTCCTCGAGAGATTATTCGGCGGCTCCTGGAAGTTCTTTTGCTGGCCGTTGACCGTTAGGCCAGTAAGTCCATGTGGCCGGCCGCTGAAAGTGAACACTTTTCTCTGAAGACCACGTGAATTTCAGGGTTCGCCCTCAGAGCAAATCCCGCACGAGCTCCCACGCGTTGCCCACGTTCGTCGACACGGCACCTCATGGACCTTCTCGCCCTCAGACAGTAACCTCGGCGCCTCGACTAACAACTATGCGGAGAGGAGGGAGTCATGAGTGATCGACACATCGGTATCGCGCTCTTTCATCGACTTGGCTTCGACGACCTAAAATCCAGAGTCGGCGGACCTCTTCTCGCCTTGTTGGGCACCGCCTCGACGTCGGCTTTGGAGCTCCGCCTCGGCGACGAGTCCCTCGGTCTGGCCACCGAACAGGCGATCGCCGCCGTAACAAAGGCCGAGCTGAGCCGAGGAGCCGACCGAGCTTTGACGGTCCAGACCGCCGACCGCTCGGCGCTGGTCGAGCTCTCCGATCCCCAGCGCGACCGGCCTCGGGCCATCACGCCCAGCTCCATGAGCCTTGTGCTCAAAAGCGAGGACCTCGATCGCAAAGCCTTCCTGAAGCTCTGTGAGGCGGTCGACGTGCGGTACGGGTTCGTCACCGTGACCGACTCGTTCGAGACCGCTTACGACGAGGTGTTCTGGCCAGACGCGCAGCACCTGAAAGCGTCCTCCGAAGCCCGTCGGCACTCCAACGCGTGGCTCCAGATGATCCGCTCCTTCGGGCGACACCAACTGGGTGTCGGCATCCCGGACATCTACTGGCTCAACGTCTTTGGTTTTCAGCTCATCAACGAGCTCCGTCGCCTGCACAGCTGGGACGAGCTCGAAGGGCTCGTGCCCCTGCGCTTTCTCGAGAGCGGCGCCGTTTACTTCACCACCTCGGACCTCCCCGCCACCGTCGATTCCGACGCGCTGAGTTCGCTGGCCTGCCGGATCGCGAATGCCTGTGCGCCCCTCGGACTCATGCACCGCGCCCTCGTTCAAGCCCGACAAGGTGACCGCCTCGTGCTCGACTCTCTCGCCGCGACCGCCGACCGACGGCTCCTGTTGGGTTTGGCGTTCGCAGACGGCCTCGAAGCGTTTCGTCAGCTCGCCGGACCCACGGCCAGCGCGGTCGAGACCGTGCAACAGGCCTTGAACTTCCTCGACGAGCACGCCAGCGACCGGCCGAGATGCTACGGCGAGGCGCCCCCCGAATACCACGATGACGACACCATACTCGGCCTGGACGTCGTCGAGGAGTCCGAAGAGACCGCTGCCGAAGGCAAGAGCATGAGTGTCGATGCCGACGAACAAGTCCCAGAGCTGACGCCTGAGCAGCTGGCCGAAGATCCCGTCGAGGCGAGCGCAACCTGGAACATCCGCTGGAACGCTTGGGGGTCCGTGCGTCTCGAGGTGCCGTCGATTCGCTGGTCCGAGGTCGCCGACCCCACCCACCGAGCCCTGAGCGTCTCGCTGGTCAACGCACTGCCGGCCGACGTCCAGCTCGTCCTCGTGCGCGCCGCCTGCCTCGTCGATGAGCAGGTCGTCGCTGTGCACGAGGTGGCGAGCCCCTCGCTCAACCTCGCCCCAATGTCTGGGCGAACACGCATCGAGCTCGAGGTGGACGCGCCACTAACGGGGAGACGGCTGGTTCTCAGCGCCGGCTTGCGCTACGTCCTCGAGGACGCAGTTGCGGACATCCTCGTCGAGAACGGCGTCGCGCGCGTTCTCGGCGCCCCCATAGGGACGCTGGTCGCCAAGGCCTGGCCCGCGGAGATCTCTATCCAGCCCCACCACGACGAGCTGCTCGTGCGGGTGAGCAACACGACTCAGGAGCCGTGGCGTGGCTGGGTGGTCTCGCTGCGCGAGTCGGAGGCGGACGTTGGCTATGCCCGCTACGAGGGAAGCGGCGTGCTGCCTTCTGGCGCCACCACCTACGCCAAGCTGCCGCTGCGCAAAGGGATGCGCGATGGGCACGTGCAAGTGTGGCTCGAGGCCGAGGCCTGCGTCGATGTCACTTTGGCCGAATTCGAGCCCTGACGACTTCGGCCGGCACGGGAGGCGGGTTGACGTGCGGCGCCCAGCCCCGAACAATCAGCGGGTTGCATCGCGCCTCCCCACTCACAAGAGCGCTCACAGAGACAACTCGCAGCCATGGATGGCGGAGCGTCGGTAACCCCATAAGGTTGTGCGTAGGACGCGCGCAACGACAGTTCTCGCCCAGCGGCCGACCACGAGCTTGGTGGTCAACCGTCACAAGAGAAGACAGAGAGCCATGAAGACCAAATTTCTCGCCAGTGCGTTGGCGTTCGCTGTGCTCTTTACGGGGTGTACACAGAGGGGGAACTATCCCCTCGCAGACTTTGGGGGAGGCGCAGCGGGCAGTCGCCTGAGCGCCGACCCCCAGGACCGCCTCTATTGGGATTCTGCTGTCTGGTCGCAAGCGGGCGATTGGGTCGCTGCGCTGGAGCCGCCCCAGGGAGATGGGCCTCAGCGCGTCGTCGGCGTGATGATGGTCGAGGCCGACGGCACGGTTGGAGTTCCCGTGGGGGTCGTCTCTGAGATGCCGAGCCTCACTGGCTCCTCTGTGGCGTTTGCGGCGGTGGACGCGCTGCATGGCAGCGTGGAAGGGCTCGGGTTGGCGCACGTACGAGAAGGCGACGGAGCGCTCCGTGCTGAGCCCCTCTTCGTCGGTGGGCTGCGTGCCGGTTGGTACCTCGTTCTTCGCTCGGCCCCCTCGCAAGCCGCAGGGCTTCAACGCTTCGCCAAGGGAGTGGTCGCCATCGACGGTGCAGGAGTGGTCGTCGTCCAAGTCGGCGAGGTCGCAGACGCAGACCGCTTGGTCGAGGTCTGGAGCCGACCCATGCCGCAATACGGTTTGCTTCGCGTCGGAGTCGAAGACACCGTGACCGACGGCGACACGATGAAGTCGGCCATCGAAGCCCGTCTCACGACGCTTGGACTGGCGGCCGAGGTGCAGAGCATCACGACAACGGGACTGGAGTGGCAGCGCCCCTTTGGCCCAGCTCCGCTGGCGGACGTGACCCTCGGCCTCGCCAACGAGGGCGCAACACACTGGGTCATCCGACCCAACCCGGCGGCCTTTGAGGTCGAGACGAAGCGGTCGGGCGTCACCTTGAAGGCCCCATCCCTCCTCGAGCAGGCGCTGCGGTTTCCCGTCGAGACTGACAACGGCGGCCTCATCGATGCGCTCTGTGGGCTCGTCGCCTTGGGCAACCCCCATGAGGTGCTCGGCCCCTTTCTCGTCGAACGCGCTGTCGACGCAGGTTTGACGTTGATGGGGGACGAAGAGGCGGCCCGCTGGCGACTCGCCGAGCTCTACGCCCTCGCGGGGCTGCGCCACCTGGCGCTGGAGTTTGTCGGCGAGCGCAGCCTCGGGTCTTCTGGGGCTCTGGCGAACGCCTCCCGACATCGAGCGGGCGTCCTCCACTTCAGCGAGACGATGGGGATGACGGCCGCTCCGGATGCCGTGATCGCCAATCTCAGCCAGGCGAAATCGGGCTACTATGGGCTCGGCTTCGATTTGGGCGCCGCAGCGGTCATGGTTCAGGAAGCCGAGGTGTACTTTGCCAGCCAGCGCGAGGACCTAGGCGTCGCCCGCGTCGAGGAGGCCCTCGAGCTCTTGTTGCGGGCCGACCAGTTCCAATGGGCGGGAGATCTCTATGTCGAGCTGGCGCTCGGCCCCCATCGCGACGCTCGAGCGACGGCGCGACAGGAGTGGCTGAAAGCGGCCGAGGACGCCTACATCAGAGGCGGTGAGCAGGCGGGTGCACAGTGGACGAATGCGGTCATCGGGGCGACCAGCGACGACGTCGACGAGGTCGTTGTCCGCTTGCAGGAGGCCGGGGTCGCAGGGGCTCAGACCCCCGAGGACGAAGTCTTCGTCATTCTCTGTGAGGCCAACCTCGAGGCACTCTCAGGGCGCAGCCGGCAAGCTCTGACGACCTATGCCGAGGGGCTCGAGCGGGCGTGGGCGCTCGATATGCCCACCGGCGCCTTGGTGGCGTTGGAGCGCGCCGTCTCCCTCTTGGAGCGGTCGACCTACGATCGGTCGACGCTTCCTTTGGGAGGTCAGCGATTGTTGGCGCTCACGTCGCCGCCCGCTGCGACCCGCATGACCGCCGCTCAGCGCGCCGAACTTGCGCACTGGACAAGGGCCCTGTGTGCCTACGAGATGGAAACCCTTCAGCGCTGTCAGCAGCTCTGAGCTACGGAACGAGGGCTTCGAGGGGCAGACACGCGGGCTCCACAGTGGCGCCCGTGTGGTAGTCGGCGAGCAGCCCTTGTTGGAACTCCGCATCCTCGAGGGGGCCCCGCAGCGGGGTTCCGTTCTTGTCCAGTGGGAACTCGAGCCGGATCAGTCGGTACTCCTGGTGCAACGCCTTCAAGAGGACCTTCAACGCGGCGAGCTGTTCGGCGGTGGGGGTCTCGCTTTCGAGCTTCTGGTCTCCGACCGTACACCACTCACGAGTGGCGAAGACATCGCTGGGGGCGGGCACCGCAGAGTGCAGCAGGGGGTTGGCGAGGGCCACGGCTGGAGCCGTGCCGCTTGCGCCCAGAGCACCAGCATCGGCGAGCAGGGGCGAGACCCACTCTGGTGGCCGTCGGGCCATGACGAGAGCGATGTAGACCGCGCTGTTGCTGCTCTCGGTGGGGGCGAAGGCGGCGTGGACAGGATCCAGCGCCTGATGGACGACTCCGTCCTGGTCGATGAGGAAATGGGTCGTGCGGCCCTGTCGAAGTAGCGAGCCCATAGCCTCGACCGCGTCGGCTCCCGCGGCCCGGTGGATGACGATCTGGCGAATGACCTTGTCCGCGTCGTCGCCGTCGCCGAAACAAGGCTCCGACAGGGCTCGCCCGATGCCCGCGCGTTGGTCACCGTCGGCTCGCTTGCGGTATTGGTAGGCCCGGCCGCCGGGGTGTTTCACCATCCAGGCCACCATCTGCGCGCCGCTGTGCGAGAAATCGTAGAGCGAGATCGCTGGCGCGGGCTCGTTGTAGGTGTGGACCGTAAGCGGCTCGGAGAGGTTTTTGTGATAGCCGCAGACCAAGAGGTGGGGCGGCAGCGGCGTGTTCTCGGGCGCTGCGAGGTACTCGATCTCCGGGTCGCCATCGGGCATGACGATTTCGGTCTGGTTTCCGCCACAGCCGGGTGCAACCCCGATGAGAACCGTCGTGAAGGTCCACAGGCCAATCCACGACGTGAGTCGGGTCATGAGGTCGTTCAGCGGTCTCTGGGCGTCTCGACGATGTCGACGCCCGCACACCCTTGGGCGTAGATCACGTCCAAGAGCCAGGCGACGGTATCGTAATTGGCCTGTGGGTGAACGATGACGACGGGTTCTGGTTGGCAGAGGCTCTTCCCCTTGCTTTGTGCATACTGCTGGACCTCGCTCTTGGAGAGGGCGACGCCGTTGAACCGCATGACGCTGTTCTTGTCGAACTCGATTTGAGTCGTCCCCCCCTCGAGGTCGAGCTTGAACTCCAAGCTGTCTTCGACGCCCATCTTCGCGGCCACACGGCCCTGCAGGCCGTCGACGCTCTGGCGCAGCGCTTCGGTGGATTGCTCCAAAGCCGCAAGCCGGTCGTCGATCGCGGAGATCTCTTCCGACTCGAAACGGACCGAGGACGACTCATCAACGGCTCGGCCGCGCACCACGCTGCCTCCGCCACAGGCAAAGGACGCGCTCGAGAGTAAGACGAAGAGGACGAACAGGGAGAGTCTTCTTGAAGACGTGCTCATGCGCTGCCACTCCAGTGGGCGGGACTTTCGCCGTCCGGACTCAGGGGAAAAAGGCGGCCCGATACGAGTCCAGAGATCCAACCCGACGATGAAGCAGACACTCTAACTCCAATGCCAAGCCATGACCAGTCTCGACGTCTCGATTCATCTCCGCACTTGTGTCCGCTGCGCCAGGCTGGCAAAACAAGACGCCGAGAAGCAAGGGAGGCCGAAAGTGACAGTCGTTGGTGTGTGGCAGAAATCCCGAGAATTCGTCCACTCTTTTCACGATGAGATCTCTGGACCACAGCGCCCTCAGCTCGCTTTTCGCGAGGTGGTGGTGCTGCTTGTCACCGCGATCCTGCTGGTGGTCTACTTCTATTTCGGCAAGGCCTCGTACTTCACCGAGCGGATTCGACCTGGGCTCTTGGAGAGCGGGGCTTTCACCGGCAAGGACCCCATGTGGTTCGGCCTCTCGAGCTACGTCTACTGGGCGGCGGCCAGCCTGTTCTTGCGTTTCGTGATTCCGTTGGCGGTGATCGTCGTCGTGTTCAGGGAGAGCCCGACGCACTGGGGGTTTGGCCTCGGCTCCTTGCGTCACGCTTGGCTCTATCTCTCTCTTTTCGCCGCGATGGTGCCGATTCTCACCCTGGCCAGCCTCGATCCGGCTTTCCAGGATAAATATCCGTTCTACAAGGCCGCCTCGGACGGCGGACAGGTGTTCTGGCTCTACGAGGTCTGTTACGGGCTACAATTCTTGGCGCTCGAATCGTTCTTTCGCGGCTTTCTGCTCTTCGGGCTCTACCAGCGCTTCGGGCACTACGCGGTCTTCATCATGGTCGTCCCCTACTGCATGGTGCACTTTGGCAAGCCTATGCCGGAGACCCTCGGCGCCATTGCGGCAGGAATCATCCTAGGGACCCTGGCCCTCAAGAGCGGCTCGATCTACTTGGGCGCCCTGCTGCACTGGGGCGTCGGGCTGACCATGGATCTGCTGGCCAGTCCGAACATCAAGTTCTGAATCGCCAGAGAAGCGTGAGGCCTGAGGTCTGAGGCCGGCCTGAGGTCTGAGGCCTGAGGACTGAGGACTGAGGACTGAAGCCTGAGGCCTGAGGCCCTGAGGCCTGAGGCCTGAGGCCCTGAGGCCTGAGGCCCTGAGGCCTGAGGCCTGAGGCCCTGAGGCCCTGAGGCCCTGAGGCCTGAGGCGGTTCAGGCGAAGGGCGTAGGTGCAAACCGGGAAAGTTGTGTGTGGCCGTCTGGAGGCACTGGATGTTTCTCACATGGGAGAAGCTAGATCCCTTTTTTCTGTCTTCGGTCCCTATATTTGTTCAGTTGGGAGCGGGGGCCTCACCGGTGGTCTCTTTCGGAACCTTGGGGGCGGTGGGGCTACCGGCCGCTTCGACGGCGGACTTGGCGTGCTCCACGAACTCGCTCTGCACATTCTTCTCGCCGGCGAACTTCAGCGCGCTGGTGTAGAGTTCCAAGGCTTTCGCCCGCAGCGGCACGGCCACCTCTCTCTTCGAGGTCGCCAAGTCCGCGGGGGCCAGGCCTTTGACGTCGGGGAGATCGTTGATCTGGTTCGCGACGAGCGTGTAGAGGTCGGCCGCCTTGACGAGCGACTCGACGCCCACCTTGGGGTCCTGCGAGTTCTGGAACACGTTCTGGTAGAGCGCCTCGACCTTCTCGGCCTGGACCTTGATCTCGACGAACTTGTCGCGCACGTCGGTCGCGGTCGCAGCGCTCAGGTCCATCTTCTCGAGGGTCTTGTACTCGGCTTGCGCCTCGGCCAGGGTCGCCTCGATGTTGACCGTGGCGTCGGTCTGCTCGATCAGGTCTTCGGTGCCAGCGCTCTGGATGTTGTCCGTGGCCTCTTCGAGCTCGGCGTATTTCTCGGGGAAAGCGTCCTCGAAGCGGCGCATGGCGCCGTCCCAGAGCTGATACTCTTCGCGGGTCGTGTTCTTCTCCCAGAACTTGTCCTGCTCGTCGGGCGTCATGGTGTCGACCTTCTTACGCAGCTCCTCGACGACGGACTTGAGCTTGTCGCTGTTCTTCTCGGAATAAGCCTTCACCTCGGCGATGGCGGCGTCGGCGTTGTCCTTGTGCTTGTTGAGGAGGTCGGCGACGTCCTTCATGGCGACGAGCAGGTCTTCCTCAGGACCGGCCTGCTTCTCTTTGTCGGCCGCGGCCTGCTTGTCCTTGTCGGCCGCGTCGTTCTTCTTGGCTTCGCAGGAGACGAGCGAGAACGACACCAAAAGTACCATCATCAAAGAAACGGTTCGGAACATACTCAACCTCCAGAGCTTCAGGGCGCGTCGGTCTCGTGACGCCATCCACGTGGAGCCGAAACTTTTGCATCGGCTTTAACGTCCGCCCGCGGTTCGTGTCAACCGTGGGCCGCGACTCTCAGCAGCCCATCCGCTCGGGGACCTGCCTTGGGGGCTTGTTCACCGAGGTGCGAAGCCGTGCTCTGGGCTGCCGTCGCGGGCCTGAGCATCTGTGACTCCTAGGCCTGAGGCCTGAAGCCTGAAGCCTGAAGCCTGAAGCCTGAGGCCTGAGGCCTGAAGCCTGAAGCCTGAAGCCTGAAGCCTGAAGCCTGAGGCCTGAGGCCCGAGGCCTGAAGCCTGAGGCCTGAGGCCTGAAGCCTGAGGCCTGAAGCCTGAGGCCTGAGGCCTGAGGCCTGAAGCCTGAAGCCTGAGGCCTGAAGCCTGAAGCCTGAGGCCCGAGGCCTGAGGCCTGAAGCCTGAGGCCTGAGGCCTGAAGCCTGAGGCCTGAGGCCTGAAGCCTGAGGCCTGAGGCCTGAAGCCTGAGGCCTGAGGCCTGAAGCCTGAAGCCTGAGGCCTGAAGCCTGAGGCCTGAAGCCTGAGGCCTGAGGCCTGAAGCCCGAGGCCTGAAGCCTGAGGCCTGAGGCCTGAGGCCAGTCATCCGCGGCCAGCATGAACCGCGAACACAAGCGCTCTGCCATCGTGTGGTGTGGTGGTCAATCCGTGGCCGGTGGGTCGGCGAGCTCCTCAAGAAAGTAGGCCCACGCCGCAATCCCCTTGCGGAAGTTCTCCAACTCGAACTTCTCGTTGGGGCTGTGGATGCGGTCGTCGTCTTGGCCGAAACCTGCGAAGACGCAAGGCGCACCCAGCACTCGCATGAGGTCGGCGGCGATTGGAATGGAACCCCCATTGCGCGCCAAGACCGCCGGTACCCCGAAAGCCCGCTCGAGGGCGCGAGAGAAGGCCCGCACACCGTCGGAGTTTGGGTCCGTCAGCACTGGGTCGCCCCCCTTCATGACCTCGACCTCGAGGGTGACCGTGTCGGGGACGAGGGCCTCGAGGTGAGCTCGAAGCTTCGCCGCGATGTCGGCTGGCTGCTGGTCGGGGACCAGACGGGCGCTGAGCTTGGCGAAGGCTTCGGAGGGCAGCACGGTCTTGGCGCCCTCGCCGGTGTAGCCGCCCCAGATCCCGCAGAGATCCAAGCTGGGCCGGGCGCCGATGCGCTCCATGGTCGAAAAACCGGGCTCGCCGGTGAGCTTGGGCGCGCCGCACTCGGCCAGCCAGGCCGCCTCGTCGAAGGCCGAGAGCGCGATGCGAGCGCGCTCCGCCTCGTCGAGGTCGCGGACCGCATCGTAGAACCCCGGCACGGCGACGCGGCCGTCTGGACCTTTGAGCGCGGCCACCAGCTCGCAGAGCACCTGGAGTGGATTGGCGATGGCGCCGCCGTAGACGCCGCTGTGCACATCTCGGCTCGGGCCGCGGACGTTCAGCTGCAAATAGCTCAAGCCGCGCAGCGCGTAGGTGATCGTCGGCTGCCCGGGCCGCACCATGGCCGTGTCGCTGAGGGCGATCCAGTCGGCGGCGAGGCGCTCGCGCTCCTGCTCGACAAACGCCGGCAGGCTGGGGCTGCCGATCTCCTCCTCGCCCTCGATGAGAAACTTCACGTGGACCGGTAGGTCGTTGTGCACCGAGAGGTGGGCTTCGACGGCCTTGATGGGGCAGTAGACTTGGCCCTTGTCGTCGCTGGCTCCACGGGCGACGACCCGTCGCCCCAGAGTCGCGTCCTCGGCGATCCACGGCTCAAAGGGCGGCGAGACCCAAAGGTTCAAAGGATCGACGGGTTGCACGTCATAATGCCCGTAGATGAGGACGGTTGGCGCGTCCGCGCGGCTCGAGCGGCGCTCGCCGTAGACCACGGGGTGGCCGGCGGTCTCCAGCACCTCGACCCAGTGGACGTCGGCGCCGCGCAGGCGCTCGGCCACGAAGTCGGCGCAGCGGCGCACGTCCTCGGCGTGCTCGGGACGCGCGCTGACGCTGGGGATGCGCAGGAAGGCGAGCAGTTCTTGGAGGGCTCGGTCGAAGTGGGCGTCGAGGTAGTGATTGAGGCTCATGGCGTCTCGCGTAGGAATTTCCGAAGACGGGGCATCATTTCGAACCCGTTGTGGGTACAACAGCGTCACAGGTTGACCGGCGGCGCAGGTCGAAAGTACAGGTGCAGTTCAGCACTGAGGAGGGAGTATGTGGAAAACCATCGCGGTCGTCTTGTGTCTGGGGAGTCTCTGTTTTGCATGCGGCGAGAAAGAGGCGCCAAAGGGCGCGAAGTCCAAGAGCGAAGCCAGCCAGAAGGAGTCGGAAGAGAAGGTCACCGCCGAGGGCAGCGACCAGGTCACTGCCGAAGGCAGCGACCCGACTACGGTGGCTCCCGCGAGCAAGCCCGGCGACGATTTTGCGAAGAAGTCGCTCGAGCTGACGCCCGCAGACAATGAGGGAGGCTGTGCCGCGCGCTGTGTGCACGAGAAAATGGCTGTCGCCATGGGCGCCGAAGCCATCGAGGCGGAGTGCGTCAACGAGTGCAACGAGTGCATCGCCGAGTGCGTGAAGCGGCGCTCGGTCGAGGCCGTGGGCGCCGACGTGATCGACCGAGAGTGCGCTGCGGATTGTCCAGAAGAGAAACCGTAGGCCCGTGAACCAACGTAGGGGCGGCCGGCGGCCGCCCGGAAACCGTAGGGGCGAGCGGTGGCCGCCCGGGAGCAAAGATGAAGAAGACCTTCCTGTGCCTGCTCATGATGGTTCTGTTGGCAATGGCCACGGGCTGCCGCACCAATCTGTTGCCCGAATACAAGCCGAAGCTCGCCCACAGCGCGGTGATCACCATCGCCGAGACGCGGCCCGTCGTCTCCATTGGGAGCAGCCAGCATGGAGGCGCTGGCGAGCTGTTCACGACGGCTGCCGCTATCGGCACCACGATCTCCATGCAAGAGCGCCTCGAAAAACTCCTCGACGGTGAGGCCTTGGCCATCTCGATGACCGACACCTTCGAGGCGTCGATGGTGCAGGGGCTCGGCATCGCCGTGGTCGAAGAGGGAGAAGAGCATGACTCGCGCATCGAGATCGCCGTCAACGCGTTTGGCCTCGAGGCGGCGAGCATGGAGCAGCAGGTCTATTACTTCTTCGACACCGACGTGCGCATGGTCTTCATTCCCGAGAACAAGCTCATCTGGGAGTACAGCACGACGATCCACCAGCCCATCAAGGCCGTTCACATCTTGGGTGGGCTGATTGGGACGGGCATCAACCTGAGCACGCTCTCGGACCTGAAGGACGAGGAGCTCGTGGCCATCTTCGGCGCGCTGGCCCAAGAGGCTGGCGCCGAGCTGGCCGACCAGATGCGGGTCGACTCCGCGAACTAGTGAAGTGTTGGCCCCCCCCGGGCATTGGCGCAAGAATAGAGGCGATTGAGTAAGGGAGGAGTTCAGCCAGGAATGGTTGAGGTCGCTTAAGATCAGAGGGTTGCGAGTAGTGTGAGCGACATGCTCACCACAGAGAGCACAGAGAGCACAGAGAGCGAGCGATGAGGAGTGCAGACGAAATCAACACGAAATCTAAATAAGTCGCCCCTGCAACCTCCGCTCTGTGTTGTTCTCTGTGGTGAGCCTGGTCCCAAGAAATCATCCAAAGCCTAGAACCTATTCTAGCGCCTATGGGGTTGGGGGGGGGCCGCATGGATATTGAAGCCGGTGCCCTAGAAGGACTGCATGACTCTCTTTGATGACTTCCTCCTCACCACGTTCAGCGACGAGTTGGAGCGGTTTCTCAACCACCCCCAACCGCCGCCGTTCATCCGCTGCAATACGTTGAAGAGCAACGTCGAGGACCTGCGCGCCGTGCTGCCACACTACGGCGTCGAGGCCGTCCGTCACCCGGGGGTCGGCGTGGCCCTGGAGCTGCGTGAGCAGCGCCTGGCGACCGAGGCCACGGGTTTCGTGCACCACTTCGCGGGCGCCTTCGTGAAGCAGTCGTTGGGGTCCATGCTCCCACCTCTGCTGCTCGACGCACAGCCAGGCGAGAAGGTGCTCGATATGTGCGCCTCTCCGGGCTCGAAGACGACTCAGCTCGCCGCCATGATGAACGGCGACGGGGAGCTATGGGCCAACGAGGTCAGCGGCGTGCGCATGAACGCGCTGGCGGCCCGCGTCGACGCCAGCGGCGCGATGAACATCATCATGCAGCAGAGCGACGGGCAGCGGCTGGCCAATCTCTGCCCGGACATTTTCGACCGCATCTTGGTCGACGCCCCGTGTACCGGTCTCGGGGATCGCGACAATCTGCGCCATGCGCGCGCTCGCTTCGAGAGGGCGGGGCGCTTCTCGAGCCTCCCCGACGTGCAATACTCCCTGTTGCTCAACGCCATGAAGATGCTGCGGGTCGGCGGGCGGGCTGTCTACTCGACGTGCTCATTGACCGTCGAGGAGAACGAGGCCGTGCTCGACTTGGTGCTGCGCCGTTTGCCTGTGCGGATGGTCGAGCCGCCGGACATCGAAGGGTTGGTCTTGCGGCCGGGCCGCCCCCACCATCAAGGCCGAGTTCTGCACCCCGACGTGGCGCTCGCTCGTCGCATCGTTCCTTGGGAGAACCCAAGCGAGGGGTTCTTCGTGGCGATTTTGGAAAAGACCGACGAGCTGAGGGAGCGCCACGCCCGAGCTTCTCTCGAGCCTCGTGTCGAAGCGACGCTTGGGGCCGAGGACGAACGCGTCGGCGCCATCCTCGCCAACATCGAGCTCAACTACGGGTTGCCCGGTGAACTCTTCGCCGACCTGCGCTTCATCCTGCGCAACGACTCGATCATGGTTCTCAACCCGGGCCTCAAAGAGCTGTGGGGCGGCTTCTTTCGCGCCGGTTCGCCGCTGGCCAAGCGCCGCGGTTCCATTTGGCGGCTCAGCCACTCGGCCATCCAGCGCTGGTCGAGTCGCTGCACGAAGCACGTGGTCCACCTGCGAGGCGCGCAGCTCGAGGAGCTGGCGCGCACGGGCGAGTGCGATTTGAAGCTCGACGAATGGTTCCCGTACCCGGTGCTGTGGATCGAGGGCTTGGGCGCGGTGGCTTCGGGAATGTGGGACGGGGAGCGGCTGCGCTGGAAGCGGGCGCGGGCGTATTGGGTGCCGGAGGGGTGGGTGGGGTGAGGGAGCGAGTTGAATCGCCCCGCTCCACCGCGGCGCCATTTCTGTTCGTCCGCACAGCTCCTCTCCATGGTTCGACCGACAGGGCGACAACCCTCCGGCTTCTTTTCCGTGAGAGGCCCGTGAGGCCAAGATCAGCGACGTTTGAGAGCGACATCTCGGTCTACCCCCGCAGCATCCCCAACGTATGCCCCAGCTCCGGCACGATGAGCTTCTCCATGGCCAGCCGCACCGCCGCGCTCGAGCCGGGCAGGACCGCGATGAACTGGTTGGCGCTCACAAACGCGCAAGCCCGCGAGAGCATGGCCGCCGCGCCAATCTCCGCGTAGGAGAGCATCCGGAAGAGCTCGCCGAAGCCCGGCAGCAGCTTGATTTCAGGAGTGCGCAGCAGGACGTCTGCGGTGACGTCGCGGGGGGCAATGCCGGTCCCGCCCGTAAAGATGAGCGCTTCGAATTCTGGGGTAGCAAGAAACCGGAGCAAGATGTCTTCGACCAGATGGCTTTCGTCCTTGATGAGCTTGTAGCCGTTGACCCTGTGGCCGCCGGCCAGCAGCAGTTCTTGGACGAGCTGGCCGCTCTTGTCGGTCGCTTCAGTGCGCGTGTCGCTGACGGTGCAGACGGTGACGGTGACAGATTTTGGGGCGGCGTGACGGTGTTCGTGGACGGACATCGGGTGAGCTCCTTACCGCGGGATGAGGATCCTCGCGGTCTGTGGGTCGATGCTGAGGGCGAGTGCGCCGGCCGCGCCGACTGAGAAGGTCGGGCCGTCGGGGGCGAGGAGATCGACGAGGGTGGTGCCAGGGGCGAAGCCCGTGAGCATCGACGCCGCTCCCTCGGAGT
>Ga0210044_10001153_pt1 | contig 39987 bp, 23 predicted proteins | sample CryGey13umfilter_2_FD_183959 | JGI IMG/M metagenome (GOLD analysis project Ga0210044, IMG submission 183959) | Groundwater microbial communities from aquifer in Utah, USA - Crystal Geyser 4/9/14 3 um filter (SPAdes) (version 2) | ecosystem: Environmental > Aquatic > Deep subsurface >... | reverse complement strand
ACTGATAGTGCTTGAACTCACATTTAAACTCTGAGCTATTATATTTTGCCGATCTCCACGGGCAATGCCAAGCCCAATTTCTTCCCGGTCCTCTATTGAAAGCCGTTTATATTGACTATTTTGCATACTCAGTGATCCTATCACTAAATTGCACTAGAATGTTGAGACCAAGTAATAAAAAACTGGCCCTTCTAAATATTATAATTTTCTACAATTATAAACATTTTTTTATTTAAAAAAGTTTATAAAAACTATTATAACATGAATTAATTGTCCAATAATCACCTATCTACAGTTTATTTAAATAAAAATCCCCGCCATCAAAACGGGGATTTTAACTATTTACAACAGCTACCTCCTGCGCATTTTTCACATTTACATGAGTCGCACATAAGTTTTGGGACAAGAATTATGTTTTCATTATCCCTTAACATCAACGAGCTTGTAAAGCTTGTCACTGCTTCTAACTTTTTCAGGCACTACAAAAGTTACCAAATCTCCTTGTTTAACATAATCAACCGATGTTTCGTTTAAAATCATACCCTTGGCCTTCATACGAAGAACACCGGTAGTATTACCATTGATAACGATTTCATCACCCTCTTTCAAATCACTTGCGTGAATATCCACCTCGGCAACCCCAATATTTGCGTAGTAATGTTTAATTGTACCCACCAACACTTTTTTTTGTGTTGCCTGACTATCTGAGCCCTTGCTCCAAGCACCCCAGGGTAAACCTCGATAAAAACCCTCGCTCTTGCCACGATTGAAAACCGTACCCAAATCTTTGTTCCACTGCTCCACTTTTTCTTTAGTGTAAGTGTCATTTTTAATGGCGGTAATTGCTTCTCTGTAAGTTCTGATAACTACATCAACATACTCTGCAGAACGACTTCGACCCTCAACTTTAAGTGAGACTACGCCAGTCGCAATAATTTCATCGAGCATACCAATGGTGCATAGATCCTCTGGGCTCATAACATATTCATTATCAACTACCAATGATTTTCCAGTAAATTTATCTTTAATCTCGTACGGTCGCCTGCACGGCTGAGTGCACTGCCCGCAGTTTGCTGAAGTTTTATTCATATACAAGCTCATCCCGCAGCGACCAGAAACTGAAACACACATCGCGCCGTGAACAAAGATTTCTACCTCAACTAATTCACCCTTTGGCCCACGGACGTCTTGATTTTTGATTTCGTCAACAATATATTTTACATCCTCAAGACTCAATTCTCGCGCCAAAACCACGCGATCGGCCCAGTTAGCAAAAAATTTTACCGCCTCGATGTTTGAAATTGAGTGCTGGGTTGAAATATGCACCTCGACCCCAACCTCTTTGGCGTAAACTAGAGCGCTCATATCGAAGGTGATAATCGCATCCACACCAGACGCTTTTACCGCATCGATCGCTTTTTTCATAGCGTCGATATTTTGATCGTAAACTAGTGTGTTCAGTGCCAAGTAACACTTCACATTTTTAGCGTGACAAGTAGTTGCGATCTCACTTAAATCATCGAGCGTGAATTTCGCCGAGTTATTTTGACGCATATTGAAGCCGTCTACCCCAAAATAAACAGCATCACAACCCGCGTTAATTGCCGTTGTTAAATTAGTAAGTGTTCCTGCAGGCGCAAGAAGTTCTAAATCATTTCTAAAATCCATATCGGAGTGATTATGCTCGAATTTCAGTGGTTTGTCAATGATAAAAGTCGATATTTTGCACAAAACAATAATATAACTATGTTTTAGGCTGTATTTGCCCATACTTGACTTTTCCTTTAATATTGGCTACAGTTGCTGGTTCAAAAATCATGCAACGGAGGTAGAAATGAGCATTGAACGTTACACTGGAGTTTACCGGGTGGTCGCAACTTGCGCGGAACCTAACTGTAACTTCCACGAAACAAATAGTAAAATCGTGGACACAGAAAGCACGAACAACGGCGAGGAGCCGAGCGTAATGAGCTACACAGTCGAGAAGACCGTCCCCTTCGACTCCAACATGAGTGAAGAGAAAAAAGCGGAGATTACGGAGCGAAACAAAAATAAGTTCGCAACGCTCCCGAACCTCATTAAAGAGGGGTTGCTGGCCACAAACTCTGCGCATCGTGATCATCTGCACGATGCAAAGAGGGATTGGCATGGTTTTGTGGGGAAGATCATGATTGAACCGGAGAAGGAGGTGATCGGCCTTCCGTTCTCGGGAAGCCATGCCCCTTCGCTGGTTGAATCCAACGCTTCGCGATCGGGTTCACGTAAGAACAAACCAGGCAAGCTGGTTGTTCTACGTGGCGGGAAGTAGTTAGCTCCCGTCCAATCACACTACTCACCCCCAGCATACAAAGCCGGGGGTTATTTTTTATAACAGATGTTATGAATCGGTCGCAAAAGCGACTGAGTTGCAGATGCGACTTAGTCGCATCTGCAACTCAGTCTTAGTTTGTGAGTGTTTTATGCTCACAGAGATTGCAATTTATTTTTGACAACATCGAAAAAGCTAGACAACGCACCAAATCATTGTTCAGAGCCTGACATGAACCACACCGAAGAATCGCAGTGTTGAATTACTAAATAAACGTCGATTCAGCACAGGGCGAAGGAGATCCTTCAGCGTGAGTCGTCGCTCGCTTCAGGATGACGGTGTGAGTGAGAGGCAAATAATCAAAACAACGACATAAAAATTACATCGCATCATTTAAACCAAACCGTCATTCTGAGCCTGGCGTGAATCACGGCGAAGAATCTCATCGCCTCGTCATTCTGAGCCTGGCGTGAATCACGGCGAAGAATCTCAGTGTTGAATTATAGCGTAAACAAGTTTCTGTTTAGTAAAGGGCGAAGGAGATCCTTCAGCGTAATCTGGCGCTCGCTTCAGGATAACGGTATAGGTGCGGGTCGAAATAATATAATTGTACAGAATAAATCAAACCGTCATTCTGAAACTGACGTGAAGTATTTTGAAGAAAATTACAAACCGTCATTCTGAGCCTGGCGTGAATCACGGCGAAGAATCTCAGTGTTGAATTATAGCGTAAACAAGTTTCTGTTTAGTAAAGGGCGAAGGAGATCCTTCAGCGTAATCTGGCGCTCGCTTCAGGATGACGGTATAAATGAAGGGCTGTAGGCAAATGAAATAATATAAAAAGTCCTCACTTCCACATTCTCAATAAAAAAAATTCCGCCCTTTTGGAGCGGTTTCGACCACGTTTTGTATTACGTTAGCGTAGCCATCAGAGGTTCGTCTTCGATGCGGATCGTTATGGCGTCACAAAAACGTATCTCGTACGTTGTGCGGTGAGGCTTACTATTTAAAGTCAACTTCACCCCCGACCGCACTAGCTCCTCCGCTAGTTTGTGAGCGGTCCGACCAGGACTGTAGATTTCGATGTGCGCAAAACCACTTTGCTGCCTACCGTCTGGTTTTTGGTCACAGAGTTCGACAACTTGAATGCCGCCGAGGTCTGTTGGCAAGGGCCGTTTAAGCTTTAAGAGCGTGATCTGACGACCCGAAATTAGCGAGGTGTGCTCAAACTCAACTTCGGAATGCAGAATCTGCCGGATATCTTCAAACTCCCTACTCGAAGAACATTTGTAGCAGATGTGATCCGCTACTGCGTTTGGAGCAAATTCCCCTGCCCAAGCATTGAACTTCTTAATGTAGAAGAGAGCAAAACCATAAAACTGTGCAAGTTCCATTGAACTATCTCCAGTGTACAAGTCTTTCCTACCTTACAATCATTCAAAGAAAAGTCAATTATACTTTATTTAACATTATCGTTAGCTAAAAATCAGGCAATTTTCATAATGACCTTTAGTAGGTCACAGATAATGAAATAAATCAATAATTATTCAAGAATGTGATAGTTAAATTTTCTTCTTATGTTATAATATTTCATATGGCAGAAAAAATTAACTTAAAGTCAGAGGAGTATTCACATAAAAAATCAAGCAAGAAAAAATCATCTGCTATTGCCGAACTACGTGACGAAATTGAGGATTTACATTTAGCTATTGAAACCTTGCACCGGGATTTAAAACGGATGTCCCCACCAAACCCCTGGAAACGCGCCGGGCGATCTTTTGCCGGCGGAATCGTGAAGGGTCTAGGATTTATTTTTGGCACCACTATCATTGCGGCAATTATGATCTGGGGAATTCAAAAAGCCATAAGTAGTCCAATTGCAGAAAATTGGCTAACCGATAAAATTTCGAGCATTATTACCGACGCTGTGCAGAATACAGTTTCAAACGTAGACCTGCCAAGTTTTTAAAAAACAAAATCAGCCATTTAACAGTGGGCTCTGAGTATCGTCGAGCGTCTCAACACCGATCAAATGGCTGATTTTTTATTTAGCGAATTATTAACGACACCTCCCCGTCCGTTCCTGCGGTTACGTAAGCAACTTTGTTTTTCGAATTGATCATCTTTAAACTTCGAAGTTTTCGTTCCATTCTTGAAACAAAGCTACCTGGATTGTCGTCCATTACTACTGCGTAAATTCCGGCCCTGATCATCATTTGCCGAGCTATGGTTTCGTTTGGACAAGCCATTACGATTGGCACTGATGGTCTGAAAACATTAATCTTTTGTGCTACTTCACCATATGTGACCGAAGTAACAATATAATCTATCTGTTCATTTTCTGCCATAACGTGCAAGGTTTGTGCAATTGAAGTTGCAATATCTTGAACATTATGAATTTGATAAAAGTTAATATCATCAAGCCTAGAACCTTCTGTTTCTCTAGCAATCATCGCCATTGTTTGAACCGCAATGTTTGGATACTTACCAGTCGCGCTTTCCTGCGACAGCATCACCGCGTCCGCGTGGTCGATGATAGCGTTTGCTACGTCCGAAACCTCAGCGCGCGTGGCTCGCGGATTGTTAGTCATTGAGTCAAGCATGTGTGTTGCCACCACAATTGGCTTTCCGGTTTGCCGACATATTTCAATAAACTCTTTTTGAATGATCGGCACCTGTTCAAACGGAATTTCAATACCCAAATCTCCACGAGCCAGCATAACGCCATCGACCGCATCCAAAATATCTATAAAATTTTGAACCGCCTCGGCGCGCTCAATTTTTGCAATAATTTTAGGCTCTACAGTGCCCAGTGTTTTGCATTTTGCCCTAATCAGTTTACGTACCTGATCTACCACAACACGTGAGGTCACAAACGAAAGTGCCACCCAATCCACGCCATTTTCAAGACCAAAAAGTAGATCCTCGTGGTCTTTATTAGTAAAAGATGAGGTTGAAATTGTTGAATCCGGCAGATTAATTCCCTTGTGCGACTTTAAAATTCCGCCAGCCACAACCTTCGCGGTAACCACTCGACCCTTGACCGAAACACACTCAGCCTCCAAGATACCGTCGTCCATAAGAATTCTTTGACCAGCCTTCATATCCTTATGAAGTTGTTTGTAGGTTACCGGAAACGCCTCACCCTCTACGTACTTTTCAATACCTGTATTGAAAGAAATTAACTTACCTTCCACCAAATTCACGCCACCTTCTGGAAGATTTCCTAAACGAATTTTTGGGCCCTGCAAGTCCTGCAGTATAGCAATTGGTTGCCCAATTTTTTTAGAAGCTGAGCGGATATTTTTTATTAACTGCTGATGTTCTTCGTGCGTGCCGTGCGAAAAATTTAACCTAGCTGCATTTAATCCAGACTTTATCATACGGCTAAGCATTGTGACCGAGGACGACGAGGGGCCAATCGTTGCAAGAATTTTGGTGCGTTTTTCTTCCATAGTTCAGTAAAAAAAATATTTCAAAAGCTACTTAATAATAGCTAAATTATATCATAAATTTGACACTTGTTACGACCCGAAAAGTTAATAAAAATCCCCACAACCTGCGTGGGGATTTAAATTTATCTTACTAGTCCATTTATTCGATCCTTGATGTCGTAGACGTTAAGGAAATTTCTGTCTGCTACCTCTTCTTCGCTAGTGATTTTGTCACCAACAATGAAGCTTTCCCAATAAGCCTGGTTTATATCGAGCAGATATATTTCCCAATCAATTCCGAAGTATTCTAAGGCTTGCTCTTTTGAGATTTCGTGGAGAATTGAGATTTCTGATCCATCTGGATTCTCTGTTACAAAGTAGATCTCAGGTTCTGACCAGAACTTTACAAGAACTGTTCGAGCCTTTGGTACGATTGCCCGGACGATTTTGAAGTTCGGCAGTGTCGCTTCAGTTACAATCTTTACATACGAAAGTGATGGGAAATAGGTGTAGTAGGTACCAAGATCAAGAACCGGTGAACGAGTGTCTCCATCACCAATGTAATAGATCTGCGCATTGGTTTTCGCTTTTACGAAATCACCTCTGTGCAAAACAGAAACATATTGATTGTCTCCGGTAAACGGTGACACACCGAGCGAAAGTGAGGCTGGTGCCTCTTGCATAATTCCCTCTGGTACGAAGGCTTTATAGCCGTCATTTATAATAATGTTGCCATACTGCAACAGAATCCGAACTATCTCTGAAGTATCGCCATCTGCAATTGGGACAACCTCAACCCGAGGTTCCTGATTCACGATTGGCGTTTCAGGCAGAACCTCAGAGCTTGGCGGTTCAGTTGATGGATTATCTGTGGTTGGTTGATCGACCGCAGGTTGATCAACTGTTGGTTGGTCCGAGGTCTGATCACCTGTGCTTGGTGGTGTAACCGGAGTGTTTCCGCAATTATTTACAAGATCTAGTGTAATCGAGTCGTTTAAGATTGAAGACAATTCACCGGTTGAACTTCTAAACATTACGTAGAGCTTCTTTTCACCGCTCACGGAATCAAAAGTCCATGGCACAGTTTTTAACGATAAGTTACCAATCACCTCTGCTCCACTGAATGATTCCCAGTGCGAGCCGACAAAAGTGTCCTTAGTGCTAATTATGTAGCTACTTGCATTATTTGCACTGATTTTTACCAAAACATCCGTAGCACTCACACAAACACCACCATCATTAATTAAAGCACCAAGCGCCGTTACTGGAATCGAAGCTGAACTTGAAGGTGCTGGTACTGTAAAGTCCGTCAGTTGAGTAACTCCTGTTTTCATACCAAAGGTTCGGCCATCAGAGCCAGTTGCTGAAGTGATCGTGAAACTATTAGCCCCAGAAGGAATTCCGCCAGTGTGTGATACTGTAAAGGTTTTGTCGCCATCACTAAAGGCTGACGACAGTCCACTTGGTGGATCGGTAAAGCTGTAAGTTACTGAACCAGTATTCATTGCTTCCGAGAAGTTCACTACAATGTCACTATTTGCATTCACTATATCGCCAACCAGCGGTAAGGTTGAAATAATTAGTGGATCCGCAGCATCGGTCACGGTTTGACTTCCGCCGAAGCTTGCTAAAAAGTTTCCTGCTGTGTCGGTAACTCGGTTACCGTTGTTTGTAAAGAGCACAGTTGGGTCTGTTGCCCCACCTGTTGTTTCCACATCCCCTGAAACCGTGAGCAGAATTGAATTTGTACTTGCGGATGCTCCAGTATCATCTAGATTTACCGTACCTGGTTCTGTAAAAGTCCAGTCTGCAGTGTTGTAATTTGAGATAACTATGTTTTCGTTGAAAACTAGGTCTACTCTGTCCACCGTACCGTCTATATTCATATCCTTATATGAAGCTGAGGTAAAGGTTGGCGGTACAACGTCGAGATTAAAGTTAGGGCTCTCAACAGTAGGCCCAACTGTCTTACTGTCAAACGGCGTAACTCTAAGTTTAGCCGTTGAGAGACTAGCTGTTGGTTCGTCGGTTCGAGCCTCCCAAAGCGTTGAAATGGTATTTGCCCCAGACGAACTTAATACATAACCAGCCGCTCCACCAATCTGATAGGTTGTAGCATTATCTACCTTCGGATCACCAAAATTAGCAGTTGTGCTACCGTCTGCTGTTGTTACAGTCGCCTTTTGCCAACCGCTACCAATGTTATATTCAAGCAAAACCTGAATTGTGTCGTCGTTATCTGCATCGTCGATCGTAAACTGTACATTAACAGTTCCCGAGCCGTCAGTTGGCTGAGTTCCGCTCACAGCTGAAGCTGCCGGATCGTTGTTCACTACACAAGCTGCGCTCACCGAACCAGAAGCTCCGGCAATACCAACCGATCCGGTAACTACAGAAACTGCCCCACTCCAAGATGTGTTACTACACGAATATCTAACCCGACCTCCAGCTCCAGCACCGGAGTTAACACTAGCCGCTGATCCTCCCTTTGCATATAAGTTTCCAGTACCGCTAAGAAGTCCGGCAACATCAATCCAAATAGAGCCACCCGAACCCCCTCCGCTTTCGAGTGATTGCCCAGCTGTACCATTAACACTAATATCTGCATCAAGCACCATGTTTCTACCAGCCACCAATTTTATGGCTCCTCCCCCATCTCCAGCAATTCCTGACCCATTTTTTCCTCCGCCGGAACCAAGTGTAATTGGGGCGTTTTCAACTCCATAAGTCGGTCCTCCACTTGCTGGAGAGCCAGTAATACCTCCTCCAACGCCACCGTGACCAGCACCCGAACCGTACGCACCAGCGTCGATACCTGCGCCTGGACCATTATTTTCTAAGAAACCAACGCCATCTAGGTTAACCGATGCCGTAGAACTAATAGTTATGTCCGCTAAAGTTTGCAAATCAATTCTAGCAACTTCAATCGCATTTGAGGACGAGTGTTTAAGAGATCCGTTCACTATAAGACTGTTCCAAGCGCCTAGCCCCGTGTGCGCCGTGTTTGCAACTAATTCAGCTGTTACCGGTACAATAACATCACTACTTGTTGCTAATAATGGGATCGTTCCGCCGTTATCCACTATTTTTCCTGAGGTTGACCAGTCGAGTGTTGTGTAACTTAAGGTTGTATCTGAATTAAGGTTAAGTGCGCCGTCGTTTTGCAGGGTTACTGTGTCGAAAGTTATACTAAGTGGCGTTCCGCTTGGTGTAAGTGGTGTGTAGCCACGTAGTAGATCCTTGTAGTAAGTGTCTGAATTATTGTTATCGATTAAGAGGTCCCCGTTAGTTTGCGCAGTTGATTTCGTAAAAACCGTACCCGCTCCACCATTTTGTGAAGTGTCTATACCTGCCTTACCTGACCCTCCGTAAGCTGCGTAGCTTAGAGTGGAGTTATCCGTTGTGTAGTGTACGGCAATTCGACCGCCACCTCCGCCAGCTCCGCCGTAAATATAGTAACCACCTTTTCCACCATTTGCCGTGATAGATCCAGTCCCAGCCAGAGTACCTGTTGTAATAAAAACTGAACCACCCGCACCACCGCTTGAAGCGCGGTAGTTTGCTACTGTGTTGGCGTTTGCCATGATTGTACCGTTAATAGTCGAGGTACCAGTTACATTAAGTTTAATAGCTCCACCACCTGAAGCAGAAACTGCGCTTCCTAAATATCCGCCACCACTACCTAAATCTGTTGGCGCGGTAATTGACCCATAAACTGTGTTATTTACTGAAGAGGTATTATTGTAATCACCACCTCCAGCACCACCGTAAGCTGCGCCTCTACCATTTCCGTCTGCGTTTATATAATTACCAGCACCAGTTCCTTGGTTCACTACATAACCGCGGACACTAGCGTCGATTGAACCGGCACCGTCCACGATTAAATTTGTACTAATATCAAGATCAATAGCGTTAACTTTTGAAGTAAAGTTTGTAGAGTGACTCAAGGTTCCATTAACTGTAAGACTATTCCAGGCATTCGCTCCGGTATGCGCTGTGTTTGCAAATAGAACCGCAGTAGCCGGCACCACTACATCGCTCGCAGCGGCTGTAAGTGGCATTACTCCGCCGTTATCCGCTATTTTTCCAGCAGTTGCCCAGTTAAGGCTTGTGTAGCTTAGAGTTGTGTCTGAATTAAGGTTAAGTGCGCCGTCGTTTTGCAGGGTTACGGTATCAAAAGTAACGCTAAGTGGCGTTCCGCTTGGTGTAAGTGGTGTGTATCCCATTAAAAGATCACTGTTCGCTGTGTCGATATTATTATTATCGATAATAAGTTCACCGTTTGCTTGAGCGGCCGCTTTCTTAAAAATTGTTCCGGCTCCACCATTTTGATTATTAGTGCTGCCGTTATCCCCCAAACCACCATAAGCTGCGTAGCTTAGAGTGGAGCTATCCGTTGTGTAGTGCACGGCAATTCGACCGCCACCGCCACCGCCTCCGCCGCTGTTGATATAGCGTCCACCTTTTCCACCATTTGCGGTGATGGATCCAGCCCCAGCCAGAGTACCTGTTGTAATAAAAACTGAACCACCCGCACCACCGCTTGAAGCATTGTAGTTCACTGCTGAATTGGCACTCGCTGTAATTGTACCGTTAATAGTTGAGGTACCAGTTACATTAAGTTTAACAGCTCCACCGCCTGAAGCAGAAACTGCGCTTCCTAAATATCCGCCACCACTACCTAAATCTGTTGGTAAAGTAATTGACCCGTAAACTGTGTTGTTAACCGAAGAGACATTGTTGTAATCGCCACCTCCAGCGCCACCGTAAGCTGCCCCTCTACCATACCCGTATGAGCTTATGTAATTACCAGCACCAGTTCCTTGGTTCACTACATAACCGCGGACGCTAGCGTCGATTGAACCGGCACCGTCCACGATTAAATTTGTACTAATATCAAGATCAATCATGTTCGTTTTAGAACTGAAGTTTGTGGAATGGCTCAAAGTTCCGTTCACTGTAAGACTATTCCAAGCGCTCAGCCCCGTGTGCGCTGTGTTTGCAAATAGAACCGCAGTAGCCGGCACTACTACATCGCTCGCAGCGGCCGTAAGTGGCATTACTCCGCCGTTATCCGCTATTTTTCCAGCAGTTGCCCAGTTAAGGCTTGTGTAGCTTAGAGTTGTGTCTGAATTAAGGTTAAGCGCGCCGTCGTTTTGCAGGGTTACGGTATCAAAAGTAACGCTAAGTGGCGTTCCGCTTGGTGTAAGTGGTGTGTATCCCATTAAAAGATCACTGTTCGCTGTGTCGATATTATTATTATCGATAATAAGTTCACCGTTTGCTTGAGCGGCCGCTTTCTTAAAAATTGTTCCGGCTCCACCATTTTGATTATTAGTGCTGCCGTTATCCCCCAAACCACCATAAGCTGCGTAGCTTAGAGTGGAGCTATCCGTTGTGTAGTGCACGGCAATTCGACCGCCACCGCCACCGCCTCCGCCGCTGTTGATATAGCGTCCACCTTTTCCACCATTTGCGGTGATGGATCCAGCCCCAGCCAGAGTACCTGTTGTAATAAAAACTGAACCACCCGCACCACCGCTTGAAGCATTGTAGTTCACTGCTGAATTGGCACTCGCTGTAATTGTACCGTTAATAGTTGAGGTACCAGTTACATTAAGTTTAACAGCTCCACCGCCTGAAGCAGAAACTGCGCTTCCTAAATATCCGCCACCACTACCTAAATCTGTTGGCGCGGTAATTGACCCATAAACTGTGTTATTTACTGAAGAGGTATTATTGTAATCACCACCTCCAGCACCACCGTAAGCTGCGCCTCTACCATTTCCGTCTGCGTTTATATAATTACCAGCACCAGTTCCTTGGTTCACTACATAACCGCGGACACTAGCGTCGATTGAACCGGCACCGTCCACGATTAAATTTGTACTAATATCAAGATCAATAGCGTTAACTTTTGAAGTAAAGTTTGTAGAGTGACTCAAGGTTCCATTAACTGTAAGACTATTCCAGGCATTCGCTCCGGTATGCGCTGTGTTTGCAAATAGAACCGCAGTAGCCGGCACCACTACATCGCTCGCAGCGGCTGTAAGTGGCATTACTCCGCCGTTATCCGCTATTTTTCCAGCAGTTGCCCAGTTAAGGCTTGTGTAGCTTAGAGTTGTGTCTGAATTAAGGTTAAGTGCGCCGTCGTTTTGCAGGGTTACGGTATCAAAAGTAACGCTAAGTGGCGTTCCGCTTGGTGTAAGTGGTGTGTAGCCCATTAAAAGATCACTGTTCGCTGTGTCGATATTATTATTATCGATAATAAGTTCACCGTTTGCTTGAGCGGCAGCTTTCTTAAAAATTGTTCCAGCTCCACCATTTTGATTACTCGTGTTACCGTTGTCCCCCAAACCGCCGTAAGCTGTATAGCTTAGAGTGGAGTTATCCGTTGTGTAGTGTACGGCAATTCGACCGCCACCTCCACCACCTCCGCCACCAATGAAGACATAGTGTCCACCTTTTCCACCATTTGCGGTGATAGATCCAGTCCCAGCTAAAATGCCAGCTGTAAGATCAATAGAACCACCCGCGCCACCACTTGAAGCGTGATAATGCACCACTGTATTTGCGTTGGCAGTGATAGCCCCATTGATCGTTGCGGTACCAGCTACATTCATCTTCACCGCACCACCACCTGATGGAACCGTGGTTCCTGAACCTCCGCCACTACCTAAACTTGTTGGTGCTGTAATTGAACCATAAACCGCGTTATTCACATACACAGTGTTATTATAATCGCCACCACCAGCTCCACCGTGAGCAGCGCCTTTGCCGTTACCGTCCCCGCCACTTACACTACCAGGACTTATTCCAGAGTTTGTAAGATAACCTTTTAAACTAACGTCAATCGTGCCGTTAATAGTCGCACTACCAGTTTGTACATCAAGATAAACCGTCCCCACAACAGCGGTAGTACCAGTGGTGTGCGTAATTGATGACGCTGTATTAACTACTAAATCACCAGTACTCAAAATAAGTGCTCCGCTCGTAATCGCGTCGTAATTAAAATTTAAAACTGGTGCAGTTGTTCCGCCCACGTTACCTAAAACTAAAGAAGTGATCGTGGTTGTGCTAGCCAGATTTACCGTTGCGTTCGCGTCGATCGTAACATCATTGGTTGGGCCCGGAACCGCCGGATCCGAACTCCAGTTGGCAGGATCGCTCCAAGATGTTCCGTCCCCAAGTCCCGTCCAGGTAACTGGCGTTCCAGCTTCAGCAACTAGTACCTCAGACGGTCCGTAAAACGATCCTCGCAAAAAGCCTGTTGAAACAACAATCACCAATAAGACAAGAGTCGTAATCAACCCTTTAAAGTTTTTTCGAAAAATACAAGACACAGGTACAAGAAATAATTGTTTAACAAGTCAATTTTATCATATTTAGGAAGTAAAAAATAGTAATCACGTGGATAATTATTAACAAAAATATATACGTAGAATCCGAATTTTAAATATTAACAAAAAATAATTGACCGTAAGAAAAGACACCTGTAGTTCTGGTAACAATAATCAATTATTTATAAACACGGTACTGAATATACTGAGACTCGGTAGCAGATTATTTATCCAAAAATACAATATAAATTGTTACCAGGTTACGGAACATTCTTCCCTCAGAAGTTATACACACCCTTTTCGGTAGAATAAGGGTGTGTAAAAAAGGAGAGCCTTAGTAAGCGTCGTGTTTATATTCCACACTCCCATCCCTGTTTTGTCTCATCGAGCTATGCATCCTTACCCCATATTCACACCGTTATCCTGAAGCGAGCGCCAGATTAGGCCGAAGGATCTCCTTCGCTCTGCACGAAACAGAAACTTGTTTGCGCTATAATTCAACACTGAGATTCTTCGCCGTGGTTCACGTCAGGCTCAGAATGACGGGGCGATTAGATTCTTCGCCGTGATTCACACTAGGCTCAGAATGACGAGGTTTGTAATTTTCTTCGAGGTGCCAAACGTCAGTCTCAGAATGACGGTTTGGTTTATTTGGTGTAATTGTATTATTTAGACCCGCACCCATACCGTCATCCTGAAGCAAGCGACGATTCACGCCGAAGGATCTCCTTCGCTCTGCACGAAACAGAAACTTGTTTGCGCTATAATTCAACACTGAGATTCTTCGCCGTGGTTCACGTCAGGCTCAGAATGACGGGGCGATTAGATTCTTCGCCGTGATTCACACTAGGCTCAGAATGACGAGGTTTGTAATTTTCTTCGAGGTGCCAAACGTCAGTCTCAGAATGACGGTTTGGTTTATTTGGTGTAATTGTATTATTTAGACCCGCACCCATACCGTCATCCTGAAGCAAGCGACGATTCACGCCGAAGGATCTCCTTCGCTCTGCACGAAACAGAAACTTGTTTGCGCTATAATTCAACACTGAGATTCTTCGCCGTGGTTCACGTCAGGCTCAGAATGACGGGGCGATTAGATTCTTCGCCGTGATTCACACTAGGCTCTGAATGACGGTTTAATAACTACAGTTAACAAAAGAAATCATTAAAGCAACATTTTTTTCACAACAAATAATCCCTGAAAAATTCAGGGATTATTTAAACCTATGTGCTAGCTACAAAATCTCTATTTACTCTTCCGTTTTTGTGCCAATTTTTGAAGTTCCTCTTCAAATTTTTCAAGATCCTCAAACGAATAGTACACACTTGCGAATCTAATGTAGGCCACTTTGTCAAATTTTCGTAGATATTTAATCACAATCTCGCCCAATTCCTCACTTGTGATTTCACCCGAGCGTCGTTTTTGAATATCTCGTTCGATATTTTGAACCAATTTATGAAAATCCATCTCCGTGTACGGTCTTTTTTGCAAAGCCCGTTTTAGGCCACCTACAAGTTTGTCTCGCAAATAACCCTGCCGGTTTCCGTCTCGTTTCACAATTGAAACATCGAGCACCTCGGATTCCTCCATAGTTGAGAATCTGTAACCACACCTTGGTTTTTCACACTCCCGACGTCTGCGTACACTCATACCGTCTGGCGCCAATCTGGAGTCAACCACGCGGGTTGACTGGTGGTTGCAAACAGGACAAAACATAGAACCGAGTTACCTTGATTATTAAAATCGAGTTAAAACACAACACAGAAGTATAGTTATTTAACCCAAGACCTTATACTAAACCAACTACATCATCTTCCGACGAATGAAAGCTGGAATACCAAGATCGTCGTTATCATCTACATCTTTTTTTGCCTGCCTTACTGGCTCTTGAACACTAATTGTGTCCTCTCGACGCGGTTGAAGTGTATTCGTTTGTGGAGTTTGATTTTGTTGTCGATCATTTTGGTATTCAGAAGCTAAAACATTATCATCAGATCTATCACTTAGCGACCGCTCTGGCTGTTGCGACCGGTTAGAGTGCGCATTGTAATCATCGACATTCTGTACCATTCTTTTTTCAAATGGTGATTCTTGAACTGGCACAGTTCGTGGTTTTATAATCGGCCGGTGACTCATTGGCTCACTTCGAACCGATGGCGCCCAGCTACCCTGTGGTGCAATTTCTACATCGCCAGCTAGTGATGGTGCCGATCGACGTTCACGCCCATCAAAACCAGTTGCTACTACCGTGATCCGAACTTCGTCGTCCAGCGTTTCGTCCACCAAGGCTCCGAAGATAACCTTTGCGTCGTCGTCTGCTGAACCGGTAATTGCTTTAGCAGCTTCTGCTACCTCGTACATTGCTAGATCCGAAGAACCGGTAACCGTAAACAAGATCCCTTTAGCGCCGTCGATTGAAAGTTCGAGTAGCGGACTTGCGATTGCCATTTTCGCCGCCTCCACCGCGCGGTTCTCACCGGTTGCAAAGCCAATACCCATCAGTGCCGATCCAGCGTTTTCCATAATCGCCTTCACATCGGCAAAGTCGACGTTAATAAGCCCTGGTAGTGTGATAATCTCCGAAATCCCCTGCACCCCCTGACGAAGCACGTCATCCACAATTTGAAAGGCCTCAAGCAGAGAAGTTTTCTTGTCGATAATTTGCAAAACTCGGTCGTTCGGAATTGTAATAATTGTGTCTACTTGTTCTGAAAGTGCAGCGTAAGCGTCGTCCGCAATCCGTTTGCGTTGCGCTCCTTCAAACGAAAATGGTTTTGTTACCACAGCAACCGTTAGTGCACCTGCTTCCCTAGCAATCTTAGCCAGCTCTGGCAGTGCTCCTGAACCTGTTCCTCCGCCCAAACCACCGGTTAAGAAAATCATATCTGATCCAGAGATCAAACTTCGGACATCGTTTGCGTTTTCTTCAGCTGCGCGCCTACCCATCTCCGGATTCATCCCAGCCCCTAGTCCGCGAGTTACCGTTTTTCCAATCGAAATTTTCGTAGGCGCTAAGTTATGTTGTAGTGCCTGTACATCAGTATTGACTGCAATAAAATCAATACCCTTCAAGTTTTCTTTGATCATTCTGTTAAGTGCCGCTCCGCCACCTCCACCAACACCGAGCACTTTAATCTTTGCAAATGTTTCTATTTCAGGTTTCACCTCTGCCATACAATTTCTGAATACAATGGTTATTTAAGTGTACTAGCCTTGAACACAATTTGTGTTCAATTTGGCTAATATCAAACAAATTTCTAATCATAATTTAACACACAAAAAAATCCGAACAAAAGCCGGGTGTGCATAACTTTAAAAATTAGAAATTAAGAGTTTAATCAAAATTTATGAGATTAATGCTTTTATCAATTTTAAGAATCAGTTAAAGACCAATTCTCAGCTTTTTAGGTTGAATTTAAATCGCTATTACAAGTCAATCTTTCTAGACTAACCTTCAAAATACGAGTCGATCGACAACACTACAAGCAGGATTATGAATTTCGGCAATCACTCTTTAAAACCCTAGCTAGCGAATAAAAATCAGTAGGTAGTCACAAAACCTTTTTTGCAAAACAATTATAGCATCATCTTCAAACGATCACAAAAAAACCATCATCTTCCTGTCCCTAAAATTTTCCGACCAGCAAAATAAATTTTACCAATAACCTCACCCATATAGCGCGAGTTAACAAATTGTTCTTTAGTGATAGATGTTAAATTCCACTCCCCGTCGAGCCAGAGTGGTAAAACTAAATCTTCCATAGACTTCAAACTGCTGAGGTTGGTAGAAATTAAGGTTCGGGGCAAAATTAAATATTTAGCGGAGGTGAGCGAGCTTAAAATGAGCACTTGTAGTTCAACCGGAAGATTTAGATATTGAGCGGAGGTTAGAGCCCTTAATGAAAGTACTATTAATCCTGCTGGCAGTGTTAGATGTTTGGCAGAAATCAAGGAATCAAGACTAAGCCCCGTTAGTCTTGCTGGGAGAGTCAGATGCTCCGCAAAGGTTATGGAGTCAAGATGCAAATCCGTTAATCCAGATGGTAAATTCAGGTGCTCAGTGGAGGTTAGGGAGCTAAGGTAAAGTTCTTTTAAACCATCAGGAAGACTCAGGTTCTGGGCCGAGACAAGCGCGCCTAAAGTTATATATGTAAGTGTTTCTGGAAGTTTTAGGTGCTCGGCGGAGATGAGAGAACTACATATAAGGGTCTTTAATTGCTTTGGCAAGACCAAATCCTCAGCTGAGGTAAGCGAATTCATATCCAACTGTTCGAGACCCTCAGGAAGGTCAAGATCTTTAGCAGAAGTTAGAGATTTAAGATTGATCTCTTTTAAGCTCTTTGGCAGGCGGAGGTGCTCGGCGGAGGTTAAAGCTCTAAGACTAAGTTTTGTTAATCCTTCAGGGAGTTGAAGATGCTCCGCTGAGGTGAGGGCGTCAAGATAAAGGTGTGTTAAGCTTTTTGGCAATTTAAGATATTGAGCAGAGTGAAAACCGGAAGCAGCAAAATGTGTTAATCCTTCTGGAAGAACGAGGTCCTCTGCAGACTCTAACCAGTAAAGAATTAGGCTTTTTAAGCTTTTTGGCAGGTTAAGATGCTTGGCCGATTTACATCTTATCGTTAAGTTACCAATAATGTCTGGCAGTCCTTCCGGTAAATGAGCAATATCCAAAATTCCCAAATCTAGACCGTTTGGCGCGGTCCAGATGCCTTTCTTTTTCTTAAAATTTTGCTTAAACCACTTCTCATCTTTCCCTATTTCCTCAACCCATTTTAGGGTCTCTTCAAGATCTTGCATAATTCATTTAGTAATTTGTATATAGAATTCTTCTTAAGAAACTACCATAAAACTATTTGTTTTTTAAATAGCTAGGCTTACTTATATTAAGTAAGCCTAGCTTCAAATCCATGAGCTCAGAATTTGAAATCAAATATATATTTTAGAATATCTGATATCTTAAAAAAGATTATTGATTTAATAATTGACCCCGGGTTAAGCCCGGGGTAATTTTTATATTATGCCGTCACTTAAATTAATCCTTCCCGTAATCTTACCGGTATAATTTAAAGCATCGAATTGTTTTTTAGTGATTTTCCACATCCACCACTCTCCTGTAATTATTGAGGGTAGTTGTATTCCATCCAGGGAGGTTAGAGAGCTGAGATGAAGTTCTTGCAAACCCTCTGGGAGGTTGAGGTGCTTGGCAGAGGTTAGAGAGTTGAGATAAAGTTTTTGCAAACCCTCTGGGAGGTTGAGGTGCTCGGCTGAAGTAGTCCCCAGCTTTAATTCGCCATGAATTTCTGTAATCCCTTTTGGTAATGTTCTAATATCAAGCTTTTCTAAATCCAATCCGTTTGGCGCAAACCAAGTACCATTTTTATTTTTATTAAAAGTTTTATCAAACCATTCCTCAGAAAATCCTATATTTATTGCCCAATCTAACATCCGCCCTCTGTCCCAAGGTTTTTCAGACCGCTTCTCCACCGCCTGTTGTTGTTCAGCCGACATTTCAAAATTACCTAAAAAACTCCCCTCCTCTTCAGGTGGTTTTTGTTCTTCGAGCAAGGCTACATACGCCGCCGCGTCGTCCGGTGATAAAAAGGCGTTTGCGGTTTCAGTATTCGATCTTGTTATTTTAGATTCTGTTTTAAAAGGGTTATGTAGATTTTTCATATTAAATATCGCTGAGTATTTTACTAATAAAAGTCTCAAAAATAGTTGGCAATTCGTCTATCGAGTTAGCGTAATATCCATCCGGTGCGTATGTACTAACTGCACTTTGTCCGCCATCAAATCCAATACCTGCGATAACTAAACTAGATGATCCATCCCTACGACGCACCAAGTTCATCATCCTATTTCTAGCTGCTTGAATTGCGCTTGTGTCCGATTCGCCATCTGTTAAGAAAATAATAATTTTCTTTGTTTCACCTGCAACTATAGAATTAATTCGTTCGCGATTAAATTGTTCGTCGGTAATTGCGTTGAAGGTTGTAACCTCATTATTACTTCCACCAGGTAAATTGATTAATTTACTCCTAAATTCAACCCTTTCCTTGTGAGTTAAATTTGAGCTTAAAGGTTTAAGTAAAATATCCGAATCCGAAAACATTCTAAGTTCTGATTGAATTGTTAAGTTTATGTCATCGCCATTTGTTCTTTCTGTATCTATCTGTTTTTGAAAATGTGCAAAAGCTTCCATAGCTAAAATAGCAAATAAGCGTTGCTGAATAGTTTTGCCGTTATTGACCATTGAACCACTCCCGTCACAAACTATTGTAAATTCTAATTTATTTGGAGATGTACCAATTGTCTCTTGTTTCTCAAAATCAAGCATAACAACCGGCTCTGCGTGTCCAGATTTTATCTCCGCTACCGCTGTTGCGGTTTTCCGGGAATCAAGTAAAACGCCATCTTTTGATGCTTTCCGGAGTTTTCGACGATAAGTTTTTCTTTTTTGAATAATTTTTCGAAAAACTTCAGATATAGTATCAATATGTTCTTCAACTTTTCGAACATCCTTTGCGTAGTTAAGAAAATCTATCTTTTCAACTCCCATTTTTTCCTTGAAGCTATCATTTTTGATTTTCTCATTTTTGGCTTTTAACTCATTTATACCTTTTAGTGCATCTCTTGCCTTCATTGGATCAAATATTACATTTTCATCTGGATCTACTCCAAATGGATCACCAGGCTCACCATCTGCTTTTTCTTTATCGTACCTTTCAATATCCCGTAAAAACAGGTCTTTAAATAGAGGCTCTGCGAGTGTTTCAATGATCGCAAAACGCTTCATAGGTGGTAGTTGAGCATCACCGATCTCATTTACAGCTGTTAAAATTGCCGTCGCATTTCTTTGAGCACCCCCTAACAAATCCCACTTCTCTAACGCTGCCTGTACTTCCTCATGAACTATCACCTCTTCAGATGGAATCATCTCCCGTCTTAAAAGCGCATACATGAATTGCCGAGCAAATGGATGTTTAGTTAAATTATTACTATGAAACAACTTCGGATAAAGAACATTTTTTGCTTTAATTCCAGCCTTCCAACGTTTCATGACCTTTTTATTTACCAAAACATCGTCTAAACAATTGTAGAATTTAGATAGCTCATCTGGATACGCTTTGTGAATATTCGCAGTCTGATCAATCCTATCGAACAGACTTGTGTAAGCATACGGATCTATGGTCATATCCCGAAAACGCTCAGCTTCGTGAAAAGTTGCAAATAGCGATTCAGATTCAGAATATCCCTGTTCCAAAAAAAACGTCGGGTCTACATTCATGCGGATATTTTTAAGATCAATGTACCAACCACCTGGTTCGACCGTGATAGTAATATCCGGTGTTCCAAAATACGCGCCGATAGTGCCGCCAAAACGCTTAAAAAAATCACCCCATTTTTCTCTAGCTTCTGCTAACAACATTTCTTTCTTAGACTTTTGCCGTGAGTCAGGATCGTCCTCCCCTAACTCATAGATACGTCTTTCCGAGTTAGTATTTCGCATATTATTCCTTTAGACCAATCATTAAGTCCCTATTCAAAGCCGAAGAATCCACCTGCAATCTTGCTTTCAGAGCAATTATATCTTTGTCATTAGCAATATACTCGTTGGTTTGCATCATTGACTGTAGTGCGTCAAGTTCTCGTTGACTAATACTCAAGATTGACCGTTTTTTGAAGTCTTCGATTGTCCAATCACTGAAAAATCCTCGACGTAAAAACATCTCCGCAAGAATCTTTTGATCGTCCATTGAATGCGTTTCCGAAGCAATAATTCTTTGGGCGATAATATCATCAAGTGACTCAGAAAAATTGCTATTTTTCCAAGGCTCCACAATTTTTCTTAAGAGATCTCGTGTTGAGACAACCGCTTTCTTTAGTTGGACCCGCTCAGCAGTCGCGTTGTGTGCCGTAGACATATAGCTCTGTCCTTCAGTTCGCCCACAAAATAGTCCCTGTATTTCACTGGTTACAATCGATAAGTCCACCATTTTTTCAAAATATTCTTCTTTAAAATTAGCGGGCAAGCGTACCCGATCTTTTCTTAAAAGTGTGGTTAATATTAGGTCATAACTTTCAGAAACCGTTGGATAGTCCATCTCTTTAGAAATCCACCTAGATTTAAAAGCAGCATTCACTTCTTTAATTCCCGCATACTGGGAACCGAGATTCAAAGTAGATAACACTGCAAAACCTTTTGTTTTAATTAATGGTTCATTACTATTTTCTTGTAGAAAAATCTTTGTACCAACTGGTTGCAGAATTATATCGTTAATACGACTGATAACTTCCGGCGGAATAATATTAATTTCGTCGATAATGATCGGAACACCTCTTTTTAACGCCCTACCAAACGGGCCGTAATTAAAAACTGTTTCTGTTGCGTCACCCTTACCAATAATTATTTTTGCTAACTCCGCTTCCGGTACTTCACCAAAGTTATGTTCTTTAAAAGCTAAAGCAAGTGCTTTTACTCGGTTTGCAAGCTCTGCACCATCTTCCGATCCTCTACCAACAAGTTTTAATTTTCCAATCAAATCGTAAACCGATGACTCATCCCCACCTGAAAATATTTCAGGTTCTAAACTATCAAATAGAGCTTCTGGATCGAGTAATTGTTCTTCTGTAAAGTTCCCAGTTTCAAGCATGTACATTTTCGCAGCATAACGTGCAACCTCTGTTTTACCAGAACCTAAGTGACCAGACAGCATGAATGGCTGGTTCCCTCGCATATATTCTAGAGCTTGTTCTACAGTTTGTTTTACCGAGGGTATTTCAACCATTCTATGTCTTTGGATAGCGTCTGAATATCCTTTTAGTTCGTATATACGTAAAAGATTTCTGCCAACTTCAGAACTATTTGCACCGTCTATTCTTTCTGAAATAGCTAACTCTTCCGCAGCTAAACTCTCTAATTTTGTAGTTTGTGAACCAACAACCGAGCCACTAAAACTTTTTAGCGATTGAGCGCGGATATCTTCCTTTATATGTTTAATCTGCTCCAAACGTTCTTCTGAATTTTCTATTGACGCCAGCATCTTACTTTCATAATAGGCTCTAACGATTTTTCTTTTATATGCCTCAATTATATTTGGAGTTTCACCAATTTCGTAGAGTCTCTCTCTTAATTGTTCAATCCGTTTTTTACCAGCTTGAATCAGAGCCTGATCCGGCGTATTTTCCAAAAGCACTGGTTTAGCCACCCAGCGAACACCTACTTTAATCATTTTATGCTTCGTTGTCTGTTTTATTCTTGAGTCTTCTCGCAACTGTTTGCCTTCATCGCGTATCCGAGCAACTAAATCGTGGATTTGGTACATTAAATCAACCTGCTCCTCCTCTTCCATTTCGTAAAAATCCACTCTTTCCTCTAAGTCATTTTCTACGTTCTCAGGATTTTTAAGATTTTCTGGACGTTTTAGGCTTTCTCTTGCAAATGCACCTGCAAAAACGTCAATAGCTTTTTTTACCATACCTTATAATTTAATGTCGATTATTTAGAACATATCTTTAAGATGAAGATAGTATATCATTTTCGAGCCTTTACATTTTATACGTTGTGGATCATCCCTTGGTGATCTGGTTATCACAAAAGGAATTTCGCAAATTAAGAACTCGAATTATTTAAAACAACTCTGTTTGTCAAGTAAATATGTCCCTTAATCTCACCAGTGTAATTTAAAGCATTAAACTGTTCCTTGGTGATTGAGTTCAGATACCAACTACCTTTAATAATTTTTGGTAACACCAAACCCTCTACTGAAGTGAGAGAATTCAACCCTATTCTCATAATATTACCAAGAGGCTGAAGAACATTAATAACTTTAGGAGTATCTAGTTTTAGATCTTTATGACTTCTGGCATTTTAACATTTTCTATAAAAAAATTGTGATTACTCACAATTTTATGGGATTAAGGCTTTTAGCCATTTTCGGAGTTGATCCGAGACCTGGCCCAGGCCTTTTAGATTTATATTGAAGCGTTTTTTGGAGACGCTCTTTATGGAGTAGCCCCAAATTGCTAATCCTACTGCGGTGGCGTAAGCCGGGTCGTTTACTTCGTCGATTACGCTACTTACGCCGACTGGTGCCCCAACTACTGCCGGGAGGCGCATTACTCTTTTCGCCACTTCAACCATTCCTGCTAGCTTCATTCCACCCCCTGTGAGCACCACACCGACTGGTAGCATACCAGAACGGTCAATTTTTCGTAGTTCGTCGTCGACTGCTTCGAAAATTTCTTCAGCTCTTGCCTCGATGATTTCTGAAATAAAATAAGTCTTTACCAGTTCATTTTCCGAAGAACCAAACTCATCGAGCGCAAACTGATCTTTTTTCGAAACATAGCCCGGTACCGCGTGGCCGACCGCAATTTTTACCTTTTCCGCCACATCGAGCGAAGTTCGAAGACCAATAGCAATATCGTTTGTGATGTGATCACCACCAACTGGCAGAACTGCTGTGTGTAAAATATCACCCTCTTCAAAAACCACCACAGTTGTAGACGAAGCGCCGATATCGACCACACAAACCCCAAGCTCTTTTTGCCGACTGGTAAGCACCGCTTCTGCGGTTGCAAGTGGCGCAAACACAAGATCATCGATTTCTAAACCGGTTCTGTAAATACTCTTGGTTAGATTTTTTATTTGCGAAGTAAGTGTTTGAATGATTACCGCATCAACCTCGAGGCGAATACCGTTCATACCAACTGGGTCCTTAATCCCCCGCTGACCATCTACAGTGAAGCTCTTTGGCATAACGTGCAGAATTTCGTAGTTCGATGGGGTTGCCACGGTTCGAGCCGCTTCAATAACGCGCTCTACGTCTTCTTCCTTGATTTCACCATCTTGGCGCGAAACTCCGATCACCCCCCTACTCTCCTGGACTAAAATATTATGACCAGCAATTGAGATCCAGGCGTTGTTAACCGGCATACCAGTCATACGCTCTGCTCGTTCTAGGGCTTTTGAAACCGAAGAAACAGCATCTTCCATACTGGAAATGCTTCCTTTGTGGACCCCCTCGGCAGGAACGCTCACTGCCCCGATAATGTTTAGTTCGTTCTTCCCTTCTCCATCTGGTACCAACTGACCAATAACAATTCTAATGTGAGAGGATCCGACGTCTAAACCAGTAATAATCTCATCTGCCATAAACTAACTCTATTATATCAAATGACGAAACTTTTAGGAATGGTGCATAGGCTTACAGTTTAAGGGATTTTCTGAAAGAATTTTTCAGATCTTACACTTCTAGCCTACCACCTTTTCCGAAATTAATTAAATAAATACGACCAAAAAACTAAAGTTGCTACCAAAACCGCCGTTATTGAAGTTAAAAGCACAGCTCCGGCCATTATATCCTTAACTTCCTTAACCACCGGACTGAGCCTCGGCTTTAACGCATCTGAGATTCTTTCAAAAGCGGTGTTTAAAATCTCGAGCACCAGCACCGCTGATATCATTAAAATAAGCAAGATCCGCTCCCAGGGCGCAAGTGGCAATATAATCATTAAAATGAGTACGGCGAGGCCGATCGTGAGCTGAATTTTGAAATTTATTTCTGCTCGCGCCACGCTTAAAATACCTTTACCGGCATTTTTAAGACTGCGAAAAAATGTATGGAGTTGTTTCTTCATAAAATTTCTGCCACAATCTTATCTTGAAGCGGAAACATCTCCCCAGCCTCTTCCGGCAATTCGTGGTCATAGCCGAGCACGTGAAGCATCCCGTGAACAATTAAATCCACCACTTCAAGCTCAACATCGCCGTCATTTGACTGGCGTTTAGCTTGATCGTAGGAAATAACAATGTCCCCAAGCGTTTCCGATCCTGGGTCTTCTTCAAAATATGACCAGCTAAGCACATCAGTAACTGCGTCTTTGTTTCGATACATTCGATTCAAACGTTGAATTTCTTCGTCGTAAACAAAGGCCAGACCCATTTCGCCACTTGGTGCGTTTGGCGTGAGCGCACTCACTTTTTCAGCAACAGCCAAAATAAGCGACTCCGAAAGACGCTCATTTTGTGGAATTAATTTCTGATTTACTTCTAGGTTTATCATTCTGTGAGTTTAAAACTATTGATCATCATCTGAAAAGTCTGGAAGTACTCAATCGTTGGTGAAGCTCCTAGCTCGTAACTGAATTTGTGGACTTCGGTCAAGGACATCACAAAAACCGTTCTTTGATCAAGCGACGTGTAAGCGGTGTATCCCTCTTTCGTAGTACCCTTGCTAAAATCATTAACACTGAGCGCCTTGAAATTTAACTCCGCTTTTTGGCTATCATTCAAAGCCTCCACTTGTTTTAGGAGCCAATCAGTTTCGTTTACCCCCGCTTCCATCGCTAGAATATCGATCTTCATTGCCGTTGCCCCAGGACTATCGAATTGCACCCCTACATCCTCACCCGCTTGATTGAGCCTTGGCGTTACCCGCCAACTAGCTGGGTAGTACACGTCAAATTTTTGATTTTGCCCGTCTGCATAAATAGCAACTGCGCCAGTGTCGAGTAGCGTGGACGGTGCTGGACTAAGTGGGTCAAAGCGGTGGAATACCTCGTTACCGTCTAAAAAGCTATCGTTATCCGTATCTGGATTACGGTGATCTGTGCCATAGAGTTTCTCCTCCATATCCGTAAGACCATCTGAATCTGTATCCACACCTGGCTCCGGCCCTTTTACTACCGGTACTGGCACCGGTGCAGGCGGTGGTGTTACTACCGGGACCGGCTCTAAAACTGGTGGTGTTCCCGGATTTAGCAAAAACATCAGGGAAACACCAGCACTAACAATCAACAAAATCACTGCAAGAAAAATTAAGAGAGGTGCTTTTGATTTCTTTTTCGGTTTTGTGACTACAGCCGTGGGTTTTGTAGCCGGCTGAGCAATCACTACTGGTGGTGGTAGCGGAGCAGGTTTCGGTACCTCCTGCTTAACAACACCCGAGCGACCCAAAAACTCTTTTGGCATTACATGAACAACAAAATCATCAATGCTCACAGTTCCCCCTGCACCGGTTGGTTTTTGAAATTTGTTGTCCTCCGTATTCATAATAATATTTATGATTTAGATTTGACTAACCAGTCAAATAGTGGGTTTATGATCGAAATTGACCTATCTTGGGATTTCAAACAATTTTCCAGGGCCGTTTGGATTAAAGCCGCCTGAAACTTCAAGACCATCCAAATAACCATCGCTGTCAGTGTCTGGGTCGAGCGGATCCGTACTATAAACCTGCACCTCTTCTCGATCGTTTAGCTGATCATTGTCGGTATCTGGTTTAGTTGGATCCGTACCCGCTTTTGCCTCTTCTGTATCGGTCAAACCATCACCATCAGTGTCTACCACCTCAACCAGCTCAGGTTCTGGTACAACTACAGGTTCTGGCACAACCTGAGGAGTGCTTTCTTCAACATTATTTTCAACTTGATCTGTTGGTGCTAAAACCGCTCCCGTATCTTTTGCTGACTGGCCAATAAAGTAAAATGCTAGGTACGCAGACGCAACAATCATCGCAATTACTAATAAAACACCAACAACAATCTTCCAAGTCCCACCTTTTTTTACTGGTGCTTTTGGCATTGTTGATCTATTTGGTGTTGGAGCTGGCGCCACTGGGGTAATTGGTGGCGGTACAAGTGGCGTTGGCGGAGTTAATGGTGTCTGAGGCGCGGAAGCCGGTGTTTGTGGTGATACGCTCGGCGGAGCTGGCGCTGTGCTCGCTACTGGCGCTAACGGCAAATTACCAGGTGGCGCAAAAATATCTTCCACCTCACCGTTACCTGGTGTTTGAGCTGGTTGATTGACCACTGTTTGAGCACTTAGCTCTGGCTGCGGTGCTGGAACAGGTGGTGCTGGCGGTACCACTAGCGTAGGTGCAGTTGGTGGTACTGGCGGAATAGTTGGTATTTGATCATCGAACATAGAAATTTATTACTGTAAACAAGAACTCCTTTGCAAATATATTGTATCAATTAATTAAGCGGATCAAAACCACCCGCAACTTCAACCCCGTCGTTATAGCCATCGGCATCAGTATCGGCCACAAAGCGATCAGTTCCAAACTCGCTAGCTTCTCGCCAATCATTTAGCCCGTCACTATCACTATCCAAGGTTGCAAAATAGTCACTGCAAGACTGGTAATCAACATCAGGCAAACCACCGCAATCATACGGAGAGCCATTTGCTTTAATAGAAGTAAGAGTCTCTTTTTCGCAGAGCGTTTCATTCAAGCCAACTTCAGAACATCTACCTTCACTAATAAAAAACGGAGCAATCTGATTCTGACAAGACAACCGTTCGTCTTCGTTTGCAATACCCGCGCAGGCACTGTAATCATTGTTTGCGGTTGCAAGTAGAAGTCGTACGTGATCAGAACACTCAGTATTTCCTTCGCCATCAACCAGTTTACAGTAATCCAGATTTTTTTGATCAAAAGCCACAAGATTCACGCAACTTTTATAAGCATCACTCGGCAGGCCTTCACACGCCCTCACTTGTCCGGACGTTATAGCATTTTCAGTAGTTACCCGATTTTTACAAAACTCAACGTCTGCCCCTGCCTCACAAGCCGTAAGGGTTTGGGAAACTTCAGTGTTTGATTTCTGATTTTCATTTTGACCGGTTAGTTTTTTTGTTTTAGTAAAACTAAGCCCCGTAGTGATCGCGAAAACAAGAAAGATGATTGCTGTCAAAGAAGCGCCAGTAATGAGCAAGACTTGTTTTACTTTTTTCGAATTAAACTTGGTAGAGAAACCATTTGGTTCCTCTACTCTTTTTAATTCGTAAAATTGTGTATCTTTTAAATCTGCCATAGTTAAGGCTTACACAAATTGATATTTACATTAGATAAAGTTACAGAACCTCCACCGTAGAAGTAAGCCCTCACAGGAACTGCTATTTCTTTATTTGGATCACAGACAAAATTGCTTGGCAAAGTAATTAGCCTATTATTTCCCCGCTCTAGCGCCTGAGAAATAAGCTGGTTATTGAAGATAAATCCTAACCGAGCCGGTGCCATACCTTCAAGCAATGCTGAATTCAAACCATTGTAATAAGTTGTATAGAATCTTTTACCTGAACGCGGATCAGGAGCTGTAAGACTAGCCTCGTACTCGTAATCAATTCCCGTTAAAGCATCGGGATTTCCACTTGAAATTTTGCGCATCAAGAGTCTAAAGTTGTAGTTATTAACCGGCATAGCGACCGCATAGACCTGCACTCCGTTATCTTTTATTGTGTCGAGTTCAGTATAATGACTTACATTCACCCACTTTTCCGACTTCGAAGAACTAGAATATTCGTTATCGCCACCTGCAAAAGTTAGAATTATTTTTTTCGAGGCAGGTGAAAAATTGGTGAATATATCGTTTGCCAAAACCACTGCTTTTACCGGCTGGTTAATCTTCAGTATCGTCTGATTTACCAGTGGATTTGTCATCGGAACAGCTAAGCTATCGATCTTTGAAATAATAATACTTTTTTCATTTTGATTACAGAAATATGATGCATAACCTGTTTCTGGACTAATACAGAAAGTTTGCATAGTCTCTTTTACCGTAGTTTCGCTGTCTGAATAATAAGACTGAATAGCGATTCTTGCTTTACTTCCATATTTTGCAAAGATGTCGTCAACCACTTCTTTTGCCTTCTGTTTTGAAATTTTAAGTCTGGTTGTTGGGATTGAACTTAAAGCGGTACCACTGTAAATTGTTTCACTCATTGAAAAACCAGTATCAACTAGAATAGTGAAGTAGATGTTCTCGTCCTCGAGGTTAAAGTCAATATTGGCTGAAATTGAACTTCCTACCTCACAAGCTGGTAAGTGGAGCGTACCCGCAGTTGCAGTCTGAGCGATTGTTGAGGTTGCGTCAAAACTTGTTAGTGAAATACTATCCTGACGTGTTGCGCCAGGCAGATTTGAAGTAAAGAGTAGTGCTGTTGGTTTGTAGACAAAAGGACAAGCGCTCTTGCAGTCGTTGGCACAAGTTGGGTACGCACAGGTTCCGCCAGTACAGCTATTTAGTCCGGCTCCAACTACAGTTGAACAAGCCTTGCCGTTATCTGTACCGCCATTACAAACACCCGCTTGAACACAAGTGTAGTGGCCAGAGCTAATATCTAGTTGCTTATTAACGTCTGAAATTGGACACTGTTTTAGTACACTACCCGTTACTGAAACGTAGCTGTATGGTATATCACCAGCGTCGCAGAATTCATCACCATTAATTTTTCCATCTCCACAAAATGCGCCCGATGCATTTAATAGTACACATGAATTTGAACAGTATGAACAAGTAGCTCCGTGCGAAGCTGAGCATAACACACCATTATTTACGCCTTCATCACACTCCTCTACATCTTTGTTTACAAAACCGTCACCACAGGTATTAACCGTGCAGGTATTCGTACAAGAATCAGTATTATTTGCATTTCCGTCATCACACAGTTCACCTGGATCAACCTGACCATTACCACACAAAACCTCACCTTTACAAGCCGCTCCCCACCAGTTGCTCACTTGCCAAGTACAAGCATCTTCACTGGTACTATCACTCATGCAGGCTCGTGTACGAGTAGTTGGTTGAGTATTTGCAGAACAAATACCGTCATCGCCCGCAGTGCTGTCGCAAGTACGGTCTGAGACACAAATTTTTCCAAGTTTAGCTGAGTCGCCCGACACACAAACCCGAGCTACCGGGCAAGCATCTGAAGAACTTACACCAAGCGGAGTACCGCAGGTGCTACCTGGGCAGTCGGCGTCTATCGTACATTCTAAAGACGCTCGAGCGCCACTTCGACACAACTTTCCGTCGTAAGTTCCCACATTTCCATCACAAGTTTCACCAGCATCAAGCTTGCCGTCACCGCAGTAAGATGCTGGTTCACGACAATCCCAAGAGCAAGTATCCGCTCGATCTGTTGCGTAAGCGCCGTTTGGTACTGAGCAAGCCCGACCACCAATTGTTCGACCGGTTCCGTCTACTCCACAGTCGCAAGCCTCGCCACCAGCTACTGAACCATCACCACAGAAAAATGATGTTTCGTATGTACAATCGTTACCACAAAAACCATAACGACCATTAAATTCACCATCATCACACTGCTCGCCCATTTCACGGACACCGTTTCCACAAGCAAACGGCACACAAACACTAGCTGAATCGTTTTCGAAAGCTGTACAAGTGGCGTTACAGTTCTGGGCAATTGTGCCGTTAAAGTTAGCCATCATATCTGAACTTGTGTTGCAAAGCATAGCTACACCCTGCTGACCAAGCTCGCAAACCTCACCAGCTCCAATAATTCCGTCGCCACAAGTACTTGAAACCCCGTAAGAAACAGGCACCTCCGAACAAAAAGCACTATTGCCAGTGAATCCCGCAACACTATTTGAGTTATTTCCGGCAATCTTAATATCAACACCATCGAAGGTATCGATTGGTGACACCCAGTTTGCGCTTAAGTATTCCAGTTCTGCCCCAATTTCAAAGTTAAAGAGTCCCACTGAGCGGTAGTGATAAATATGGCTACCAGCTGGGCACTTGTATTCACCCGTAGTGCTATTTACACAAGTATTAGCATCAAAGCCAACGAGCATATCCGTGCCACAACTGCTGTAGTATTGCAACGGATCAACTGGCATTTCGGTTCCTAAAACATTACCTAAGTTACTCTGCCAAGAATCCCACTTACTTGCATTTAGCGCGCGAATAAACGATCCACTTTGCAAAGTTGGCACTGATTTTTTACAGGTTTCCGTACCTGGACAGTTTGAATCCGTTAAACAACTCTGACCAGTAGTTACGCTACAAAGCCCGTTCGCTGTGCCAAAAGATTTAACACTCGCCGCTACTTTCAAAACGTCACTGAGTCGCTGCGTGTCTCTTGTAAGTTTTGCTTTATCATTTTTACAAATCTGACCACTATCACAGTCCCGATCTGCTGAACAAATCGTGTTTGTGAAATCTAAATTTGCAGTGTCATAGCACAAACTTGTGCTCTCAACGTTTACAACAAACTTAAGATTATCAATCATTTGATTAAAAATCTCAACAGTATCTGCACTTGCGCCAGCGTTATAAGAGAAGATGTAAATGTTTGGTAAAAGCCCCTGTGTGTCCTCGGCTGTTGTGAATTGGTTTGGTGCCGCCACATAGACTGTTCGGCCATCCTCAATAGCTTCAAAGCCGTCGACAGTTCGCGGTGTAGATGCTCCCGCAAAACCGCGCTGGTTGTACCAGGCCTGCGGACTTAAATATGTTGGGTTACCGGCAACTCTAAAACCAATCGCATCACCCGAACCATCATTAATTTTAAAAATGTATTCTTTCAAAATTTCACTATTCGATGGCTTTGACGGCGCAATTACAGTCGTGTCCTTCAGGTGGCCGTTCTTACAATAGTAAGTTGAGAAATTCATCCAACCAATACCCTCGGTAGTTCCAAGCACCTTGCCTGTTGGCGTATCTGAGAACGGGAAGATATCAAAATCTGGCCATGGATCTTCACAGATTATGGTTTGAACAGTTTGTTTACCAGCAAAACTCTGTGGAATTTCCTGACCAGCAACCGTCTCTGGCGGTGAAATTCCTTCCGTATCTACACTAATCGTTGCCTGAGCCACAACTGTTGCCCTACCTGACTGTTGCTCAGCTGAAACTTTTGCTTCGTTTTGAACTTCGCTAGCAATACCTACAAATTTTTTATCTGAATCTTCAAACCAGGAATTCCAAGTCCACTCGTATACACCAGGCATTGCCTGAATTTCCTGCTTTGCCCCGTTTGATCTTGAGAAGGTACGAGCCACAAAATCGTGAGTTTCCCCAGCCTGAGTGTACACACCTGGATTAATCGGATTCGTATCTTGAACTTCAACAACATCGAGCTTACAGAAGCGGTCGCTGGCAGTAAATTCTGCCTGTGCCTCACCGTTAATCGAAACACCAAATTTAGTTGTCACTCCCTCCACGTTTGCGGTTAACAGATCGTCACCTTTAACGTGAATTATGTAGCGACCACTTGGTTCTAGTAAAACACTGTGGGTCAAAGAAACTCTAAACTTACCGTCTAAATCAGCTCTTTGGTTAAAACCCGTGATTGGCATTATACACATACCGTCAACTTGCGCATTCGTATCTTGAGCAAAAATTGACCAAATCTTAGCAAAGATTTTTGAAAGCCAACCGCTGTCGTTTAAAGCAACAGCTGAAGTATAAACAGTGTGGCTCTGAGGACAAGGAACCGCGGTGCCAGCTACAGCCGACGTATCAAATTCAATATAAACATTGTCTTTCAAACTAGCTGTATCCATTTCCGCGCTAGACTCAAGATAAATGGCTGCATTTCTGCAAACATCTTCGCCGTTTGGCGCAAAGCTTAGCACTGGCCTAAGCATACAGCACCTGTTGTTTGCCACACCGTAAATTGCCGGGCTTGGGCAGTCGTTTGCCGTTGTTGCCGCACAACTCAAACTTAGGCTCGACTCAGCCGATACATTGAATTCATCAGAAGACACCCGAATTGTTGCAAAAGCTAGTCCCTTATCCACGTCCACCTTAGCAATTGCCGATTCATCAATAACTGCGACCTGGACTGGATCGATTAAACCATTGCTCGAAGCACCTTGTTCACAAGCAAGTAACTCGCCTGTACCAAACACACCATCTCCGCAAACTGAAGGTGAACTATAAGTAACCGAAGAACCTTTTAGTAAACACTTATCATCACAACCTTCAGCCTTAGTTAAGGTGCCATTATCACAAACAGCATCTTCACCCGTTCCAACCAAACCATCACCACAAACCGACGGCACTACGTATTTATTTGAAGAACCTTCGTTTAAACAGTTACGTGAGCAACCGTCGCCAGACACCGTATTACCATCATCGCAAGTTTCAAACTGTGGGTTAATAATCGAGTCCCCACAAACCGCTGTTACTTCAACTGAATTGTTCGAGCCTTCATTCAAACACTGGCTCGAACACCCGTCGCCTGACTTTTTATTGCCATCGTCACAGTCTTCTCCACCGATAGTTGCGGAGTAAGCTACATCACTATTTCCGCAAACTGCGCCAATAACGGCCGAACCCTCGTTTAAACATTTTTGCGAACAACCGTCGCCATCTGTAGCGTTTCCGTCGTCGCAGTCTTCTCCAGCGCCAGCCTGATCTCTTTCAACAATACCGTTACCACAAACAAAGTTTGCGTAGATTCCCATTCTTAAACAAGAATCTGAACAGCCATCACCGTTTGCAAAGTTACCATCTTCACACTCTTCACCAACCTCTAGGCGACCATTGCCACAAATTGCAGGCACGTAAGTACTACCACTTGGCAAACAAGAAGCGGTACAGCCGTTTGGAATTGAGTTAATATTGGAATCGAAAAGGCTATTATTAATCTTACTAAATGACGCTACGTCAGTTGTATCTAAAATTGGATTTTCCCAAGTCCAGTTATAATTACTTGCCACCAATCTTTGACCGGAGACCGAGCACTCGTCAGGTTCGCTAAAACTTTGCACAGTAAAGTTTTGCGCCTCACCCACTGCATGTAGCACTACGTCACTTGGTTCAATTGTAATGTTTGAGATACCACACTCCGCGTTTTCAGATTTAGTTTTAAATACCCAAGTGTAGTCGTCACCAAAATTAGTTCGGGTTAACCGCACTCCACTTTCTGAAGTTACCGCCCCACTAATAACAGCGCGGTAAAATGCGCCCTCTTTCAAGTTACCCGTTGTATCAAAATTAATCTTGAGGCAACTTGCACCATCTACCGCGTAAATACAGGTTGCTGAATTTGCGACTTTATTTATATAAGAAGCACAAAGTTCATTTTCACACTCGTAAAGCTGGACCATATCTGGATCTTGAATCCGAGTGTCCATAGCAATATTAAACTTTGCCCCAACCCCAGCGTTACTACAAGCTTCGGTACAATTTGGCCAGAAGTTTTCAACGTACGGATCTTTATATTCAATTTTAAGCTCTCCAGCTCCGCGAACTTCGCTTACATCTTCAACCGCAGTTACCGGTGTAGTTCCCTCTGCAATCGCTTCTACAACCGCACAGAAATCCGAAGATGTGTTCTTGCACATACCCTCTGAAATTGAAGCAAACGACTCATTAATATTCCAAGTCCAGCTAAAGTCTGTTGGGTCGAGTATCTGGCAATCAGCCGTTACCGGCAAAGCGGAAAATTCCGAAGTCTGACCTTTGACCTCAAGTGTCTCTTTCGCTGGCGAAACTACAACTTTTTCAAACAAACAAACCTTATCCGCAGCACCAGTTGTGAAAAACCAAACAACGTCTCGCGCCATGGTTTCGCCAGTTTCCGCCATTGCCTCTTTAGCAATTTTAATCTGATATTTTGTATTTGCCTTAAAGACACCCCCATTATAATTTGGGTTTGGCACCCACTTTATTGAGGTCTGACGAGGTCCTGTAATTTTCATCAAATCCCCCTCAACTACCTGTGTTCTGGTACAGGTTGATTCCAAACATTCGTAAGTAATAACCGTTCCGCCGTCATACAGCGAAGTTTCGTCCATTGGAACTGTGAACTCAGCATAAACCTGAGCGTTTACGCAGGTTTCTCCAGTAAAACTGGTGTTAGGCACAGCGCTCACTGTGGTCTCACTACACTCAACTACCACTTCTGGCGCCACAGCAAACGGTCCAGTTGAAAATACCCACGAGTAACCAGAGCCGTCTACTGCGACCGGGACAATAGTACCGTCCTGCAGATTTCCAACTTCGAAGTTGATTGTATTGGTTGGTGTACCGAGCGCTGAAGCTAAGCTCACCGGCCCTGTTGACGCAGAGTCTGGCACCACTACCGTTACCTGACTACTATCCCAAGCGCCAACCGTCCCAACAGCGTCGCTAGCAAATGTTGCAATTCCTAAATCATTACCAAGTGAAGTCCCGTAAACTATAACTGTATCGCCAACCGCCCCAATAGCTGGAACAATTGCACAAATTCCCGGAGTAGGCTCTCCAGTTATAACATTAAAAGCAATCGCATCTGATTGCGTGCCATCCTGACGAACAATATATAAATTGTGGGTTGTGGTTTCAAGTGGTTGACCGTTCGTATATTCGTTTGGAACAATCACCGTAATTTCGTTATTACTCCAGTATTTATCTAAACAAGCAGTCGGGAAGTTCACGCTAGCGACAGCTGAGTAACCAGACGCCTGGCTTTCAAGTCTAACGGTACCAACCTGACTACCAAAATTAGCTCCGGCAATAGTAATATACTGACCAACCGAACCCGCGTCCGGTGTCACAAAACCAATACTTGGCACCCCTTGCGTACCACCATTTTGACCACTACCAGTATTTCCAGTTCCACTGTCTGATATCGCAGAGGTTGCTAAAGCGTTAAAATCTACCGAGTTTGAAATATCACCCGCCACGTTTAGAGTTACGCCGTGAAGCCCTGGCGTTAACCCTGGCACTGTTACGTTCACTGTGCTATTACTCCAAAGTGCATAATCCAAAACCGGGGTACTGTTAAAATTAATTGTTGAAGTCCCTTGAGTATCACCAAAATTTGCACCAATAATTGAAACATCAGCTCCTCCACGACCGCTTCGCGGCGAAATCTTACAAATACTTGGATGAAGCGCTGTATTTACATCAAAGGAACCTACAATTGCACCGTTTTGATCGGTGGTTGTATCCACCAAACCAGCTTTAGTTGTTAAAGTAATTGGCCCATCAACCGCTCCTTCTGGCACCTCAACCACCACCTCTGTACTCGACCAGCCAGATGCGCAACCAGGAATTAGTGCGTCAAGTAAACCATTGGCACTATTAAACTGCACTCCGCCGGTCAAACTACCAAAATTCTTTCCGGTAATTGTTACGTAAGTACCTGGTGCTCCGTCTGTAAGGCTAAAATCTGTGATCTCAGGCAAAGCGAGACAAACACCGTTCACACATGACCCGCTCGAACACTCCGAATTCTGCGTACACACACTGTTTTCACAAGCTCCGCAGTCGGCTCCACAATCAATTCCCATTTCACCGTTTGTGCTATCTAAAACACCGTTATAACAGTAGACTGGGTTAATTTTTACCTGAACCGAATCACTGTTCTCGTTACCTGCAATGTCAACAACTGTAACCGAAACCCTGTAACTCTGATTACTTGCAAAAGCGCCAGTGTCCCAAATTGAATCAATTAAAACATCCGACAAATTTGTTCCAACCGCTGGTACTGAGTCATAGAGATCGTTTGCAATAAAGAAATCACTAGAAGCGACCTCAGTGTCGTCCTTTGCTGAAACCTGCAAGGGCACAAAATCACCTGGCACGAGTCGGGCACCAGTGTCTGGCGCGGTAATTACCGCTGTTGGGTTTTCGGTGTCGACCAGTTCCCCTGTGGTAAAAGAACCTGCACAAATACCACTAACGCAATCAAGTGCATCACCTGCTGTGCTTAAAATAGTGTCGGCGATTGTAATATTGTATAAAGTATTTGACTCAAAACATTTTCGATCAACGTTTGGAGCTGGACACGCCTGATCTGGCACAAAACTTAAACGGTTTGCCACCACACTAAGTTCACCCGGCACCGCTTCACCGGTCACTGAATTCACCACTGTTAACGCACCAGCTGTAGTAAGTGTATCGAGGTAGCGGCTAAAAGTCGCCGTTACTTTTACGTTTCTGATCGACAAATTACCTTCTGGCCTAATTGCCGAAACCGCAAAGGCAGTGCTACTACCGCCACCAAAACCAGGTCGTCCGCCACCGGTTGTAAACCCACCATTTCCGCCATTAAAACTGCTACCATTTAACGAACCAGTCGAGGTTGCCTGGTTAATACTAGAAAGCACAAAATTGGTAATCGCAAACGAGCCCAAAATTAGAACCATACCAATTGTGGCGTTTATCAAAGTCTTTTTGGCTTTTTCAACCTTTTCTGCATCACCACCCGCAGTCATCCACCTAAAGCCCGCCACAATCATGAGCACTAGGAAGATAATGCCCACAAATGACAGGGCAACATTGATCAGCCGACCGATAATTACCGGTAGTGGCGTATTTTGCAGGCCAGCTGTAGCTCCGGCGGTCTCGAGACTGGATGTTTGCGCCAGGCCGGTGCCCGAAATCAAAAACGTACCAGCGATTAAAATCGTTAGTACAATTAGTAGTTTAGATACGTTTTTGAATTTGATAGACATGTACTAGAAAAATGAACAAGCTGAATTTGAGGCTACTCCATTACAGCAGTATGGTGATACCACACTTGTGCCACAAGTTTCACCACCCACGCCTGGACCTTCAGCTGGATTATAACAATTTTGATACTCACTCCGCACAGCGTCAGTAACGTTCACGATATACCTGTACGTCTGTGAGTCGGTTGACTGCAAGAAGATTCCGTGCTTCACCGTAACCTGAGTTTTAAACGGAATATCAGCTGGTGCCGCTACCACAGCTCCGCTTTCAGTAAGTTCTGATTTTCGGAAGCTGTACCACAGTTCGTGATCAGGATTTGGTAACACTGAAATAGTTTCCGCCCCAAGACTGGCGCTCGACATTACCGTATTAAAGGTAATAATAATTGGCTGATCCGGATCTACATTACCTGCCAAAATCGCTGGTGAGACAGATTCAATCGCTGGTGCGCTCAAATTAATATCCCCGGTTGTGCTAAACGCCCAGGTGTAATCATCTCCAGCTGTGCCGTCGTCATTACCATCTAGCGCGTTGCCAGAAGTATCGGTAATTCCGTCGTATGGGAAAATATCTACCTGCGGTGGTTCCGCTCCTAGCGTAGCTGACCGCACATCAACCGTTATTGCTTGCGCTCCTGGCAAACAGTACATATTTTCGCCACAGGAGTTCACCCCGCAGGTTTCAAGTGCAGTAAACGTAATGGTGCGGTACTCGTTGCTGGTTGCGTACGTACCTGGAACAATCGCGCCGCTTTCGTCTTTAATCTGAATATTTGAAAAATTGCTGAATATGTCTGACGGATCGTAAGTTCCAGTTGCGCTAATTGGATCCACACCTTCGTTAAAGTTGATCTGGACTGAAATATTTCGATCGTAAACACCATTATTTTGCGGAGTTACACTCTGTACAGTTGGCGGTGTGAGGTCGATCTCAGTTCCGACTGTAAAATTCCAAAGGTAGCCACCACTACTTAAAACTGGTCGTCCGCTAGAATTTTTTATATTTTCAGATAATGCTACTGTGTACTGAACATTCTTTGAGTTTGATCCAAGAATTGGTGGATTAAACACAAAGGTTTTTAAATTGTCGGTAAAAGACACCGCAACTGCGTCGGAAGCCAGAGCTGAAGTTGTGCCATCGGCTGTTATGTAAATTTTAACATTGTCGGTATTTAGCAGAGTAGTCACCACGTCGTCGGTAACATCGAGCGGTGTGCCGGAAACATTATAGTCTTTTGCAAACGAGGTAATATCCATTGACTCTTTGAAGGTTACATAAATTTTTGTGTTCCTTAAAACATCAGTTGCGCCTCTCGTTGGGAAATGGTCCCGAATTGCTCCTCGACCAAATGAACCAGACTGCAGTTCAACCGACGACCCACCACCAAAACCAGACTGACTTCCAGCTGAACCAAATATTCCCTGACCACCGGTAATCGAGCGCACCACGAAATTCGTAATTGCAAAGGAAGATAAAATTATCACCATTCCAATCACGGCGTTCATTATGGTTTTTTTTGCCTTCTCCACCTGCTCAGGTTTTCCACCAGCAGTCATCCAGAGGAAGCCAGCGTAGATAATGTAGCCAAGTAGTATAACACCGAGCAGTCCCAGAATCACACCAATAATCCGTCCAATAATCACCGGCAGTGGTGTTACTTGCAAACCAGCTGTTTCCGCTACCACCGTACCAGCGTCTGTCTGCGCCAAAACTTGAGTTACTAATGGGGTGAAAAACATAAAGATCATTGCAAATATAAATGCAACGAGAACACGGTTGATCCTTAGTCTTTGAATAGACTGTAGCGTCATGTAAATTTTTTATTTTCTGAATCTATTATACCAAAAAAACTACAACCAATTGAAGATTAGTTGTGGGTATGTTTTGGTTGATTTAGCAATGAGTTTCTTTACCAGAATTCACACGAGTCTCTGAATGACGATTTAGTTTGTTGTATTTTAATAAGTTATCCCACACTCATACCGTCATCCTGAAGTGAGCATCAGATTACACTGGAGAATCTCTTTGGCTAGACATCAAATTGCTAAAGCTTTACTTTCAATAAAATATTGACGGATCCTTAATACTCCTGTAACTTTCATTAGCAACTTAGGAGCAATTTTGAAAACCTTAATCAAAGAAGTCACAGGTTTTATTGTCGAAAACGATCACGGAACTGGTTGGGCCATTTCACGGGTTACCTACTGTTCCGAAGACAAAACCGTAGAGTTTATTCACACTACCATTCACCGAAACGTAGAATTTACGGTGGCTACCTGGAGTGGGTCACTCGAAGAATTCAACAAGGCCTGTGCTTTTTTCAGTCAGGAGAGCGGACCTAAGTGTCTTAAAATTGAGCTCACCTGCACCATTGCCCGGTACGGTAGTGGGTCCAGCATTTTCGATGCTCCAAACACTGACACCTGTACGGAAGACCAAATCTTCCGCTTACCAAAAACTGAGATAGATCACATTCTTTCTCGTATGCGCTAGCACAGTTTTTTTCGCTGTGCTCTTTTATTATTTATGTACTTGGTCTCAACATTCTAGTGCAATTTAGTGATAGGATCACTAAATATGCAAAATAGTCAATATAAACGGCTTTCAATAGAGGACCGGGAAGAAATTGGGCTTGGCATTGCCCGTGGAGATCGGCAAAATATAATAGCTCAGAGTTTAAATGTGAGTTCAAGCACTATCAGT
>Ga0210044_10001152_pt1 | contig 40007 bp, 34 predicted proteins | sample CryGey13umfilter_2_FD_183959 | JGI IMG/M metagenome (GOLD analysis project Ga0210044, IMG submission 183959) | Groundwater microbial communities from aquifer in Utah, USA - Crystal Geyser 4/9/14 3 um filter (SPAdes) (version 2) | ecosystem: Environmental > Aquatic > Deep subsurface >... | reverse complement strand
CGCCGGTCTTGATCAGCACGATCCACCGGCCGTCAGCCTCCGTCGGCGGGGTGTGGTCGCCGATGGCCTCCAGCGCCTCGGCCGCGGCGAGCAACGTCGGGCTCAGGCGCGGGTCCTTCCGACGCAAGCGCACGTAGGTACATGCCGCGATCTCCTCTCTCGAGATCGCACGCTTCTCCGACGAGAAGCAAGGGGGTAGGTTGGCACTACATGGCCTTCTCAGCGTCGAGGAAACGTCATTCCCGCACGATACATTTGCGTGAGAGGGCGAATTTCACCCCTCCGGTGGTCCAACTGCGGAAGTTGGGCTAGACATACTCCTTGGCCCACGCCCGCACCGGGTGACCGTCCAGCACGTGGAACACCCGGATCCTGCGCAGCGTCAGCGGGGACAGATCTCCGATGGGGATGTAGACCACCTTCTTGCCGAAGCGCTCGGCGATGGACTTCAACCGGGAACGCGGCGGCTGCGCGGCGACATACACGATGAGACGCTCCACGGAGTAGTCGATGCCGGCCAGCAGCAGCCGCTCGGCCTTGGACTCGGCGTGGTCGAAGTAGTCGTCCTCGAACACGTGGAACATCCGGCCCGGAGGATAGGTCAGCAGGAACCCGCCGTACTCGCAGCGCGAGATGCCGGGGCCGACCATCTGCTCCCCCATGGGCGTGGAGTACAGCGCCATGTCCGATTCCTGCTCGTGCTCGCCCTGCCAGGTGATGCAGTACGGGTAGCGTGGCGACTCCGACGTGTCCTCGTCGAAGATCACGATCACCGCGCCCACGTCGCCGGAGAACACCCGGTGCTCACGAACGTACAGCCGGCCCTCGTGCCAGTTGCGCAGCGTCTCCCGCACGTCGATGCCGTCCAGCAGCGAGGCCATGAACGGCTCCACCCGGGCGCTCTCCGCCGAGAGCATGCCGCGGGCCTTCTTGCGCAGGAAGTCGCCGTAGCACTCGATCACAATGTCCTCGGGCGGGTGCGAGCAAATGGCCTCACCGCTCCAGTCCGCCTTCCACGCCTCGGGGCGCTGCTCCGGCCGACGACGCACCAACCGCAACAGGTTGCGCCGGCGGGTCTTCAGCGTGCGGTGGAACCGGATGTAGCGCGCGTGCTCGTACAGCTCCTCGATCGACAGCTGCAACACCGGCAGGCCCGGGCTATCGCCGGGCCACGGCCAGTCGGTGGCCAGGTCCCACACCTCGTGGGCGAAGTCGTCGTCCACCGCGCCCCGGGCTCCCACCAGCAGCTGGTACAGATCCGGCGCCAGGCGACCCTCCACCAGCGCGTAGTTGCGGGCGAAGCGGAACATGGTGCCCAGGGCCGTGGCCGATACGCTCGCGCCGGACCGCTTCTCGTGGCGCGTGCGCGCGCGCTGCGCCAGCTGCAGCTGCTGCTCCAGGCGATCGAGCCGGTCCAGCGCGGCGACACCCTCGGTCTCGTGTTGCGCGCTCCGCTCCGCACCCGAGCGGGGCTCCGCCGCTCCGCGCGCGGATCGGGCCTGCTCGTACGCCACCTGCAGGAAGGGCATCTCGGCCAGCACCTCGCGGCTGGACTCCGCCGCCAGGTGGTACAGCGTGACCCCGTCGCGCCGCACACGTCGCAGCGGCTCGGGTAACGCCGAACCGTGGACCAGCGCCTCCACGCGCCGGACGTGGGCCATGCCACCCACGAACAGCACCCGCTGATGCCCGGGCAGCAGCTGCTGCAGGTGGAACGCCATCACCGACTCGCGGCCGGCGTCGGCCGCGTCCACCGCCTCGTGGGCGGCCTTGTCGTAGGCCTCGCAGTAGGCCGCGTGCCCCAGCCGCTTGACGGCGTAGGGGTCGGGCACATGCTCGGCGTGCCGCCGATACCGGTCCACATCCTGATCCACCAGGTGCACCGGGATGTCGTGCTCCATCCCGAACCGGATCGCCTCCACCAGGGGGTCGGCGGGTTCGATGGGCAGGTAGACCGGCCGGTCCTCGGCGCCGTGGTAGCTCACCACCGACAGCAGCGGCAGCCGCGCCACCGCCTGCAGCACCCAGCGCGAGAGCGTCTCCGGCAGCTCCACGGCGATGCAATCGGGCCGGACCCCCTCCAGCGCCTGGCGCACCACCACCGCAAACTCCAGGCGGCCGTGGAGCACGGGAACGGTGATCAGCGTGTTCGACGCGGTCATCGGCGCGATGCCCGGCCTACAGCACCGGGCGCGTCTGCTGGAACAGGTGGCTGTGCAGAATGCGCCGGGTGGCCTCACGCGCCGCGCCCTGCACCACCTCGTGCTGCAGCTCCACCAGCGGCTGCCGGGCCGAGGCCTCGACGGTGGCCTCCCCGCGGTAGAACGCCTTCATGCTGCCTCCGGGGTTGGTGGCGACACAGACCCGGATGTGGCACACCAGCCGTTGCCGGTCGCCGATGCGGATCCGGTCCAGGCGCACGATGGCTCCGTCCACCACGTAGCCCGCCGCGGCCGAGGCCGGGGTGATCCCGGCTGGATCGCGGAGCGCGGCGATGGCGACCTCGGGATGGCTGGCGAAGCTGGCGATCATCGACCGGCCAAGCAGGCGTCCGAGATCGCGCCCACCCTGACCGGTGTGGTTGGAGAAGCGTCCGGCGGCAATGCGAACCCGGGGACCCGTTGGTGGGGCCAAACGTTCGTTGATGTTGATCTGAATCGCCCGACGCGCCAGCGCCCCCAGCCGGTGCCGATTGCTGCGGGCCAGCCCGTGCAGCACGGCCATCGCCTCCGGGGCGCCGATCTGCCCCAGCGCGGTGACGGCCAGGCGGCGCACGGCGGGGCGGCCCCGGTCGAGCATCCGGCTCAGCGCCGGCACGGCTCGCCGGTCGTGGAACCGACCGAGGTAGGCCATGGTCAGCAGCTGCACCTTGTACGACGAGGAGGGCGCTTCGAGGATCTGGATCAGATCGTCCACCCGGTCGCGAGCCTGCTGCCCCGGAGAAGGCTCCCCGGCGTGTGCCCCGGCTGGCAGGGCCAGCAGGAGAACCAGGCTGCAAACCGCGTACGGCTTCACACGCTCCTCGATGGTGATCGGTGGGGTGAGTCGATGGGGTATCCTAGCAGCGTCGATCGAACCCTTCAATCAACATCGGCGAACCGGCGAGAACCATGGCGCCAATTCTAGATCTCGGGGTGGTATAGTGCTCCGGCCACCGGGGTAGATGCGGATCCAATCCAGCCCAACATCGATGAGCCGTGAACGGTGATCCAGACGACTACATCTTGAGTCGTTCTTGCCCGAGGAGCAGGTGATGCACGCGATCCATCCGGCTTCGACCCGAACCCGTCTGGTGTGGAGCGTGCTGTTGCTCCCGGCCCTCGCGCTGAGCTGCGGCAGGCCGGTCTCCGTCAACGACGGCGGCGCGGACACGGGCCAACAGAGCGACCTGTTCGTCCCCGCGACGCCGCTCGATGACATCGACATCCTGTTCGTGATCGACAACTCCGACGCCATGGGCAGCGCGCAGGAGGCCATCTCCCGCGCGTTCCTTGCGTTCATCGACGCCCTGCGCTGCCCGTCGCTGAACAATCGGATCCCGAACGTCCACATCGGCATCGTGACCAGCGACCTCGGCGCGGGCAACTATGGCCTCCCGAGCTGCGAGGTAAAGAGCGGCGACGGGGCCAAGCTCCAGGCCCAGCCGCGCTTCATGGGTTGCACGCCGCCGGCCCAGCCCTTCATCGCACACGTCGAGGGACTGACCAACATCAACAGCGCCACCACCGACCCGGTCCAGCAGGTGAAGGAGGCGTTCCAGTGCGTGGCCCTGGTGGGATCGGGCGGGTGCAACTTCGAGCATCAGCTCGAGGCTGCCCGCGCGGCGCTGGACCCCAAGCTGGCGATCAACCCGGGGTTCGTGCGCAAGAATGCCCTGCTGGCCGTGGTGTTCTTCACCGACGAGGACGACTGCTCGGCCCGACGGCCCCAGCTCTTCGACCCGAACCAGAGCAACCTGAGCGACCCTCTCGGGCCGCTGACCTCGTTCCGCTGCTTCGAGTTCGGGATCCAGTGTGATGTGAACGACCGGACCAAGCCCGGCCCGCGCCACGACTGCGCGCCGGCCCACGACTGGCTGTACAAGGTCGACGACTACATCCAGTTCTTCACCGAGCTCAAGCCGGCGGGGCACGTGATCCTGTTCGCCGTGGCTGGCCCGACGGACAAGGTGGAGGTGGGCATGGATGCGCAGAACCCGACCCTGCGCCCCTCGTGCCAGAGCACCGCGGGGTGGGGCTTCCCGGCGATCCGCCTCCGGGCCGTGGTGGACGGTGTCCGGGCCAGGGGCAACCGTGGCTACTTCAACGAGGGCGACACCGGGTCGGTGGACATCTGCAGCGCGGACTACGCCCCGGCCATGCGCCGGCTGGCCCGGGTGATCCGCGACGCGCTCGGACGATAGCCAGCGCGCCTCCGGCGAGCAGAGTTGCGGTAGCAATCACTACCGGATCTTCCCCGAATCGCCCCGTCGAGCAGCGTTGCGGTAGCAATCACTACCGGATCTCCCCCGAATCGTCCCGTCGAGCAGCGTTGCGGTAGCAATCACTACCGGATCTCCCCCGAATCGTCCCGTCGAGCAGCGTTGCGGTAGCAATCACTACCGGATCTCCCACGAATCGCCTCGTCGAGCAGCGTTGCGGCAGTCATCGCTACCCGATCTCCCGCCGCTGGACGGACCGGCCCGCCCCGAGGCATGCTCTCGAGCCATGACCCGGCTGCCCGACGATCCCGACCTCGCCGACCTCGCCGACCTCGAGCTCTCCCCGGCGCAGATGCGCGCCATGGGGCAGCGCACGGTGGAGCGCCTGATCCAGCACGTGGCGGCGCTCCCCGATCAACCGGCCAGCGTCGACATGACCGGGATCGAGCAGGCGTGCCGCGCCCTGCGCGAGCCGCCGCCCGAGGAGGGCAGCCCGTTCGACCCGCTGCTGGACCAGGTGCTGGAGCAGCTGGTGCCGCGCTCGTTCACCGCCTCGGGGCCGGGCTACCTGGCCTACATCCCCGGCGGTGGGCTGTTCCCCGCCGCCATCGCCGATCTGATCCAGGGCGTGACCAACCGCTACACCGGCGTGTGGCAGGCGGCGCCGCTGTTGGTGCAGCTCGAGGCCAACGTGCTGGAGTGGTTTCGACAGTGGATGGGGTTTCCCGCCACCACCCGCGGGCTGCTCACCACCGGCGGCTCCATGGCCACGTTCAACGCCGTGGTCTGCGCCCGCGAGCGCCTGCTGGGGTCCGAGATCCGCCGCGGCGTGCTGTACGCCTCGAGCCAGGCGCACCACTCGGTGACCAAGGCCGCACGCCTGGCGGGGATCGCCGACGACCGCGTGCGCATCGTCGGCGTCGACGCCGCGCTGCGCATGGATCCCGCGGACCTGACCCGCGCCGTCGCGCAGGACCGCGACGCGGGCCTGACCCCGTTCATGGTCGTCTCCACCGCGGGCACCACCAACACCGGGGCGGTGGACCCGCTGGAGACCATCGCCGACGTGTGTCGGGATCACGCGCTGTGGCACCACGTGGACGGAGCCTACGGCGCCTTCTTCCACCTCAGCCCGTGGCTGCGCCCCACGCTGGTCGGCCTGTCCCGCGCCGACTCGCTGACCCTCGACCCGCACAAGGGGCTGTTCCTGCCCTACGGCACCGGCGCGCTGCTGGTGCGCGACGGGGCGGCGTTGCGGGCCGTACACCGGGTCAGCGCGGGCTACCTGCCGGACGCCCCTGACGACGAGTTCTACGATCCGAGCCAGTACTCCCCCGATCTCTCCCGCGGCTTCCCCGGGCTGCGCGTCTGGCTCTGCATCAAGCTCTTCGGCGTACGCAAGCTGCGCGCCGCCATCGAGGAGAAGCACCGGCTGGCGTGCGAGGCCGCCGCCCAGCTGGAGCGGCTCCCCGGGATCCGCCTGCTGGCGCCGCCGGCGCTCTCGCTGTTCGCGTTGCACCTCACCTGGGTTGGCGCCAGCCTGGCGCAGGAGAACGAGGCCACGGGCGAGCTGCTGGCCCGGGTCAACGCCCTGCGCGAGGTGCTGCTCACGGGGTGCACCCTCGACGACGGTCGCTTCCTGGCGCGGGTCTGCATCCTCAGCTTCCGCACCCGCCGCGAGCGGGTGCAGACCTGCGTCGAGCACATCGCGCGGTCAGCGGCCGCGTGCCTGGCCAGAGTGTGATGGGTTGGGCTCCGGCAACGCCCCTTGCGCTCGCCTGGCCTGCGCCCCTGCCACGCAGGGGCTGGCCTCGGAACCCCACTCGCGCCTGGGGCGTCGCCCTCGCCCAACCCTCAATCGCTAGCCCACCAGGGCCGCCTTGACGGCCTCCGAGAGAAAGACCGACTTCCGCAGCGCCTCGTAGCCTGCCGCGCCGACCCGCGAACCGTCGAGCCGCAGCTCCCGTAGCGCGCTCAGGTTCCCGGAGCCGGCCAGGGCCACCGCCCCCTCGTCGGTATTCGCCTGGCGGATACCTCCACGCTGGCGTGGCGCACGGCAGCCCACTCCCAGCGGCACTGCAGGCCGTCCCACGCGGCGAGCTCGCCCAGCAGGCGCTGTCTGACCGCGTCCCGGCGGCTCTCGAGCTCACCCTGGCTGCTCCCGTCGATCTCCAGGCCCGTGCGTGGTTTCGTGTCGCGCAGTGTGTTCTCGATGGCGATCAGCTCTCCACGCGGGTCACCCCGCTCCTGGAGCAGGTCGCCATAGACCAGCCACCCGTGGGTGTCATCCCAGTGCTGGCGCAGGTACCGCACGAGCCGGGCCCGGGCGATGAAGTATCGCTTCTTGCTCATGTGGTTCTTATTCTATCCTACGCGCTCTATCCTTCGCGCTGGCTGATGAGACCTGACACGACATGAGCCCCGCAACCGAATGGACGCTCGACCAGCCGTCCGCTTCGCCGGCCTACACCGAGCCCTGGCTGGCCGTGGTGGCGTTGCTGCGCTCCGGTCGAGCGCCTCACGGTCTGCGGGTGCGGGGATCGCTGATCCTCTCCCACCTGCGGCTGCTTCCGCCCGGCCTCGAGGTCGAGGGGGACCTGGACCTGCGATGCTGCGAGCGGCTGCGACGCGTGGGAGATGGGCTGGTGGTCAGCGGCGATCTGCTCCTGGGCGGCGGGGCATCCCTTCCGGCGTGGCTCTCGTCACTCGAGGACAGGGTCGGTCCGCTGAGCCACAACCGGTTCATCCCGCTGCACCGGCTACCCGACCCGTGCCGCGTGGGCCGGGATCTGGTGCTGGTCAACTGTCACCATCTCGAGCATCTGCCGGGCGAGCTCCAGGTCGGCGGGTCGGTGAGCCTGCGCGGCTGCCGGGCGCTGCGCAGGCTCCCCGACAGCCTGTGCGTCGAGCGCGACCTGACGCTGGTTCGGTGCGACGCCCTGGCGGCGTTGCCCGAGGGTCTGGTGGTGCGTGGGAGCCTCCACCTGGAGCGCTGTCTGGCGCTGACGGGCTGGCCAGCGAAGCTGACGGTGGAGGGCGACCTCGTCGTGACGGGCTGCCCCCGGCTGTCGCTCCTGCCGCACGGACTCGGGTCACGACGCGCTTCGCCGAGAACGCCGCGCTGCGCTTCCACGAGGAGCCGGACCACGCAAAGTGGTGGGACCGGCTGCGGGTTCATGAGCTGGACCTGCGCTCGGCTCCGGCCGTGCTGGAGCTCGTCCAGCAGCTCCACCGGGAGCTCCCGCACCTGGACATCCTGATCAACAACGCGGCCCAGACAGTCCGCCGGCCAGATGGGTTCTACCGCGAGCACGAGGCGCTGCGGGGCAAGGCGCTGCCCGAGCCGGTGGCGCGAGCGCTGGCGTCCCCGTGGCGCTGCTCGAGAGCGCTCACTCTTGCACCCCCGTTCTGCCGACGACGCTGGCCGACCCCGAGGACCGCCGCGAGCACACCAGCTGGTCCATGCAGCTGCACGAGGTGCCGCCGGCCGAGCTGCTCGAGTCGCTGCTGGTCAACACCGCCGCGCCGTTCTACCTCACCGCCGGACTGTGCGGCCTGATGCAGCGCTCGCCGTTCCCCGACCGCTATGTGGTCAACGTCTGCGGTCCCGACGGCCAGTTCTCGCGTCCGAAGAAGGGACCCGAGCACCCCCACGTCAACATGACCAAGGCGGCGCTCAACATGATGACCCGCACCATGGCTGCCGACCTCGCCGAAAGCGGGATCCACGTCAACAGCGTGGACACCGGCTGGGTCTCGGTGGAGGGGTCATACGGGCGACGGAAGCGTCTCCAGGAGCTCGGCTTCGTGACCCCGCTGGACGCGGTGGACGGCGCGGCCCGGATCTACGATCCCATCGTCCGGGGCGTGGGCGGCGATCCGATCTCCGGTCACCTGCTGCGGCACTACGCGCCGGCGCCGACGGGCATGGCGGCCACGCTATGCTCGGGCCGCCTGCCGGGGATGTAGCTCAATTGGGAGAGCGCGGGTCTCATACACCCGAGGTGCCCGTTCGACACGGGCCGCCCTCGGCGGGACTTCACCCGCCGCTCACCCGGCGGACTTCACCGACACGGGGTAGTTCACGACGACCATGCCGCCGCCCCTGGGCCTGGGGAACCTCCACCGTCGGACCGCCCGGGCCAGGCAGCGATCCACGTTTCCCACGGTGGGCTCGACCGACTCCGAGGCCAGCACCTGCCCGGTGGGGCCGATGGTGAAGCGCAGCATCACGCGGCTTGGCAGGTTGGGGCTGACCTGCAGCTCGCGCTGGTAACACTCGCGCCACTCGTTGATGTGGCGCCGGATCACGCGTCGAATGACCGCCTTGGGCAGCCCGCGGGCGCTGGTCTCGGGCGCCCGGTCGGAGATGCCACCATGAGCCAGCTCATCCCGCCGCGGGGCTTCAGCCGCGTTCATCGCCACCGCGACGAGGACCCGCGGCCGGCGATCCGGGACCCGGTGCAGCCGGTTTAGGTCGTCCCGTGAGAGCGTCATCGCGGGAGGCAGGGCCAGCGCCAGAGACAGCACCACCGTGTGGAACACCAGCGATCCGGCGAGGCTCAACCCGTCGTCCTGCTGCATCATGCCCGCCAGTCCAGGGTCGAGCCCATGGCTGTCATCACCCATCGGCCGACTTCACCACCACGGGGTAGTTCACGACCACGACGCCGCCGCCCTTGGGCTTGGGGAACTGCCAGCGTCGCACCGCCTGGGCCATGCAACGATCCACGGCCGCGTTCCCCACGGTGGACTCGACGGCCTCCGAGGCCACCACCTGCCCGGTGGGGGCGATGGTGAAGCGCACCACAACGCGGCCCCACAGGTTGGGGTTGGCCTGCAGCTCGCGCTCGTAGCAGTAGCGCCACTGGTTGATGTGGCGCCGGATCACCCGTCGGATGACCTCCTTGTCCAGCGCACCGGTGACCTCGGCCCGGCCGACGATGATCCCCACATCGGACCCCGCCAAAGAACCCATGCCCCCGAACCCCTGACTGTAGCCACTCCCCGACCCCGATCCCGACAGACCGAGACCGACGGTGCCCACGTCGCCGAAGCCGATGAACTCGCTATCTCGCGCGCCCCCGCCGCCCCGGCCACGTCCCACGAGCCCCAGCCCGCCCACGCCATAGGCCAGCCCGCCCGGCGGGGCGGCGCCGACGACATTCATCGTCGCCATCGCCTGCACCACGTGGGGATCCAGCGCCTGCACGTCGGGCAGAATCCCCCCGAGCACCGACCCGACCTCGCGCGCCGCCCGGATGGCGAGCTGCCGGTCGAGGTGGGCCAACCGTGGCACACCCGACACATGCACGCGGCGTGGTGCTGTTGGCTGCCCCAGCTGCCCCTGCTCCCCCGGGGCTCGCCGGGCCGATCCACCGCCACCCCACACACCGAGATCCGCTGGACTCCATGAACCGACGAGGACCCGAGCCCAGCGCTTCGGCATATGGGCCTCCAGCCGGTTCAGGTCGTCTCGCGAGAGCATCATCCCCGCCGGAGGCAGGGCCAGCGCCAGAAACAGCACCACCCCGTGGAACACCAGCGATCCGGCGTGGCTCAGCCCATCATCCCGCTGCATCAGGCCCGCCAGCGCGCGGCGCGGCAGCCGGCGCGGCGACGGCTCCGACGCCACCTGGACGTGGTACGGACCGATGCTCAGATCGACGACGCTGTCGTGAGGAAGGTCCAGCGCCTCCCCCGTCAGCCGCGCCAGATCCTGCTCTTCTCCGTGTGGCAGGCGGAGCTGACCGCGCATCGCCCTGGTGAGGGTCAGCTGGTGCCCGCGCGGCGTGGTGCGCACCAGCGTCAGCGGCGGGCCGTCCAGCGGCAGGCGTCCACGGCCGAGGACCACCGCCCGGGGATCGCGGTCCCGTCCCAGCGCGCCACCCACCAGCGCACCGACAGAGAGCAGCACCAGCAGCGCGGCGAGGCCTGGCTGTCCCAGCACCAGCGACACGCCGGCGGCCACGAGCGGCAACGCACCCGGCAGCAGCAGCCACACGCCGCGGCGACGCGGGCGCCACGGCGGAAGCAGCTGCACCTGCAGCACCGTGTCGTCCAGCCGCGTGGTCACGCGCACGGCGCGGGATCCATCCATCACATCCAGGGTCGAGTCCATGGCGGGGTTCATGAAGGATGGACACCGCCCGCGCCCATTGGTTCCTGGCAAAGCGGGAACCAGCCTGGCCGAACGGTGTCCAAAGCTCCATGACCGCCATCACCGCGATCCACCTGCTGTCGCTCCTGTCCGCCGTCGTGTTCGTGAGCGCCCTGGGCTTCCGCCTGCTGTGGCGCCATCGCTATGGTCCCACCGGCGTCGAGGGGCACTACCTCCGCCTGCGCGGCACGGTGGTGAACGGACAGCCAGCCGGCCACGTCGTGTATCGCCGTGGCGACTCGCCCGAACCCTTCGACCTGGAAACGCGCGACGGCCAGCGCCACCGGGTCGACCCCAGCGGCGGGCAACTCGTGGTCCACGGGCGGCAGATCCGGGTGGGAGACCGGGTGGTGCTGGACGCGACCCACGGCACCGTGCGGCTGAACGAGGCGCTGTACCGCGAGTCGGTGATGCAGCCCGCGGTCACGGCACTGCGCCTGGTGCACGGCGACTGGCCGGCCCTGCGCTGGCTGGACGAGGTGGCCACGGTGGCCGCCGTCACCCTCGTGGTGGCCCTGCTGGCGCAGATCCCGGCGCCGCCGCACCGGCCAGCGGCGCTCGCCTGCCCGACGGGGGCGATCCCGGGTGGAGAGCGGGGCCGCGTTCAGTGGTGCGAGGTGAACCGCGGCAGAGACCACGTGGTCGGGGCCCAGGAGTCGATCAAACACGGTCCATGGATCGTGTGGTGGAACCAGCACCGCATCCGGCAGATCGGCTGGTACGAGCGGGGCAAGCTCGCGGGACACTGGGTCACCTGGCACCCGAACGGCCGGAAGGCGGTCTCAGCGAACTATCGTGACTCTGCCCGTGTCGGCGCCTACGCCACCTACCGGACCAACGGGACGCTGCGCGAACGCGGCCGCCACGACGACCACGGGCGGCGGGACGGCGTGTGGATCGACCGCGCGAGCGACGGCCGGCTCGAGCTGCTTCGGACCTACCGCGCCGGCAGACCCCACGGGATCTGGGCCGGGTATTTCAACACGGGCAAGCTGGCCTACCGCCAGGTCTACCGCGACGGCGAGCTCCACGGTCCGTGGCAGGCCTGGTCCGTCGACGGACTGGCAGAGGCGGGTTCGTATGTGCAGGGGCGCAAGCAGGGGCGCTGGGCGACGTACCACGACAACGGCAAGCTCCAGCGCCGGGGAGAGTACCGCGACGACCGGCGGGAGGGGGCCTGGACCTTCTGGCACGACGACGGTCGCGTCATGGCCTCCGGGAGCTATGCCAGCGGCAAGCCCGACGGACACTGGCGCTGGTGGCACGACCACGGCCAGCGGGCCGGCACCGGTCGCTACGCCGCGGGCGTCAAGCAGGGGCGGTGGATCGCATGGGACAAGGACGGTCGGATGAACTGCCAGGGGGCGTACCGCGACGACGAGAAGGTCGGGCGCTGGCGGGGCAGCTGCGACGGCGACACCATGGCGGTGCTGGTCGGCTACTGACGTCGCCGCTCACCACCCAGGCCCTTGACCACAAGACATCTGTCTGCTTTCATGATCAGGTCATGGCCCACACCCCACCGGGACAGACGCGGGAGAAGGTGTACCAGTTCGTGCGGCAGCGCCTGCTGGCGGGACAGCCGCCCACCATCCGCGAGGTACAGCAGGCCATGGGCTTCAGCGCCGTGGAGTCGGCCCGCAGCCATCTCAGCGCCCTGGTGCAGCAGAGGCGGCTGACCCGGGCAGCGGGACGCGCGCGGGGCTACGCCCTGCCTGCCCCCGGCGCCGCGGCGCTGCCGGTGCTGGTCCCGCTGCTGGGCGAGGTGCAGGCCGGAGATCTACGGCTGGCGCTGGAGTCTCCCCGGGGCTACGTCGCGGTGGAGCCCGGTCGTCACCCGCCGGAGCAGCTGTTCGCGCTCACCGTCCGCGGGCGCAGCATGGTGGGGGCGGGGATCCTGCCCGAGGACGTGGTGATCGTCCGGCGGCAGCAGACCGCCGACAGCGGCGCGATCGTGGTGGCGCTGGTGGGCGACGAGGCCACGGTCAAGCAGCTGCGCCTGCGACGCGGGCGCCCCGAGCTGCACCCGGCCAACCCCCGGTTCAAGCCGATCATCCCCGATCCCGAGCAGCTGCAGATCCTGGGCCAGGTGGTGGAGGTGCGGCGCTACCTCGACTGATCGACGACGCTCACCTTGACAATGCAGACATATGTCTGCTTTACTTGGATCTGTGCCCCTCGCCGCCGCCAGCATCCAGGATCTGCTGCACGCCCGCCACGTGTACCACCCCACCGCGCGGGCGGCACCCCGCTCGACGCGCTTCGCGCTGGATACACTCGCCGGGCGACTGGTGCAGCTCTCCGCCCCGGATCCAGGGGACGCCACGGCCGTGCTCACCGTGGCCACGCGCCTGGTGCTCGAGGCCCAGCGGGCTGCCGAGCCGGTGGCCTGGATCGGTAACCAGGGTGTGGCCCACCCCCGCGACCTGGCCGAAAACGGCGTCGACCTCGACGCGCTGGTGCTGATCCGCCCCGGCGCCGACGCGGGGCTCGCCGGCGTGCTGCGCGTCGCCGACCGGCTGCTGCGCTCGGGCGCCTTCGGCCTGGTGCTGCTGGACCTGACGGCTTCGGGCGAAGGTGTGCGCGCGGAGCGGGGGAGCCTCCCTGGAGAGCGGAGCGGAGCGCGCAACATGAGACCGCTCACGCTGCCGCTGGCGGCCCAGACCCGGCTGGCCAGCCTGGCCCAGCGGCACGACGCCGTGCTGCTGTGCCTCACGAGCCGGCAGGGCGCACAGAAACGCCCCGGCGTCCCGGGCTCGCTGGGCTCGCTGGTCTCGTTGCACGCCGTCGCCGTCCGGCTGCGAGACACCGGCTTCGACTGCGAGGTGCAGGTGCTCAAGGATAAGCGGCAGGGACCGGGGTGGATCCATCGCGAGGAGGCCTTCGTTGGACCGCCTGGCCTGCGTTGAGCTGCACGCGCTGCCGCTGCAGCTGCTGCTGCGCGAGCACCCCGACTGGGCGGAGCACCCCGTGGCGGTGGTGGAGCACGACCGGCCGCAGGGCATCATCCTGTGGATCAACGAGCGCGCCCGTCGACGACGCCTTCTGCCCGGCATGCGCCACGCGGCGGCGCTCTCCCTGGCGGCGGACCTGCGCGCCGCGGTGCTGCCGCAAGACGTCCTGGAGCACGCGCTGGGCCAGCTCACCACGCTGCTGCAGGGCTTCTCACCCGACGTGGAGCCGGCGCCCCCGACGCTGGCCGGTACCTTCTGGCTCGACGCCTCGGGGCTGCACCGGATGTATCCCTCCCTCGCAGCGTGGAGCCGGGAGATCCTGGATGCGCTCGCCGCACATCGGCTGCAGGCCTCGGTGGCGGTGGGCTTCTCTCGCTTCGGCTGCTACGCCCTGGCCCACGTCACGCCGGCGGGGACGGTGCACGTCAGCCCCGATCCCGAGGCGGAGCGACGCCTGCTGCGCGACGTCCCCCTGAAGCGGCTGTGCCTGTCGCCGCGCCTGCGCGATGCGCTGCACAAGCTGGGCGTGGACAGCGTGGCGGCGCTCGAGCGGTTGCCGCCCGGCGGGCTGCTGGAGCGATTCGGCGCCGAGGCGGCGGTGCTGCACGCCCTGGCCTCGGGCAGAATCGTTCAGCGTATGGCGCGTGGAGCGGGGCAAGATGTGACGAGCCTCCCCTGCGGGCCGCTGCAGCCGGCGCCCCACGCCGCCTTGGTGTACCAGCGGATGGATCTCGATCTGCCCGAGGCGGACACCACGCGGCTGCTGTTCGCGATCAAGCAGCGGTTGCACGCGCTGTTGGCCACGCTGGCCGGCCAGCACCAGGCGCTCTGCGCGCTGCAGCTTCGGCTGCAGATCGATCCGGGCTGGGCGGGCGACGGCGCCGCGACCGATCAAGGCCTGTCATGCACCCTGCGCCCGGCCGAGCCGACGCTGGATGCGGTGCAGATCGCCGATCTGGTGCGGCTGCGCCTGGAGGCCGTCGCCCGGCAGGGACAGCTGGGGCGAGGGGTGACCACGGTGGAGTTGACCGCCAACGGGATGATGGTGTCACGTCAGCAGCTGCAGCTGTTCGTGCAGCGGCCGCGGCGCGATCTGGAGGCGGCCAACCGCGCCCTGGCCCGGCTGCGCGCGGAGCTGGGCCCGCAGGCCGTGGTCCACGCCGTGCTGCGCGACCGCCACCTGCCCGAGGCCAGCTTCGCCCTCGAACCGCTGGACCGGCTGGACCCGCCGCACCCCACCGCGGGTCGACGCCAGCTGGTGCGCCGGATGTTTCTCCCCGGCATCCCCTGCGCGCCGGGGGACAGACAGCCAGTGGCGGGACCCTTCATCCTGTCCGGCGGCTGGTGGGGCGGCGAGGTGCACCGGGAGTACTGTTATGCCCTCCGCGGCGGCGACCTGCTCTGGCTGTACCACGACCGGCGACGCGGACAGTGGGTGCTGCAGGGGATCGTGGAGTGATCCCCCATGTCCTACGCCGCGCTGTGGGTCAAGAGCAACTACTCGTTCCTCGAGGGCGCGAGCCACCCCGAGGAGCTGGTGCAGCAGGCCCGACAGCACGGCCTGGCGGCGCTGGCGCTGACCGATCGCGACGGGCTGTACGGCGTGGCGCGGGCGCACATCCACGCCCGGGAGCTGGGCCTGCCGCTGATCATCGGCGCCCAGATCACCGTCGACGACGGCTCGCAGATCCTGCTGCTGGCGGCGGAGCGACAGGGCTACACCAACCTGTGTCGCCTGATCACCACCGGCAAGCTCCGGGGGTCACGCGACGACAAACCCGCGTGCGCCGTCTCCTGGACCGAGATCTGCGAGGCGGCGCCGGGGCTCGTCGCGCTGTGGGGCGGCCCCCGGGCCCTGCTGGCCGCTCCCACCCTCTCACCCGATGTGGCCCGCGCGCTGCGGGAGGCCTACGGCGACCGGCTGTTTGCCCTGATCACACGCCACCGACTGACCGAGGAGGTGGCGCTGGAGGCCTGCGTTCGTCGGCGCGCGGCGCGGCTCGAGATCCCGGTGGCGGCCGCCGTGGAGGTGCTGTACCACGACGCCCATCGTCGCCCGCTGCAGGACGTGCTGACCTGCATCCGCGCCGGGGTCCGGGTGACACAGGCCGGACGCCGGCTGCGCGCCAACGCCGAACATGACCTCAAGACGCCACGGGCCTTCGCCGCGCTGTTCGCCGACGACCCAGCCGCCGTGCGCACCACCCTCACCATCGCCGAGCGCTGCCGCTTCTCGCTGACAGAGCTGCGCTACCGCTACCCCTCGGAGCAGCTGCCCGGCGGGCTGACCTCGGCGCAGTGGCTGCGGCAGCTGGCGCTGCAGGGCGCCCGCTGGCGCCACGGCGGCCGCGTCCCCGAGGCCGTGACGCACCGGCTGGAGCGTGAGCTGGCGCTGATCGAGGAGCTGGACTACCCGGGGTACTTCCTCACGATGTGGGAGATCGTGGAGTTCTGCCGCGCGCGACAGATCCTGTGTCAGGGGCGTGGATCGGCCGCCAACTCCGTCGTGTGCTACTGCCTGGGCATCACCGCGGTGGATCCGGTGCAGCTGGATCTGCTGTTCGAGCGCTTCATCTCCCGTGAGCGCCCCGACCCGCCGGACATCGACCTGGACATCGAGCACGAGCGACGGGAAGAGGTGATCCAGCACGTCTACGAGCGCCACGGTCGGTCGCACGCGGCGATGGTGGCCGTCGTCGTCCGCTTCCGCGGCCGCTCGGCGATCCGCGAGGTGGGCAAGGCGCTGGGGCTGCACGAGACTGCCCTCGATCGCCTGGCCAAGCTCACCGGACGCACGAGGCACGACAGCGAGTCCCCCGGGGAGCCGGGCGAACCGCCGTGGGCCCCGGCCCTGTGCACGGAGCGGGGGAGCCGCCCTGGAGTGCGGAGTGAAGCGCACCCGTGGGCGCGCGCCGCGGGGATCGATCCCCGGACGCCGATCCACCGCCACCTGATCGCTCTGGTGGAGCAGATCCAGGACTTCCCCCGTCACCTGTCGATCCACCCCGGCGGCTTCCTGCTGGGCCACGAGCCGGTACACCACCTGGTGCCGGTGGAGCACGCCGCGATGGAGGGCCGCACCGTGATCCAGTGGGACAAGTACGACGTCGAGGCGCTGGGGCTGTTCAAGGTCGACCTGCTCGGTCTCGGCGCGCTGAGCCTGATGCACCGCAGCCTCGATCTGCTGCGCCAGCACCGCGGCATCGCGCTGACGCTGGCCGAGATCCCGCCGGAGGACCCCGCGACCTACGCCATGCTCCAGACCGGCGACACGGTGGGCGTGTTCCAGGTCGAGAGCCGGGCGCAGATGGCGATGCTGCCCCGGCTGAAGCCGGCGACGTACTACGATCTGGTGATCGAGGTCGCCATCGTGCGCCCCGGCCCCATCGCCGGGGACATGGTGCACCCCTACCTCAGGCGCCGCGCCGGCCTGGAGCCGGTGACCTATCCCCACCCCTGCCTGGAGCCGGTGCTGGCCAAGACGCTGGGCGTGCCGCTGTTCCAGGAGCAGGTGATGCGCCTGGCGGTGGTGGCGGCGGACTACACCCCCGGCGAGGCGGACCAGCTGCGGCGCGACATGGCGGTCTGGCAGCGCAGCGGTCGGCTGGAGCGGCACCGCGAGCGGCTGATCTCGCGCATGGAGCGGCGGGGCATCGCCCCCGAGTTCGCCCGGCGGGTGTTCGAGCAGATCCAGGGCTTCGGCGAGTACGGCTTCCCGGAGAGCCACGCGGCCAGCTTCGCGCTCATCGCCTACGCCACGGCCTGGGTCCGCTGCCACCACCTGGAGGTCTTCACCTGCGCCCTGCTCAACGCCCAGCCGCTGGGGTTCTACACCCCGGCCACCATCGTCGAGGATGCACGCCGCCACGGCGTCACGATCCGGCCGGTGGACGTGCGCTTCAGCGACTGGGACTGCACGCTGGAGCCGGTGGATGCCGGCGCCGATGATGCGGACGGAGGGAGGCAGGTGAACGCGCTGGCCCTGCGCATGGGGCTGCGCCAGGTGGCCCGGCTGTCGGAGGCGCGGGGCCGACAGGTGGCGCTGCAGGCGCGCCTGCGACCCTTCGTCGACCTGGACGACTTCGTCCGGCGCACCCCGCTGGACGAGGGCCAGCTCACCACGCTGGCCGAGGGCGGCGCCCTGGAGGGCCTGGGGCTCGATCGGCGCACCGCGCTGTGGGAGGTGCGCCGGCTGCTGCGCGCGCGGAAGGACGCGCTGAGGTTACCCGACGCCAGCCCCGGGCCCCGGTTCGACGCGCTGGATCCGCTGCAGACCATCACCTGGGACTACCGCGCCACGGGGCACAGCCCGCGTGGACACCCCCTGGCCCCGCTGCGCGCGCTGCTCACGGCCCAGGCGCTGCCCGACGCACGCACCGTCAACGCGATGAAGCACCACAGCAAGGCGCGCTACGCCGGGCTGGTGATCAACCGCCAGCACCCGGCCACGGCCCGGGGCGTGGTGTTCATGACCCTCGAGGACGAGACCGGCTTCGTCAACCTCGTGCTGTGGTCCGACGTGTTTCAGCGCAACGCCGTGCTGGCCACCACCTGTGCGTTCCTCGGCGTGAGCGGCACGATCCAGCGTCAGGACGGCGTGGTGCACCTGGTGGTGGAGCGGGTGTGGCAGCCGGAGCTGGAGCGCAGCCCCACGGCCTGCGCCCCGAGCCGGGATTTCCGCTGAGCGCACCCCGCGAGCTCAACGCCAGCGCATCCGCCGTCCACGCGTCTCCCACCACCGCAGCAGCCGTCGGGCCTCCCGACGATAGTGGTCATCGCGGCCGATGATGACCGTGGCATGCATGTGCCGGTTGCCCCGAACGTCGTGCCGCCGCTCGAGGTCGTAGCGCTCGATCCGGGCCAGCTTGACCACCGCTCTGGCCGCGGCCCGGAAGGCATCATGGACGCTTTCTTTGGCGTACCCGGGACGACACCGGTACCGGGGGCTGTCCGCTGCATCTTCAGCTCCACGATCGTCACGTCGCGTCCGCCGGCTTGCTCTCCATCACGGCCTGCATCTCCAGCAGCGGCTGCTCGGTGGACGGCGGCGGGACCTCGCGGCCGAGCCAGCGGTAGACCACCGCCCGAACGTCCTCGAGGATCATGTACAGCGCCGGGACCAACATCAAGATGATCTGCGTGCTGAACAGCACGCCGAAGGCCAGGCTCACCGCCATCGGCACCAGGAACCGGGCCTGGACGCTGGTCTCGGCCAGCATCGGCACCAGGGCGAAGAAGGTCGTCAGGGTGGTGAGGATGATCGGACGGAATCGACGCTGAGCGCCCATGATCACCGCCTCGTGCAGCGGCACACCGTAGGCCCGAATGCGGTTGATGAAGTCGATCATCACCAGCGAGTCGTTGACCACCACGCCGGACAGCGCCACCACGCCCATCCACGACAGCAGGCTCATGTTGAACCCCAGCAGCAGGTGGCCGCCGGCGGCGCCGATGACGCCGAACGGGATCGCCGACATCACCAGCAGCGGCTGACTGTAGCTGCGAAACGGGATCGCGAGCATGCCGTAGATCAGCAGCAGCGCCACGACGAAGCCCCACAGGATGGACTGCATCGACTCGCGGCGCTCACGCTCCTGCCCCTCCATGTCGAAGGTCATGCCGGGATAGTCCGCCAGCACAGCCGGGAGCACGTCGCCCTTCAGCTGCTTCAGGATGCCGTCGACGTTGGCCACGTCGAGGTTGGCCCGGGCGGTGACGTTGATCACCCGTTTGCGATCGGTGCGGTTGATGAAGGAGTAGCCCTGTCCGTCCTCCACGTGGGCCGCCTCGGCGAACGGGATCTCCCCTCCCCCGGGGGTGCGGATGCGCATATCGTTGACGCTGGCCAGGCTGCGCCGCTGGCTCTCGGGGAAGCGCACCATGACCTTGACCTCGTTGCGTCCGCGGAGAATGCGCAGGGCCTCGGCGCCGTAGAACGCGCTGCGCACCTGGGACGCCAGCGACTGCTGGGTGATGCCCAGCGCCCGCGCCGCCGGCCGCAGCGTCAGCTTCAGCTCACGCTTGCCCTCCTCGTAGGAGTCGGAGACGTCGGACAGCCCGCGGTACTCCTTGAGCGCCGCCTTCACCCGCTCCGCCGCGGCCTCCAGCGCCCCAAAGTCGGTGTGCGCCAGCTGTACGTCCACCGCCTCCCCCATCTCCATCATGCGAGCGGTGAAACCCACCGACTCGGCCCCGGCGATCTCACCCACCCGCTGTCGCAGCTGCCGGGCGAAGGCCTCGGACTCGACGTTGCGCCGGTCGCTCTCCTCGAGGTAGATCGCCACCTCCCCCATGTGCGCTCCGCTCATGTGCGTGTTGCCCCCGCGGCTGACGTGCCCGCCGAGGATCGTGAACATACCGCGGACGATGCTGCCGCGGCCGCCCAGCTTCGCGTCGTGCTCCCGCACCAGCTGCCGGGCCAGGGTCTCGATCCGCTTGAGGTGCCCCTCGGTCTGTCCCGGCGGCGTACCGAAGGGCATCGTGATCCGGACATGGACCACATCGCCCTCGATCTCGGGCATGAAGATGTTCTTCACCAGCCCGGCCTTGAACACCCCCACCGCCAGCATCAGCAGCGTGATCCCCAGCGCCAGGGTGACGTAGCGGTAGCGCACGGCCAGCTTCAGCTGGCGCGTGAAGCTCCCCATGATGAAGCGCTCCACCAGCGCGCCGAACCGCCGGTGCAGCCGCCCCAGCCGGCCCACCGGCTCGTCCGGGGTCTTCGCCCGACAGCGGGTCAAGTGCGCCGGCAGCACGAACAGCGACTCCACCAGCGAGATCGTCAGCACGGCGATCACGATCACTGGCACGCTGCGCATGAACTTGCCCATCATCCCGCTGATGAACAGCAGCGGGAGGAAGGCGGCGACGGTGGTGAGCACGCTGAAGACCACCGGAAGCCCGACCTCGACCGCGGCATCAGGCGCCGCCTGATCCATCGGCTTGCCGGTGAAGCGATGGGTGAAGGTGTTCTCCCCCACCACGATGGCGTCGTCGACCACGATCCCCAGCACCAGGATGAAAGCGAACAGCGAGATCATGTTCACCGACACGTCGGCCCAGGGCATGAGGATCAGCGCCCCCAGCACGGAGATCGGGATCCCCAGCGTGACCCAGAACGCGAGCCGCACCTGCAGGAACAGCCCGAGCACGAGGATCACCAGCACCAGACCCATGCCGGCGTTGCGCATCAGCAGGTTCAGGCGCTGCTGCAGCAGCTCCGATCGATCGAACCACACCCCCATCTGCACCGCTTTGGGCAGCTCGGCGCCGCGCTGCTCGACCAGGCGCTGGACCGCGGCGGAGACCTGGGTCGGCGTCTGGTCGCCCACGCGGAAGACCTCGATCATCGCCGCCGGCTTGCCGTTGAACCGCGCCTTCTCGTCGGTCTCGAGGAACGTGTCGCGGATCTTGGCGATGGCCCCGAGCTTGACCAGCGTCCCGTCGGGGCGGCTGAGCACCACCAGCTCGCCATACTCCCGGGCGAAGTAGCGCCGCTCCTTGGTCCGCAGCAGGATCTCGCCGCCGCGGGTCTTGATCGAGCCGGCCGGCATGTCCAGCGAGGCCCCGCGCACCACCGCAGCCACCTGCTCCAGCGTCAGGTTGTAGTGCCGCAGCGTCTCCTCGCTGACCTCGATCGAGATCTCGTAGGGCGGCACCCCGGTGAGCTCCACCTGGGTCACGTCCGGCAGCGCCAGCAGCCGCTCGCGCAGATCCTCGGCCTGCTGGCTCAGGGTCCAGGGGTCCATGTCGCCGTAGACCACCACCGACAGCACGCTGCGGCGGCGGATCAGCTTCTGCACCACCGGTCGTTCCACCTCCTTGGGGAAGGTCACGATTCGATCCACCGCGGCCTTGATGTCCTGCAGCACGAGGTCGACGTCCTGGCCGTCCAGCACCTCCACCGCCACCTGGCCCACGCCCTCGTTGGCCGTGGAGGTCACGCGCTTGACTCCCTCCAGACCCTGGATCGCCTCCTCGATGGGCTGGACGATACCCTCCTCCACCTCCGCCGGGCCAGCGCCGGGATACACCACGCTGATGTTGACCATGTCCAGCTCGATGTCGGGGAACACCTCGACCTTGATCAACCGCCCCGCGAGCAGGCCCCCCAGCACCAGCATCACCATCAACAGGTTGGCGGCGACGTGATTCTTCGCCATCCAGCGGATCGGGCTCATGGCTGGTGCGCCGCTTCCTGGTTGACGCCTCGTCGCGCCTGCTCCGCTCCGCGCTCCAGGGAAGCTCCTGCGCTCCGCACGCGGAGCTTCATCCCCTCCACGGCGCCGACGATGTTGGAGAGGATCACCCGATCGCCCGGCCGCAGCCCGCTGAGCACCAGCGCCACCTGCTGATCGACGTGGGCCGTGGTCACGCTCCGGATCTGGAGTAGATCCTGCGGACCGGCGACCCACACGATGGAGCCCCGACGCAGCGCCTCCGTGGGGATCGGCATCACGTGGTCCAGCTCCCGCCCCTGCAGCACCACCTCGACGAACGCCCCGATCTCGAACGCCGCGCGGTAGCCGGCGGACGACTGCTTGAGGTTGAACGGATCGTCCACGGCCACCACCACCTTGGACATCCGCCCCGTGGGGTCCACCTCACCCACCGCACGAACCAGGTGCCCGGTGCGCTCGTGGGTCTGCAGACCGGTCTTGAGCCGCACCGCCACCGCCGTGCCCGGGCCCTGCTCTTGCGGCATGGTGAGCCATTGCATCTCGGCCAGCGGCAGCGAGACCACGACCTCCACCTGATCGGTGCCATAGACCCGGGCCAGATCCTGCCCGACCCGGATGTACTGACCCACCTCCACCTGCTCGCTGCGCACCCGCAGGTTGAACGGCGCGCGCAACACGGTGCGTCCCACGTTGAGCTGGCTCATCTCGAGATCGGCCCGCGCCGCCGACAGCAGCGCACGGGCCTCCTTCAGCTGGGGCTCGTACAGCGTCAACGGACCGGGCTGGATCCCCTTCGGGTTCCCGATGCGCTTCCACTCCTGCCGCGCCACCCGGGCGTTGGACTGCACCACGGCCAGGTTGCGCTCGGCCTGCGCCACCTGGGACCGCGCCTTCTCCAGTGACAGCTTGTAGTCCGCCGGGTCGATGGTGACCATCACCGCTCCACGCGGGATCAGCCCACCCAGCACGAGGTTGGGGTGCAGATGACGGATGCGGCCCGAGACCTCCGGCACGATCACCACCTCGCGTCGAGGCTGCACCACTCCATGGCTCACCACGTCCACCTGCCGCCGCTCGGCGCGCGCGATGACGACCTCCACCAGATGCGCCGCCTTGTGCCGCTTCTTGCGCTCGGGCGGACGGGACGTCTTCACCAGCACCACCGTGGCGACGGCCCCCAGCGCGAGGACCACCAGCGGCAGAACCCGGCGCAGCCACCGCGCGCGGGGCGGAGCGTCATGCGCAGCGCCTGGACTGTCGAGCTCGTGCTCGGGAGTCATGCTAGGCTAGCTCCCTTCTTTCGGCGCGGGCGCGTCGCTCTGTGCCCGCTGTTGTCGTTGTTTCATCTCCCGCTCCATCCAGCCCCCGCCCAGGGCTCGCGCCAGCTGGACTCGCGCCGAGACCAGCTCGCGCCGGGCGGAGAGCAGCTCGCTGCGGGCGGTGTACACGGTCTGCTCCGCGGTGAGCACCTGCAGAAAGGTGGTGAGGCCCTGGGTGTACTGATCGGTGGACATCCGCAGCGCCCCCTCGGCCGCCGCCACCTTCTGCTCCAGCCACTTCACGCGCTGCTCCATCTCCCGTCCGGTGACCAGGGCATCCTCCACCTCCTTCAACGCCTGGAGCAGGGTCGCCCGGTACCCGGCCAGGGCCTGCCGCAGCTGCGCCCGCTTCAGATCCACATCCGCCGCCACCCGGTTGCCCTGGAAGATCGGCACCAGCAAGCTGCCGAGGATGCTCCACACCATCGCCGCCGGATCGAACTGGTACCCGATTGAGGCGCTGAGCGTGAGCTGCGGGTAGTGCCCCGCGACGGCCTGACCGATGCGGGCATCCGCCGCGAACAGGCGCCGGTGGGCCGCCTGCAGGTCGGGGCGCCGCAGCAACAGCTGCGACGGCAGACCGGGCGGAAGGTCGGTGACCTGGTGCGGGAGCCGATCCAGGGCGCCGCCTGTCTCCTGGCCCGGCACGCGGCCCGCGAGCACGGCGAGGGCCGTCTGAGCAGCTCCCAGCTGGCGACGGTACAGATGCTGCTGAGCCCGGGCCGTGGCCAGGTTCTGCTGGGCCTGATACATGTCCAGGGCGGTCACCACCCCCTCATCGTACCGTCGTCTGACGAGCTCCAGCTGCTGACCCCGGCTGCGCTCGGCCTGCCGCAGCAGCAGCAGCTGCGCCCGCAGCTCCGCGGCGAGGAAGTAGGTGTCCAGCACCTGCGCCGAGACGCTGAGATAGGCGGCCCGCACATCGTCCTCGGAGGCCTGCAGCTCGAGCTTGGCCGCCTTGGAGGCGTAGCGAACCTTGCCCCACAGGTCGATCTCATACGCCGCCGTGAGCGAGAAGGCCAGCGTGTCCCGATCGAAGCTGCTCTCGAGGTCGCCCAGCTTCATCGCGGTGCGCGAACGACCGACGTCGCCCTTTGCGCTCAGCGTCGGCCACCATCCGGCGCGGGCCAGGGTGAGGCTGGCTCGCGCCTGCTCCAGCCGGGTCCAGGTCTGCTCGATGGTGAGGTTGTCGGCCAGCGCCTGGCTCATCAACGAATCGAGGGTGGTATCCTTGAACACCCGCCACCAGCGTCCGACCTCCGCCGCCTTGCGCGCATTCATATCTCCCGCGCTCCGCTCCGCACCCGAGCGGGGCTCCGCCGCTCCGCGCGCGGCCGCATACCGGGCGGGGGCGGGAGGCAGCGTCTCCGCGACCCGCGAGCGATGGATGCAGGCCGACAGAACGAGGGGCAACAGCAGGGCCGCGATGCGGGTCATGCTACCTCGGCGCGTGGGGCGATCCCGTCCCACAGTGTGTTCACCAGGCGCTGTGCAAACTCCATGGGCTCCACGCGCGGCGCCTGACCGATGGTCTCCATGAACACCATGTTCCAGACCGAGCCAAGAACGATGCGAGCCAGCACCTCTGGATCGGCGGCATGAACCCGTCTGGCCTTCATTTCCTTCCGGAAGTAGGACACCAGCGCCTCGAGCCCTTTTTTCGGCGGCGAGTCCTTGTCCCGCAGGTTCCGCAGGTGCTGCTCGGGTGCATCCCCGCGGCAGGACCAGAGCAGCATGGTCGCCGGCAACAGATCGCGGACGAACCCGAGCAGCTGGGCGATGATCCGCTGCAGGTTCTGCCTCAGATCACCCTTCCCTTCCAGATCCTCCAGCATCTCGGCCCACGGCGGGCTCTTGACGCCCATGGCCGCGAGGAACAGGGCGTGCTTGGTCGGAAACCGTTTGAAGATCAGGCCTTCCGAGATTCCGACGACCCGGGCGATCTCGGCCGTCGGGATGGATGGCCCGCGCTCGAGGAACAGCGTTCGGGCAATCTCCAGGATCTGCTGATCCGTGATGGTCTTCGGACGTGACATGAGTGAGTACTTACTCAATAACGGCGGCCCGTCAAGGGGAAAGATGAGCTGCGTGGTGGCTACTGCAAGGCGGTTGGCTGCAAGGCGGTCTGAGGGCGAAGCAGCCGGAGAACCCGGCTGACCTCACGCCGCTGGGTAGGGCTGAGGTTTGGGGGAAACTGGATCTGGACGTGGGTCTCGACCCCTGCCGCCGCCGGCTGCTCCAGACAGCGAACCTCGGTCGGGATCCCCATGGCGAGGAAGATGCGGTGGACCGAGGTCGCCATGTTGAGGCCCTGGGCTCGAGGGATATCTGCCCGGGGGTCGGCGGGATGTGTCCGGGGGTCGGTTGGATGTGCCCGGAGGTCGGCCGATGTGCCCCGCCGTCCCCGACGACTGTCCAAACCCGGGCAGCCACTCAGGAAGGCGGGCCGCCGGGTAAGGAGAGGTGGGCACGGCTTTTCAAAGGCCGCTGGCGTGCCTCGGGGCGGTGCCCTCTCGATCCGGGCAAGGCGCGTCCGAAACGCGGGCGGCACGAGCCGAGCTTCTCGACATCACCACGATCGGCACGACCAATCGGGCCATCGTGGCCCGATTCGTCATCTCAGCGGTGACTGTGATCAGGTAAACAGTACTTGCTTGCTCGAAATCCAGGCTTCTGCGCCCGGTCCGAGTGCGCTTCGTTCCGTGCTCCAGAATGCACGTAAACAGCCGAAAACGTCCGGCCGAAGCCGACCCTCGATCAACAGTTCAAACATCTGCTGGCGCTGCTCCGCGCCGAGGTGAGTGCCATCGAGAAGTACGCGCAGAAGCGGCACCAACCACAAGCTGACGTTGTCGCGGCGGTCCTGCCGAGCCTTCCGCAGTCGCTCGCAGTCGAGATTCAGGAGTTCGATCGCGTCTTCGATGTTCTTCGAGGCCACGCCAGCCTGGACGCAGTGCTGCGCGTTGACCGACAGCCTGCCGTCCATGCCGACCTCGACGAGCGCGTCGAGCAGGGGGAACGTGCGCGGATCGCAGCCCTGTGGCAGGTCGTCGCTGGCCTTGGTTTGACCGCATGACCGGTTCTGCCCGGATTGATAACGAGTGCGATCCTCATGATGGGGGTACGTCCCCCCGGTGCATGCAAGCGCGAGGTTATGCCAGTCGAGGACGCGCCCCTTCGCACCCGACTTCGCCTGCACGTGCTCAACCTGATAGTCGTTCGGGATCAACGCGCCCGTATCGTCGACCAGGCGCTGCTCGCAGTAGACACAGAGTCCCTGCTGCGCCGCGGCCAAGCTGTCGAGCAGCTCAACGTACGCGGACTGATCGGTCCTGAAGGCGTCCCACGTCGCAGTCGCCTCGCTGGTGGGGCGATGCTCCTCGTCGGGGCAGGCGGCCCTGTACCGCGCGAGCAGCGCCGGCTCGCCGGCGAGTGATCGAACGTGCCTCATCGAGCGTCGCCCTTGATCCGACGAAGCAGCGCGACCTTCTGCATCTCGAGGTCAGCCTGATGCAGCCGCTCGTCACCCGGCAATGCCACATCCAGTTCGGCTCGCAGCTGCCTGGCCGCCTCGGTCTCACCGCCGCCGCGCCCGACCATCTCCATGTAGTCCGAGAGTCGCTTCGTGTTCTTGCCGTCCGATACTTCTCCGGGGCGCTCCCTGGCGCCCATCAGCTCAATCAGAATCCGTTCGCTTGTCGCGCCCTCGGCGAAGGGCACGTTCTCGATGAGCACCTCGCCGTCACCGGCCACGAGCTTGCGCACCGACGAGCTGGGCACCGAGCCGATAACCTGCTCCGAGTGCGTGGTCAGCACGAACTGGGCGCGCGGGAACGCGGTGCGCAGCCCCTTGACGACGGTGGCCTGCCACGTCGGATCGAGGTGCAGGTCAATCTCGTCGATGAGAATCACGGCTTCGCTGTTCGTTCCTCGGTCCGGCGCGTTCAGGTCGTCGCTCGGATTGAGCTGAACCATGCGTCGGGCGATATCGACGACCAGCGCGAAATGGGTGCGATAGCCGTCCGAGAGCGATGCGATGTCGAGTGCCTCGAGTGAACCATCGTCGTGAAGAAAGTCGACGATCATGCGGAGGTTCGGCCTCGTCTCGATGCGCGGATTCTGGCAGCGCAATCCAGCTCGCTTGACAGCGCCGCGCACCCACTCGAGTGTGGGATGACGATAGTCGAAGTCCTTGCGTCGGCCGCGCTCGCGGCGCTCCTCGTCTTCGCAGACGACAAACCACTCGAACACGGTCTTGAATCGTGTGCCGGTCTTGAGCGCCTCATCGAGCGCTCCGAATCGGCTGAACTCCGCATTGAAGTTGCGTTTTCGCAGCGGAACGGCGACCACCGAGCGCTCCGTTCCATACGCCGCAACCAGCGGAAGCGGTCGCTGGACGTTCGCTGTGTCCCCACCAGATTCAAGCGCTTCAGCCACGACCGGATCCAGTACGGCGTGGAGCCTCTTCACACCAACGGAAGCGGCGGGCTTCTGTCCTGCCCATCGGAGTTTCTGTACGTCCCATTCGAGGCCGTTCGCGCTCTTCAGCGTGATGCGTGCGAAGGGCCGTTCCACGCCAAGGCTCTCCTTCCAGCCGGTGTTGTCCTTCCAGGGAACGCGGATGTCGCCATGCCTTTCGAAGGAGATTCCCCTTGCCTTCGGCACCCGCGTCACGATGGTGCCCAGGCCGATCGCGATTGCATCGAGCAGGGTGGTCTTGCCCGCCGCGTTCACGCCGAAGAACACCGTCACCTTGTCGTCAAGGTCGATGGTCAGGTCGCGAACACCGCGAAAGTTCTCGATGCGAACCGAGCGGATGGGGGAAATAATGCTCTCGGGTATGTCTCTGGTGGTCATGTTTCGCCGTTCTCTTCGGCTTCCGCGCGGCCGCTGCCGTACCTGTCGGTGATACTACCGGAGGCTTCCAGAAACGTCCGCAAACTTCCACAAGACCCGGCGCGAACCCCGATGTCAATCCGCCGGCTCCACCGACCCCCCTCGGCCGTCGGCCTCGATCACCCGCGACGGCTCGCGGGGAACCGACCCCAGCCCGAGGATCTGTGACACCAGCTCCTCCACCACCTGCTCGGCGAGGGCTCGCACCCGTGCCCGGTCGTCGGGGGCGACGGCCAGGGGGTAGGCCCCGCGGCTGATGTTGGCCGTCAGCGCCTCGCGCACGGAATTCAGCCCGCTGCCCGACAGCGGCACCGGCGACACGCGCCAGTAGGGTGGCAGGTGCACCAGCCCGAGGCGAACGCCGTCGCTCCGCAGCAGCACGATGTGCCGGATGCAGCCGAGGTGCGGCTGTCCCTGCGCGTCCGCCAGCAGCCGGGACTGCACGAAGGTCTGGAGCAGCAGCGGCGGGTTGCCCAGCGCGATGCTGCCCCGACCCCGCAACAGCTCTCGCCTCCCGACGACCACGATCCCCGCACCGCAGCTCCCGCGGGGCGGCTTGGCCAGCACCAGCGCGCTATCGCCCTGCTCCAGCCACTGCTCCACGTCGGAGCTCCACCCCGGGTACACATGGCTGTCGGGCTGGTGCCGGGCGAAGTGTCGGTAGGTGGCGATCTTGTCGGTGCAGATCTGTCGCAGCTGCTCGGTGATGAACAGGTTGCGCCCGCACTCCCGCCTGAGCTGCCAGTAGGTCTTGCGGTAGCTGCGTGAGGCGTGGGGGAAGAGCTCGATCAGCCCCCGGCGGCCGAAGCCGTGCTGCAGCTCGATCAGCACCGCCCGGTCGTCCTCGGTGATGATCACGTCCAGCCCGAGGGATCGACTGAAGGGCCGCAGCTGCCCCTGCACCGGCGCACGATCGGTGCCATCATGCACCCAGCGATAGCGGCGGTGGCTGACCTGTCGCACGCCCCATTATTAGCAGGTGTGGTGCGCGGAGTCACCTGGCGGCTTGCGCTCCCGGCTGATCTACGAACAACCGCTGGTGGCGCCGCAGTTGAGGCACTTGTGGCACGCCCCGGACCGCACCATGATCGAGCCGCACTCGTGGCACACCGGCGCATCGCTCTCGCGGACGAAGGTCTGCAGCGACAGGTCGTCGCTGATCTCGCTGGCGTCCACCACCTCGACTTTCTTCGACGACGCCTGCGGCGCGGCCCACTCGACGAACTTCCCCTCGGGGAACTTGAGCCCGAGCCAGCGGAAGATGTAGTCCATGATCGACTTGGCGTAGCCGATGTCGGGGTGCTGGGAGAAGCCCGAGGGCTCGAACCGCATGTGCGAGAACTTGTCCACCAGCACCCTGAGCGGCACGCCGTGCTGCAGCGACAGCGACACCGCCGTGGCAAAGCTGTCCATCAGGCCGCTGATCGTGCTGCCCTCCTTGGCCATCACGATGAAGATCTCGCCGGGGCGCCCGTCCTTGTACAGCCCCACCGTGAGGTAGCCCTCGTGTCCGCCGACGCTGAACTTGTGCGTCACGCTGCGCCGCTCGTCGGGGAGCTTGTGGCGCACCGCCTCGGGTGGTCCCTCCACCTCGGACGGCTCGGTGGGCGTCTGCTTCGCCTTGCTGGTCAACGTCAGCGGCTGCACCCGCTTGCACCCGTCGCGATAGACGGCGATGGCCTTGAGCCCCTGGCGCCAGGCCTGGATGTAGGCGTCCTCGATCTCCTCCACCGTGGCGTCGGTGGGCAGGTTCACTGTCTTGCTGATGGCGCCGGAGAGGAACGGCTGCACCGCCGACATCATGCGGATGTGCCCCATGTAGTGGATCGACCGCTTGCCGTTGGCGGGCCGGAAGGCGCAGTCGAACACCGGCAGGTGCTCCTCCTTGAGGTGCGGTGCGTCCTCGATGGTGTCGTGCTGATGAATGTGGTCGATGATCGCCTGCACCTGGGCGTCGTTGTAGCCCAGGCGGCTCAGCGCCTCGCCCACCGTCTGGTTCACCATCTTCAGCATTCCGCCGCCCACCAGCTTCTTGTACTTGACCAGGGCGATGTCGGGCTCCACGCCGGTGGTGTCGCAGTCCATCATGAAGCCGATGGTGCCCGTGGGGGCCAGCACCGTGACCTGGGCGTTGCGATATCCGTTCTCCAGGCCCAGCTGCAGCACCTCGTCCCACACCTGACGCGTGGTCTCCATCAGATCGTAGGGCACGTAGGCCGAGTCGATCAGATCGATGTGCCGGCGATGCTTCTCCATCACGGCCATCATCGGCGCGGCGTTGCGCGCGTAGTCCTCGAACGCCCCGCGATCCGAGGCGATGATGGAGCTCATGCGACAGGCCTCACCGTGCATCAGCGCGGTGAGCGCCGCCGCGAAGGCGCGACCGGCGTCGCTGTCGTAGGGCAGACCCCGGCTCATGAGCAGCGCCCCGAGGTTGGCGTAGCCCAGCCCCAGGGGCCGGAACTTGTGGCTGTTGATCGTGATCCGCTCGGTGGGGTACTTGGCGTTGTCCACCAGGATCTCCTGGGCCAGGATCAGCAGCCCCACCGCCCGGCGCAGCGCCTCGAGATCAAGCGAGCCGTCCTCACGCTGGAACTTACGCAGATTCAGGCTCGCCAGGTTGCACGCGCTGTCGTCGACGAACATGTACTCGGCGCATGGATTGGAGGCGTTGATCCGCCCGCTGTTGGGGCAGGTGTGCCAGGAGTTGATCGTGGTGTCGAACTGCAGCCCCGGATCGCCGCACAGGTGCGCCGACTGGGAGATGGTGCGCATCAGATCCTTGGCCTCCAGCGTCTCCATCACCTCGCCGGTGGTGATGGCGCGCAGCGACCAGGGACGCTCCTTGAGCACCGAGTCCATGAACTCGTCGGTGACACGCACGCTGTTGTTGGAGTTCTGGAAGAACACCGACTCGTAGGCCTCGCCGTTGAACGAGCCGTCATAGCCCGCGTCGATCAGGGCCCAGGCCTTCTGCTCTTCACGCGACTTGCAGGTGACGTACTCGACGATGTCGGGGTGATCGACGTTGAGGATCACCATCTTCGCCGCGCGTCGGGTCTTGCCCCCGCTCTTGATCACGCCGGCAAAGGAGTCGAAGCCCTTCATGAAGGACACCGGGCCCGAGGCCAGCCCTCCGCCGGTGAGCCGCTCCTTGGAGCTGCGCAGGGGGGAAAAGTTGGAGCCCGTGCCCGAGCCCCACTTGAACAGCATGCCCTCCGTCTTGGCCAGCCCGAGGATCGACTCCATGGTGTCCTCGACGGAGTTGATGAAACAGGCCGAGCATTGAGGGCTCTCCTCGACGCCGACGTTGAACCACACCGGGCTGTTGAACGAGGCGCGCTGGGTCACCAGCAGGTAGTTGAGCTCGCGGCCGAAGATCTCGGCGTCGGCCGGAGAGGCAAAGTAGCCCATCTCTCGGCCCCAGCGCTCGACGGTCCGGGTGACCCGGCCGATGAGCTGGCGCACGCTGCTCTCCCGCTCGGGGGTGCCCAGGCCGCCCCGGAAGTACTTCTGGACCACGACGTTGGTCGCCATCTGGGACCAGCTCTTGGGGACCTCCACCCCCTTCTGCTCGAAGTAGACCTCCCCGCCGTCGCCCGCAATCACCGCGTCCCGTGTCTCCCACACGGTGGCGTCTAGCGGGTCCACGTCCGGCGTCGAGAAGAACCGCTCCACGACGAGACCGCCGCGTCTGGGGCGCAACTCGGTGACAGGCTCTTTCCGACTTGCCGTCTCGGTTGGCATGTCGGTCTGAGCCTGAGCCTCGTGCATCAGCTGTCGGTTATCGACCATCTTCTCCAGCATCGCGTCACCTCCTCCCCACAGCACGCCATTGGGCAACACAGCCCGCCGTTGCGGCGCATCTTCCCCTGCAAAAACAAGCCGTTACAAATTAGATTCTGGGTTGTTTGGGTCTTGGACTGAAGTCGAGAACCCAGTATTGCGTGGTGATCTGGGGGGGTCAAGAAAAATCACACAAGATGTTGTGGCAAGGACATTGAATTACCACAACATTTTGTGGATTGGTTGTGGATAACCTTGTGGGTAGGTGGCTCAACCGGGCGAAGCCCGTCGGCTTTCGCCTACTCCACAGCTGTGGCTAACTCGGCATTGGTAACAGTGTTATTTCATGGAATGTTTTTGTAATGCAGCGTGCGGTCAGCATCACGGGTCAACATGTTGCTCTGCATCCAGACCTACCCACGCAAGGTCACTCAGGTTTTTCCGATGAGGGGTTTGTTGCGTCGGAAATTGCTGGAATGTAAAGGAAAGGCTCGTCAGCGCTTGATACAGTACACCGTCGCCGTGATGGACAGGGGGGATCGATCGGACAGGTTGCGGTATTCGCAGCGCCAAGCGGCTGCCTGTTTGACCTCGAGGTCCACGCCCCCCGCCTGTCCCAGCGCCCCGAGCCACGAGGGGGAAGCGCCGCAATGCCCGGATATCAGAAGATCCTTGATTGATCGACAGGCTGCCACGACAGCTCCGCTCAGATGGGGGCCGATCTCGAGCTGGGCCGTGGCGCGATAGACCTGGTCCTTTCGAGCATATCCGCCTGCTGGTCCCTCCGGGCCAGCTGAGCCTCGAGCGCCGGGTGGACCCTGAATTCCCTGAACCCCTTGCAATCCCTGGGGACCCTCCGGCCCCGGCGGTCCCACCGGTCCTCGAGGCCCGGCCGGGCCTGTCTCACCGGCGGGTCCGAGCGGGCCCACCTCCCGCGGTCCTGGCGGCCCAGCGGGCCCGGGCGGTCCGGGCGGTCCCGTCCGTCCCGTCGGCCCGCTGAGATTCAGCCCTGGCATCTTCGCCAGGGCCCGTGCCACCTGCTCTGCCTCACGCATCGATCCACGCTCCAGCTGCTTCACTCGCCGTGAGAGCTCGACGATCTCCTTGGCAACCGTGGAGGAACCCACCCGGATTTGCTGAGCCGTTGGCGGCTCTCGGGTGCAGCCAACAACAACCAGCACGCTGAGCAGGTAGGTGCGCGTAGGCATCGATCGCATCATATCCCACACGTTGAGCATTCGCCCTATTTTGCCGCTCTGTGCACGGTCAAATTTTTGCTGCAAGTGACACCCCATGGTACCCGAGAGATGGCGCAATGGGTCCAGTCCAACGGAGGCGGAGCATGATCCAGCTGTCCCACGTCAGCATCCGGTTCGGGGCCATCACCGCCCTCAATGACGTCTGCCTCGGCATCCGACCTGGCGAGTTCGTGCTGCTCAGCGGGCCCAGCGGAGCGGGCAAGACGACCCTGCTGCGCACGATCCTCGCCGCCCAGCGGCCCGACCTGGGTCAGGTTGTGCTCGACGGACGTGACATCACACGCCTGCCTCGGCACCAGATCCCCGAGGTCCGCCGCAGCATCGGCGTCGTGTTTCAGGACTTCAAGCTGCTGCCCCGTCGGAGCGCATTGGCCAACGTGGCCATCGCCCTCGAGATCCGCGGCCTGCCCCCGACCCAGGTCAAGAACCGCAGCAAGCTGGCGCTGGCGGCGGTGGGCCTGGAGGATCGGGCCGAGACGCAGGTGGCGGCGCTCTCCGGCGGCGAACAGCAGCGCGTGGCCATCGCCCGGGCCATGGTCGGGTCGCCCCGCGTCCTGCTGGCTGACGAGCCCACGGGAAACCTGGACCCCGAACGCTCCCACGACATCCTCGATCTGCTGTCGCTGGAGTCGAACCGGGGCACCACCATCGTGGTGGCGACGCACGACCCGATGGTGGTGCAGAACGCGGCGGCCCACCGCGTGTTGTTGATGGACGGTGGCCGCGTGGTGGGGACCCTCGCCGGAGCCAGCGCCCAGGTGACGGTGCCGCGACGAGCCGCGAACCCCTGTGCGTCGGCGCTGGGCTCGCTCCACCCCGTGCCGGTGGAGGCCTGAGATGAAGCTCCATCCCTTGAGGTACTGGGTCGGCCAGACCCTGCGTCGCATGGGCTCCGGATGGACGATCCAGCTCGCTGCCGTGGGCTCCATCGCCGTCGGACTGTTGCTCGTGGGCCTGGTGGCGCTGGGCGCGGTCAACCTCGATCACGTCACCGGGGCGGTGGGTCGCGGGCTGCACGTCACGGCCTACCTGCGCGCCGGGGCGTCGCCCGAGCGCGTCGCTGCGCTGCAGCACACGCTTCAGCGTCATCCCATGGTGGCGTCGGTGGAGCGGATCACGCCAGAGCAGGCGCACCGCCGGCTGCAGGAGAGCCTGGGCGGTCGCCAGGGGCTGCTGGATGGCATCGAACCCGACTTCCTCCCGGCCTCGCTGGAGCTGACGCTGCAGCGTGCCGAGGCCGATCGTATCCGTCCGCTGCTGGCGCTGCTCAGCGCCTCGTCGCTGGTGGAGGAGGTGGACTATCTGGGCCAGTGGACCTCACGGCTGTCCTCCATCGTATCAGTGGTCCGAGGCCTGGGTGTGGCCCTGGCGGTCATCGTGTGCCTGGCCTGCCTCTATATCATCTGCAGCACCATCCGACTCGGCCTCTTCGCCCGTCGCGAGGAGATCAGCATTCTGAGGCTGGTGGGCGCCACCGAGCGCTACGTCCGCGCGCCGTTTCTGATGGAGGGTGCGCTGCAGGGACTGGCCGGGGCGATGCTGGCCTGCGGCGTGCTCTACCTCCTGTTCCGTATCGCCGCCCCGGCGCTGGAGGGACTGCTGGCCGAGACGCTGTCCCACTCCACCATGGGCTTCCTCAGCCCGATCCAGCTGCTACTCGGCATCGGGGGCGGAACGCTGCTGGGGATCGTCGGCAGCCGGGTCGCCCTGGCGCGGGACATGGAAGGCTGATGCGATCGCTGATCGTGTGCTTGCTGCTGCTGCTACCGGCCACCGGCCTCGCCGCCCGCGCGGACATCATCCGCAAGCTGCATCGCGAGACCTCCATCCTCACGGCGCTGGAGCGCCTCACCAGCCAGGTGGTGTCGATCCAGGAGCAGCTGGACGACCTGAAGCGTCAACAGGCCGAGCTGAAGTATCAGGTGGACGAGGCCAGACGCCGGGTGAGCGCGCTGAATCGACGGGCCGTGGAACGTCGCGCCCAGCTGCGGCGGCGGGTGCGCTGCCTGTACAAGCTGAGCCGGGGGGGTCTGCCGCGGCTGGTGCTGGACAGCGCCGGCGGCGGCAACCTGGAGCAGCGGCTCTCCGCGGCGCGCCTGATCCTGCGACGGGACACGAAGGAGATCGCGCTGTATCGACACGAGCACCGGCGTCTGGAGCGGGAACAGGCGGCGCTCCAGGGGAGGCTGGATCACAGCCAGGCGCTGGGCCAGCAGCTGGCCGGAAAGCACGCCGAGCTCAGGCGCACGCGCGACCATCGGCAGCGGCTGCTACACCGTCTCCAGCGCAGCCGCAGGGCCCAGGGCGAGCTGGAGAGCGAGCTGGATCAGCAGCAGCTGCATCTGATTCGTCGCATCGTCCAGCTGACCTACCGTGTGAGAACCGCCGGAGGGCTGGCCTCTCGACGGGGCACGCTTCGACCACCGGTCCCCGGGCCGGTGGTGGGAGTCTTCGGACAGCGCATGGGAGGTCACGAGATCGACGTCCTGCGCCATGGCATGACCTTCCGCCCCGCACGGGGCGCCCGGGTCCGGGCGATCGAGGATGGAACGGTGCGCATGGCGGGCCCGCTCCCGGGCTACGGCGAGATCGTGCTCATGGAGCACGAGGACGGCTACTTCACGCTGTACGGCCACCTGTCCGCGACCACGGTGCACGCCGGAGAGCGGGTCCGGGAGCATCAGGCCGTGGGGACCGCCGGCCGCGACCCGCTCACCGGCCGCTCCTCGGTGTACTTCGAAATTCGACGCGGCGAGCGCGCCCTGGACCCGGCGGTCTGGATCCGGCGCTGACACCTGGTACACTCCCGAGATACATCTGTCAGGAGGTTCCATGCGCCGTTCTGTTGTCTCGTCGCGGGCTGTCTGCGGTTTCCTCGCCGGCTGTGCCGCGACCCTGGTGCTGGTCGCCCTGCTTCAGGTCGCCAGCGCGCTGCCGTCCGGCTACAGCCCGTACAAGAAGCTGAACATCTTCGCTCGCGTCCTGACCTACGTGGAGAACAACTACGTGGAGTACGTCGACGAGTCGAAGCTGATGTACGGCGCGATCAAGGGCATGATGGACTCCCTCGACCCGCACTCGACGTTCATGCCTCCGGACCAGTACCGGCAGATGAAGGTGGAGACCCAGGGCGAGTTCGGCGGCGTCGGGATCGAGGTCGAGATCCGGCGCGGGTGGATCACCGTTGTCTCCCCGCTGGAGGGGACGCCGGCCCAGCGCGCGGGGATCAAGCCGGGGGACGTGATCGAGTCCATCGACGGCAAGTCCACGCGGAACATGCGCCTGCATGAGGCCGTGCGCGCCATGCGCGGCCCGCGGGGCTCGCGGGTCAAGGTCAAGCTGCGGCGGGAGGGAAAGAAGGAGCGGATGGTGATCGAGATCGTGCGCGACGTGATCAAGATCGTCAGCGTGAGCTCGAAGATCCTGGAGCCGGGCATCGGCTACGTGCGGCTCAAGCGGTTCCAGGAGCGCACGGACCAGCAGCTGAAGGAGGCGCTGCAGCTGCTGCAGAAGAAGCAGCCGCTGCGCGGCCTGATCCTGGACATGCGCAACAACCCGGGGGGCCTGCTGGACCAGGCGGTGCGGGTGGCGGATCTGTTCCTGGAGCGCGGGCTCATCGTGCGCACGATGGGCAAGCGCGGCCGCATGACGGAGGAGGAGAAGGCGCACCCCATGGGCACACTCAAGGGCTTCCCCATGATCTGCCTGGTCAACGAGGGCTCGGCCTCGGCCGCCGAGATCGTCGCCGGCGCGCTGCAGGACCACCGACGGGCGGTGGTGCTGGGCCGCCGCACGTTCGGCAAGGGATCGGTGCAGACGATCATCGATCTGGAGGACGGCTCGGGGCTCAAGCTGACCATCGCCCGCTACTACACCCCCAGCGGGCGCTCGATCCAGGAGATGGGCATCGAGCCCGACATCCTGGTGCCCGAGCAGCGCCCGGCGGCCACCGGCCGCGGTCGCAACGTGCAGCGCGAGGAGAACCTGGAGCGCCACCTGCGCCACGAGAAGCGCAGGGGCCAGACGAGCAAACGCGTCCAGCTCAAGGACTTCCAGGTGCAGACCGCGGTGGACTACCTCCACGCGGCGGAGATCTTCCGCGCCGCGCCGTAGGGGTTGCTCAATCTGACGGGTTGCCTCTTGCCTTGCCGGTTCTTGCCGACCTGTGGTCCGCTGAACCCTGGAGCAAGCCCGCTCTTCGTGCTTCCGGTGGACGACTTTGACCTCAACCCGGCGCGCTGCCTGGACTTGATGAAGCTCATTCGGATGGTCCGCATCCCGCGCTGCCTGGACTTGATGAAGCTCATTCGGATGGTCCGCATCCCACGCCTCTTCACGCTGGTGTTGGGAAGTGAAGTTGTCGCCCAGAAGGTGTTCAAGTCCCTCCCGGCGGGGCGAGCCATACCAGGTGGTGATCCACGTCGACGCCGCGGTGCTGGCCGATCCCGCGGGCCCGGGACAGTGCGGAGCGGCGAGACGGCGCGCTCCCGGCCGAGCCGGTGGCCGCGCTGAGAGCAATGCACGCCGACCGGGGCCTGGCGATCATGGCGGACACGCCGGACATCCGGTGGTGGGGCGAACCGCTGGATCTGGACTGGGCCGTGCACGGTCTGATGCGAGCGAATCGACGGCAGCTGGACGCTGGCCGTGCAGCAGCTCTTCCACTGTGAGCCCGGGCCACATCGTTACCACGGACAGGAGGGGTACAACACGCACGTGCTCACGCACATCAGGCAGGCGGAGCAGCTGCCCTTCGACTTGGCGCAGGTGCACGACGTGCTGTCGTCGACGCAGTATTTGCCTGCGGGGCATGGAATGGTCCCGCGGTCCCAGCAGTCCAGCTCTGAACAGCTCCAGCCCGAGGGGCACTTGCCGGTGCCGCAGCAGGCGAAGCCAGAGCCCCAGGTGTCGTGGCACGTCGCCGCGAACCCGCCGCCGCAGGACATCCACTGCATCCCGTCCGGGAACCCGAAGTCGGGCGTGGGGAGCACGCGGGCCTCGGCATAGTCCACGACCAGCATCGGGAGGTCGGGGATCCGGAGATCGGGGATGCCAGCGTCGAGAAATTGATCAGGGACGGCACGCTCGACGCAAGCCGCCAGTGCAAGACCTGCCATCACACAGATCATTCGCGCCGCGCCCAACCTACGTGACCGTCGCCTCCTACTCCGTCTGGCCATCCCACTTGCCCCGGGCGATGATCGCATCCTTTTCGGAGACCGGGCGGTGGAGGAAGCTCTCCTCGATTTCCAGCTGCCGCATCGAATCCGGGTACTGCGCCAGCTTGCTCCGGGCAACATACGCCTGATCGCAGACGCGCCGCCTCGGAGGGAGTTCCTCCGGCCCGGGGCCCATGGGGAGGATGCGCGGGATGTCGCGTTTGTCCTGCAGCAGCTTCTCGAAGGCGCCAGACGCGTCGGCCCGCAGGGCGAGGGCGGCACCGACGAGCAGGTCGAGGTATCGCGGGCAATGTGCGGGGTCCGGCGGGCGAGCCTCGACCAGCGGTCGGAACGACAGCCCGCCCAGCCAGCCGTTCGGCCCCGGACAGGCGCAGCACCTCGGGGATCCGCTGCAGCGGGACGAGCTGGCGGTCGTGGAATTCCTTGCCCTGGGCGATGACGATCAGGCGCTGGTCGCGCTGGCACAGCGTGTTGACCTGCCTGCGCGCCACCAGCACTCGCCTCGGCTTCTTGCCTCCCTCGGCCGGCATCCCCAACTCCAGTCATAGATGTGTACCATGGTTGGCGCGGGGCGCTCAAGGCGAGGTCCAGCGGCGTCCGGGATGCGGTTCACACCTTGATCCACGTCAGCTCGTGCTTGTTGTGGTGCAGGTGCACGAGGCGCGAGCCGGCGATGGCCTTGAACCCGTCGATGGCCGCGAAGTCGGTCTCGCCCTGGAACTTGACGGTGCAGATGAATCGCCGCGCGGTGCCCGCGTCGAGCCAGCGCTGGACCAGGCGCAGCAGCCGCGCCGGGTAGCACACCACGTCCGACAGCAGCCAGTCCACGGGGCCCGCGGCCCGGGGATCGAGACCGAAGGCGCTCTCCTGCCGCACGGTGACGCCGGGCATCCGCGCCACCTGCGGCGAGAGCGGCGCCCTGTCCACGCTGATCACGCGCGCGCCGAGCGAGGCCAGGACCCAGGTCCACCCGCCGGGGCTGGCGCCGAGATCGAGGCACACCTCGCCGGCAGCGGGCCGCTGGCCGAGCCGCGTGAACGCCTCCCACAGCTTGAGGTAGGCCCGGTTCGGCGGGGCCGCCCGGTCCTCGACGAACCGCGCCTCGCCGTGGACGAAGGGGCTGGAGCAGCGCGCCGAGGCCAACACCTCACCGGGGGCGAGCAGCGTCCACGAGCCCAGCGGAGCAGCCGGCGCCGGCATGCCGAAGGGCAGCGGGCGGGCCGAGAAGGAAGGCAGCTTCGCGGCGATGAGCGCCGCCCGGCGGTGGTGCCCGTCGGGGTACAGCGCCCAGTTGCGCTGCAGGTCGCGCAGCTGCCGCGCCGCGTCCCCGATGGAGCTCACCGTGAGGCGCCGCGGCTCGAGCCACGTGTTCGCCACCCACGCCGGCTGGTTGTCCGGGTCATCCACCCCGTCGGGAGCATCGCCCAGCACCAGCCGGCCGTGCACCTGACGCACGCGTCCGTCGAGCTCGCGCAGGAGCTGCGGCAGGAAGCCCTCCGGGGCCAGATATCCGACGAGCACGGTCATGATCGACGTGGGGAAACGCGACTACCATAACCGTGCGGTCCGTGGAAGTCATGTGGCTAGGGAACGGACACGGCGAAGCGCTCGCGCTCGCGGTCGAAGGACGGGGTCAGGCGCGTGCTCCAGGTCTCCTCGACGATGCAGCGGCCCACATCCGAGGCGGGGCTGTCGAGCGTGACGTCCACGATCTCGTCCAGCGTCGTCTCCACGGTGAGGCTCGCGGTCCAGCCGCAGGAACTGCTTGTTCTTCGCCGCCACGACTTGCGATCGTGGAGCATGTATCAGCGCTTCCACGGCGACAGCCGCTCGACCTTGAGATCGCCCACGTA
>Ga0210044_10001149_pt1 | contig 40062 bp, 48 predicted proteins | sample CryGey13umfilter_2_FD_183959 | JGI IMG/M metagenome (GOLD analysis project Ga0210044, IMG submission 183959) | Groundwater microbial communities from aquifer in Utah, USA - Crystal Geyser 4/9/14 3 um filter (SPAdes) (version 2) | ecosystem: Environmental > Aquatic > Deep subsurface >... | reverse complement strand
CCTTGAACCGCAAAAAACACACTTTCTTCCGGCTAAAAAACCTGTCAAACGTTTTTGGTAGTTGATTTTTCTCATAACTACAATCTAATCCTACGATTGATTGGTTACGAAATCAACTAATTACCAACTCTCTAAGAAATAAGCTTTGATTTTTTGTATATTATAGGATATAATATATCTGTATGTCAGAAAAAATTTCTTTAAAAACACAATGGAGAAGAGGAATAAAGTACCCAACACAGGCTGCAGAAACTCTTGCCTTAATAACATCAACAATTCCTCTATTAACTCCGGCTTTGCATTGGTTGGCTAATCATAACTTAGAAATAATGTTAAATCCTGCTTATCTTGCAACTGTTGCTTTGTCTCTTTTGACTCTTCCTGTATTAACTTATAGGCGATTAAATAGATTTACAATTGATCATAATGAGAAAAAAATCACTTTTCAAACAGAATGTCCAGGTGGCAGACCACAAGTTAGAGTAAGAACAAAAACAGAAGAGCGAAATTCAGAAATAGTTCAACGAAAAATAAGAAATAGACTTAATGAACTAATTCAAACAGGCGGAAAAAGGAAACGTGTTGCTGATTTATATTTTATAAAGAAAAGGACAGATTTAAATAAATTTAAACGAGCTCCCATTGTTTTTTAAAAAACAAAATAGTTTTTTAATTTTAGATATACTTTCAAAAGAATATATATTTTAATAACTATGAAAATTATTAACCGTAAATTTTATCGTGACTATGAGGAAATCGAGATCTTTGAGGTAGGGATTGCTTTGTCTGGGGCTGAAGTCAAGTCAGTCCGCAGTGGGCAGATGAAGATAGATGATGCTTATGTAAAGATTTTAGGCTCGGAAGTATATCTGATTAACGCTCAAATTCCTTTATATAAGTTTGCCCAAAGCATAAGTTATAACCCGACTCGGAGCCGAAAACTGCTTTTACATAAAAAAGAGATTTTAAGGTTAAAGACAAAAATGAATTCAGCTGGGTTGACTTTAGCACCGAAAAACTGCTATAATAAGGGGTCTTTGATCAAGCTTCAGATTGCACTGGTTCGCGGTCGAAAAGAGCTTGAAAAAAGGAAGTTAGAAAAGAAAAGGGATATTAAGATAAGAGAGAAAAGGGAAGCAAAGGAGTATATTAACAGATAATGGGGATGCAAGGCATCGACGGGAAATTAGCACTTTTACAAACGGTCTAGACGAACCTGTTGCGTTAAACGGAAAAAACAACTGATAAATCTTTATCAGCTGAAGAGGTTGCGTATCTGAAAAGCGGAATGAGGTTTAATCAACCTTTGCTCGCTTATGCAGGTTACGTTAACTAATTCCCTCTCTTTTGATTTTGTCCGATTCAATCATAAGAGGGGAAAACCAATCGGAATAAGGTCTTAAAAAGTAATTAGTTGTATTTAAGATCGACAAATTTAACTAACTTCTTAGTCCGATTTGATTATTTAAGCGGCTAAGACAGAGTAAAAATAATCTATTCTAGACAAAACGTTTGTAGCGAGTGTTTTCTCGGACGCGGGTTCAACTCCCGCCATCTCCACACTCCGCTCTTTATTTTCAATAAAGAGCTTCGCGTGGTAAACCACACAATAAGTATAACTCGCATTTGGTTGTATGCTAAGGAGTGTGTCCCTCCCGTAGTCCCGAGTACTCAGGACGAAGGGGGATCATTTATAAATGGTTATATTAAGATAAGGGGCTTCGCGTGGTAAACCACACTATATTTTTATTTCCACTATTATTTTAGAAGCGAAGTGTGTCCCCAACGTAACCTCAACGGAGCGTAGCGAAATGGGTGAAGTGGGACAATACAACAATATAAAAATATATTTTGTAGACTATAGTCCATTGACAAAATATTTATTTTCTTTTAAGTTATTTTTATGTTCTACGTTTATATTCTTCGGCTTTCAAATAATTCATATTACGTTGGTTATTCATCTGATTTAAAAGAAAGAATTAAATATCACAACTATGGATTAGTACCATCAACAAAAAACTTACTGCCTGTGAAATTAATTTACTATTCCGCTTTTTTATCCCAAAAAAAAGCTGCCGATTTTGAAAAATATTTAAAATCTTCTTCCGGCTTTGCGTTTCGCAATAAAAGACTCATTTAGAATTTAGCTTCCAATGGGCTTGAATATTTTTTAAGATGTGTTTATAATGATGTTTTTACAAATCTATGAATAATAGAATAGCAGGTGGATTTTCAAAAATAACAATTATAGACCATTCAAAAGAAACTAAATTACAGAGGGCTTTTAATTCTATGTCATTATGGTGGAGAGGGTGTCAAAATATAATGCGATTGAAAAGATTATTAAGAAGAACCGTAGAAGGCAATAATTTTTCAAATCCTGATCTTCGAAGCGGTAGACGATAATATTAAAATGCTTTATATTTTCTAATTCTTTATTCCTAAATAAATCTAATTGATAAAATAATTTTATTGTCAATATAATGATTTCTGTCTTGACTAAATTTACAATAATAAGTAGGATAAAAATAAGAGAAGAAAGAAAGTGAGAATATGGAAGAAAAAATTGAAAGATATCTCAAACATCATAGCTTGACTTTGACTGTAATGATTTTTATGGCAATTGTCATTTTGGCCGCTGGAGAATATGTTTTATTTAGAAAAGTCATGACTATTAATAAAATGGTGGCTGAGGGATTGATACAGATAAAAGAAGGGGTCATTAAGAAGTAAATATTAGTCCATCTCGTTTGTTTTTGTTAGCTCTAATTCCACAATCGTATTAGCTGTCATGATAATTGATTTTTCACCAATCAGATCTATCTCTTCATTTGTAGTTTCAATATTTAAATTTATTTCTTTTTGTCCATTAAGATAGGTTTTTGTCAGATTATATTTGCCTGGATCTAAATTCTTAAAAGTCACCGGTACCGCTTCGGTGTTACGGCTAGCGCCGTCATAGTTAGTCAAAATCAAACTGATTTTATCGTCGCTTTTGCTGGCTAAAGCCGTCACATAGGTGCCTTCGCCATCAACGATGATTTGATCTCCATCTAAAGAATTTAACATTTGCAGAGCATACCAGCGCGGTTTTTTATTACCTTGATAGTCTAAAATTCCCCATGAAAGACTGGGGCCGTCTTTTACCTCAAATAAAAATGCCGCTTCAAGATTGGCCGTAATAAAATTACGGATTGAAGCAAGAGTATGGGCGGCCCCGATTTCAGTGTCGGCAATAGGATTTTTCTCGCTATCATAACCCCATTCAGAAATAATTTTTGGTAAGTTTTCATATGGGTTGTATTTTGAATCTTCTGCCAGCCATTTATTGATATTAATAATGTCGTTCATATAATCATCTGTTTTTTTTGAATAATGATGCCAGCTTATAAAATCAATGCGCAGATTGTTGGCGATAATGTAATTTAAAAATTGCTGAATCCAGTTTTTGTATAAAGCAGTGGTTACAGGACCGCCGATTTTAAAAGGTAAAACATTTAAGGCATTATTTGCGCCTTTAACCGAATAAAAATAAAGGTCAGAATAACTTTTTCCGCCAGAATACTTCCATTTGCCAAAAGTCTCCAGATCAGGTTCATTCCAGACCTCATAATAAAGATCAGTTTTCCAGAAAGGGTAAAAATTTCCGCATGGTAAAACAGTGTTGTATCCGCTATAACGCTCTATGGTTTTTTGCACCAACAAACTCCACTCATTCCAATCGTTTGGTCTGCCAATTAGTGATCCGTCTTTAGCAATGACCGGCGGCATATATCCAAGTGAGAAAAATGGTTTAGCACCAGCATGGTAAATGTCGCAAACCGTCTGGTCTAATTTATCAAAGTTAAAACTCAAATTACCTGACGAATCACGGGAAACTACATCATAAAAATCATAGATATGATCAAGTCTGATAAAGCGGGGATAAAGCTCAGAGACTTGAGGAACAACATTTTCTAACATCCTCACTCCTGCCTCTTCACCACCTTGAGCCAAAGCCTTCCATCGGTCTGGAAACGGCCCGGAAGTTTTAGTAACATCAACAATGATATTGGCTTTTATAGCGGTTGCCCTAGGAAGATAGGTAAACAAAAGAAAAAACAAAGGAATAGAAATTACAAAAAGGATTAAAAATAAAATTAGTCGGTTTTTCATAAGTTAAGACAGCTTATTAACAATTTTTTTCAGTTTTTTATCAAAAGTCGCCATTTCTTTAATTTTATTTTCATAAAAATATATTAGATTATAACAATCCTCAATTTGTAATGAAGTTGTTTTATATATTTTTAAAGACTTTTGAAGAAAATTCCTTTCTTCTATTTTAATAAAAGTCATATTAAGAAGATCTTGGATTATACTAATTTTTTTTAATTTATTTAGCTTGTAAACACTGCCCAAAATCCAAAATATTTCAAAAACAACAATAATAGAGGTAATGAGATTTTTTTCTCCTTTACCAGCAGCTAGAAAAAGCGAAACCGCCTCCTGATGTTGAAGACTACCATCATTTATAAAATAACGAAGAAAATAATTAGTGTCAACAAATATCATTTGTTTTTCTTATATTTATCTCGAAAATATTTTACTTTAGATTGAAAAATCATTTTTTCCAGTTCTTCGTCTTTTAATGGTTTTGAAGTCTTAATTACTCCCGCTAACCGTTTGACCAAAACTTCTGCAGGAGTAAGCATAAGAGATTGATCTTTTTTTTCCACTAAAAGATGATCGCCTTGCGCCATACCAAGTTCGTCGAAAATTTTTACTGGAATCGTTATCTGTCTTTTGCTGGTTATCCTTACTGTTTGTAACATAGTAAGGAAAGTATAAATAAGTAAGGAATATTTGTCAAATGATATAATTATTGAATAAATGGTTAATAAAAATCAAAAACAACTTTTAGGAATAAGTGCTCTCGTTTTAGCTGGTTTTTTTTATTCGTTATTCGGTGTTTTTACCAGGTATGTCATTCGTGATTTGGGATTTTATTATCAATCAGTTTCTCGTTATTTTGTTGGTGCTATAATTTTTTCTTTGTTAGTTTATTCATTTCGTTCTTATAAAAGAATAAAAAAACATGATTGGAAATGGTTTTTTTTAATATCTGTTTTCGCTGTTGCTACCAATATCCCTTTTTATCTAGCAGTTAACAATCTTCCTTTAGGAACCGCCTTATTCCTTTTTTATGCATTAAGCCTTATCACAAGCTATTTATTTGGATATTTTGCCCTAAAAGAACGATTAAATCTGATAAAAATAATCGCGTTATTTTTGGCAATGGTCGGTATTTATTTTATTTATCAGGGTAATTTTTCTGTTTCTCAACCAATTTATTTATTGGCAGCAATTTTATCTGGTGCATTTTTTGGTTTATATAGTTCAACCAGCAAAAAAATTAATCTAAAATATTCAAGTTTGCAAATTAATTTTGTTAGTTATATCTTAATCTTTTTACTGACAACTCCGTTTATGGTGATTAATAAAGAATCCGTTAATCTAAACTTCTTTTCTTTTAGTTGGTTTATGAATATTTTGTATGCAACCGCGATGCTTATTTCCGGTTTCTTCACTGTCTATGGTCTAAAATATATTGAGGCGCAAAAGGGCAGTCTTATTTTACTTTCTGAATTAATTTTTGTGGTTATTAACGGATTTATTTTCTTCAAAGAAATTCCTGGTTTGGCCGTTGTTATAGGAGGAATTTTTATTCTTGTAGCTCTTATTTTGCCAAATGTTAATTTAAGACAAAAACATTTATCATATTAAACAGGCATTTATTATAATTAAGGAAACATATGAAGGATAATAAATCAAAGGACAATGTCAAAGGAGCATTGTTTCTTGTCCTTTCCGCTTTTCTTTACAGCATCATGCCGGTTTTGATAAGATTCTTGGGTCAAGGTGGATTGCCGCCGATGGCTCAAGTTTTTTTTAGATATATCGTTGCCTTCATTAGTGCTTTAATTTATTTCTTTTTTTTGACAAAAGCGAAAATCGCCATCCATAAAAAAGACATTTTATTTATCTTATTAGCAACCGTTTTCGGTTACGCCCTGACCAATCTCTTTTTTACCTATGGAATTTTGTATACGCAAGTGGGTAATGCTTTATTCCTATTTTACAGCTACGCGATCATTACCCCGATACTGGGCTATTTGTTTTTAAAAGATAAAATCAACAGATTCAACATTATGTCACTTTTTCTAAGCTTATTAGCCCTATTACTTCTTGTTCAGCCGAATTCTATCTCTACTTGGAAAATTGGAGGCTTTTTTGCAATCTTAGCCGCCCTTGGACAGGCGGTTTACTTAATCTTGAGGAAAAAATTGTATAGTTATTCGTCCGCATTTTTGATGCTGTCAAATACTTTTATTGGAGTTATCACATTGGGAATTTTAAGCATTATCTTTGAAAAGAATCTATATTTCAAAGGAGGAATAAATCACCTCTCCCTTAAAACTTGGATAACTACTTTGATATTTGGTGTCGATAATTTTCTTGCTTGGTTGACAATGACCAAAGGTTTTGAATATTTTAAAGCTACGGCAGGAAGTCTTATTTTACTGTCAGAGTTATTATTTGGGATTTTGTTTGCTTTTATTTTCTTCAAAGAAGTACCCACAACTTTAACTGTTATTGGTGGAATGCTACTTCTATTTTCCATTTCCACAGTAATTTTAAAAGGAGAAAATTAAATTATAATCTATCTTTTTATCTTTCTTGCATGTTTTTTCAGCCAAAAGGAAATTTTATTAGTACTTAGCTAATTCTTTTAGCAGATCTTTGTATTTTTCAGTATATTCTTCCAACCAAGTAAAAAATTCAAACTGTTTAGTAATTTTACTTTTATGTTTTTCTGGTGTCATAAATATTACATGATAAGTTTTGTTATACATTACTTCAAGTTTGTCTCCTGCTTTCAATCTGACTGATTTAATAAAATCTGTCGGAAGAATTACTCCTTTAGAATTTCCAACCTTGATAATTTTTTGCGTTTTCATTTGTTTAAAAACTGATAATGTTATAACGATGTTATAACATTAATATTTTAAAGTCAACTTGTATGTTAAAATTAATAATTATGTTGCTGTTACGAATTGAAAAACTTCGAAAAATCTTGCAGGAAAAAAATCTTGACGGGTTTTTGGTGAGTAATTTTTACAATGTTCTTTATCTTTCGGGATTTAAAACTCTGACTGAGAACGAAAGAGAAGGGTGGCTATTAATAACCACGAAAAAATACTATCTTTTTAGTGACTCTCGTTATTTGTCATTCCCGCGAAGGCGGGAATCTAGAAAACTGGATCCTTCGATCAAGTCGGAGGATGACGTGTTTGTTGAGAAATTAATAACAACTGAAAAAGGATTAATAAAACATTTACAAGAAATCGTTGTTGAGGAAAAGATAAAGAATTTGGGAGTTGAGGGAGATGATTTAAAACTGAATGAATTTAATAAATTAAAACAGGAATTAAAGAGTGTTGAGATTGTCCCAACGGAAAAATTAATTATTAAACAACGGGAAATAAAAGATAAATTTGAAATTGAGAAGATAAGAAAGGCCTGTCAGATAGCTGATAAGTGTTTAGAAGATGTTGTTAAAACAATTAAAATCGGTTCTTCAGAAAAAGAAATTGCTTTTAAAATCGAGTTTTGGCTCAAAGAAAAAAATTACGATCTGGCTTTTTATCCGATCATTGCTATTGATGAAAACTCCAGCGTTCCCCATTACAACACCAGGTCAGGCAATAATAAAAAAGTAAAGAATGGCTCAGTAATTCTTATTGACTTTGGCGCTAAATACCAAGATTACTGTTCGGACATCACCAGAATGATTTTCGTCGGTAAACCAAATAATGAAGTTTTAAATATCTATCAAAAACTGTTATCTGCTCAACAAAAAACAATAAAACAATTTAGCAATGAAACAATCTGTAAAAATCTTGATTCTTTTTGCCGCCAGCAACTAACTAATAGCTATTCTTATCCTCATTCCACCGGCCATGGTGTTGGTTTACAAGTTCATGAGTATCCGAAAATTTCTCAGACTTCAATTGATACCTTACAGCAAAACCAAATTTTTACCATCGAACCCGGAGTTTATAATGAGGGAAAATGGGGAATGAGGATTGAGGATACGATTTTAGTAAAAGAAAATAAGCAAATTGATGTTCTAACGAAGTTTGGTAAACAACCATTGATAATTTGAAATTTTCAATTTTCAATTTTCAATTCTTCCTTCATTTCCATTGTTTTTCCTGCTTCTTTTTTCTTTGGTTTAAACACATCAATTAGCTCTTCTTCACTTTTAGCTTTTAATTTTTGGGTAATTTCTTTTTCTTTTTCCCCTAGTTCTTTAACCTGCTTAGCCGCCTCAACCTTAGCTTTTAAATAGGTAATTAACTGTTCGCCATCAAGATTGTTTACCATAAAAATTGGTAAAATGAAACCCACTTCATCCAACCCTTGTTGTTTCATCTCTTCTTTATCAGAGAGAAGTTTATTTAAAGTATTAATAATTAAAGTAATATCTTGATCAACCCATTGATTTCGAGTTTTAATATTTTCGGTCACTGGTATCTCGCCTTTTTCATAATGATTAATCCACATTTTTTTTACCTGTTCATATTCGTCTATGGAAACTGTTGAAGGGACAATCACTGTTTGTTCGATATTTTTTTCTGGCTCGGCAATAAGCGGCGCTTGAGCAGAGATAACCTGCTCAACCTCTTTTTTATCAACTCCCTGTTTTTTGGCCACTTCTTCAGTTAGTTGAGAATCGGTTTTCACAATCAAACCGAATTCTTTAATGATGGTGGAGACTTTTTCTTTATCTATTTTTGTTTCTTGGGAAATTTGGTCGACAATCTGATTAATAGGACTATTAATCTTTTGTGCTAGGAGATTTAATACCTGTTGGACTTTTTCTATCGCTACGCCAGTCTTTTGAAAAATATCATTAGTTAATTTAATATTAGTAGAAACATATTGACTAACTGATGAAGAGATTAATTGGACCTTTTCCTGAGGAAGTTTTACTTTAATAGAAATAACTTGAGTAATAGGAACTGTTTTTGGAATAGTTTTTAAAATATTCTGTTTTTGGCTAGTCATTTCAAATTTAGGAGTAATAATTGATCCTAAAAACTGGCGAGCGACCGGGTCAGCTTTAGTGGCTCGATTAGCTATCTCTGTTCGGATATTCATATAATGAAGTTTTTCATTAGTGGTCGTTGCCTGAGTGGGATTTTTTAAATAGTTAATATTTTTTGTCACCGTTTCTGAAAGGGTTTTATTAGTTTCAAAATGGGCCACATCGGTGATTTTTGAAGCTCGCATATCAAGGGAGCGGACAATTTCTTCAGTTTTAGCTTTTTTAATTTCTTCCACTGTTTCTAGTTTAACCTTAATGGGAATTTCCCTTACCGCGCCAAAATTACTAATTAGAGAAGGAGCAACTGGGCTAGGTGATGGTCCGCCTGGTCGAGCTGGATTAAAGCTGCTAAGGAGAAGATTTTTTATCGCGTTAATTCCTTCACAACAGTAGTCACGGAAATTTCTCAGAAGCCACCAGGGAAAGATAGTCACTGCCCAAAGCATAAGTAGTGTAATAATATATTCAGCAAAAGTGTCAATATAGTTGCCATTATTTAAAGCAGAAAGCTTTTGTGCTGGTCCGCCATATAAAATATTAATCGCTGTCGGATAGATATAACCTTGAGCCGTGTCAGTTCTGGAAAAGTCAAAAACAAAGGGTAGTCCGACCTTCCAAACAGTAGCGACCGCTCCTAAAAACAAAGCTAATAATGGACCATAAAAAACCCATTGAAAAAAAACACCGATCCAAATCCAACCGACATTTTTGATAAAAGAAAAAGCCATTAAAATCGCTAAAAAAGGCGAAACAAAAAGCAAAAACCAGAGAACTATTTTTCTTAAAAGAAGCATTCCTCCCATTAAGTAATAGCTAATATTGGTTAGTTTCAGCAAAAAAAGCTCTGTTTTTACTGCTTCCTGGACGCGAAAATTAAGATCGCGGCAACCGACAAAGTCTAAATAATTTTTTTCTTGACTGATACCGGAGAAATATATATTAAAGAGATCTTTTCCTCCTAAATTTTCAATAAAAAACTTCATTAAAATTTCCGATAGTTGAATTATTGTAATCACCAATGAAGCAGAGAAAGAAATGAAAAGAAGAGACATTAAAATTCGAGTTACGGCTGGCCAGAGTTTAACACCGGTGTCAAAATTAGTTCGTTGACCAATGATAATCCCCAAACCCAATAAAGCCGCGGTCAGAATAGTGAGAAAATAGGCAAGATTCCTGGTCGTTCCCCAGATTTGGTATAAAACAGGATGATTATCAATCGCCGAGTTTGTCATCACCCAGTAGATAAACTGGCGGGCACGATCATTAGCTTTTCCTTGAGCGGTAATTTCTGGATCTTCAACCCAAAAATGGCTAGTTTTTGGATTAGCTTTAAAGGTGTCAAAATCTGTAGCGCATTGTTCACCTTTAGTTTGATAGATCGTTTCCAATTCTGGAGGACAAACACCGCATAGTTGATAAGGAATTTCAGTCGAAGACTGTTGAGCCAAAGTTGTCGTTATTGGCAACAATAAAAAGACTAAAAAAACAAGAAAAAAACTTAAAAAAAATCTTTTCATATTTTTTTTACTAAAATCAGTCCGGCGCAGGCCAGAGTAAGAAAGATTAAACCAGAAATAATTCCTTGGGTAGTTTTGTCAACTGAGCCAGATTTTGGCAGACTGGTTGGTGAAGGAAGAGTGGTAGAAGTAGTAGGAATAGTAGGAGTAGGAGTGACCGCTGGATTAAAAAGAGCGCAGACCTGGGTTGATCCTGAAGATTGAGCAATAATTTTAAAGGTGACATAGGCATAAGTGTCAGATCCAGAAAATCCTTGGGATGAACTACCGGAAATAATTAGTTTTCCGCTCCCTTGAGGATCAGTGCTTATTGTAGTAAAAGTATTACCAGGAGAGGTGGAAATGTATTCAAGCACCGCTTCGTCATAAGTCATGCCAATCTGGGTTGAAGCAAATGATTGTTTCTCCGTATCAATATTGACAGTAAATTTTACTTCTTGACCTCTTTGCAGCTGTTCTGATGGTGCAATGAGATCAAAGGTAAGAGCATGGCTGGGAATAACAAATAACAAATAACCAATAACCAATAATAAAATCGTTAAAACTTTTTTCATATTTTTATAATACTTGATTTTTTTCCAATTAACAATATAAATAAGTAAATTTACCTTTCCAAAGCTAAAAACATCCCCTTTTGTAGACTATAGTCCGTTGACAAAAGAGTCTATAAAGTTTATAAAGTCTTTAAAGTTCATAAAGCCTGTCTGCTGGCAGGCAGGTATTTTTCTTTATAGACTTTATGACTTTACGACTTTATGGACTAATATATATGTTAGCCAAGGTTTTATCAGGAACGACCATTGGTCTTGACGGTGTGTTGATTGAAGTTGAGGTTGACGTGGCGGAAAAAGGTTTCCCTCATTTTAACATTGTTGGTTTGCCTAGCAAGTCAGTTGATGAGGCCAAAGAAAGAGTCAGAACCGCGATTATCAACGTCGGTTATGAAATGCCTGACTCAAGGATTACGGTTAATTTAGCGCCGGCTGATATCCAAAAAACCGGGGCTGGATTTGATTTGCCAATCACCATTGGTATCTTAACCGTTTCAGGGAATATAAAAAAAGACTCGATCATCAACAGTTTGTTTATTGGCGAACTTTCTCTTGAAGGAGAGTTAAGAACCGTGCCGGGAATTATTTCTATAACTATTTTAGCTAAAGAAAAAAGGATTAAAAATATCTATCTTCCTTGGGGTAATGTTTACGAAGCTTCATTAATTGATGGCATCAATATCTATCCGATAAAAAATCTCATCCAATTAATATTACATCTCAATGGTGATAGACGCCTTAGCCCATTTCCTCATCAACCAATTAATCAGTTAGTTAAAGAAGAAAAATATGAATATTTATTTGAGGATGTTAAAGGTCAAGAAATGGCTAAACGGGCCTTGGAGATTGCCAGCGCCGGTTTTCATAATGTGTTATTAAAAGGGCCGCCAGGAACAGGTAAAACCTTTCTTGCCCGTGCTTTTCCTTCAATTCTGCCGGCAATGGAAAAGAAAGAAGTGTTTGAGGTGACGAAAATCTATTCAGTGAGCGGTCTTCTTCAAGAAAAATTTTTTATTGTCAATCGGCCATTTCGTTCACCTCACCACACAACTTCGCGGATTGGTCTTATAGGCGGTGGTTCAATCCCGAGTCCAGGGGAAATTTCTTTAGCTCATCGAGGAGTTTTGTTTATGGACGAACTAGCGGAGTTTCCTAGAAATATTCTTGAGTCACTCCGTCAACCCTTGGAGGATGGATTTATTACCATCTCGCGGGCGGCTGGTAGTTTGAGATTTCCCTCAAGATTTATTTTACTAGCAGCCTCCAACCCCTGTCCCTGCGGCTACCTTGGTCATCCAAAAAAATCTTGTTGTTGTTTACCAGGGGCGATTTTAAAGTATAAAAAACGACTATCCGGGCCGCTTTTGGATAGAATTGATATTCATAGTGACGTTCCTTTTCTTGAGGAAAGCAAGTTGACTACCGATATTTCTTCTGAGACCAGCAAAACGATTAGAGAAAGAGTAATGACGGCTCGAGAAAGACAGAAAAAACGATTTCTTAAAGAGAAAATTTTTACCAATGGTGAGATGAATTCGGTCCAGATTAAAAAATACTGCCAAGTTGAAGATAGAGCCATTAATCTTTTAAAGCAGGCAATCAACAAATTCTCTTTATCAGCGCGGAGTTATTTTAAAGTGATAAAGATTGCTCAAACAGTTGCCGATCTTAGTAATAAAGAAAAGATAGAAGTTTCCCATATCAGTGAGGCTTTGCAGTTTCGACCGCTTGATGAATAATCTTTTTTGGTATTGACAAGGAAAACAAAGTTCTTTATACTTTTTTCATATGTTGACCCTATTTACTCTTTTAGCTCAAAATCCAACAATTGGAAGCGTTACTTACTCTCCGGTTAATTTAGGCTTTACTATACCTCCTTTTAATGCAGTCTTGACTTTTATAATCAGGCTTTTCTTTATTATAGCTGGAATAATTGCCATCCTCTATCTTCTCTTAGGCGCTTTTGCCTGGATTACCTCGGGCGGCAATAAAGAAAATGTTGATAAAGCCAGAGACAAAATCATGAATGCCATCATTGGTATTGTTCTCATCTTTGCCGTTTTGGCAGTCGTTGGCGTGGTTGAACAGATGTTTTTCCCAGCTGACGTCGGTTTAGGGATTACCAAACCAATTGTGTTTCCCAAGTTGATCCAGTAAAGCCCATTGTGTTAAATCTACTTCTTTTTACTATTTATGCCCAAGGAATTCAAGAGTGGGGCGATTGTGTTACTCCTGAAGGAGTGCCCACTTTAAAATGTCTTGAGGTGGTTTTTGGCAACATTCTTTTTATGTCTTCAGCTTTTATTATTTTGGTTTTATTTATTATGTTTATTATTGGCGCTTTTCGTTATCTCACCTCATTTGGCAATGCGGAAAAGATGAAAAAAGCCAAAGGCACTCTCACCTATGCGCTAGTGGGATTTATTTTATTTGTCAGCGCCTTTCTAATTTTGAAAATCATTGATGTGATATTTTTAGGAGGAAATAATCAAATCTTTCAGTTTAATATTGGAGAATAATTTATTTACTTGGAGTGACAAAAATCACCTTCACCCCTTTTTCTTCAGGAATAGGCGAAGCCATTTTTGATCTTTCTTTTAAAAAATTAAAAAGAACAAAGGCTAAAAGAGCAAGACCGATGGCAATGAGGATAAAACCAAAACGTTTCATAGATTAACTTTTTCTTTAATTAAATACATTGGTCGTTTTTGGATTTCTTTGTAAATCTTACCAATATATTCGCCAATAATACCAATGGTAATCAGTTGGATGCCGCCTAAGAACATAATGGCGGTAAAAAGACCAGCCCAGCCAACAGTAAACTGCTGGGGATAGAGAATTTTTTCAATTAGTTTATAGATAATACCAAAAAAGCCAAAAATACCTGATAAAAATCCGAAATAAGTAGCGATTCTCAAAGGTTTAGTAGAAAAAGAAGTAATTCCTTCAAGAGCGAAGTTTAACATCTTTAAAAATCCATAATGAGTTTTTCCAGAAAATCTTTTTTCTCTTTCAAAATAAACATAAGCTGAGGGATAACTACTCCAAGAAACCAACCCTCTTAAAAATCTTGAACTTTCTGGTAGATTGTTTAAAAAATTAACTACCTCTTTATCTAAAAGGCGAAAATCACCCACCTCTTGAGGGATAAGGACATCGGAAAGGAAATTAATTAACTGATAAAAAAAACTGGCGGTTAGCTTTTTAAAGATGGTTTCTCCTTGTCTTTGATTTCTTTTGGCGTAAACTACCTTGGCTCCTTTTTCCCATTGGTTAATCATTTTAGGAATGATCTCGGGAGGGTCTTGAAGGTCGGCATCAATTGAGACAACAGCATCGCCTTTGGCATTTTGATAGCCAGCACTTAATGCCATCTGGTGGCCAAAGTTACGGTAAAAACTAATGAGTTTTATCTGGCTATTTTTTTCAGACTGTTTTTTTATTTGTTCACAAGTTTTATCTTTTGAGCCGTCATCGACAAAGATTATTTCGTAATGGTATTTTTTTATAACCGGGATGAGGCGTTTTAAAAGAGGAATAATATTTTCTTGTTCATTATAAACAGGAATGATGATGGAAAGGAGAAAGTTATTGTTCATGATATTAAGTATATCATTTGCCCTCCATATCTTCCTTCAACACTTAACTCATCGCTATTCACTCGTCGTGTTGAAGAGCGATATTTGGAGGGCATAAGAAAGCGTATCCCGACTAAAGTCGGGACGCTTTCTAATGTTACGGGGCCGGGAGTCGAACCGCGGTCTAGGAGATTATGAGCCTCCTGTGCAACCGTACACTACCCCGTAATATTAAAGAACACTACAATTATACCTGAAAAATACAAACTTTTTTGCCAAACTGTCATTGCGAGGGAGCGAAGCGACCGAAGCAATCTCTAAATACTTAAATATAAATCCTTAAAATCTGGATTTTTGTTTTTGATTAATTCTTCCTTTATTATATTTAGAACTAAAACTAGAGACTAATTTATTCTTATGTTCGTAAATCCTTCTTTTAAAATTATTAGTTACTCCTATATATAAGACAGTATTTATTTTATTAGTAGCAATATAGACAAAATAATTATTTTTGTTCATTAATCTTAATTATAAGAGATTGCTTCTCTCCTTTTAGTCGCTCGCAATGACATTTTAGACATCCTCAGTTTAGACACCCTAAGGGTGTCCAGGCACGAAGTTACTTAAAAAATAACTGCCACCATTGTTGCCAATTAGGTGCGGGAGTCGGAGTGACAGAAATCAAAGAAGGGGACGGAGTAGGAAGAATAATTGCTATTTCATTAGGTTGTAGTAAATTAAGCTTGTCTCTGATGGTTTTTTCCACTTCAGTCAAACTTTTTTTCTTGACTACTTCGGTCTTTAACTCAATATTTCTTTTCTTTTCTTTTTCATAGTCGTTTTTATAATCAAGATAAAACTGGTATTTATTTTTATAATCAAGAATATTTCTTAAAAGCGAAGAAAAAAGAAAAAGCAAAAGAAGAACAAAACCGATCTTTCTGATAAGTTTCATAATTACATTATAGCTAAGCAGTTATGGGTTAGGAATAAGGAAGGAAGAGAGAACTTTCATAATACGCGCTGGATCAGCTTTTGATTTTAATGATTTCATACAAATGCCGATAATTGCCTTTGGATTATTTTCAAAAACTTGTTTATTTTCTGCAATAATTTTATCAACCTCTTTTTTTAACTCTTCGTCAGAAATCTCAGCTGGTAGATAAGAAGAAACTATTTCCAGTTGTTTTTTGTTCTTTATCACTAAGTCGTCTCTGCCACCTTTTTCAAAAGCGTCAATAGATTCTTTTAGTTCTTTAGCAATTTTTTTAAGAACGACGATAGTTTCTTCATCTGAAAGAACTGCCTTCTTTTCAATTTCTTTATTTTGAATCTGTGCTAAAATAAAACGGAGGATGTTAAGGATGTCTCTGTTACCGGCCTTAAGAGCAGTTATCTGATCATCTTGTATTTTTTTTCTTAACATTTCTTAATTATACTTTAATTCTATGGAAAAAAAAGAAACAAAAGACGTGATGGAGGTTTTATCCAACCTGAGGGATATTATTGACCATAAACCGTCGACTCTAAAAATGTATGAGGAAATTCAGATGATGAAGTTTAAGATAAGACCGCTTCAAGGAGATGTGCTGGCGATTAATCTCAATAACGAAAGATTTTTAGAAACCCTTTGGAGTCTAGGTAAACTTGACGAGTTTTTTCAAAGAGAGTATGGGAAAATGTCAAAAAAAGACCAAGAAATTTTTATTAGGTATTTTGATAATTTCTACAAAAACTTACAGCAGGAATTAAATAAGATTAAGCTTTATAATAAAAAAAACCCACCAAGAACTTCCATTTTAGAGATGGAGATCTTTAAAGAAAAATTATTAAAGAAAAAAGTAAATTAATCAATGAAAAAATTTCCGCTGGTTTTTGATCTGGAGACCAAACATAGCTTTCGCGACTTTAGCGACCCAAAAAAACTAGAAATTACTGTGGCTGCCATTTTTAATTACGAAAATAATGAAACAAAAGTCTTTACTGAAAAAGAAATTAATAAACTTTTTCCTATTTTTGAAAGCGCTTCTTATATCATCGGTTATAATGTAAAAAATTTTGACTTAGCCGTGTTACAGGCTTACTATCCAGGCCGGGTTGAAGTTTTTCCTACTTTTGATATTTTGGAAGACATAAAAGAAAAAATTGGCAAAAGAATTTCTCTCAATGAAGTCGTCATCGCCACCTTAGCTAAGAAAAAAACCGGTCATGGACTCCAAGCAATTAATCTTTTTAAAGAGGGAAGAATTGATGAGTTGAAAAAATACTGTTTAGACGATGTCATGTTGACTAAAGAACTATTTGAATATGGAATAAAAAATCAAGAGATTTTCTATCTCAATGAAAAAGGCAAGGTAACAATAAAGGTTGATTGGAAAAAGTATCTAGAAGAAGAAAAAAAAACCAGTGATACGCCTTTGACTCTGCCTTTTTAATTTTTAGCTCACTAATCCTATCGGCATATACCAGGTGAAAGGTTTGGTGCAGACTGGACATTGTTTGGGAGGAGTTTTTCCTTTATAAATATTGCCGCAGTTAAGACACTTCCATTCTAGCACTGTGTCTGAATCGTATAAGGTTTTACTGTTAAGTTTTCGGGCAATGATTAAATATCTTTCTTCATGTTTTTCCTCAACTTTTTTAACATTGCCAAATAGTCTGGCTGCTTCCAGTTGTTTTTCTTTGATGGCGATTTTTTCAAAGTCTGGATACATGGTCGTCCACTCATAACGTTCTCCTTCGGCCGCCAACTTAAGGTTGTCAGCGGTCTTTCCATAGGCTTTTATTTCTAAGATAGTCGGTGTGACTACTTTACCTTTGATCTGTTCATAGAGTTCTTCGGCATGGGCTTTTTCGTTGCTGGCGGTTTCTTCAAAAACCTGGGCAATCCATTCATAGCCTTCCTTCCGCGCCATCTTAGCAAACTGGTTGTATTTATTGCGGGCCATTGACTCGCCGGCAAAAGCTTTAAGCAGATTTTGTTGAGTTAGTAAATTTTTCATATAAGATAAGTATACAACATGCCTGAAAAATCTTTGTTTTTTTGATATTATATAATCTGCTCTTTGATCCCGCTGAGCGGGATTGGCACTTTGACATTTTTCATTTATTTATTTGTTTATTTGATTATTGGTTTATTTTTATATTCCCCTGTAGCTCAATTGGTAGAGCAAATCCCTGTTAAGGATAAGGTTACTGGTTCGAGTCCAGTCGGGGGAGCATTAGCTTGGAGAATATAACTATAACCTCTTCAATTAAATAGCCATGATGGATGTTTAATTTGGTACTTTACATTCGTCTAATATTCGTCTATAATGTGTCTATGTTTCACCCAAAATATACTATCACAAATAAGCTCCTTGAGAATATTAAACGTATCACAACACTTGTTAATAAGATGAACCGGTGGAGATTCCCAGAGGTAGTTTTAGTTGAATTACAAAAAAACGCAGAGGCTGTTTCTGCCTTTGCTTCAACCAGCATTGAGGGTAACCCACTCCCGCTAACTGATGTAAAAAGAATTCTTAAAAGACATCCAACACAGATAAGAAAAAGTGAACAAGAAGTTATAAACTATAATCAAGCTCTGCAAGAAGTCAATACTCAATTAAATAAAGAGAAAATATCATTTAATCTTCCCCTCATTTTTTCTCTCCAAAAAAAAATAATCAATAAGCTTATTCCTGTCCATCAGTCAGGAACGGTACGAACACAACCTGTATTCGTAAATGATCCACGTCTCGGTAAAACAATCTATTGGCCCCCAGATGGACACGATGTTTTGCCTCTAATGAAAGATCTTATTGAATTTGTAAAAATAAATCAGCAAGTAATTGATCCTCTTATTGTGGCTGGAATATTTCACAAACAGATGGTTATCATTCATCCCTTTATGGATGGGAATGGAAGAACAACGCGGCTTGCAACAAAAATTCTTCTTGCCCAAATGGGCCTGGACACTTTTCATTTATTCAGTTTTGAAAATTACTACAATAACAATGTTTCTCAGTATTTTGAGATGGTCGGGGTAAAAGGAAACTACTATGATTTAGTTAATCTCATTGATTTTACTCAGTGGCTTGAGTATTTTACCGATGGAATAATTGATGAATTATTACGAGTTGAAAAAACTTTACCACAATTATTTACAAATCCTCAAATTAATCTTAAATCTCATCATCAAACGATTTTACAAACGATCCAACAAAAAGGATTTATAAACGATTCAGGATATGCTAAGTTAACTATAAGAGCACGGGCGACTCGGTATCTCGACTTTCAAAAACTTATTAACCTTGGCCTAATTGAGTCAAAAGGAAAAGGGAAATCTACTTATTATGTTTTGAAGGAGAAATAAGTCGCAGGAGAAAAGGAACAATCCTCATAGTTGGCAGTTTATATTTATAAGCAATGTCATAATACCACCGGTGATATTTTTTCTTTAGTTCAGTTAAACGCTTATCAAACCAACGATCGCTTTCAATATGAGATAAATTATTTCCAGCAACTCGTTCAATTGCTGGTTCCAGTAAGGCATGATGATAATCGTCATTTACAAGATTTTCTTTATCATCCCTTTCTTTCATAAGATTTATTAACTCCTTTTCTATTTGAAGATACGATGCAATTTTTTCATCGCTGGTCAATTCTAAAATAATTATTTTATTCGCTTTGTTAGTTTTAATTTTATTGAAAACAAAAATATCGAGGTCTTTTTTATTAAATAAAAGAACTTTACTTAATGTATTAATCATAGCTTTAGGATGATGTAGTTTTTTAGTATGATTTGACAAAATATATCCAGCATAAGATTTAGTAAATAAGATAAATCGTACTTTCTGTAAATATTTATTCATGAATAAATTATCCCAAAGAGGCAAGCAAATTATTAGATAAATAAAACTATAAATATAGATAACTAGTCCGAACATCGTCCATGATGGGGAACTGTGTTCAGTGCATGAGCCAGTAGCAGAATAAGCCAACAAACTTCCAAGTCAGAAAAAATTACTTAAGTTTTTGATATAGACCTTCAAAACTCATGGTAAAGTAGTCTTTTAAAGGTCCCAAATAATTAATAATGGGAATGTTTATTTCAAATTTTTCGGGGTATTTAATTAAATATCTCTCTTCAATTTTTTGAAATTTTTTTACCATCTGCTGAAACTGGTTTATCCTTAATTTATTTAATGATTCAAACTGCCGCCAATAATATTCGGCGGTCATAAAGCCTTTTATTTTTTTGGAAAAAACGATTTTTTTTACCTTTTCTTTAGGCAGAAGATGGATTGGCCATTTAGCAAAATCATAAAGATGGTGACCGGTAATTGAGTAATAAGGAGTGAATTCAACATAAAGGTACCCGCCGGATTTTAGCACTCTTAAAGCTTCTTGTATCATCTTGGCCGGATTCTTCATGTGTTCAATAACATCAAAGATAAAAACAATGTCAAAAAAACAGTCGTCATAAGGTAATCTTTCGTTTTTAACCAGGACGGAATTAAAATATTTATTCTTGGCCAGTTTGTCTTGGGCAAACTTTAATTTATCGCTGTCGATTTCTGTCGCCCATACTTGAGTCCCCTTTTCCAACAGAGCATAGCTTAAAGCGCCACAACCGCAGCCAATATCAAGCGCCCGCTTGTCAATCAAGTTTATCCTGTTACTGATTTTCTCAACACAAGCCAGAGCTCTTTTTCTTCGCCAGCGAAAATAATGTTCGGGAGAAATTCTTGATTGTTTAAAACCATTAATTTCATTCATCTTGCTTTTAATTATTTATATCAAAACAAAAATATTTAATCTATACCAGTAGAGCTTTTTTCTATCTTGGAAAATATAACTAGAATAGATATTATTTCCTATTAGTGATATACTTGTTTACAGATCTAAGAAATTGTTAACTTCTTTTTAATCAAACAACTTCTTATTTTTTACATATATGGCAAATAAAATATATATCGGCAACATTTCTTCAGCTACTACAGACAACGACCTGTTTAGCCTCTTTTCACTGTCAGGACAGGTAACATCAGCAAAAGTAGCCATTAGTATAGATCAAAAGAAAAATGCCGGATATGGATATGTCACAATGAGCGATGAAGAAGATATGAAAAAAGCAATCTTAAAATGCAACAACTCTGTTTTAAAAGGAAATAAGATTAGAGTCGTTATGGCTCATTCTATTGATCAAGACGAAAATTATTTCTCCAACCAGAATAGATTCAGGAGATACAGAAAATTTTAAAGCAAAGTTCAATATGAATAGTACATATAGCAATCCGTGTATACGCTGCGGAAAACAGCGGGTAGTTGGAAAGATATGGAAAGAAAAAGTGGGATACTCTGTTGTTACTACTACAGAATCAGCTTGCCCTGATATTGAATGCCAAAAAATAGTTGATAAAAGTAATAAGGATAGAAAGGATAGATATCAAGCTTCCAAATTAAAAAGAAAACTGGGCTTTAATCATAACAAAAAATACAAAAAACCTAAACGGTCCTAGGCCGACAGATAGAATAAATGCTATAATACTTGATAACATTACCCCATTAAATTATTAATTCTAAAAAAATAATTTTATGATAAAAAGCGCTCTTGATAGACTGACTAAGGTTCATCCCGATATGGAAATTTGGTGGGATTCTTCGCCTTTAATTTTTAAGTCTTGGGTTAAGAAGATGGTGGCGGATGCTCCGGCTACTCAAAAGAAAACATTAGAAGAACAACTTAACCGCATCTATGTTGTTTCCAATCCAGCTAAAAGTTTAGTTCGCGGATGTACCACCAATCCGCCTCTGTCTTTAGCGGCGGTCAAAAACGATCTTCCTTTTTGGAATAGGTGGGTTGATAATTTAATTCGTACTCATAAAGGACTAAGTCGATACGAATACTTTTGGTTGACCTATAAAGAGGTGATTCGGCGTGGCGCTGAAATGATGATGCCTATTTGGAAAGCCTCAGCTGGTCATTATGGTTATATCTCCGGCCAACTGGATCCTCGTCTTCTTACAGAAACTGACAAAATGATTAAAACCGCTAAGGAAATCCGTGCAATCTCTCCTAATGTGATGATTAAAGTCCCGGCCAGCACCCAGGGAGTTGAGGTGGTAAAAGCACTTACCTCAATGGCAATTCCCACCAATGTTACCACCTGTTTTACCCTGCCTCAGATCTGGGCGGTCGCCAAAGCGGCAAAAGAAGGCCTAGCGATTGCTCTCAAAAACAAAGTTGATATGAGCAAATGGCGCGCCGTCATTACCATGATGATCGGCCGACTAACAGAAAATCCTATCTTAGATCAACAGGCGGAAAGACGCGGCCTGACTCTTTCTTGGAGTGACAAGCATTGGTTGGGTATCTATGTCTTTCGCAAAGCTTTCAAGCTGTTAAAGGATAACGCGATGCCAAGTAAAATGCTTGCCTGCTCGATGCGCGACGGTCCCTTGGTTGGCGGTAAGTATCATTTCTGGGACGTGGAAAAGATTGCTGGCGACATCGTCTATACCATGCCGCCTTATGTTTTGGAGCCGCTTTTTCAACGCTGCGCTGATCTTGAGTTTAAAGAAGAGATTTTATTAGATGACGTACCTAAAGAAGTATTAGTAAAGATGAGCAAAATTCCCTATGTTTTACAATCATGGGATGAAAATGGGATGAAAGAAGACCAGTTTAATTTCCATCCAGCCACCATTACGACAGCTGAAGCCTTTTCCCAAGCCTCGGCTGGTTTGGAAGCCTATGTTGGAGAAAGAATGGCATCATTAAAAATAAAAATTAAAGGAAAAAAATTATGAAAAAATCGATTGAGGAATATTTCGTTCCCTGGATTAAGCCATTAAAAATGTATGTTTCCAACCACATTGATTTAGCCTGGAAAAAACCGTCACTTCACCGAATGATGTCCAACGAGAATCCGATTCCGCCCTCTGCCAAAGTCCTAAAAACAATAAAAAAATATAGCGCCATCGCCAATCGTTATCCAGATCAAGGTATTGTTATTCGTAGTAAGATTGCCAAAATGAACGGACTGGACGGTCCGGAGAATGTCGTCCTTGGTAATGGGTCAAGTGAAATTTTTGATATGATCTACCGAAGTTTTCTTCAGCCAGGCGATCAGGTAATTCAGCAGACGCCTTGTTTTGGAATTTATAAACTAAGAACGGTTTTACTCGGTGGAGAGATTGTTTCCGTACCAATGATCTACAAAAATAACAAGATGTTTTACGATGTCGACGCTATTCTTAGGGCGACTACTGACAAAACCAAAGCGATCACTATTGCTAATCCCAATAACCCAACCGGTGATTTTATGGAAACAGGCGATTTTGTCCGCCTGGCTAAAACAGGCATTCCTTTTGTCATCGATGAAGCTTACATTGAATACGCTGGTTTAAAAAAATCCCAGGTAGCACTGATTAAGAAATACAAAAATGTCATTATTACGCGAACATTATCTAAAGCCTATGGACTAGCCGGACTACGGTTAGGCTATCTTTTAGCTGATAAGGAAGTAGCGATGAAGATTGCTGCTACTCTTTTGCCGTGGAATGTGGGAACAATTACCATGTGGGCGGCTCTGACTGCGCTTGAAGATAAAAAAAGTCTTGGTAAACGAGTCAAGTTTAACAACGAACAGGTAGCCTTTATTGAAAAATCTCTTAGTAAAATTCCCGGCTTAGTCGTCTTTCCGTCAAGCGCCAATTACGTCTTATTTGATGCCGCTCCAGCCGGTAAAAACGGCAAGGAGATTATTGAGTTTTGCCAGAAAAAAGGGATTATCCTGCGGGCGATCTCATCATCAAAACACAAAATCGAAGGTTGGTTTAGAGTGACCATTGGCAGTAAAAAAGAAAACCAATTGTTCGTCAAAACCATTAAAGAATTTTTTTCTAAGTAATCTTTTTTGCTATCTGGGTTTTTTTCGGGTGAGATTGAATATCTTTTTGGAGATAAACCTCCTCGATATTTTTATAATTTCCTAGTTTTCCAAAAGCAATCACTACAAAAGGTTGATGATCTTTATTCAAGTTAAATAGCTTTCTCAGTTTTTCCGTGTCGCAATTTCCTATCTGTCTAGCATAATATTCCAGATGTTGTGCTTGTAGAACCAGTGACATTACCGAAGCGCCAAGGTCATAAAGAGCATAAGGGTTGCGTTCTCCTTCAACAACTGGCAGATAACAGGCAATAATAAAAACTGCCGCCGTCTTTGCCCAGTAGTTTGACTGGGGAAGACAGGAGACAATTTTTTTAAAAGATGAAGAGTTATTTTCTGTCCAGTAAAAATACCACGGTTGGTAGTTATGGCCAGAAGGCGCCAGGCGAGCGGCTTCGAAGATAGAATTAAGATCTTTTTCCGGAATTTTTTCACTGGAAAAATGTCGCGGACTAAAACGGTCGGCGATTGGTTTTATTACTGGGTAACGAAGTCGTGGTTTACGAATATCAATAATTTCTTTTGCAGAAATTTTCATAGTATTATGATATTATATAATTTAATTTATTTTATATGATTTTTTTATCTCTAAAAACTTATAAAGAATCAACTGGTGAGGCAGCCGTCAGACTTTTATCTTGTGTCAAAAAAGTAGCTAAAGAAACAGGTGTCAAGATAATTCCAGCGGTCCAGCCGACTGATATTTACCGGGTAAAAAAAGAGCTGGGGATTGAAGTCTGGGCGCAGCACATGGACCCAATTGATCCGGGAAAAAATATGGGCTGGCTTTCGCCTTATGCCATAAAGGAAGCAGGCGCAACAGGCGTTGTCATTAATCATAGTGAACATAAAGTGCCTGATGAACAAGTGAAAAAAATCCTCGATAAAGCCAAAGAATACGGTTTAAGGAATGTCGTTATTGGTTTTAATCCGGAAATGATTATCAAATACGACTCTTGGGATCCGGACTATGTTTCTTATGAAAGGGAAGATATGATTGACGGTGGTGTGTCGATGCTGACTCAAGAGGCAGAAAATATCAAAAAATTAGTCAAAGTTTTAAAGCATCCTTTGATTATCGGCGCTGGTATCTCAACGGGAGAAGACACAAAACAGGCGGTCGCTTTAGGCGCTAAAGGAGTCATACTCGCCTCAGGTTTTGTTTTAGCTAAGGATCCAGAAGCAAAATTAAGAGAGCTAACAATGGGATTTAAATGAACTTTTCCAAAACCAACCGGGAATTGTAGTGTCGAAAATAAATAGATTACGCGCGAGATATCTTTATTCTTTCCGTTAACCAAAGACGAACCAAAGATGATACTTTTAATCCTTTTTCTTTAGCTATTTTATCCAGTTTACTTTTCAGGCCTTTCTGAACTCGTAAAATCAATGTTTCTTCTTTTGGTTTATGAAGATTGATAAATAAATCAATATCTTCAAAACTGTCCCAATGATCAGCCAGGCTGTTTTTATCCCAGTATTCAGCCTCTTCTTTTAGAGATTTAAATTTTGGAATTATTTTTTTCTTTTTCATAAATTTTTCTCCTTTCTTTTTTATCAGCATCTCTTGCGGTTACTACATAATATTTTCCCCCTGATTTTCTAGATAAAATAGTTGATATAATTCTGTTTCCGCTTCTGCCTATAAGAATCAAACGATTGTTATAACCTTTTTTATAAGTGACAACTTTTAAAATAGATTCTTCAACCTGTTTTGGTGTTAGGCTGTGCTTTTTAATATGTTCGATATTCCAATCATTCCAGACGAGTTGATTTAAAAGAACTTTAATCATATTTTAATACAAATGTATTACATTTGTCAATACATAAATTAGTTATAAAGTCATAAAGTCAAAAGTCTGTAAAGAAAAATGCCTGCTTGCCAGCAGGCAGGCTTAATGGCTTTAAAGACTTTATAAATTTTATAGACTCTCTTGTCAACGGACTATAGTCTACAAGAATATAACTCTAGAATGTTAGAGCAGGCTTTTTTAAAAGCTTCAATACCGGCTCTTCGCCGTCGGGGACTTTGAATTTTTCCTGATCAAACAGTTTTATTTTTTTTGGAGTAAGGCGATACATCCTTCCCTTATAAAGACCCTTCTTCATATTTTCTAAACTAATATCAGGTCGATTAACATTAAGAAAATCTTTCCAAAGTCTTATCGCATGACGGATTTTATTGATTCCAGAAACTTTTTCTACATAACCATATATTTGTAAGCCTCTTTTTACATCAGAAGGTTTTTGATGGGAGTCAAAAATTGCCGCCGTCACCATTTTGTTTTTCTTCATCTGCCGGCCATGAATGGTGGCAGGATTACTTAAAAAATATAAATTAAGATCTTTGTCAAACGAATAAAATACACTAGCAATCCATGGATGATTACCATATGTGGCAAGAGTCATTAAGTTCTGGGAGGTAAGAAAATCAAAGACATCCTTTTTAGTAAGAACAAGATTTTTATTCATAGATATCTTACTTAAAACTTTTGCCAAATTTAAGCATATAGCCGCCATCAACAGTTACTACCGAGCCGACCAGAGCATCGTTTTTTGCAATAAAGAGAAACGCCTCAGTTATCTCTTCAGGGTTAATCATTCGACCAATAGGATTAGCATCTATAAAGTATTTGATAGTTTTTTTATCAAATTGATCATAGTAAGGAGTTTGGGTTCTACCTGGAGCAACTGCATTCACTAATATAGTTGGCGCTACTTGTTTTGCTAACGTCTTAGTAAAATTGATGACCGCAGCTTTTGCGGCCGAGTAGGCAATAACACCTTCTCTTCCTCCATAGTCGATTCCCATAATTGAAGCCGTATTAATTATTTTTCCGCCACCTTGTTTTTTCATTATCGTTACTGCTTCTTTAGAACACAAGACCGTAGTAAAAAAATTATCATTAAAATTTGCCAACCAGTGATTTTTATTGGTTTCTTCTAAATAGCCGGGAGTTGGCCAACCAGCATTATTAATGAGAATATCTACTTTTTTAAAGACTTCTAAAGTTTTTTTAAACAATCTTTTTACCGTGTTTTCATCAGAGACGTCTCCTTGGAAAATGAGTCCCTGCGAGCCGGTTTTTTTGATTTGTCTCAATGTTTCTTCGGCGCCATTTTTATTAGTTTTATAATTAACAACAAGCTTTGATCCTTCTTTAGCAAAGGCAATAGCAGTATTTTGGCCAATCCCACTTGAAGAACCAGTGATTACAACGACTTTATTTTTCAGCTGCATAATAGACATTATATCAGAAAGCTCTTAACTAAGATTTAGTCAGATATTTTTTTCTTTTCTCTTCGCTGAATTTTTCTATTGCATAGCGAAGCATTGTTCGAGGTATTTTTTTATAATATTTATTCAAAAAGTTTTCTAAAGCTTTTTCATCTTTTTTTCCCAGTTCCCTTAACGCCCAGCCAACCGCCTTATGAATTAAATCATGCTTATCGTTGAGAAGAATTTTGGACACCCTAAGGGTGTCTTGAAGCTTACTTTTTCTAATAAAAGCAAAAGTAGAGATAATGGCAATTCGTCTTTCCCAGAGGTTTTTTGAACAAGCTAGTTGGTAAAGAATTTTTCTGTCTTTATCTAATAAGTATTCACCAATAATGTCACGGCAGCTGAGATCAACTAAGTCCCAGTTATTGATATAGTTAGTATTTTTTAGATAAAAATTAAAGAAGTTTTTCTTTTTTACTTCATTAGCTTTCTTTATTTGATAAATAATAATTAATAAAGCAGTTAAACGGTGTTCATGGATTTTTGAATGAAGAAGTTCTTCAATGGTTTTTAAATCAGCATCTTTGAATTTTTTGGCAACCAATCTTTGTTGAGGAACGGTAACTCCTAAAAAAATATCTCCTTCTCCATACTCGCCTTTACCGGTTTTGAAAAAGCGGCTGAGGATCCTGGCTTTTTCAGAATCAGAATATTTTTTTAAATCATTAATGATTTGCTGATACATATTTAGATAAAGATAAAAGAAAAAAACGCAGTTGTTAATCCTAATAGGCTACCACCGATAACATCAGACAACCAGTGTTCGCCGAGGCTGATACGAGAAACGAGCATTAATATTAGTATTAAAAAAACTAAAAAATTAATGAGAATTTTCCAGATAAATTTTATTTTTAATTTATTGATTAAGTAAACAATAATTATTGCGATAAAAGCGGCTCTTAGACTGTGGCCTGAAGGATAGGAATAGCCGGGCTTAACATAGGAAGAGGGGAAGATGAAATCATAACTGTAGCGGAAAAAAATAAAAGGCGGACCAGGATGACGAAGGAGGGCCTTGCCGAAAATTTCTATAAGATGAGTACCAATAAAAGGAATAAAAATCAGAAAAGAAATAATTTTTCTTCTTATTAAAACTAGAAATATAATTAATAAACTAAGAATTTCAAAACTGCCAATCAGACTTAAAGCCGAAAGATAACTATCATATTTTTTCGGCAGGTGGTTTTGCAGTTTAACGGTAAAATCAAAATCAAACTGCTGAAAAACCTCTTTTTTTACCAAATAAGAAAAAAAGATAAAAGCAGAAAGAAAGATTAATGATAAAAAAACATAAAATACCTTTTTTTTCATTATTAGCCATTATAACAGTAATTTCTGATAGAATATGAATATATTTTTGATCTTTGATATTTGATTTTAATATTTCTTACGGAGCGTAGTTCAGATGGCCAGAACGCAGCGTTTGGGACGCTGAGGTCGCGAGTTCAAGTCTCGCCGCTCCGACATTAGAATTTCTTGACAAGCGAAGCGAGTCTTAGAAATTCTTATGTCCTCCTAAATTCGCTCTTCGAGCCGCAGTAGAAATCTACTAAGGCGAGAAGTGAGAATAGGAGGATAAGTACTTCATGAGAAACAAAAATAAACTATTTAATTTTATTTTAATAATTATTTTTATTATTTTTTTTACTCATCTTCTTAAAGATATCACCCAAGATATTTTAAAAATAAAAACACCCCTTGATTATATTGGTGATCTAAAAGAAGTTTTTTCATCTTTTTCTAAACCGGTTCTAATCATTTATTATATTTTCGGAGTTTTGTCAATTCTAGGAGAGATCTTTTTAGTCATATTAATTTCACTACTTTTATTTAAAAAAAGAAAAAGTTTATTAAAACCAATTTTTATAATAACAGCCTTATTGATAACTTATTTTTTGCTTGTTTATTCAATGTTGCTTCTCAATCACTCTAATTTTTATTTTTCAATTCCAAACAAAGAATTTATAAATTATTCAATTAATAACACAAAATATAAATTGTTAATTGCAGATGAACAAAAAGAATGGGAAAAAGGACTGATGTTTTATAAAACTAAAAAAGAATTAAAAGGAGCACAAGGCATGATCTTTATTTTCCCAGACAAAGATTATCGAACATTCTGGAATAAAAATACTTACTTAAACTTAGATATTTATTGGTTAGACGATGGTAAGATAGTCGGAAAAGATTATTTACCGAGTATTGAGAAAAGTAAAGAAACAGTTACAATTCAATCACCTGAACAAGTGAACAAAGTCGTAGAAATTATTAGATAATTTTCAATTGAAAATTAAGTCATTGAAAATTCAATGAAAATTGAAAACTGAAAATTGAAAACTACCTCTTGAGCGCTTCAATTCCAGGCAGTGTTCCTTTCTCAATCAGCTCCAACATTGCGCCGCCGCCGGTTGAGATATGAGTGATTTTATTAAGATATTCTTTTTTGGAAATGGCGGCCAGTGTATCGCCGCCGCCAAGAATCGATATTGCCTCGTTATTATGAGCGATTGAGTAGTAGATAAAATCAGTTCCTCTTCGAAAAGACGGATTTTCAAAATAACCAACAGGACCGTTCCAAATAATTGTCTTTGCTTGAGCTAAGATATGGCCTATTTCCGCAGTTGTTTCCGGGCCAATATCAAAGATTGATTTATTAAAAGGAATATCTTCTATTTTGACAATCTCCGGTTGTTTACTTTCTTTATTTTCTCCTACAACTACATCTTTTGGTAAAAGAATGTAAGGTTTTTTACTAGTTTGTTTAGCAAGAAAATGGTTAGCAACTTGAGTAGTTTCATAGTCACAATAACTTTTACCAATTTTATACCCTTGAGCGGAAAGAAAAGTATTTGCCAGACCGCCGCCAATAATTAAATAATCGACTAATTTTGCCAATCTTTCCAAAAGTCCAATCTTGGTGGAAACTTTTACTCCACCAATGATAGCTGCAATCGGTTTTTTTGGTTTTTTCACGATACAGTCAAGCATATGCAATTCTTTTTTTAAAAGTAATCCACCGTATCCGGGAATAAATTTTGGCGGGCCGATGATTGAAGTATCTGATCGGTGACACACTCCAAAAGCATCATTAACGTAAACATCTGCCAGAGAAGAAAGTTTTTTCGCAAATATTGTTGAATAATCTTTTTCTTTGGGAAAGAAACGAATATTTTCTAAGACTATAATCGGCTCTTTTTTAGTTTTTACTTCTTCCAAAGTTTTAGCAAGCACAATTGGATAAGAGGGAAGATATTGTTTTAATCTTTTGACGACAATTTTTAAGGAAAACTTTTCGTCGACTCCTTTTGGCCGACCTAGATGAGAAAGAATAATTAATTGATTATTATTTTTTAATAAATGTTTAATCGTGGGTAGTGATTGTTGAATTCTCGCGTCGTCAGCGATTGTGTAGTTTTGATTTAAAGAAACATTGAAATCAACTCGAAGAAGGACTATTTTGTTTTTGATTTCGACTTCGTCGATATAAGTTATTTGTTTCATGTCTAACTCGTTAACTCGTTAACGTGTTAACAGGTTAACGGGTTTTAAATAAACTCTGATAGTTTTTCAACCAAATTCACTAATCTAGTACTGTAGCCCCACTCATTATCATACCAACCGAAAACTTTGACCAAAGTTTTGTTGATGACTTTGGTGTAGTTGGCATCAAAGATACAAGAGTATGGTGAGCCGATAAAATCTGAGGAAACCAGCATGGCTGTTTCATAACTTAAAAATCTTTTCATTTTGCCAGTTGAGGCTTTTTTAAATACAGCGTTGACTTCTTCGGCGTTGACTTCTTTTTCAACGATAGCTGAAATATCGGTAAAAGAAACCGTCGGCACTGGGACTCGGACTGCCATACCGTCAAGTTTACCTGCCAGTTCAGGTATGACTTTTCCAACTGCTTTAGCAGCACCAGTCGTTGATGGCCCGATATTCAAAGCGGCCGCTCTTGAGCGATCAGGTTTTTTATTAGCTTCATCAAGCAAGCTTTGAGTGGCGGTATAAGCATGAACAGTTGTTAGATAACCTGATAACACTTTAAAATTATCGTGAAGTACTTTAAACATCGGCGCGGCGCAGTTTGTCGTACAGGAAGCATTGGAAATCACCTGCTCTTTTTTCCAATCAATCTTATCATCGTTGACTCCCAAAACTACATGAACTGTGTCATCTTTTGCCGGAGCAGTTAAAATTACTTTTTTGACACTTCCTCTTAGGTGTTTTATTAAATCCTCTTTTTTGGTAAAAGCGCCGGTGGCTTCAACAACAATATCAACTTTATATTTTTCCCAAGGAATATCTTGAGGTTCAGCCACTAAGGTCGCGGGAATTTTTTTACCGTCAATCATAATTCCGTTTTCAACCGCTTTAACTTCTCGGTGATATTTTCTGTAGACCGAATCATATTGAAGGAGATAGGCAAGCATGTCTGGCTGAGTTTTTCTGGTATTGATAACCGCGATATCAAAATTACCCCGATCGAAAGCAATCCGGGCGACCGCCCGACCGATCCGACCAAAACCATTTAAACCAATTTTAAGTCGTTTCATAATATTTATTAGTTTGATGTAGATGATGATGAGTAGTTATATAACGAATAGTTTTTGATTGGGCTCGCATAACAATTGAATGAGTAATGGTTCTATTTTTTCTAAAAATTACTCCTTGTAAAAATGGTCCATCTATAACACCGGTGGCGGTAAAAGTTAATTGATTTCCTTTGGCAAGATCAGAAGCGCTAAAAATTTTCTTTAAATTTTTTATTCCCATACTTTTAATTTTAGCAATATCAGTTTCTTTTTTTGGTTTAAAACGGCAGAGTATTTCCCCGCCAAAAATTTTAAGAGCCACGGCAGATAAAACTCCTTCGGTTGAACCGCCACTACCCATTAAAAGATCAACTCCTGATTCTGGTAAACAAGTAGCAACAGCAGCTGCTACATCACCATCAGAGATTAACCTGACCTTGGCGCCGATTGACCGAGCTTCATTCATAATTGAATAGTTTCTTTCCCGGTCAAGCATCATAATCGTGATTTCTCGAACGTCTTTCCCAATGGCTTTTGCGGTTTTTTTAATATTATTAGTGATAGAATCGTCAAGATCAATAACTTTGGCAGCTTCCGGGCCGGTAGCCAATTTGTCCATATAGGTATCTGGGGCGTGGAGAAGACTACCAGAAGCGCCGGCGGCAATTACCGTCAAAGCATTGTATCGTCCATGAGCCACACTATCAGTACACTCAAGAGGATCAATAGCTAAATCCATAAGGGGAGTTTTTGCTTTACCAACATGTTCACCGTTATAAAGTTCTGGGGCTTCGTCTTTTTCTCCTTCACCAATAACAACAGTTCCGGAAAAATAAATTTGATTAAATCTTTTTCTCATTTCATCTACTGCCGCTCCATCAGCTTTATTTTTTTCTCCCCGGCCGACCCAACGAGCTGCGGCAATAGCGGCTGCCTCAGTTACCCTAACAAACTCAAGAGCGAGATTTCTATCCATATTTATTTAATAAACTTATTAACAACATTTTTAGTACCAACAACATTAAGTTTTTTCATTAAAAAGGAAAACTGTTTTTTTAAATTAGTCAAAATTGGTTTCTTTTCTTTGGCATTCATATTCCAAAGTTTTTCTTTGAAGGGTCCAAGAGCTTTTTTTCTAGTCTTATAAACAAACTGGTCCTCGGTCTGTCCTTCTTTCCATTCGTCTTGACAATTTTCTTTTAGCCATTGGTATATTTCTTTTTTCAACCCTACCGGTATATTGTCATAAACGATATTTTGAAAGCCAGTGGCTAGATGGATTTCCAAAGCATTGTTTTTAGGAAAATGGTTAAAAAGTTCATTAGACAAGGTAGAAGCGCCGTGTTGGACCGATCCACCAATCTGATATTTATTTCTGGCGACGTTGCTAATATCTTTTAAAACATTAAAGTCAATACTGACCTTAGCAATGGTGCCGTCGGGAAGAGGAATGCCACCGTGGGAAGTGCCGGTTTGGACGCTAACCTTACTAATTCCTATTAATTTACCAACTTGTTTTTTATAACCGGCGATAAAGGCTTCAAATTCTTCCCGAGTACTATTTTTTCCGCCAATGTGTCCGATTTCGCCACCAATTGAAACAGTGGTTTTTTTCGGCTCAATTGATCTAATATATTTTGTGAGAAGAGCGGTCATCTGATAGTTATTTTTTTGCTGTTCATCAAGACTGGGTTTTTCCAGTTCCACAAGAGTTGAGGCGTCAATGTCAATATTATAAAAACCAGCTTCGATTGATTTTTTGATTAACTCTTTGATTTTTTTAATTTCCTCATCAGGATTATCTTTAAATTTTTTCGCGGAAAATTGGTAATGGTCTCCCTGGATAAATACAGGCCCTTTATATCTTTCTTTAACTGCCGCGGCTAATATTAGCGTTACATATTCATCAGGTTGCTGATCAGTGTATTTAATCTCTGATCGGGCGATCTCAAAAATGAAAGCGCCAATTTTTTTAGTCTTAGCAATTTGAAAAATCAATCTAGCCATATCATAGGTGAGCGTGCGGATATTAATAGCCGGCACAGTAAAACCTTTTATTTTTTTTTGACCGAAAGCCATATAGAGTTGGTGAATTGAAGCCGGATAAACACCTCTTTTTTTAGCAATTTTACGGATAGTAGTGTGAGCTTGTTTTTTGGCTTTTTCATTCGGAGAGAAAACAGCGGTGTAGATAAGCTTGTCAATATTAATCATATTCAGGTAAGCTAAACTATAACTAATTAATTTTTTTTTGTCAAGTTTTTGTAAATTACCATGTTAATGTCTCGATATTTTTCTTGCCAATCGTATTGGGAGGCTTTTTCCCTTAGTAACAGATCAAGAAAGGTGCCATTGGTGATTAATAGAAAGTTGGTTTTTAACTGGTTTAATTTTTCGTTCCAGCCAGGTTGAGTTTGGATAATATCGAGAAAAACTTGATAGGGACTTCGTCCTTCTTCATCTTTCCAAGCTGGCATCCGGCCATCAACAAAGACTTTAATCTCAGGTTTTTGCCAGATAAGAAATCCACCCCATTCATACATGGCAAAGATGTTGCCGGAAAGTGGCAGATAATCTTTGATTGCCTGGCAAGGATAGATGTTAGGACCTTCTGAGCAGTATTTATTCCAAGAAGAGTTAAAAGTTAAGGTCTGGGGAAGATTAATAATAAGGAAAAATAAAACACAAGTTATTAATAAAGGAAACAAAATCAAGTAAAGGTTATCTATAAAAACAGTAATTTTATTATTAAAAATCTTATTCTTTAACAAGAGATAAAAGAAAACCGTATAAAAAAACGGTAGATTTCTTCTTTCTTTTAAAGCGAGAAGAGAAAAAAATAATAGAAGTAAAATTTGAAAGAGAGACAATGAACGTTTTTTTAAAAATAAAAAAATAATCGAAGCCGTGAAAAAAATTATCAATCCAGTTTGCCACCAGATTGGGCTAACCCATTCAGCGATCATATGCCCCATAGGAGAAGTTAGATGATTAAAGATTTCAAAATAAACTCTAAAACCAAAAGGATTAATTAAAGTAGCGATAAGAGAAATAATAAAAATAATTAAGGGGAATTTACTCAGAGAAAAAGAAAAGTTATTTTTGAAAAGTTTATTAATCAGGTAAAAAAAGAAAATTATTGGGCCAAGAAAAAAACCAATATGGGTGTTAACCCAAATCAAAAAAACCAAAGGCAAAAGGAAAAGAAAACTAGCTTTTTTCTCTGATTTTTCTAAAATAAACAAAGTCAAGAGGAAAAAAAGATAAGAAGTGATTTGTGACCGTAGTCCGAGACCAAAAACAGTTAATGAAAGAAAAAACAGAAGATAAAAAGAAATAATTCCCAGCCAGGAGAAAGAAGTAAAATAAATAAACAGATAAGCAGCCGCTAACATTAAGAGGCTATAAAGGACACTCAGGCCATTAAAACCAAAATGATCATAGACTAAAGCCAAGCCAATATCATATAAAAAGTGAGGGTTGGCTGATTGATAATTAGGAAGAAAGTAAGAAAAAGTATTTTTAAGACAAAGGTTTTTTTTGGTAAAGAACTCTCGGCCACAACGATAATGCCAACCGAAATCAGTATCTTTTACTGGAAGAAAACTAAGAAAAAAAATGGAAATTAAAAAAAGGATAACAATAATTTTTTTCACTCTTTCTATATTATAATGTTAAAACATGGCTAATAGAGAAAAACTTTGTTGGTCAACTATTATTTTAATTTTAATAGTAATCTTCGTTGTTAATCTATTAATTCGCGGGCCAGATCTAGTCAAATATTTAACAAAACCAGCTGATAAGTGGTATACAGGACAAGCTTCCTGGTTTGATCCTTGGGATCATAATGTTTACTTTAGCGCCATTGGTTGGGGAAAGCGCGGCGGCTTGGTTTTTCCAAATCTATACGATACTCAATCGGAAAAGCCAATGTTTGTTTATACTGCCTATACCCTAATCGGAAAACTAACAGGATTTTTTAACATATCTAATTCTTTATCTTTTCATCTGGCCGCTGTTTTTTTTAGCCTGATTTTAGGAACTATCATTTGGTGGTTTTTAGGAATTTTTATCAAAGAGAAAAAAGAAAAGATAGTTAGTTATATAATTCTTATCTTTGGCGGTGGGCTGGGTTGGCTGTTTTTCCCCCAGCTGGTTCTGCCTGATCTGGGTCAGCCTGGTTTTACTTTAGAAAGCGCTTTTCGTCGTCCCCACGAAGCAGTTAGTTTAAGCCTGTTTCTTTTAACCGTTGGTCTTTTTTGGCAGGGAATAACCAGGAAGAAAAATAAGTTTTTAATATTGGGAGCAATCAGCGCTTTTTTGATGTCTTTTTTCCATCCTTACAGCCTACTTACTTTAGGGGTGATTTTTTTTGCTTGGAAGTGGGATATATTGATTTATCTGGTTTTTTCAGGAATAACTTGGTTTGTAACTGTGGGAAGGAGCCTTATTGTTAACCCAGGTTTTTCAGGATTAATGCTCCAGGTGCAAAAGTCACCAACGCCGTTATTGGCAATTCTAGGTTGGGGAATGCTGTTTCCGTTTACATTGATAGGTTTATTTTCCAAAACAAACAGTGAAGAAAACAATTTTCTTAAAACCTGGTTTATCTTTGGCTGGTTAATTATTTATCTGCCTTTTGGATTTCAGAAACTGTTAATCCGCGGCTTATGGTTTCCTGTAGTAATTTTGGCGGTAAAAGGCATCGCTTGGTTGACAAAAAAGTTTAATTTAAATTATCTTTCTTTAGCGATAATAGTCATTCTCCTTACTAGTCCTACCTCTTTTTATACTACCTTTAAACGTCTAGGAGAAAGCGCGGAAAATCGCTGGATATATTTAACCATTGAGGAAGGAGAGGTAATAAACTATCTTCGCTTAATAGGCAAAGATGAAGAAGGAGTGCTATCTTCCTATCGAGTGGCCAACATTATCCCGGCGGAGACTTCAAAAAAAGTTTGGGCTGGTCACGAGTTTCAGACACCAGACTTTAATAAAAGAATTCAACAGGTAAACAGTTTTTTTAGTGGCAAGATGACTAATAATGAAGCCAAATCTTTTTTAGATAAAGCAAAAATCGCTTGGGTGTTTTTTGGTCCGGAGGAAAAAGATATCTCTCGATCAAAAGATTTGCAATATAAATTTTTAAAGCCGGTGATTCAGAAAAGAAACGTAATTTTATACCAGAAACAAGACTCTTATGAAAAAAATAATTAACAGATTTCTTCCTTTGGTTATCTTTTTAATCTTCGTTGGTATTTTTTTCGCCAATCTTTTTTTTCCTCAGCTATCAATTTACTTTACTCCGGACTTAGGTCGTTCTGATACTATTCATCTAGGCTTTCCTCTTCGTTATCTATTTACGCAAATGGTTAGATTACATAAAATTCCTTTGTGGACTAACCAGATAGGCACGGGCATTCCGCTATTAGCTGGTGGCCAGACCGGTATTTTTAATATCATCAACTATCTTCTTTTGTTTTTTCTTCCTGCCGCTCAATCGATGAATCTTCTTTATTTTATATTTACCTTGATTGCTCTTTTATCTACCTATAGTTTTGCTAGATATTTAAAATTTTCCCGACCTGTTTCTATATTTGTTTCGGTTATTTTTTCCTTTTCCGGAGTATTTATTTTCCGCCTTCAGCATATTAGTGTTTTTACTTCCTCTTGTTTACTTCCTTTGGTGTTTTTATTGGCTTTAAGGACGGTTGAAAAACTAGATACAAAAGATGCTTTAGTTCTAGCTTTTGTTATTTGCCAGCAGATCTTTATCGGTCATCCGCAGTATGTCTTTATTACTTTATTAGGAATGATGATTTTGGTTTTTTACTTTTTAGCAATTAAAAAGGAAAAATTTATTATTAAGTTAAAAAGAATGCTATTTTTAATCGTGGCTGTCAGTTTTGGCATCGCTATGGCCAGCGTCCAGATTTTGCCAACTTTTGAATTTAAGGCTTTTTCGGTCCGCGGTCAGGGGCTTTCCTTTAGCGAAGCGACCATTCAGTCATTTTCTCCTAAATATTTTTTGACGTTGATTTATCCATTCATTTTTGGCAACCCGGCCAATGCCAGTTACCAGCTATTTAATAAGGGGGGGCTAGATATTTTTTGGGAAAAGACAGCTTATATCGGTATTATTCCTTTAATATTAGCTTTTTTTGGAGTTTTTTATAAAAAGAAACAGTCTCTTTATAAAAAAGCAATGATTTTTTTATTAATTGTTTCTCTTCTTTTGGTTTTAGGCCGATATTCGCCGATTTCATTTGTCTATTTATTTCCGCCGTTTAATTTTTTCCAAATCCCGGCAAGATTTTTGATTTTGATGATTTTTTCCTTGTCAATATTAGCTGGATATGGTTTAGAAATGTTGCGCTTGGAAAAAATTAATCAGTCAGCTTTAAAATTTTTATTAATCATCTTTGCTTTTGCTTCAAGTCTATTTATTTTATACTTATATCACCCGACGATTCCGGTTAAAGATCTTCTTAAACCACCAGAGTCTTCTAATTTTTTTAAAGAAAAACCAGGAAGAATTTATCAGTTAGGAGCTAGTTGGCCTTATATAAAAGAACTGCAAACTCAAGGCTGGCAGGATACCTCCTATTATCTTTTTGCCAAAAACAGTCTTGATGCTAATCTCAATCTTTTGTACGGCTCTATTCAGACAGGAGTTTACGATGCTCTCCTAACCCAAAGAGAGAAACTCATCCAATCACTTCTTGTTAATGAAGCCAAAGGAAACTTAATCAATTTTACCGCTGTTTCTAGTCCTCTTCACAAAAAAATTCTTGATTTGACCAGCACCCGTTTTTTAATCTCTCCTTTCCAGTTTTCCGACCCAGATCTTAAACCTGTTAAAAAAATCTCTCCGCCACCAAGTACGACCTGGCCCCCTTTTTACATATACGAAAACATAAGATATCTACCAAGGATACGATTTATTAATAATTATCAGGTAGTTAAAAATGAAGATGAAGCTTTAAAAGTAATCAGTTCAAAAAGTTTTAATCCGGCGACCATGGCAGTAATAGAGGAAAATTTAGCAAAAAAGACACTAGATCAGTCAACCAGCGAAATAAATTTAATAAAAAATACAGATGAAGAGTTGATTATTGATGTAAAAAATAATAAAGAAGGTATTTTAGTAATCGCGGACAGTTTTTATCCTGGCTGGCAGGCATTTATTGATGCTAAACAAACGAAAATTTATCCGGCCAACATCAACCAAAGAGCGGTATTTATTAACGCCGGCCGTCATCAAGTTCGTTTTCGTTTTATTTCCCAACCGTTTGAGATCGGTAAAAAAGTCAGTTTGGTTTTTTTTATTATCTGGGCCGGTCTTTTTGTCGCCACTATAAAAGCGGGTCATCGCCACCCTTACTCCAAGGATGACAGCGAATAACTCTTTTAAAACCAAGAAATAATCCTTTTGCGCTTCCGTATTTTTCGACAGCCTCGTAGGTATATTCAGAGCAGGTGGGAATAAATCGGCAGACTTTATCGGTTAAAAATAATTGCCGGGCAATGGTTCCATGAAAAAATTTGGTTTTTTGGTAAAAACGAATAGAGCTTAAGATTAATCTTTTCATTTAGTATAATTTTATCAATGAAAATCTCAATAATCACGCTTTTTCCGAAAATGATCAAGGGTTTTTTTGAAGAAAGCATTATTAAACGGGCAGTTGAAAAAAAACTAGTCGAAATAGAAATTGTTAATTTACGCGACTTTGCCATTGACGATTATGGCACGGTTGATGATCGGCCATATGGAGGAGGAACGGGGATGATATTGAGAGCGGACGTAATTTACAAAGCGCTCTCAAAAATTACAAATGACAAATTAAAAATAACAAATAAAATTCCAAATTCAAAAATTCAAAAAATAATCCTTACTTCACCAAAGGGAAAGGTTTTTGATCAAAAAAAAGCGCAGGAATATTCAAAATTAGATCATTTAGTTATTATTGCCGGGCATTATGAGGATGTTGATGCGAGAGTTTTAGATTTCGTCGATGAGGAAGTATCGATGGGAGATTTTATTATGACAGGTGGCGAGATTACTGCCGTGGCCATCGTTGATTCTCTCGTTCGTCTTATTCCCGGCGTTCTGAAAAAAGACGAGGCAGTTAGACAGGAGAGTTTTAATATTAATAATAAAAAGCTTTTGGAATATCCTCAATATACTAGGCCAGAGAGCTTTAAAGGTTTAAAGGTGCCAAAGGTTTTAATGAGCGGTGACCATAAAAAAATCGAAGACTGGCGGTTAAAAAAAGCCCTTGAAGAAACCCGCAAAAAAAGACCTGATTTACTACTTGACAAATAAAAAATAATTTATTAATATTAAACTATTACAAATTTAGTAATAGTATGAGAGTAATTAAACTAGAACCAAAAAAATTTTCCGATTCAATTTTTTCAATGAAAGGGATTTCCAAAAAAACCCTTGAAGAGCATTTAAAACTCTACCAAGGTTATGTTAATAAATACAATGAGATTCAGGAGAAG
>Ga0210044_10001148_pt1 | contig 40076 bp, 35 predicted proteins | sample CryGey13umfilter_2_FD_183959 | JGI IMG/M metagenome (GOLD analysis project Ga0210044, IMG submission 183959) | Groundwater microbial communities from aquifer in Utah, USA - Crystal Geyser 4/9/14 3 um filter (SPAdes) (version 2) | ecosystem: Environmental > Aquatic > Deep subsurface >... | reverse complement strand
TTCACCAACAATCTCGGCGCAGACTCCAGAAACCTATCTTGGCTCTGCTAGACAAGATGACTTTGCAAATAGCTCAGAGCTTGTGGCTAACCTACCAAGTCACTACCAGATTGACGAATCTTTAAGATCCAATGAGTGGACACTTGGTGGAGATTGGTTTATTACCGATGAGTACGTCGAGTCGGCTGGAGAAGATAGTGCCTTGCGACTAAATTTTAACGCTAAAAACGTTTACCTGGTTATGGGATCAGATAGTCCACTGTCAGTTACAGTGCGTTTAAATGGAGAGCTGCTAACCCCTGAGCTAGGTAGCGATGAGGACGTCGGTGAAAATGGTATTGCGATTGTGTCTGACTTCCGCTTATATCGGCTAGTAAATCTACCGGTTTTTTCTGAAAACCAACTACTTGAACTAACAGTTCCGGCTGGAGTTCAGTTAAACGCCTTTACCTTCGCGAGTAAGTAGTCACTTTTTCGAAAAAATGGTATAGTATTGTCTATACTAGATAAAGCATCGCGATATGAGTGACGAAAAAAAGATCTTGGTGGTTGAGGACGAGAGGCCTATTGCCAAGGCTCTACAGTTAAAACTGACTAGTTGCGGATTCAGTGTAGATCAAGCCAGTAACGGAGAAGAGGGCTTGAAAATGATTGAGACAACTCCGTATCAGCTGGTGTTGCTAGATTTAGTAATGCCTACAATGACTGGCTTTGAGGTTCTCGAACAGTTAAAAGCCAAGGGCATTAATGTTCCCGTGATCGTATCGTCTAACCTTAGTCAAAATGAAGACATTAATCGGGCTAAGGCGCTAGGCGCGGTGGATTACTATATCAAATCAGAAACTCCCATCTCTCAAGTTGTTGAGCAGGTAAGGGCGCATTTATTGCCAGCTTAATTCTACACAGACTCATCATTCCATGCAGCTTTCAGATGACAAATTAAAGGAGATATTGGTCTCTGAGGACTATGTCAGTCAGGATGATATTAAGGCCGCTGAAAAATATGCTCATGAACATGGTACAAACTTTCTTGACTATCTTTTTAGCTCTGACGCACTCACAGCTGATTTGCTTGGACAAGCAGTTGCCGAGCATCTCAAGGTGCCATATGCCGATCTAAACTCTCACATTCCGCCAAAGGAACAGGTATTACTTATTCCGGAAGCCACAGCTAGGCAACTTCGTGTGGTGGTTTTTGATCAGCCAAAAACTGGCTCTATTCTGATAACTTCGGATAATCCAACTGACATTAACATTAAAACCGATCTTCAACCTCTGTTTGCGGATAAGAAGATTGAGCTGCGTTATTCTCTGCCGGAAGACATTGACGACGTCTTTGCAAATTACCGAAAAACTTTAAGCACTAGATTTAGCAAAATAATTCAGGAGCAGCAGCGAGTGGCGCCAGAGATTATTGATGAAATTGTGGCGGACGCTCTGCTGTTCAATGCTTCTGACATCCACTTTGAACCCCAGGTAGATGAGGTTGTCATTAGATTTCGCGTTGATGGAGTTTTGCAAGAGGCTGGTCGTTTGCCAAAGCGTTATTACGACAGCATGCTTAATCGCATCAAGGTCCAGGCTAGGTTACGAATTGACGAGCATTACGCAGCTCAAGATGGCGCGATTCGTTTTGAATCAGCTAGTGGCGATTATGTAGACATGCGCGTCTCGGTCGCTCCGATCATTGAAGGCGAAAAAGTAGTTATTCGTTTACTTTCACAATACGTTAGAAACTTCACTTTTAATGATTTAGGATTGCGACAGGAGGATCAAGATACTTTGATCAAGGCTATGAAAAAACCCCACGGTATGATTTTAGTGACTGGTCCAACGGGGTCTGGTAAAACTACGACGCTTTATTCGATGATAAAGATTCTCAATCGTCCTGAAGTAAACATTACAACCATCGAAGATCCTGTAGAGTACAAAGTTGACGGCATAAATCAAATCCAAGTTAATGAGCATACCAATTTAACTTTCGCAGACGGACTACGCTCTGTTGTTAGACAAGATCCAGACGTCATTTTAGTCGGTGAAATTCGTGATCACGAAACTGCAGAAATTGCCGTCAATGCAGCTTTAACGGGTCATTTGTTGCTCTCTACCTTTCATGCCAATGATGCAGCCACAGCCGTGCCTAGATTATTAGATATGGGCATCGAACCTTTCCTGCTGGCTTCTACTTTGGAAACAATCTTGGCACAGAGATTAGTTCGCAAGATTTGTGAGAATTGTCGAATTAGTTTTCCAATTGATCTGGTTGAGATTTCCGAGTTAATTCCTGGAGCCAAGAAATTCTTTCCAGCCAAGACAACTTTGTATCGTGGGAAGGGTTGTGACAGCTGTCACCACACTGGATTCAATGGCCGGAGTGCTATCTATGAGTTTATAGACATGACCCCAGAAATGCAGGCATTGATTTTGCAGCACCCATCAACGCAAGAAATTTGGAAACTGGCCAGGTCTCAAGGGTCACAAACACTTTTTGAGGACGGAGTTAGTAAGGTTAGAGCCGGTGTCACGACTATTACTGAACTTGCTCGTGTAGCCGAGCCACCAGAATAATTTTACAATAAATATGGCATCCAAATCCAAAACTAGAGGACGAATTCTGCCAGCGGTCAAGACCCAGCACTCAGGAACTGTTACAACCAAAACTTCAGTCCGTAATCCTGTTACGGCAGTTGATGATGATCACAGCAACAAGCAGCTGTTGTCGGTGTTTAGTGTCGGTATCAAGCGCTTACAAAAAGTCCAAGTCAGGCGTCGGGACCGTGATAATTTTCTAGAGAGCTTGGCTATGGAATTGTCGGCTGGGCTAGATATTCTGCAGGCACTGGAAGCCATCGCTCTAGATACTAGGTCGCGAACTTTACGAAAACTGATTACTCAAATGGGTAAAGATGTTGGCGATGGTTTGAGCCTAGCGGCAGCCCTGGAAAGTACCCAGATAATGCCAGCTCACGTCATCTCCTTAATACGAATTGGAGAAGAGTCAGGCCGGTTGGCCGATAATTTGCAAGTGGTAATACTCCAACAAAGCAAGGAACGTGAGTTTCGCTCACGTATTTTTTCAGCCATGATGTATCCGGTTTTTGTCCTTGGTCTAACTGCCATTATAGGTATTGGTATAGCTTGGTTTATTTTACCAAGACTGGCAACCGTGTTCTCTCAATTGAATGTTGATCTTCCACTAATTACTAGGTTTATGATTGCCGTTGGTGAATTCTTTGCGCGTTTTGGTTCCATTGCCGTTCCTACTTTTGTCATATTGCTGGGCTTGTTTTTATTTCTACTGTTTGTTTACCAAAAAACTAGACACAGCGGACAGTGGTTACTCTTTCACGTTCCTGGAATTCGCCGCCTGATGATGGAAATTGAACTAGGTAGAATGGGATACGTCTTAGGAACTTTGCTTGATGCCGGTCTGCCCATTGTCGAAGCTATTAATTCGCTAGCTGATGCCACAGCTCTGAGGCGTTATCAGAAGTTCTACCGTTATTTATCAACCAGCGTCAACGATGGAAGTTCGATTCGAACCAGCCTCAAGGCCTATCCGCATCTCAAGTCTTATCTGCCTTCAACTATTCAGCAGATGATGATTGCCGGTGAGCAATCCGGAACACTGCCAACCACACTGGTAAGGATAGGAAAGAATTTTGAAACCAAAACAGAGACGACCACAAAAAATTTATCTGTTATTTTGGAGCCGATTCTCCTGGTGATTGTTTGGCTTGGAGTTGTGTTTGTGGCGCTTGCAGTTGTACTGCCCGTCTACTCTCTCATAGGCGGATTAGAGCTGAGCTAAGCCTATGAGGCAGGACGGCTTTACACTGCTGGAAATCCTACTATCCGTGGTGCTGATAGGTGTGATGGCGATGTTTTCGGTCCCAGTGTACCAACGCTATCAAGTTCGCAACGATCTGCACGTGGCAGCCGACACTTGGGTGCAAACTAGTCGCCGGGCCGAAACCTTGGCTAGATCTGGTAGTAATGACACGACTTGGGGAATTGAAGTGCATCAAGGTAGTATCACTTTATTTCAAGGAGCCGATTATGCTTCTCGTGATTCAGACATGGATGAAGTTTTTTCTATACCAAGTTCGATGACGTTTTCTGGTGATACAGAAATATTATTTGAGAAATTCACTGGAGCCCCCAGTGCGGCTACTTCCACGACTCTTACTTCAACTACAGGTCAGACCAAGACCATCACGATCAATAGCAAGGGCATGGTAGATTACTAAGCATGACAAAGTCTCCAAGCAACGGATTTTCAATTGTCGAGGCTATGCTAGGTGTAGCCGTCTTTGGACTTTTGGTTAGCGCTTTCACTGGTGCCTTAATCTATTCACAACAAGCCGCCGCTGACTCGGGACAGCGCATTAGAGCAACATTTTTAGCAGACGAGGCTCTCGAGGCTGTCCGTAATATTGGTCAAGATGGCTGGAATGAATTTACCGTTTCAGCTACTGCAGTAGAAAACGATTCTACCGAATGGAGCTTAACTGGAGAAGGGACAGATGAAACCATTGGTAACTACACCCGTCAGGTTACTTTTTCAGATGTATGTCGTGATAGCAGTGACGAGTTAGCTGACTGTCCTGCTAATTACATTGATATTAATTCCAAATTTGTTACAGCTACCGTTTCTTGGACAGGTCGTTATGGTACGGAACGAACTGTCGTAGCAGAAACTCTACTAACCAATTGGTCAGCAGAAGAATGGCTACAAACAGACTGGACAGGCGGCGACGCCCAAGCCTCGTGGATAGATGACACGATGTATTTTAGTGACGACGGAAACCTAGAAACTGGATCAGCCGGACAAGTATCACTGGCCGCTGTTACAAACGCTAATGATTGTGGCACAAAAAACTGGCATTTTCAGGACTCTGGCCTGTATTCTTATGACGCTGCCGACATTGAAATTTCCGATAGTCAGGCTCAATTGGTAGATAGCTCTGAGAGTCTAAATTTTGAGGTGGGCACGGTAATTGCTGATAATAATTTTACTACTGTTAATTTAGCTAATTCATACACTTCGCCGGTAGTAGTGTTGTCTCACGTGCAGGCTTCCAACACCTTGCCAATTAGCGCCCGCATTGACAATGTCACCAGTAACTCTTTTGAGGTGAGATTGCAACATGCCAACACTAGTGAGTCTGCCTTGTCTTCCGAAACCATCAACTACATGGTAATGGAAGAAGGCTCGGGCACCTTAGGGTCAACTCAAATAGAGGCCCATCTGTATGATACCAGCACCATGGGCAGTGGCCTTAGTAGTTGGACCGCAGATGCACAGACCTATGATAATACCTACACAACTGCGCCAGCGGTGTTTCACTCCGTGATGACTAGCAATGATACTGATTGGACAAGTTCGTGGATCAGTTTAGGTTCAACTAGAGCATCACCACCCTCAGCTAGTGGATTTCAGCTAGCCTTGAATGGAGCGCAAGTGTACACTAGCCATGCTTCAGAAACGCTGGGTTGGATAGCTATTGATCAAACAACTGGAGATAGTGTTGAGTCAATTAATTTTGAGAGTGATCAGACGACTGATTCAATTACGGGCTATGGAACCAGCTTGGTTTTTCCATTCACTACTACTTTTTCTACAACGCCAATCGTCATTGCCTCTCAGCAGGAGATGGACGGCGGAGACGGTTCCTGGATGGCTATAAATAGTGTAACTTCTACGCAAGTTGGTCTAAATGTAGATGAGGATCAAGTTTTTGACGCAGAGCGTAGTCACACTACCGAGACCGGAGCCTGGGTCGCGTTTGGCTCAAGCCTATCGACTACAGTCGAAACTAGTGCTGGCTATTCTTCTGCGAGTCCAGTAATAAATCCAACAACTAGTTACGAACCAGAAGAGATCGGGGAGTGGTCAAGTTTCTCTGAAACAGCCACTAAAGATGGAGTTGCGGAAATATATTATCAGTTATCAGATGATGGAGGTGCTACCTGGCAGTATTGGAATGGTAGTAGTTGGGCGGCAGTTAGTAGTTCCACTGACTACAACACCGCAGCAGAAATTGATTCCCAGATCACCTCATTTGATACTTCAGCTGGGCAACTTACTTGGCAGGCCATATTCGTCAGTGATGGCACCGATCAAGTGCAACTGGATACAGTTTCCTTAACTTGCAGCAATAGCCAATCTTCAACCTTTGACACCGCAAGTGATTACTCATATGACAGCTCGCTTATTCAGGTGACCGGCTCAGCCGCTCAATTAGTGACATCGGGTAATAAAATTTCCGATATTGAGAACTCGATTACGGACTCTTTTGAATTTGATACTAATCAGGGTACTTTTCCTGTAGCAGTTAATGTCTCAGGTGATATTTATGCTATTGCCTACTCAGGTGTGGGAAATGATGGTTTTATTTCAACCGTTGAAATAAATAGTTCAGGTGAAATTACTAGTCCGGCAATCGACACTCTGGAGTTTGATACCGTCAACGGACTTTATCCTAGTCTAGTGCAGGTAGATAGTGACACATATGCTATAGCCTACACTGGAATCGGTAGCGACGGTTGGTTGGCTACTGTAGAGATTGATGCCTCAGGCAATATCGCCAGCGCAGTTACAGATAAATTAGAGTTCGACACGTCAAATGGATTGTCAGCTTGGCTAATCGCCATTGATAGCGACACTCTCGCGATCGCCTACCGCGGCGTTGATAATGATGGATTTTTATCGACAGTTGAAGTAGACAGCTCAGGCAACCTTCCTAGCACAGTTACGGATACTTTAGAGTTTGATGTAAGCAATGGAATTGAGCCAGTTGTTATCGCCATTGATAGCGACACTCTCGCGATCGCCTACCGCGGCGTTGATAATGATGGATTTTTATCGACAGTTGAAGTAGACAGCTCAGGCAACCTTCCTAGCACAGTTACGGATACTTTAGAGTTCGATACAGTAATTGCAGTGAATCCTGAACCCGTTCTGGTTGATAGTGATACATTGGCCATCGCCTATGCGGGTCCTGGTAATGACGGTTTTATAGCTACCGTAGATGTAGATAGTTCTGGCAATATAGCCAGCGCGGCTACTGATCTATTTGAATATGATACCACTCAAGGTTTGGCACCATCCTTCAGGCAGGTTGACGATGATGTATTCGCTGTGGCCTACCGCGGAGTGGACGATGATGGTTACTTATCCCTTATTGAGATCGATGATGGAGGGGGCATTGGAGCTGCGGTTGGTGATACACTTGAATACGATACAGCTAATGGGTTAGATCCTTTTCTACTAGAGATTGATACTCAAGTCTATGCCATTGCCTACCGCGGTCCAGATTTGGATGGCTGGATAGCCAGTGTCCAATTTAATACATCTTCTACATATCCGGTTACAGAGTCTAGTATTTATCCTGTAAGTTCTGTTTCAGTTCCGGCAGTTAATAGTTGGTTATCTTTTTCAGAAAATTCGACAGTGGGCAGTGGTAGTGCCATCTTTTATCAACTATCCGATGATGACGGAGTGACCTGGCGTTATTGGGATGGCTCGACCTGGGCGCCAATAACGGCAGATACTGATTACAATACCGCGGAGGAGGTTGATTCAAATATTAGCTCCTTCAGCGTTACGGCCGAGCAATTTCTATTTAAAGCTTTTTTCGTGAGCGACGGTGATTATCAGGCAGAGCTAAATCAGGTTACGGTTGGGTATACAGTTAGTACCGAAAACTACAATGACTGGACTATAGATGATGCCAGCGCCTACACTTATGACAGCGCTGCCATTAGTCAATCGGATAATCACGCCGAGTTATTAGCCGCTGCCACTAATCTTAACTTTGAGGTAGGGCAGACCAGCACAGACGACAATTGGGCAACTGTGACAACAACGGAGACATATACAAACCCAGTTATAGTTGCGACTCATACGCAAACTAACAATACGGAGCCAGTCTCGGTGCGCCTGCGTAATGTGTCTAGCAACAGCTTTGACATTAGGTTACAACACGCCCATTCGCCAGAAGCTGCCCTAGCCACCGATACTATTAACTATATTGTCATGGAAGAGGGCAGTGGCACGATTGGATCAACTCCGGTAGAGGCTCATCGTGTGACAACTAGTACAACGGCCAGTAGCTCGAGTTGGGTAGGCGACCAGCAAACTTATGACAATACATATACCACCGCTCCTATCGTTCTTCACCAAATTATGAGTTATAACGATAGCGACTGGGCCTCAACCTTTGTTAGTAGCCCTTCAGCTAGGACGGGTTCTCCAACGACAAGTGGCTTTCAATTAGCCATTAATCGTGCCCAAGCTGGCACTGAGCACGATGAAGAAAGTCTTGGCTGGATAGCCATCGGTCAGTCGTCTGGGGACACAGTAGACTCAACCGATTTTGAAACCTCAATTACTACCGACTCAATCACCGGAAACGGTACGGCCGCCATCTTTAACTTTACGGGTACTTATGCCAGCTCCCCGATTGTAATAGGTAGTCAGCAAAAAATGGACGGAGCCGATGGCTCTTGGTTGGTTATGAACTCATCGTCTGCTACTCAGGTCAGTCTGTTTGTTGATGAGGAAACTATCGCTGACTCAGAGCGAACGCATACTACAGAAACGGGAGCCTATGCTGTGTTCTCGCAAGTCTTTTCCACTGCCTATGGGACGGGAGATCGATATCCGACTGATGAGCCTACTTTAACACCAAGCTCTGGCTTTACCCCCGCGTCCTTATCTTATTGGTCTGGTTTTTCTGCCAATGAAGTGACAGGTGACAATAGTGCCATATATTTTCAACTTTCTGACAACGGAGGCAGCGACTGGAAATACTGGAATGGAGATGAATGGACGATCACTGCAAGCTTAACAGACTACAATACAGCAGAAGACGTAAATGATAACCTAGATGAGCTTGACCCTTCTGCTGGACAGTTAACATTTCGAGCCTTTATGGTCAGTAATGGCATTGATCAAGTTGAATTAGAGAACGTCCGTCTTTATTACGGAGAATCTGGTGCTACTTATCAGACTTCGGGGCAGCTTATCTCATCTGGATTTGACTTCGGTTCAAATGGCGCTGCTGTTCATAGTTTAAGCTGGGAGGAGGTTTTACCTATTTGTACGCCAGATTGTTCAGTTGAGATAGAGGTATCAGCCGCACCTGACGACGGCTCCGGTAGTCCTGACTGGCCCGCAGGAACTGACTGGTATGGTACAACTGGAAGTGGCGATACTTTCACTACTGCAACTGGTGAAACCATCTCTACCGACTTAAATGACTATCGTTGGCTTCGTTATCGTGTCACACTAACAGGAGATGGCGCTGAAACTCCGGTGCTTGAGGAAGTTCGTTTTCGATACCACTTAAGATGATGAAACTAAAACACCAAACTGGATTTACACTTGTTGAATTGCTGCTATACCTTGCCACAGCAAGTATTTTAATGCTGGCCATTACTAGTTTTGCGATCTTGCTGTCAGAGTCCAGAATTAAGCACCGTACTATTTCAGAAGTTGAACAGCAAGGACACTTTCTAATGGATCAAATGACCCAAGCCATTAGAAACTCTGAGTCTGTCACAGGTCCCACTGCTGGCGCCAGCAGCTCAAGCCTGACCCTTGATGTTATAGACAGCGGCGCCGACCCAACTATATTTGCAGTAAGTTCTGGCACCCTACAACAACAGGAGGCAAGTTTAACAACCAATTTGAGCTCCAGTACCGTCACAGTCGAAAATTTAGTTTTTCAAAATTTATCTCGTGAAAATACTCCAGCTACAGTAGAGGTTAGTTTCACTGTTACCTCGGTAAATCCATCTGGACGTAATGAGTTTGATTTTACCCAGGATTTTAAGAGTAGCGCTACAGTCCGTTATGATTAAACAGAACCCCACACAAAGCGGCTACATCATTCTAATGAGCGTACTTGTAATCGGAGCCGTTGGAACAGCTGTATCAACAAGTCTATTGCTCTTAGGTGTAGGAAGCGCCCTAACCAGCTTGGATCAACAAAGAACTACTCAGGCTAGGGCATTGGCAAATGCCTGTGCCGAGGAGGCATTGGAGCGTCTGCGCTTAGACACCGGTTATAATGGAGGGGAAACAATCACCTTTGATACAGGAACTTGCAGTTTAGGAGTAATTGGCGGTAGCGGAGATACGAATCGAACGATTGAGGCAACAGGAAATGTTGACTCTGTAGTGCGTAGGGTTTATGTCGAGGTAGCCAGCGTTGGTCCCCCGACCGATTTAACCAGCTGGCAAGAGGTCGATGATTTTTAAGGAATAGGTTATAGTATAGGTGACTATGAAAACAGCACGACCATTAATTCCTGCTTGGCTCGGATACGGTCTATTTTTTGTTCTGGTTTGTGTGGTGGCTGGGCTGGCAATTCTAATGTACCGTGAGCCCGAAACAGACTCACTGTTATTGTCGTGGGGAGGTGTCTTTGTAGCTGCGCTAACAATTATATTAGGCGTTTTATTTTGGATGCAATACCAGCGCGATAAAGCTAGCACTTCAGTTGAAGCAGTTAATCCACAGTTGACTGGAGCCTACGAGCAATTGGCCAGCTGCGACCATGAGTTAGGATTGGTTAGGCAGTTAGCAGTTGAGCTGGCCAGCGCCATTAGTGTTCGAGAAGCTATTGAACTGACCAATCGCTACGTTGATCAAATTGGAATTTTTACAGTAAAAAGCTACTTAATTTATGATCCCAGGATTCACGGATTCCAGCAGCTGGCTTACCTCACTGAACCAGTTTCGCAAAAGCAAATACATGCGTTAACCGAAGCGGGTCGAGCTTTGCTAGTTGAAAATAGTCCAAAGGAGATAACCAAAGCAGCCAGAGAGTGTAAGCTAGACGTTAGGGTAATGGAGGGTGATGCCAAATCGACTCGCACTTTAAATTTTCCATCTACTATAGTTTTACCCATTGGACAAAGTAATCAAATGGCGGGTGTTATAGTTATTGCCTCCACCCAAGAATCAGCCATCCGATCCGCCGAAGCGTTGGATTCTCTAAAAACGAAACTTTCGATCTTAGCCATGGCTATTCAGCGAGTGCAGTCATTTTTAGTTGATCAAAGGAGTCGCACCCAAGCCGTAGTTGAAAGCTCAAGTAATGGTGTACTTATTTTTGAAGATGATGGAAAGACCGTAACTCTCACCAACGGTGCTTTACTTGAGATGACGGGTTTAAAAAAAGGCAAGGTAACCACAGCTGATTTGTCTGTGTTGTTTGCTGGTTCTGTTGACTTAGAATCAAAAATCAATGAAGTCATTAAGAAGGGGAATAGAATAAAATTATCCAATATTCAACTAGGAGACAGGAGCTTTGATATATTCCTGACTCCCATCTTTGATTATCACGAGGACGTGGTCGCTGGAGCCATTATTGTTAATGATATCACTCATTTTGTTGAGGTTGATCGAATGAAAACTGAGTTTGTCTCGATTGCTTCACATCAGCTTAGAACACCATTAACTTCAATAAATTGGTTTGTAGAGATGCTCCTATCTGGCGACGTTGGCCCTCTTAAAGGACTGCAGCGGGAGTATTTAGACGAGGTTCTCCAGGGCAGTCGCCGTATGGCTAGCCTTGTTAACGACCTACTTAATGTATCGCGCTTAGAAACCGGTCGACTAAAAATTGAACCTACACCCACAGATCTTGCAGAAATGATTAGAGGAATAATAAAAGAAGCAGAACCGTTAATTGGCAGTAAGGACGTTAAGCTAAATTTTACTGAACCAACCCCAGCTCTACCAAGTGTTAATATTGATGCTGGATTGCTGCGACAGGTTATCCATAATCTGGTAACCAACGCCATTCGCTATTCCAGTAAGCCCAAGTCTAGCGTTGAAGTAAAACTGTCTGCCAACCAGGGGGATGAAGCCGGTATTATCATAGCCGTGACTGATCAGGGAATAGGCATACCTGAATCCATGAAGTCAAAGATATTTGAAAAATTCTTCCGAGCCGATAACGCCATTCAGATGGCCGCCGACGGCAGTGGTCTTGGTTTGTATATAGCCAAACTGGTCATGGATGCCAGCGGTGGGAAAATTTGGTTTGATACTATCGAAGGAAAGGGGACAACCTTCTTCGTGCAAATTCCAATTTCTGGTATGCTAGAACAAGGTGGTGATAAAGGACTTATAAAGCAAACCATATGAACCGTAAGTATCGAATATTAATCATCGAGGACGAAGCGCCATTAATAACGGCACTTAAGCAGAAATTCACGCAGGATGGCTACGCCGTCAGTGTTGCTGGAAATGGAAGAGATGGTTTGGATAGTATTTCCGAGAATCGCCCAGATCTAATTCTGCTGGACATAATGATGCCTAAAATGAGCGGACTTGATATGCTGAGCGTTCTTCGTGATGACCCTATGAAGGGTAACATTCCAGTAGTTATTATTACTAACTTAAACGCTCCAGAGACTCTTGAGCGCGCCAATCAGCTTGGTGTTCAGAGTGCTGCCTTTCTTGTAAAAGCTAACTCTTCACTTGAAAAAATAGCTACAACCGTAGCTGATACCTTGGCCAGGAAAGTAGGTAACCGTGAGAGCGGTGCTAGTTGATTATCTCCGCTAATTTTGCTAAAATTCAGCACATTACAATCAAAACTAAACAAGAGATATGAAATTACAAATGAAATCAAAAAATCAAGGCGGCTTCACCTTATTGGAAATATTACTAGTTGTGGCGGCCATCGCCATCTTGGCTGGAATTGTCATTCTTGCTTTAAACCCAAATAAGCAGCTAGCAGACACTAGAAACGCTCAACGTCGGGCAGATGTTAATACAGTTCTAAGTGCTGTTTATCAGTTTGCCATCGATAATGACGGTAGTTTACCATCGAGTATCGCTACTTCTAGCGACTGTTCCGGTGTATCCACCAACGAAATTTGTCAAAGTGACGCTACGTCTTGTTCAGGATTGATTGATTTGACTGACCTGACCACAAATGAGGAGTATCTTACAGCTATCCCAAGCGACCCAACCGGATCATCTACCAATGGCGCGGGTTATCACATTGCTCAAAGTACTAACGGACGTGTTACTGTCTGTGCTCCAGACGCTGAGCAAGGTGCGACCATAGAGGTTACTCGCTAAATAAAATTTGGATGAAGTCAGGCGTCAACTCCAGGCGGCCATTAAGTTACCTGTACATTACGGCGCTACTAGCAGTTGGCTACTTAATTATAGCCAGAGTACCAACCTGGCGCGGACAGGGTGAATTCTTTCAAATCCTCCAAACCAGCGCTGCGCTATTATCTTTGGTTGTGGGAATCATCGCCTTACTTCGATATTCCGCAAAAAAAAATAATACCCTATTATTCTTAGCTACAGGCTTCATCGGGGCAGCCGCATTTGATCTAGTCCAAATTGTTTTTACTAGTGATCTAGCGATTGGTACGCTACCCTCTGCGCCGGAGTCTTTATATGCATGGGGGTGGACTATATCACGCCTATTTGTCTCTCTAATGATGTTTTTTAGCTGCTTATCTTGGTGGGCAGAAAAGCGTTGGCGGAGACAGGGTCAGGTCAGTGAGTCCGTAGTCTATATTGTCACAACCATCTTACTCTTATCTAGTTTGATGCTTTTTGGGTTTGTGTCGCTACCTCAATCCTATTTTCCTGAATTGTTCATCTCCAGACCGTGGGAATTAATCTCAGCGTTGCTGTTTACGTTTACTCTTGTGGGATATTTAGCAAAGGGAGAATGGAGATTTGAGGATTTTGATCATTGGGTCATATTAATGTTGGTAGTTTCCGCCTTTTCTCAGATATTGCTAGCGACAGTTTCTTACGACATATTTGATTCCGTGTTTTACGGTGCGTACTTGGCTAAGAATCTGAGTCTTTGGCTAATGCTTACAGGGCTACTAATGAGCGTGTCCTCCTTGTTTCATAGAGTGGCCAAATCTGAGGATATTCTTACTACCAAGAACGTTTCTCTGACTGAGGTTAAGGTAAATCTTCAGGAGTCTCTTCAGGTTACGCGACTTAAAGAAGCTGAGCTGGCTAAGAAAATTTCCGAACTCCAACGGGAACGCGCTAAAGACGCCGCGTTGCTAGATAGTATTGGTGATGGCTTGGTTGCCACTGACGATGACACTCGTATTGTTATGGTAAACAGAGGCTTTGAAGCGATGCTTGGCTACAGCCAGGGTGAAGTTCATGGACAGCCCGTCACAGCTATAATTCAGGTCGAAGATGAATCAGGAGATTTAGTTCCCTACGAGAAACGCTCCCACCCAGTTGCCTTGTTTACAGGTAAAAAAGTTTCTGAGAATCTGAAACATTACTACAGGCGGAAAGATGGAAGTCGCTTCCCAGTCTCTGTAACGGTCACGCCAATGGAGGTTGAGGGACAGACCATCGGCGCTGTCGAGGTGTTTCGGGACATTACTAGAGAAAAGAATATAGATCGATCAAAAACTGAATTTGTATCACTGGCTTCTCATCAACTGAGAACCCCTTTAACATCAATAAACTGGTATACAGAAATGATTCTCGGGGGAGATAGCGGCAAAATTAACAAGGCCACTCGTGAATATGTAGAGGAAATTTCTTTAGGCACCTCTCGCATGAGTACTCTGGTTAGCGCTCTTCTTAATGTCTCAAGAATAGACATGGGCACCTTAGCCATAGAACCCTCTCCGACAGATATCCAAGCTTTGGCAGATGAGGTGCTTAGTGAATTTGAATCCACCATTGCTGAAAAAAAACTTGATATCAAGCGCATTTACAAATTGAAAGACCCTCTGGTTGAAGTTGATCCAAATTTGATGAGAATAATTTATCAAAATCTAATTTCCAACGCAGTTAAATATACTGCTGAAAATGGTACGGTTACAATTTCTATACAAGATAATGAAGATCATGTCACTTTTGAAATTAGTGACACTGGCTATGGAATACCCTCACATCAGCAGGGGCGCATATTTCAAAAACTATTCCGGGCTGACAATGTCCGAGCTCTTGAAACGGACGGAACTGGGTTAGGTCTATTTTTGGTCAAATCAATTCTAGATGAAGCAGGAGGGAGCATTTGGTTTGAGTCGACCATAGACGTTGGTTCAAAGTTCCTAGTGAAACTACCGGTAGCTGGCATGAAGTCAAAAAGAGGAACACACAATTTTGTAGATGGTCAAAGTTAAACTCAGCGTTTTTTGCCATATTTACTAATAGAACTCGTGTAACCTAGTGGCGTCTATATCTGTGCTAACGGCCAGCGGTTCCGATATTTGCTACACTACGATCACTAACCAGTTTTGCATGGATCGTGCCACAAACTGATCAACAATTGATTGACTCCGCTAATAAAGGTGACAATAGCGCCTATGAGCAACTGTATCAAAGACATGTTCGCCTGCTACATGGATACCTCTATAAGCGTCTTGGCTCGGCTGCCGACGCTGATGACATTTGTCAAGAAGCCTTTATTAAAGCCTTTCAGAAGCTGGGTCAGTATCGAGGTGATGCGAGTTTCAAGAACTGGTTGTTTCAGATAGCCAAGAACTTGATTGTTGATCACTGGAGAAGTCAGTCAAAATGTACTACGGTTCCAATTGATGAATTTTTCAATCTTGGAAGGGAGCCGATAACTCCCGAGGCCGAGGCCGCGGAGATTAAGAGTCAGGAGCGTACAGCGAAGCAACTTAATAATATACTAAATCAACTTCCCGAGGATTATCGCAAAATAATAGAACTTCGTTTCTTGCAAGGGTGTTCCATTCGAGAAGCGGCTAACCAAATAGGAATCAGTGAAGCTAACGCGAAAGTGAGACAATATCGCGCCATAAAAAAGGCCCAAGATTTGCTGAAAAATGAATAAACAGAACTATGAAATCTTATATAGTAAAACCAAATAGCGACAGCCCACCAGAGCAGGCGCTTGCCGAAGAGCTGGCTACCTATTTGGAGTCACTGGACAATGGCAACTCCTTTGAGGTTTCAGAGCAGCTTAGTGAGATGGAGTTGGTTGATTTAGCGCAGTTGGGAAAAGCTTTCAAAACTACCTTTCAGGAAGTTCCTGTGCCGACAATGCCGCGCCTAACCTCTAATAAGGAAAGTAGAAGCAAACATTGGTTATTTCGTTTTTCCATTATGTCTATTCCAATCGCAGGCATGGCAGGCTGGTTTCTAGCGGTTAATCTTCAAAACAATAAGATTGAAAACGAGCCTACTTTTGTAGCTAGTTCCGCAGTGGACACACAGGAGGAACTGACTGCTATTATTGAAGAGCTTGATAGTGGTGTTACGGTCACTGAATTTGATTCATCGCTGGCTGAGTTAGAGATAATTACAGATGAAATGGAAGCGATTCTAGACGATGAGTCATTTGCTGATATTGACAGCGCATTAGCTAGTGCGGCGTTATGAAATACTTAAGTGTCATCCCATTTTTTAGCTTGTGCATGATTATTGGCCTTTGCGTCCCTGGTGTAGCTGTGATGGCTGAGCCCGATGCTAATCAATCAGCATTTCAAGTAGATCTATCCCAGAAAAAAAATAGACAAAATATTCAGGAAAAGCGTAGGGAATTTTTGCGTTCCATGGGCATCGGTGAAAAAAACCAGCATCAAGTCAATGCCGCTCAAACTGGTCTGAAAAAAAATGACCCTTCTGTTTTAACCTATCCAGACTTTGACGAATCAATTGATCTTTTACCCTCTCATCCAAGCTTGTGGGTTGAGTTAGATAATCCAGAGCAGCCCGATAATGTTGCAAAGGATCTGCAAGCTAAGGGTCATAGCTATTTTATGTCATCATTTGATAAACCTACTGAAAAAACTTTAACGGCGACAGCTGACAAGGCGCGGATATTTATTTCTGAGAGCGCGGAGAACTTGGAGGTTTTTCAGAGTCTAAATAGTGATAACCGTAAAGAAATACAAGAGGTTACAAAGCAGCTTTCAAGTGATCTAGACGGTCTAATTGCAGAGCTAAAATCTACCTCAGATCCTGAAAAGAGTGAGCAACTAAGAGGTGAGATTAGGGATCTTATTAAAACTAAGCAAGTAGAGCGGCGCCAGCTTGTCACTGAGAGTATTAGTACTCGGAGCCTGCCTTCTCTAAGTCCAATGACTGACTTGGTGTCGCGCGTAAGTGAGACCGCTGATAGATTAGCTAAAGGCGGACTTGATACAAGTGAGTTGACTGCTAGTATATCTAATTTTGAAAGAGCTCTAGAGACAGCACAGGAAATGGTTGATCAAGCGGAGGCTGCGCCATCTTTAGAGGCGCTATCGCAAGTTCGTGAGCAATTTAAAGCACTAAAGTCTCTGCGTGAGGGAATTCGTAACCAACTGGAGTCACTACTAGAGTAAGCAATAAATAATAAGTGCGATTCTATGAAGAAAAACTTTTTGGCAATTGTAATTTTTTCAGCTTTCATGGCGACAGCTGGTAGTGCTCAGGCCGCTTCACTGTCGCAGGTGGGAGACCTGAGCTCAGATGCAGTCTCCGGCAAACTAATGAAGTACCACGGCTCGCTCTACACACTGACATCTTCTGCTGAAGAGGGGGGTCCAATGTCCGTTTATCAGTCAGATGCAGACTTTGAAAATTGGGTGGATGTATCAGCAGAGGAAACTATTTTCTCAGAAGCCGTAAATTCACTGACCCAGTTAGATTTTATCAGACTTTACCGTGGAAATTTCTTCCTATTTGGCAAGAACACGGCTGGAGATATAGAGATCTGGAGAAAGCCGAGTAAGAGTGAAGATGATTTTACAAAGATCTCTACTGATTTTTCCCCAGATTCTGAAATCACCGCAGTAATTAACAAGCGAACTTCCCCTAAGCAGAGAGTATATAAAAGACGACACCCACAAGGTGCCCCGGGTAGAGCTAATCAGTTAATCGTCATTACCAGCTCTGATGAGGGCGCTAAACTATATACTTCAAAAAATGGCACGAGCTGGAATCAGGCTGGAGTAAATGGACTGATAGATGATACCGTTAGCAATGTCACAAGTGTCTTTCGTATGCCGTTGGGTGGGAGTCAAAAGTTAATAGCTGGAACCTCTGACGGTCGTCTATTGATCAGCTCCATTTCAGACTTATCGACCTGGGAAGAGTTAGAAGGTTGGAGCAGTGTTGATAGTTCAGAAGTAACTGCAATCAATGCGCAATCGGGTAAGCTGGTTGTGGCTACGCTCGATAGTGACAATCAGGTCAGGGTTTATCAATCAAATCTCGGATCTACTAGTTTTGAGCAGGTTGGTGATACGGGATTGGGCAATGACAACACGGCTCAAGTTACTCATCTGACAAAGTTTATGTCAAAGGGACCATTATTTGCCGCTACAGAAAATGGAACTGACGGTGCTGAGTTGTACCGGTGGAACCATAAAGATAAGGAATGGGTATTAGTGGCAGGGACAGACAATGAGAATTTTGCTCTGTTTAGTAACGTGCTACGTTTCAAGGGTACCCGATACATGCTTGCTGAAAACACGATCGATGGTGCCGAAGTATTCAGGCTCTCAAAATAATTCACGAAAAAACAGCATCAGCCGGTGCTGTTTTTTTATTAATCTGATCATGCTATAATAAACTAAATTCACAACAAATAAGAACATTATGACCGATATCCCAAAGCCAAGTAAAATGTCTTTTTACAGAAAGTGGTGGTTCTGGATGTTAATGATACTGGTAGTTATCATAGTTCTTGCTGTGGTTTTTGGTATGAGAGCTTCAAAACAAAGCCAGCGGGACAGTTTTGATTACCTGAAAGATGGCGTTTCCGTAGAAAGGCGGGACCTACAAAGAACTATCACTACTACTGGAGTGTTGTCTCCTGAGCAGATGACAACTATTTCTCCTGTGGCCGGAAAAATCACTGAGCTAAATGTCAAAGCAGGGGATGAGCTTAACAAGGATGATGTGGCAATGGTAACTGAGGTGTCAGGGCGACGACTTGAACTAAAAGCTCCCTTTGATGGACGAGTGATAGCTGTGAATGGTTTTGTCGGAGAAGATGTCACGCCGGGCATAACGGGAATTGAATACGGATACCGCAGTAGTGTTATATCTTTTCTCGCTTCTGACAGCGAAGTTTTAGAACTAGAGCCAGGGCAAACAGTGTCCGTTTCTATTCCAGCCTATGATAATAGCAAAGAAATTTTTACTGAGACAGTTAAGTCTGTCAGTGTTAAGAAGCAAATAGTTGCTAGCGGAGGCGGTCAGTCAGCTGAAACTGGATATCTAGTTACAGTTACTGCTGAAAACTTGCCGGAAGCCTTCCGTAACTTAGTTGGGGCCGGTGTTGATTTAGAGATAATCACAGCTAAAAAAGAGAACGTTCTATCAGTGCTATCTGGGGCAATTCAATATGACGATAATGATGATCCTTTTGTCTATATGGTTCCAGAGGTCAATGATGACTTTATCACCAGCGCTAAATCAGCCGCAGACGTTGCAGATGTATTAGGAGATGCAGTTATCAGCATTGATTTTGAGGCCGATGAGTATACGGAAGTAACTAGTGGTTTAAGAGATGGTGACGAGGTACTGCTTTACGTGCCGCTGCAGACCTCAATCGGTTTGTAGAAATATTATGGCAACCACAGTCAAAGCCGAGCCACTGATTAAGGTGCAGCACCTAAAAAAAACTTACTGGAATGGTAGCGTTGCCATTCCAGCGGTTAAGGGTGTTAACTTGTCCATTAACGAAGGTGAGTTCGTGGCTTTAATGGGTCCATCTGGCTCAGGAAAATCAACGCTCATGAATTTACTCGCCTTTCTAGACGCTCCAACTAGCGGTAGTTACAGTTTTGCTGGAGTTAATATAGATGAGTTTGATGAGCGTTATTTAGCAGAGCTGCGCAATGCCACCATTGGTTTTGTTTTTCAACAATTCTATTTACTGCCACGCACCTCAGCTCTAGATAATGTTAGATTACCACTGCGCTACGCCGGCGTCTCTCGCAAGGAGCAAATTTCGCGGGCTACATCAGTCCTTGAGCGGGTTGGTCTTGAGCATCGTCTTAGCCATTACTCCAATGAACTGTCCGGTGGACAGCAGCAGCGAGTTTCTATAGCTAGAGCTCTCGTAAACGATCCAAAGGTGTTATTTTGTGATGAGCCTACTGGAAATCTTGATTCCAAAACAGCTGATGAAATCATGGATATCTTAAAAGGACTGCATAAGGAAGGTAGAACCATTATCATGGTTACTCACGAAGAGGACATCGCTCGCTCGGCTAAGCGCACTATTCACATGAAAGACGGAGAAATCATATGACAATGGTATTTGTACACATCAAAACTGCTCTGGAGCAACTCATTAAAAACAAGGGGCGCTCTGTATTAACCATGCTCGGAATTATTATTGGCATAGGCTCAGTAATTTTTATTCTTACTGTGGGAGAAGTCGCCAAGAATTTTCTGATTGGCCAGATTAGCCAGTTTGGTACCAACGTGGTTGAAGTTTCACCGCAAAGTGCCATTGGCTTAGGTGAGGACAGCGACGCAACAACACTAACTGATGATAAGGTAGATCAAATAGAACATTCCTCTTTACTGCCAGAGATCACTGCTATTTCAGCTGGCAAAACTCTTATCAAGGATCTTCAATTTGAGAACACAACCAAACAGATTTCCATTTACGCAGATCGGCCAGATATTTTTCCCGTAAATAACCAGAAAGCCCTACGCGGCCGAATCTTTAATCAATCTGATTTTCAAAGCGGCGCTCGTGTTCTAGTGATCGGTCAAAACTTAGAAAAAGATCTCTTTGAAGGTGATTCTGCAGTTGGTAAAAAGGTCAAAGTTGGCGGTGTTCTTTTTCAAATCATTGGAGTAGTAGAAGGGTTTGATCAGTTTGGCGGAGGGTTTGGGCCAGACATGGTCTTCGCTCCGCTAACAACAATTCGTCGATTATTTATTGATAGCTCGGAATCAAATACTATCAGTTTCATGCTGGTTCAGTTTGAGTCAGGTACTAATGTAGATTCTTTTACCAGTCGTCTTAACTTTGAGCTTCGGCGTGTAAACGGGTACAACCAAACTGAGGACTTTCCATTCTACGTAGCCAGTAGAGAGCAGTTTTTAAGTATCTTTGACACAGTTCTACTAGGGGTACAGGCATTTATTAGTGCTGTAGCTGGAATATCTTTATTTGTTGGTGGCATTGGTATCATGAATATAATGTTAGTAACCGTTAAAGAGCGCACCAAGGAAATTGGCCTAAGAAAAGCCATCGGCGCTAAAAATGAATCGATTCTTACACAGTTCCTAGTTGAGTCAATCGTTCTGACTACTGTTGGTGGTATTATTGGAATAGCCATGGGGTTGAGCCTCACCCTGCTGTCGGTGGTTGGAATTAACTATTTCCAACCAGACTGGGGAGTTGCATTCATCATTGTACCTCAGGCTATTTTCATCGCCTGTGGCGTCTCCGTTACGGTTGGTATGATTTTCGGACTCTATCCAGCATTTAAGGCCTCAAAGCTTCACCCGATTGAGGCTCTTCGATACGAATAGTATGGATATCTCGGGTATTATAATATCAGCAGCCATTTTACTAGGCCTTCTGTTTCTGGCTTATAATTTTCTTGTATTCTTTGTCACACAAGTTCCCTACATTAGAACTCCAAAACAGAGGTGGAGCCAAATCTTGGAGGCCCTTAAAACAGTTGACGATCGTCCCTTGTCTAGTTTGACCTTTATTGATGTAGGGAGCGGTCTGGGACATATTGTCCGGATGGCAGCGTCTTCAGGATTTAGTAAGTCTATTGGCATAGAAGCATCACCACTTCACGCTTGGTTAAGTAAAATCCTAATTTGGAAGCAAAGGAAAAACAGCAATATTATAGTTGGAGACGCTTTCACCTCAAGATTAATGGAAGGAGATGTCATCTACTATTTTTTAACTAGTCGGGCCATGCCTAGGTTGACTACAGTTCTCAGGCAGCATGCCAAGCCCGGAACCGTCGTAATTGGCCTAGGTAATGAATTACTAGACTGGAAACCTTGCCACCAATTTACCGCCTCTGAATCTGGTGCCACTGTGTTTTTTTATAGAGTCTGACATGGCGATATTCTCATTTTTAGGGTAGAGTAGGGCCATGGAGATCCCAACCCTGTTACTGGTTAGTGTATCAATTTTAATGGCCGCAATTATTGGCGCTCGCAGCGGCATAGCTACGGCTTTTTTAGAGATAATAGCCGGTTTATTGATTGGTAATATTTTTGATGTAAACATGAGCGAGTTTCTTGTCATCATGGCTCAACTCGGACTTACTACGTTGATGTTTATGGCTGGGCTCGAGGTTGATATTAGATTTCTTAGACATAAATTACGAGAGAGTTTAACTGTAGGTCTCATAGCCTACAGCATCCCATTTGCTATTATCTATTTGCTTAGTAGGTATGTTTTTGGTTTCGAGTGGAATCAATCCATTCTTTTTGCTCTGGCCTTATGCACCTCTTCCGCTGGCATTGTCTATCCGGTCCTCAAACAAAAAGGTCCGCTTGGGCCGCGTCGAAAAATGATTCTATCATCTGTCATGGTTATGGAGTTTATATCCATGTCGCTACTTGGAATTTTATATTCGGATATTTCTATTAGTGTGCTTTTGATTGTTTTATTCATTCCACTGGTTGGGCTGGTTCTCCCAAAAATACAAAATCGGTTTCATATATTCCTAGGGGCATCGCAGGAAAATCTTGCCATTAAACTCATACTAGTATTGTTGCTTGTTTCTGAGCTATTATCGTCAACCAGTGGCGTGGATGTCATTCTAATTGTCTTTGTGCTCGGCATGGTGATGGCTGACTTTGTGGCTAGTCATGAAACCCTCAAAAAAGAAATTGAAACAATTGGCTTTGGTTTACTAACCCCCATTTTTTTCTTCACTGTCGGTATGTCTATTTCTGTTGTGCAGCTGATAACCAATGCCTGGGAAGTTTTTGTCTTTGTATCAATTTCATTTATCGCTACTTTTACAGTTACTTATTTGATTGCGAAAAAACATTTTCCAAGTCGCGCTCGCATTATCGCAATTTTATTTAACGCTCCCCTTAGCGTTGGTATAGTGGTTGCAACAGTAGGTCGCGACAAAAGTATTTTAAGTACTGAGCAGTATGGAATTTTAATTGGATCAGTAGTGTTGATGTCATTTATTGCTGCCGTGTTTGGTCAGTATCCAGCATCTAAATCGTCTGAAGCATGAGGCGTTTATTTATTTTAATCAGCGGACTTAGTCTAACTCTTTTAAGTCTGCCGAGTCAGACTCAAGCAGCGACGAATGAGCGATACGCGGCGGTACTAAGTGAAGAAGTGGCGGTTGGCGGTATCGAGCTAGCCTGGGAGGACGTCATGCTTAGTATTCCCCCCGCGGCCTTGCCTTCTCAAAGTCTCATTCGACTTAGAGATCGCGGCCAGTATCAAACAGGCGACGATTTAATTGCTTTACCCAAGCACTACCGATCAAATGGTACGATCTACTCTTATTATCTATCCAACCAGCCTAGTAAAAACGTTACTCTTGTTCTCAATTATCATGGTCAGAAAGATCGGAAGCGTCGTATTTTTTATCTAGCCCCTGGAAACAATTCCTGGTCCAGACTCCGTACCGTAGTCAACAGGGCCGATGGTACTTTAAGAGCTACATTACCAAGTACTCGGGGTTGGATTGTTATAGGTGGTCACAAAAGTAGTAAAGAGATACCGATACCAGAAGCTAGCTTCTCAAGTTTTGGCGCACCAACTTATTCGCGGGCCGCTGCTGTGATGGACAGAAAAAGTGGAAAATTTCTTTACCGCTATCACGCCAAGGATGAGCGTGCCATAGCTTCAATCTCAAAACTTGTGGCGGTTGGGGTGTTTCTAGGTTCAGATCCAGACCTGTCCCAACAAGTGACTTATACTGAGAGTAGTGATCGTATCGGAGCCTACGTTGATTTGAATGATGGAGACGTTTTGACTCTTCAGCAGGTACTGATGGGTACGCTTTTAAAATCTGCTAATAACATGGCAGTAACTCTATCCAAAAATACCGAGTTGGATGAATCTGAATTTATTACTGCCATGAATCAGTTTGTTACAAATCGCGGTCTGCGCTCCTCGGGGTTCGTTGAACCAACTGGTCTGGATGATCGTAATCACTCCACAGCAGGGAACCTGGCTAGGCTTGGTCGTTACATGTTTTTAAAATATCCAGATATTTTTTATACTGTCGCTACTGCCAACCAGTACCAGTTTTCACTAGCCAACTCTGGGCAAAATATCACACTGTACACTACTAATAAGTTTAACGGGCGGGGATTATATGATCTAACCGCCTTCAAAACCGGCTACTTACCAGGTTCAGCCGATCGGACACTGATTGCTCAAATAAAAGAGCGCGCCACTGGCCATGAAATAATTGTAGTGTTACTCGGCAATCCTCAATACAACACCATTTTTGACGAGGCTTATGATTTAGCTGACTGGTCTTTTAATAATTGGAGCTTTCATAATTACTAATATGGCTCAGCGTCAAGTTGCTGTTGTTTTGCCAAGTATCAGATCTGCTCACAACACGGGATCTTTTTTTAGAACGGCTGACGCCGCCGGAGTAAGTAAAATATACTTGGCTGGTTACACCGCGCCTCCTCCTCATCCGCATGTCTTAAAAGTTTCTCTAGGAGCTGAGGAGTCAGTTCCGTGGGAGTATTGTGCAGATCCAATAGATTTGGCCACTAAGCTTTGTGACGAAGGCTATCAATCTGTTGGTGTGGAATTGACGGACTATAGCGTTGACTTCCGCAAGGCTAACTATTCAGACAAGGTTGCACTATGGTTCGGTAATGAGATTCATGGCTTATCTCCAGAGCTACAGCAGTTAATGGATATGATGGTTAAAATTCCAATGCACGGGCTTAAGGAATCCTTAAATGTATCGGTCGCGGGGGGCGTTATGATCTACCATGTGACGCACTATTAAATAGAGCCTTGGTTGTTTTGGAGTTGAACCATGTGCTCTATGCGCTCAGTCACTGCTCGAATAACTTCTGGGGCAAAAGCATCAGTAAATAACAGGTGAGCTCTACTGCTGGTCGGTTGTACAAACTTTCTATGCATGGGCTTTGTGTAATTCTTCCACATAGCACTGACGCTTTCATAAGTTCTAGCTCGCTCTCTAATGTCACGCTCCAGCTTGCGCTCCCAACGAGTCTGCTCGTCAATGTCAAGAAAAATTGTTAGGTCATATAGCTCAACGAGCGGTAAGTGATACAGAGAGTGCATGCCTTCTACCAAAATAATTGGCGCAGGTTGTACCGGGTCGGTTTCCACGGCACGATTGTGTTCCGCAAAGTTATAAACCGGAAGCTGGGCTATCTCTCCGTTTTTTAAGGCACGGACTGAGGTGATGGCGCCATGGACATCAATGCTGTCTGGATGATCAAAATTAACGGAAGCTCTTTCAGAAAAGCTTAAATGAGACAGGTCGCAGTAGAACTGATCAAGCGGCACCAAGGCCACCTCCCATGGTAATTTATGTTCAATAATACTGGCCAGGGTTGTTTTGCCTGAACCAGAGCCACCGGCTAAACCAACTACAAATGGGCGGTTAACTTTCATGCTTTTACCATAACTCGAGCAGCCTATCAGGGCAAGGATTTTGGCTACAGACAACTATTTGTTATAATCTTCCTATGTCTTGGTTGCTTGCCGTTCTAATCGGCCACCTTCTAAATGCCGTATCCTTTGTACTAGATAAGGTACTGCTTACAAAGTCCATTCAGAACGCTTACGCCTTCACCTTTTTCATTGGTTTACTTGGTTTGGCGGCGCTTGGTTTGGCACCCTTCGGCGCTACATTTCTTGGAATACCAGGATTCAATGTTATTGCCTTTGACTTTACTATTCCAACCGCTGGTAGTCTGCTACTTAATCTTATAGTTGGAGCTCTATTCACCCTAGCCCTTTTGTGTTTTTTTCTAGCGATGCGCGGACAAGAGGCCACGCGCTTGGTCCCGTTTGTAGGCGGCAGCGTTCCAGTTTTTACCTTTGTATTCGAATGGTTGTTTCTTGACCAGCGGTTATCTATTACACAGTTAGTAGCGTTTGGGGTTCTTGTAATTGGAACTATTCTCATCACGCTGGATCTTGATAAAAAAGCTGAGCCTGATAAGCCAGCTCAAGGAGCCAAGGGGTGGGTTCTAGCATTGCTGGCCGGTTTATTTTTTGCTCTTTCATTCGGGCTTACAAAAATAGCCTTCGAGCAACAGAATTTTTATAATGCCTTTATTTGGATGAGGCTAGGATCATTTTTATTACCTCTACTTTTCTTATTGTCTGCCAAACACCGCATAGCCATTTATCAGGCTTTTTCTCTTTTTCGAGAAAAGGCTGGATTTTTATATTTAGTGGCTCAGGGGTTCGGAGGGGCTGGGTTTATCTTTATAAATTATGCAATTTCAATAGCATCGGTATCGATTGTTAATGCTCTTCAAGGAGTTCAGTACGCCTTCCTTCTCCTTATGGCTATAATTGGTTCATTGAAGTACCCTAAGCTCTTAAAGGAAAGCATGAGCCGCCGCAGTCTGGCTTTAAAAGTTTTTGCCGTCATGGTAATTGGATTTGGCTTATATCTGATTGCGCAAAGTCAGGTTTATGCGTAAGGCTAAACACAAACAGGAGCAGCATATTCATGCAGAAGGTCATTCTCATCAACCGCTTATTTTTCCAGATAATTTTTTGTGGGGAACTTCAACTTCGGCACACCAGGTAGAGGGTGGCAATAAAAAAAATGACTGGTGGGCATGGGAGCAGAAGGTGGGGCATATCAAGACAGGGGAAACCTCCGGCCGAGCGACCGATCACTATCACAGATTTAGCGATGATTTTAAATTGGCCAAGACTCTAAATCAGAATGCCCATCGGCTTTCAATTGAGTGGAGTCGCATAGAGCCAAATGAGGGAGAGTGGGACTGGGATGAGGTAGAGCACTACCGGGAGGTTCTACGATGTTTAAAAGAAGATGGAATTGAAGTGATGGTCACGCTTCATCACTTCACAAACCCTCAGTGGTTAGCTGAGAAGGGTGGGTGGTTAAATAGAGACACGCCACAACAGTTTGCTAGATACGCTGAGTTTATTGCCGAGCACTTAGGCGAGTACGTTGATTTATGGTGCACTATAAATGAGCCGGTAATATACGGAGTCATGAGTTACGCCACCGGCGAGTGGCCTCCGCAGGAAAAAAATAACTGGAAGATGCTAAAAGTAATACGAGCGATGGCAAAGGCTCACCGCTTGGCCTATGGTGAGATCAAAGCAGAGATGCATAAGCAGAGACGTAAGGCCCACGTTGGCATTGCCAAAAATATGATCGATATATCAAGCTATAATCACCGGGTCATTGATTATATATATGTCAGGCTCTCAGAGTATTTTTGGAACGAGTTATTTTATCGCTGGACCAAACGCTCTCACGATTTCCTCGGGGTCAATTACTATTTTCACCAGCGCGTTAGACGCAAACGCGGCGGAGGTTTTATCTTTGTCGATGTTAGAAAAGAGGAGGGGAGAGAAAGTTCAGACCTTGGCTGGGAAGTTTTTGCACCTGGTCTGTTTGAGATTCTGATGAATCTAAAGAAGTACAAACTTCCAATTTATATAACCGAAAATGGAATTGCTACAGTAAATGATGACAAGCGATCCCGCTTCATTGTCGCGCACACTAAGGAGATCTATCATGCCATTCAGGCTGGTGCCAAAGTTAAGGGGTATTTTCACTGGTCGTTATTAGACAACTTTGAGTGGGATAAGGGGTTTGAGCCAAGATTTGGTCTCGTCGCCATAAATTACGGAACGCTGAAGAGGACTATTCGCGACAGCGCTTACGTCTATGCGCGTATTGCCAAGGAGAATGCCATTTCTCATGACCTACTCAGATTCATCGGACACGGAGCTCCAAAAGAACATCAGGAGCAATAGTCTATGCCTCGGCACACCAAGAGACACATTAAATTATTTATCTGGTTTCCCATTGTCACTCTTATAGTGGGCGTAAGCTTTTGGTTTTGGAGTCAGTATGGTAACAATCCCTACCCCAATTATTCTATTCAGTATGGCACGACCTTTAGTAGTAAATATGCTAAAGAGCTAGGTCTAGATTGGCAAGCTGCTTATATTGCAACTCTAGATGATTTGGGAGTTAAGCACTTGCGGATACCAATCTACTGGGACGAAGTGGAAACTGAGCCAGGTGTATATATTTTGACTCACGTTGAGTGGATGTTAAACGAAGCTGCGGGTAGAGGAGCGGATGTTACTTTAGTGGTTGGGAATAGAGTTCCTCGTTGGCCAGAGTGTCACCCTCCGATCTGGACGATCAATTTATCCGAATCAGAGGTTAACCAAGCTGAAGCCAGGCTCGTTCGGGAGGTCGTCACCACCTTCAAGGGGCATCCTGCCCTCAAGCGCTGGCAAGTTGAGAACGAACCATTTCTCAGTGTCTTCGGTGAGTGTGAACCACCTAACGATACCCACATTGCTGCTATGTCCCAACTTGTCCATGATCTTGATCAGCAGCATGAAATTATGATTACCGATAGCGGAGAGTTGAGTAGTTGGACGAAGGCCGCCAGCGGCGCTGATGTGCTTGGAATTAGTATGTATCGAGTAACTTGGAATTCTTTTTGGGGATATTTTTATTATCCAATACCTCCAGTCCATTACTCTGCCAAAGCCAAGTTAGTTGAACCGCTGGTCAATAAAGTCATTGTTTCAGAGCTTCAAGTTGAACCTTGGCCTCCAGGACTACTAACGGCAACTCCGCTAGCAGAACAATTTAAATCCATGAATCAGGAGAGAATTAACGCTAATATAGATTTTGCTAGACGAACTGGGTTTTCCGAAGTATACCTTTGGGGCACTGAATGGTGGTACTGGTTAAAAACCGAGCAAAATTCACCAGATATTTGGAATAATGGAAGGCAAATATTTGAATCAAGTCGGTAGCCATACTATTAAAATCGCTAACAATCTGATATAATCTCCCCCATGGATGCCATTTTTTTTGAAAGCATATTCTTTGAAGTAAGTGCCGTTCTGGTTGTCGGAACCGTTTTTGCTGCTGTTGCAGTATTTATGCGTCAACCGACTATCCCAGCTTACATTTTGGCCGGAGTAGTTATCGGGCCAGCTGTTTTGAATATTCTTCATAATGCAGACTTGCTCAACGCTTTAGCCGAGTTTGGTATCGCATTTTTACTTTTCCTAGTTGGCATAGAGCTGGACTTGCGCAAGTTAATGAAAACGGGTCGAGTGTCCATTGTTTTGGGATTTGTGCAGATGGGTTTTTCGGTAGGTTTCGGTTATGTGCTTATTAGAATGCTTGGCTTTCACAGTTCAGAGGCAGCCTTTTTAGCATTGGCTCTCGGTTTTTCTAGTACCATTGTGGCTGTTAAAATTCTGGGTGAACGCAAGGAAATTCACACCATGTATGCACAAATTGTCATAGGCCTCCTTTTGACACAAGACTTCATAGCTATCCTTCTTCTAATTTTGTTAAATGTCTTTGGTGGTTCTGGTATTGAGTCTAGCCTTGGCACTGCCATAGGCGTGGCCTTTGTGAAAGGAGCGGTTATCGTGCTAGCAGCTATAATTGCCTCACGTTACGTTCTGGGTCCACTTTTTAAATACTTCGCCAGATCTGACGAGCTACTTTTTTTGGGTTCAATTTGTTGGTGTCTAATTTTTGCAGCAACCGCCCATGTACTAGGCTTTTCAATTGAGCTTGGAGCCATTGCTGCCGGACTTAGCCTATCATTTCAACCTTACAGCGTGGCTATTGGCAATCGAATTAAGTCTCTTCGTGATTTCTTTCTACCATTTTTCTTCGCTGTCTTGGGTGGTCAGTTGGTCTTTAGTGGAACAGAGTCAGTCTTCATGCCCACTTTAGTTTTGTCCACTTTGGTGCTAGTAATTATGCCAGTCATAGTTATCGGAGCCTTGATGTATTTCGGTTATCGAGCTCGAACAAGTTTTCAAGCCGGCATGGCTATTGGTCAGGTTAGTGAATTTTCATTTATTGTTATGAGTTTGGGTTTTTCGGCAGGAATTATATCTCGTGATATCGTAGCTCTAGTTGCCTTGATCGGATTAGTCACAATGACTTTGTCTAGTTATATGATGAAGTACTCGGAGCATCTTTATGTTTATATACGTCCAATCCTAAAACGCTTTGAGAGGAGCACCGTTAGACTTCAAGATGATACCGAGGGTGAGCGACTAAAAGGTCATGCTATTATTTTTGGCTACAGCACCATGGGCTCAAAAGTACAACAGTTATTTGTGCGCATGGGGCTACCAACTTTGGTTGTAGATAATAATCCAGACGTTATTGATCAACTACAAAGGAAGAAAATACCGGAATTATACGGAAACCTTAATGACACTGATATTCTAGCAGAGGCAAATATTTCTCAGGCCAAATATGTTGTTACTACTGTTCCAAGCACAAATGTCGTACGTGGACTTTTGGAGTGGGTACAAAAAAATAACCTAACTTGTACAGTAATTGTTACAGCCTTTGAAATAGACGATGCCCTTAGGTTCTATGAAATGGGGGCTGATTTTGTGCTGTACCCAACCTTTATCAGTGCAGATTATCTGGATGATTTACTGACTAGCAAGCAACTGGTTCGTAAGCGCAAGAGGCACATTGGTGAAATGAAAAAGCTAAAAGAGCTGACGATATGAGCCAGGCAGTTGAGCCAAAGGGTCAGATCAAAGCAGATTCAACTGCAGAGGGCTCGTCCTCCCAGTTTGCGCTGCCTTCGCATTTACTCAAGAGTAAACTAAGGCCATGGGTAATTATCGGAACCTTTATTCTGTTCGCGCTAATAATAATAGCGCCGACACCAGACGGTCTTAGTCGAGTGGGGCAAAATGCCATCGCTATCTTTGTTCTATGCTTAATTTTCTGGGTCAGCAACGCTATTCCGCTCATGATAACGAGCATGCTTGCCATTATTCTATTGCCTCTTCTTAACGTGATGGAGGCGAAGGCAGCCTACGCCTTATTTGGAAATCAAGCTGTCTTTTTTATTCTCGGCGCTTTCATTTTAGCTTCGGCTGTGATGCAATCCGGCTTAAGTTTAAGGATCGCCCTACGGCTGCTGCAGTATTTTCAAGCCACAAGACAGCGGTTACTGTTTGGTTTACTGGTGCTCCCAGCTGGGCTTTCTATGGTGATGTCAGAACACGCCGTTGCTGCCATGATGTTCCCGGTAGTTTTAGAAATGTGCGTGGTACTAAAGTTTGAACCGGGCAATCGATCAGCTTTAACGATGATGCTGGCCATGACTTGGGGTTGTATTATTGGTGGAATAGGCACTTTTCTAGGGGGTGCTCGGGCGGTCTTGGCAGTTGGTATTCTCGAGGAGACCACCGGTATATCAATTGGATTCCTGGAATGGGCTCTGGCGGCTATTCCTATCGTTATACTAATGCTGGGAGTTGCCTACTTACTGCTTCTGTTTATTTCACGTCACGAACCAAAAACCTTTTCCGGAGCTAGAGAGCTTCTACAACAAAAGCTGACCAACCTCGGTAAGCGTACCCGGCGCGAAACCTACGTCGGACTGCTAATGATTATTACCATCCTGGCTTGGGCCACCGTCGGGCATTACTTTGGTCTAGCCAATATAGCCTTGGCCGCTGTGGTTGTGGCCTTTATCTTTAAGTTACTGAGCTGGAAACAGGTAGAAAAAGATGTGAATTGGGGAATCATTCTGATGTATGGAGGGGCGATAGCGCTTGGATTTGCACTTGATCAATCAGGGGCTGCTAGCTGGCTAACACAGCTTATCCTTGGTGATGGAGTTATGACGGGAATATTCCTGGTCTTCATACTGGCAGTTATAGGTACAGTTCTGACCGAGGGTATTAGTAACAGTGCGGTTGTCGCGCTAATGATGCCGATTGCTATTGCTTTAGCTGCTCAAAATGGAGTAGATGTCAGAACTGCAACATTGGCACTAGCCATCCCCAGCGGATTAGCCTTTATGCTGCCAATTTCTACGCCAGCAACAGCGATTGCCGTATCGTCTAAGTATGTAACTGCCAGAAACACCATGAGCACTGGCATAATATTGAATTCAGTTGCCATTGGCCTATTTGTGCTGGCCGCCCTCTTGTATTGGCCGTCAATTGGGTTTACAGTCTAACTATGACCAAGCTTCACACAGAATTGAACAATACTGACACCTTGCGAGGAAAGGCAATGAATTCACTGCGAGAGGTGGTTTTTGGGCTGGAAGACGGTATCGTATCAACACTCGGTTCCATCACCGGAATTGCCGCTGCGACACACAACTCTTTTTTCATCATTTTGGCCGGATTTGTCATTATTTTCGTAGAATCTTTGTCGATGGCTGCTGGAACCTTTCTGGCCTCAAAAACAGATAGAGAGATGAATCAACGCATTATTGCTGAAGAGAGGGCAGAAATAGATAGTGACCCTGAAGGACAAAGGCAAAAACTCTCCGACCATTATCGCGCTAGAGGATTTAATGATGAAGAAATCAGCATTTTAGTTAACCGAATAACTCAAAACAAGGATCTGTGGTTGGAAGAAATGGCTCACAAGGACCTTGGTGTCAGCGTTGATCCGTCTCATACTCCTGGCTTGGACGGAGTTTTTATGGGAGTTTCCTACGTGATTGGTGGTTTTGTATCTTTAATACCCTACTTCTTTTTGGAGGCTGCCACAGCAATCCCTCTTTCCATTGGCGCCTGCGTAATCGCTTTATTTGCCGTAGGTTGGGTTAAGGGCTACCTAGTTAGAGTCAATGCTGTTAAGAGTGGTCTGGAGATGCTGTTAATTTCACTATCGGCTGTAGCCGTGGGTTATGGTGTAGGACAAGTCATTAGCTACTACTTCGGGGTATGAACATGGCAGCGCGCCTGCTTCCACTGCTGATATTTATCGTTGCTATACCCATCGTCATTATTTTGTTTGCAAATGATTCTCCAGAAGTAAGAATAGGACTGACTCACTATATTCTAATCGCTCTTTTTTTATTTCCAGTAATCGTCGCTTACATCATTATTCTAGTAGTGGCTTTTCACCCTACTGCTTACAACTTTCAGCCCCATCCTGAAGACGAAGAAAAAAAAATTGACCCCATTCATCATGCCGCTATTGGATTGATGATCGCACTGCTGCAAGATTTGTCTAATGGTCATGTCGAAGATTCTCGTTTTTATAGACCAGAATTGCAACAAATGCTGGCATACGAACAACAGCAATACCGAATCTATTTCGATCGCGGCTATCATTTTGTGTTTCAGTTTCACAACGATGATCACTATGAAACACACTTGTTCTCAAAGTTAAGTGATGATGAAGTTATTATTGAACTCGAGGGTTTGTTCGACTACTATTTTGAGCGCAATGGTGAGCGCCACCGTACTCCTCACGGCTATGACACTACTGAGCCACTATTGCGGTGTCCTGCCAGGGTTCGTTGTCGTTTACAGCGACTGAACCAAACTGCTCCCTGGCAACTGGCTGGATTTAGTGAAAATATTCGTGGAGGACAGCTAGGATTAGCCACTCAATAATCTATGAAGGTCCATGGGGCAGAATCAGGTTTTCGTCGCATCCGGGCAGTTGACTTGGCTCCTGTCGAGATTAATCATGAGAAAAACTATTTAAGCACTGAGGCTCTTGAAGAAAAGTTAGGTCAGATTAAAGCAAATTTAAAAACCTGGGGTCGCTGGGCTTGGGGCTTGAGTGAGACAACAGATCTTGCGGTTGTATCTCTTGAAGGGCTGACTCAAGTGCAACTCTTCGAGGGCCGAGACAGTGGCTTGGTAGAGGGGACGATCGAAGGCCTAAGAGCTACTTTAGATAATATTCATGGTGACGGCACTATTAATAACTACCGGATTGAATCAGCTGAGATTTGTAGAATCGCGGCCGGCCTTCTGTTGCTGGACCCAAGCCTAGTCGACCGCCTGCCAATTTTAAAGATTCTAGGAAAGCGCACATTTATTAGTGACCTTATTGAGAGCGTGCCTTCCTGGGCGGTTACAGATTCTGCCAATGAACTTTTAGCTGAGCAGATCCTCGAGCCTAAGCGCCGTCAACACCACAAAAACATGCGATATGATAGTATTTGCTTAAAATTATCGGAGCAGCCTAATGTCTCTCCTGTCGATCGCCTCTATCTCTTGTCGACCTGGCAGGTGGTAAATGGAGGTGGGGTAGATCAGTTTTTGACAGCCAATGACCGTAGCCTACTAAACTCGATGCGCTCTTCGACTGCTGCCAATCCATTTGAAAGCGCCCGCCTGGCCAGACTGCTTTTGGCGGATAGTATAAATATAAATCAGCCTGGCTTACTAGAAATTACCCATAAGGCAGCCGGTTCAATTCAAACACTGCCAAGCCGTCCGATAGTCTAGTTTTTCTTTGCACTTGGCCAAAAAACTGTTATAATATGCCCTAGTTAAGGGTAAGTTTATTGTGTATTTTTGCGTATGAAAGCTATTTCTATTGAAGACATTATCTCCCTAGCCAAGCGCCGGGGGTTCGTATTTCCATCCTCAGAGATTTATGGGGGTTTTGCTGCAGTTTACGATTACGGGCCTTATGGCGTAGAGCTAGCTAATAATATTAAAGCTGCTTGGTGGAAGGCCATGGTCCAGCAACGTGAGGATATCGTCGGACTCGATTCAAGTATCACCATGAGCCCACGAATCTGGGAGGCCAGTGGTCACGTTGGGGGGTTCGCTGATCCGCTGACAGAGTGTCGACAGTGTCACACTAGGCATCGTGTTGACCATTTGCTCGAAGATATTAAAGTTCAAGCTGACGAGAAAATGAGTGAGCCCGAAATTAACTCGCTGTTTGACGAGCACAAATCTAAACTAAAGTGTCCTAGCTGCGGCAAGAGCGATTTTAGCGCAGTAAAAAAGTTTAATCTGCTAGTAAAAACCAATCTAGGTAATTTTACTGGAGACATGGATGATCCAGTTTACCTTAGAGGAGAAACTTGCCAGGGTATTTATGTTAACTTTAAAAATGTCCTAGACTCAAGCCGAGTGCGAGTTCCCTTCGGCATAGCTCAAATTGGCAAGGCCTTTAGAAATGAAATAACCGCCCGACAGTTTATATTTCGAACACGAGAATTCGAGCAAATGGAAATGCAATTCTTTTGCTCCCCGGACGATGAAATGAATCAATATGAAAAATTGCGTGAGGCTCGGTGGCAGTTTTACCTAGACCTCGGCATTCAGCCTGAAAATCTACGTTGGCATAAACACGAGAATCTAGTCTTCTACGCGAAGGAGGCGTACGACATTGAATATAACTATCCTTTTGGCTGGAAGGAATTGGAGGGAGTGCACGCGCGAGGTGATTATGATTTGACGCAACACGCTAAACACTCTGGTCAGGCCTTAACCTACACCGATCCCCATACTAATGAACAGTACGTGCCACATATTGTTGAATCATCAGTTGGCGTTGGCCGCACCATGTTGATGGTCCTGGCTGATTCATACAAGGTTGAACAAACCGAGGCAGGGGAGAGGACTGTTCTGAAGCTGCCAAAGAAACTAGCGCCTATACAAGTGGCAGTTTTTCCACTACTTCGCAATAAACCAGAGCTCGTAGCCAAAGCTAGAGAACTGTTCAATCAGTTAAAAGTTCAGTTTATGTGCGAGTTTGATGATAACGGAAACATTGGTAAGCGCTACCGTCGCCAGGACGAAATTGGCACGCCATATTGTGTTACGGTTGATTTTGAAACCCTTGAAGACAATGCCGTAACTCTGCGTGACCGTGACACTATGGTGCAATCCCGCGTTCCTCTGTCTGAACTAATAGCCCTCTTAGCTGAAAAATATTCATAACTAGTTCATGAAACAATACACTCTGCCTAACGGCATTCCAGTTATCTTAGATCAAATGACAGGCACGGATGTTGTCACCGCTTTGGTTTTATTCAAGGTTGGCTCTCGTCATGAAACTAAGTCTATTAATGGCATTTCACATTTTTTGGAACACCTATTTTTTAAGGGAACCGAGCACCGGCCAACCACTTTAGACATCTCACGTGAACTTGATGGAGTAGGGGCCGAGTTCAATGCCTTCACTAGCAAAGACTACACCGGTTACTACGTAAAAGTAGCTAGTCGTCATACGGCACTGGCTGTGGATATTTTGGAGGACATCCTGTTTCATCCAATTTTTGATCCCGCTGAGATTGATCGAGAACGTGGGGTTATTATAGAAGAGATCAACATGTATGAGGACAATCCGATGGCGACAGCTGAGGAGCTGTCAGAGGAAATGTTGTTTGGCGCAAATCATCCACTAGGCTACCGCATTGCCGGACCTAAATCCAACATCAATAAGATTACTCGCAAGCAAATCATGGATTATCGCGACACCTATTATCATCCAGATAACATGATTGTGGTATTGGCCGGTGGTTTACCGAAGGACACTTTGCAGATTATTAGACATAAGTTTGAACAAGCGCCGGAATCTGATCACAAAACTCCCAAGCAGAAGTCATTTAAATACGCGCAGCGTAGTAGTCGATTTCACTTGGAGCATAAGCCTACAGCCCAGGCTCATTTGGCTTTAAGTTTCCCTGCTCCACAGTATAAGGCAAAGTCAGTTTACGCGGCCCAGGTCTTGAGTACAATCCTAGGTGGCAACATGAGCTCTAGATTGTTTATTAATGTCCGAGAGCGACAAGGCCTTTGTTATTACATTAGGTCTGGTGTTTCACCCTATGAGGATACCGGTGCTTTTACCATTCAAGCCGGCTTTGATACGACTCGCATCCAGCAGGCTGTTGAAGCCATTATGGCTGAGTTATCTGCTTTGCGAGATGCTGGGATTGAGGGTCATGAATTGAAAAACGCTAAGGAGTACCTACGCGGCAAAGTTAGCATTGCCATGGAAGATTCTGAAAGCATTGCAAACTGGTGGGGAAGACAGTGGCTTTTTTCTGAGATGATCGGTAGACCAGCCGTCTCCTCTAAAGATTACTTGAGAAAAATAAACGCAGTGACTATATCTGAGGTTAATAAATTGGCTAAGGATTTATTCATTTCCAGCCATGCTAACTTAGTTGTTATTGGTCCTTACTCAAAGCGTCAAGAGCAATCCCTCAAAAAATACCTCAATTTCTAATTGACCAATATGGCGAGACTAAAGCAAGAAATAAGTATGGCTGACCATAGCCTAAAGGGAAAGCTGCCTGAGGAGCGTACAATTTCTGTTAGTGTTCGCACGATTTTAAAGATAATTGGAGTTTTAGCGGCCATCTTTTTTCTGTTTTTTATCCGTGACGTGATTGGGTTAGTTTTTGTGGCCATTGTATTTGCCTCAGCCTTGGATCCTTGGGTGGACAAGATGGAGCGCTTTAGAATTCCACGTGGCATGTCTATATTACTGATGCTGGTGATTATGTTGGCTGTGGCGGTTGGGGTTATTTATTTGTTGATTCCACCGCTAGCCAGTCAGGTTGGCGATATCATTGGATCGCTTGCCAAGCAAGCCCCACAAATTGATAGTTTTTATCAATCACTTACGGGCCGAGAGGATGCCTCAGTACTAAAACAGATGCAGTCATTTCTGATCTCGATAAATTCTTCTATTGGCAGCATATCCTCAGGGTTCTTTAGTGCCATTTCAGGATTCGTTGGTGCCATCGCAACCTTAATCATCGTGATGGTCATTACTTTCTACATGACGATTGAGGAGGATGGGTTAAAAAAATTCGTGCGCTCGATCGCCCCAATTGAGTACCAGCCGTACCTAGTTCAAAAAACCAATCGTATTCAGGTGAAGATGGGTGGATGGTTGCGCGGACAGTTGATTCTAATGTTTATTATTGGCTCACTTACTTACGTGGGTTTACTTATTCTAGATGTCCCATATGCCCTGGTGCTAGCTATCTTTGCAGGTCTAGCTGAGTTTGTTCCCTTCTTAGGGCCACTGATTGCAGCTGTGCCTGCAGTCTTTTTCTCTTTTTCTGACTCGCCTTGGAAGGCCTTTGGGGTAGTTATCTTTTATATTGTATTACAGCAGCTTGAGAATCAAGTGATAGTTCCAAAAGTCATGCAAAAGGCGGTGGGCTTAAATCCGATAGTGGTAATTATTGTTATGTTAATTGGCGCCAAAGTAGCTGGACTTGTCGGAATACTTTTAGCCGTCCCCGCTACCACAATCGCCTGGATATTTTTTGCAGATATTTTTGAGAGAAAAATTGAGGATGACAACAGGCTAGAATTTCCAACTGGAGATGTTAAAGATCCGTCATGAAAAATCAATTTTACGTCACAACATCGATTCCTTACGTAAATGGCAACCCGCACATGGGTCACGCCCTAGAGTTTTTATACGCCGATGTCATAGCTCGCTATTACCGTCTGAAAGGGTATGACGTCCGTTTAACCACCGGTACAGATGAGCACGGTCAAAAAGTACAGCGAGCCGCTGAAGCAGCGGGCGTTGAACCAGCAGCTCAGGCCGGCGTAGAGGCTGAACATTTTAAACGCTTGCTGGAGGCCTATAACTGTCAATATGATGACTTTGTTAGGACCACTGAGCCACGTCATGAGAAATCTGCTCATGTTTTTTGGCAGAAAATGGTTGATTCAGGTGATATTGAAAAGGGAGTTTATGAGGGGTTGTACTGCGTCGGCTGTGAAGCTAATAAGACAGAGAAAGATTTAATTGATGGTAAATGTCCAATACACGAAAAAACCCCTGAGCCAATCTCAGAAGAAAACTATTTTTTCCGGCTTTCTCGTTATGCTGATAAACTTCTGGCTTTTTATAATGAAAATCCTGACTTCATTTACCCAGCTTTCAGGATGAAGGAAATGCGCGAGATTATCGCTAGCGGTTTAGAAGATGTTTCTATTTCACGCGACAAAAGTAGATTGTCGTGGGGCGTGTCAGTTCCAAATGATGACAATCAAGTTATGTACGTATGGTTTGAAGCTGTTATGAACTACGTTACTAGCGTTGGCCACGGGGTAGATGATGCTGAGTTCACTAAATGGTGGCCAGCGGATTTGCATATCATCGGTAAAGATATTAACCGATTCCATACCATTATGTGGCCAGCTATGTTGATGGCAGCAGGCCTAGACTTACCACAAAAAGTTGGTGTTCATGGATTTATTACAGTCGATGGCAAAAAAATGAGTAAAAGTTTGGGGAATGTGATAGATCCATTTGCCCTTGTGGCTCAGTATGGTGTAGAACCCATTCGCTATTTTCTACTTCGAGAAATGCCCTTTCAAGATGACGGGGATTTTTCCTACGAAAGATTAGAGGCTCGTTATCAGGCAGACCTTGCTAACGGTATCGGAAATCTTCTTTCTCGAGTAAGCAACATGATTGAGAAATACTCTCAGGGTGATCTTGATCCAAGTCCCCAAGAGTTGGATTATGGCAAAGCAGCGGCCATGCAGTACCATGACCTAATCCAGAAGCTAGAGTTTTCCAAAGCCCTTGATGTTATTTGGGGATTAATAGACGAGGCTAATGAACTAATTGAGCAGGAAAAGCCCTGGGACTTAGCCAAAACCGACACTGATAGATTGCAGGTTATACTAGCGCAGTTGCTTTACTCACTTGAGCTTGTGACAGAGTGGCTAGAGCCGTTTATGCCAGAGACTGTACATACGATGCGCTCGGTTTTACAACGCCGTCCGATGGTAAAGGCAGAGCCATTATTTCCCCGTCTTGAGATTACTAAGTAGAGCTCTATGATTCTCAACATCATCATCATAGTTTGGCTGGGCATATCCTTATTTAGTGGACTAAAACTCGGCTTTGTCTATAAAGCTGGAACTACTATTGGTTTTATTTTTGGAGTTTGGCTGTCCAGTAGGTGGACGCCAGGCGTTGCTAGTTGGCTTGGTGGGTCACCTCTGACCGTCGCTTTAGTTTTTCTATTTTTTCTCTCCATTATGTCAAAGCTATTTGGAGGGGTTGCTTGGCTATTAGATAAGGTATTTAAGATACTAGCTCTGTTGCCTGGATTGAAGAGTTTTAATCGGGTGCTAGGTGGATTACTTAG
>Ga0210044_10001145_pt1 | contig 40159 bp, 40 predicted proteins | sample CryGey13umfilter_2_FD_183959 | JGI IMG/M metagenome (GOLD analysis project Ga0210044, IMG submission 183959) | Groundwater microbial communities from aquifer in Utah, USA - Crystal Geyser 4/9/14 3 um filter (SPAdes) (version 2) | ecosystem: Environmental > Aquatic > Deep subsurface >... | reverse complement strand
ATTTCTTCCTGCGTAGAAAAACATATTCTCATCTTCAATATTTATTCCCCTTCCCATACCATCTACGTTATCTTCAGAAGCAGTGATATTTTTCATTCTTGGTGTTCTTACCAGCGCGATTGACAGGGTAGAAATTCCCCTTACATCTTCCGGCGTCTCGCCTGCGTGCATGAACCAAATGGTGTACGGATGCTGTTCGTAGCCCGGGGTGGGGATATCGTTTGCCCAAATATTTTTGATTTGCACCTGCCGCCAGTCGGCTTCCTGCCCGCTTTGCTGGGCGGTTGCCCACAGCGCCATAAACTGTTCAAAGGTGGCAGCGGTTGCGGGACCCGTTCCATCCGGTCCGCCTTTTTTGAGCCAGACCTTATACAGGCTTCGGGCGATAAACTCAGCGTAGGCTTTTTCTCCAACCGTCACTTTTGTGATAACCGGGTCAAGGGATTGGTCGGTGATCAGGCTGGCGTTGATTTGTACGCCCATGTACTCGACCGCGACTTTTTGTTCATAGTTGGGCTTCAGGTCAATCTGCTCTGCGGGCGCTTCGGTCGGCGTGGCGGTGGGGGCTTCGGTTGGGGTGGCGGTCGGCGGCGGGGTGGGGGTTGAGCGGTTCTCCGGTGCTCCGGTTGGACGGTTTTCCGGCGCGGCGGGGGCGCAAGCCGTCAGCAGGGCGAGCAAAACCATCAGCGGGGTGAGACGTTTCAGCATGGCGAATTTCCTCCAGCCGTGGCACAAATCTGAGATTTGCGCCACAAGACCCGGCGAGCCGTCCCTGCCGGACAAGAGTGATATTGATGGCCAGGGGGTGCGGGTGGCGTGGGGCTTCCGCCGCCCCCACCTGCGGGTATCACGCAGCATTGGGCAATGCACTGATATTCCGGCCCCCAGGCGGAACAATCTGGATAAGCTAAGGTACCACATTCTGCTGGATCACAAGCGGCATTAACTATATTAGTGACTGATGTTACGCGATACACCGTAGCACGACATTTATGTCGTGCTGAAATTTGGCTGACGCCAATTTTTAGAGTCTATCCGAAAAACGGGGCAGGTGGAGCAAGATCCACGCAAAGCGCAGATTTGCGCCACAGTTGGCTGCCCATTTTGCCAATTTTTTGGACGGGTTCTTATCTGTTCAGTGCCTATCAAACGGCTCTAAAATTTCAGTTTTCCGGTTTCTGCGGCGCAACCGCGACATATATATCGCGCCACTGGTTCTTGCTGCGTAACATCAGTTAAATGATTTGCCGGTGGAAAGTGCAATAATGAGCCGTAACTTATTTATTTTTAAGACGACATTAAGTTAGATACCGGCCGAATTGATCAGGCCGATTTGCATTCCAGGAACATCGCAAGTGCCGCACGCCAACCGGAGGAATCATGAAACAAAATCGTTTGGGTTGTTTAACCCCCATGGCCATGATCGCCACTGTCATCACCCTGCTCGCTATCGGCGGCATGGCGTTTGTTAATGGCAGCGACTTCTTCAGCGCCGGGAGTTTGAACGCGCAAGGCAGCGGTGGCACACTGGGGGGCGTCCGTTCACATGCAGAAATTGGCGATGATTGCGCCAAGTGTCACCCGGCGTTGTGGGAACCCGATACGATGGGGGATCGCTGTGTCGTCTGCCACAAGGATGTTCTCGTCCAGCTGGCTTTTCCCAACAGCCTGCACGGCGCCATTCGCAGTGAAGTTTCTAAAATCAATTGCCGCTCGTGCCATTCTGAACACAAAGGCCCCGATGCGCCGCTGACCGATGCGCATCTAACCAATTTTCCGCACGACCCGATGGGATTTTCGCTGACTTCACACAAGAAACGCGCCGATGGCGTGCTCTTTGCTTGCGCCGATTGCCATGTGAACAGTTTTATTGATTTTCAACAGACGCAATGCGCCGCCTGCCATCGTCAGATGGACGCGGTATTTACCACTGCTCACGCCATTGAGTTTGGCGAAAATTGCATGGCCTGCCACGACGGCGTGGAAACCATTGGCAAGGCTTTCGATCACAGCAAATCTACTTTTGCGCTGGCTGGCAAACATCTGGACGTGCGCTGCGCTGAATGTCACACCAACGCCCGCAGCCGCGCCGATTTAAAAACCGCCCCGACCGCCTGCGAAAGTTGCCACCAGAAAGATGACGCCCATCAGGGACGTTATGGTCTGACCTGTGGCAATTGTCACAACCCGGCGGGTTGGCGCGATAATCTCAAGTTTGATCATAATCTTTCCACCTTCAAACTGGAAGGAAAGCATATCGGTGTGGCCTGCGAAAAATGCCATACCAACCCCGCTCAATTTGCTGGGATCGCGTCTGATTGTGTTTCCTGTCATTCCAAGGATGACGCCCATAACGGACAATTTGGGACGACTTGCGCCATTTGCCATAACGTTTCGGATTGGAAAGATGTTCACATTGACCACAGTCTGTTTTCTTTCAAACTGGATGGCACACACGTCAATGTTCCCTGTCTTTCCTGCCACGTCAACAACGTTCTAAAGGGTACGCCCACGCAGTGTAACGCTTGCCATGCCCAGGATGATGCCCATCATGGACAGTTTGGCACAGATTGCGCCAAATGCCACAGCACTGCCGCCTGGAAGCCATCCACGTTTGACCACAACCTGGCCGCTTTCAAACTCGATGGCGCACACGTCAACGTTGCCTGTCTTTCCTGCCACAAAAACGGCCAGTTCAAAGGCACACCACAAAACTGCTTTGGCTGTCACGCTGGCAATGATGCCCACCATGGACAATTTGGTACGGACTGCGCCAAGTGTCATACCACTGCCGCCTGGAAGCCCGCCTTTTTCAATCACAACCTGTCGGTCTTCAAACTAACCGGCGCGCATGTCAATGTTGCCTGCCTTTCCTGCCACAAAAACGGCGTCTTCAAAGGTACACCGCAAAACTGCGTTGGCTGTCACGCCAGCAATGACGCTCACCATGGACAATTTGGCACGGACTGCGCCAAGTGTCACACCACTGCTGCCTGGAAGCCCGCCTTTTTTGACCATAACCTGTCGGCTTTCAAACTAACCGGCGCGCACGTCAACGTCTCGTGTCTTTCCTGCCACAAAAATGGACAGTTCAAAGGCACACCGCAAGATTGCTTCAGCTGTCACGCCGGCAACGACGCCCACCACGGACAATTTGGGACGGCTTGCGCGCAGTGCCACAATACCGCCGCCTGGAAACCCGCCTCCTTCGACCATAATCTGTCATCCTTCAAATTGACGGGGGCGCACGGTGGTGTTGCCTGCCTGTCCTGTCACCAAAACGGTAAGTTCAAAGGTACGCCCAGCGATTGTTACAGCTGTCATGCAGGTAAAGATGCTCACCACGGTCAGTTTGGTACCAATTGCGCCCAGTGCCACAGCACCAGCGCCTGGAAACCTGCCACTTTTGACCATAACCTGTCTTCCTTCAAGCTAACTGGTGCACACACGAATGTTTCTTGTAATACCTGCCATTCAAACGGCGTTTTCAAAGGTACACCTTCGCAGTGCGGTGTCTGTCACGCGGCAGATGACGCCCACGGTGGCCGTTTCGGCGCCTTCTGCGGGCAATGCCATACCACCTCTGGCTGGAAACCCGCTACCTTTGACCATAACCTGGCTTCCTTCAAACTGACCGGCGCGCACGCCGGTGCGGCTTGCTCCTCCTGCCATAAAAACGGTCAGTTCAAAGGCACGCCCTCTGACTGTTACAGCTGTCATGGCGGTCAGGACGCGCACAACGGAAAATTTGGCGCCAACTGCTCACAGTGCCATAGCACCAGCGCCTGGAAACCCGCCTCGTTCAACCATAACTTATCTGGCTTCCCATTGGCCGGGCGACACGCCAACGTGGCTTGTTCCTCCTGTCACCCTGGCGGTCGCTACGCTGGCACGCCATCCGCTTGCGCGGCCTGCCACGGCGAACCCGCTTTCCATTCGGGCATGTTCAGCAGTAATTGCGACCAGTGCCACAGCGCTAATAACTGGAATGGTTCCTACAACGGTTCACATCCCAGTATATCCAACGACGAGGGCGGCTCTGGCGTCAATCACGGCGGGCAGGGCTGTCGTTCCTGTCACACCAGCAGTCTGCATGATGCCACTTGTACTGCTTGTCATGACGGCAATGGTGATGACGGCGGGGATGATTAGACGCTGAACAGGAAAACGGGATTTATTCTGCTCGTGAATAACAAAAATACTGGCCGCCTTTTGGCGGCCAGTATTTTTGTTAGCCGATGACTTTACTGCAAAAACCTATTAACTGCAGGTACGCGCGCGGTAAGATTTTCCTTTTGCAGGCATTCCTGATGTTGCCTACCCGCGTGAACGCGTCAGCGTCTCGGGGCGCAGAATTTCATTCAGCTGTTCGCGCGTCAGCAGTCCGCGGGCGAGCGCCACTTCGGCCACGCCTTTGCCAGTTTCGTGGGCTTCCTTCGCCACCGCCGTGGCGTTTTCGTAGCCGATGTATGGATTGAGCGCTGTCACCAGCCCCACCGAATTTTCCACCGTTTGCAGCAGGCGCTCGCGGTTGGCGGTGATGCCGCGCACACATTTTTCGGCCAGCGTCAGGCAGGCCTGGCGCAGATAGATGGCGCTGTTGAACAGGTTGTGGGCGATAATCGGCTCGAAGGCGTTCAACTGCAACTGACCGCCCTCCGCCGCAAAAGAAACCGTCACGTCGTTGCCAATCACCTCAAAGGCAATCTGATTGACCACTTCGGGGATGACCGGGTTGACCTTGCCCGGCATGATGCTCGACCCGGCCTGCACTGGCGGCAGGTTGATTTCGGCAAACCCGGCGCGCGGCCCGGACGAGAGCAGGCGCAAATCATTGCTCACTTTGGAGAGTTTGACCGCCACCCGTTTGAGCACGCCCGAAACCTGAACGAACGCCCCGGCATCTTGCGTGGCCTCGACCAGGTTGGCGGCAGTGACGTAGGCCACGCCGGTAATTTCGCTCAGATAGTTGCAGGCCAGCGCCGCATACCCGGCAGGCGCGTTGATGCCGGTGCCGATGGCCGTCGCCCCCAGATTAATTTCCTGAATCAGCAATTCGGCCTCGCGCAGGCGCTGTTGGTCTTCGGCCAGCATCACCGCATAGGTGCTGAATTCCTGGCCGAGGGTCATCGGCACGGCTTCCTGCATTTGCGTGCGGCCCATTTTCAGTACGTCCGCAAATTCATGTGACTTGGCTTCAAAATCGCGCCGCAAAACTTCCATCGCCTCCACCAAATGCGTCAGTTCGGCGCGCAGCGCCACCTTCACCGAGGTCGGGTAGACATCGTTGGTGCTCTGGCTCAGGTTGACATGCTCCAGCGGGTGAATCTCTTTGTAATCGCCAAAAGCCAGCCCCAAAATTTGCAGCGCGCGATTGGCAATCACCTCGTTGGCGTTCATGTTGGTCGAAGTGCCCGCCCCGCCCTGAATCACATCCACCACAAACTGGTCGTGATATTTTCCGGCGCGGATTTCGCGGCAGGCCTGCACAATTGCGCCGGTTTTGCGGTCATCCAACAGGCCCAGTTGATTATTCGCCAGCGCGCAGGCTTCCTTGACGCTCGCCAGCGCTTCCACCAGGCGCGGATAGGCGCTGATGGGTGTTCCCGTAATCGGGAAGTTTTCGAGCGCGCGCAGGGTGTGGATGCCGTAATAGGCCGCCGCCGTCACCTGGCGCTCTCCCAACAAATCATGTTCCGTGCGAAAAGATGAGGTAGTCATGCTGCAATTTTACTCACATTTTTCTGCTATACTGCTTTCAAAAAGGAGAAAACCATGCCCCAAAAAGCCTTTCAGGACTACTACCCCGAAAATGTCGCCCACTGTTACGGCTGTGGCCGCCTGAACGAACACGGCTATCAGATTAAAACCTACTGGGAAGGCGAAGAAAGCGTCACGCGCTTTGCGCCGCGCCCCGAACACACCGCCATTCCCGGCTTTGTCTACGGCGGATTGCTGGCCTCGCTGGTGGATTGCCACAGCACCGGCACCGCCGCCGCCGCCATGTACCGCGCCGAAGGCCGCGCAATGGACAGCCTGCCTGCTTTCCGCTTCGTCACCGCCTCGCTGCACGTTGATTTTCTCAAACCGACCCCGCTGCAGGGCGAGCTGGAACTGCGTGGGCGCGTCAAAGAAATCAAGGGGCGCAAAGTCATCATCGAAACCACGCTCTACGCCGCCGGCATCGCCACCGTGCGCGGCGAAACCGTCTGCGTACAAATGCCAGAAAACTTCATTCCCTGAACCATGTCCACGCTCAACCCCGCCGCCCTGGCCGCCTTCCGCGCCCAAACCTATCGCCTGACCGCCCCGCTCACCTCGCCGGAACAGGCCGCCGCCTGGATTCAGGAACGCCGCTTCGCCTATTTCTGGCCGATTAAGGATGTTCCGCTCCCAAGCCTGTGGGCGGCTGTGGCCGGCGACCGCCCGGTGGCCGACGCGCATGACGACCCTGGACACATCACCTGGGGCTGGAAGGATGCCGCGCTGGGAAAACATCAGTGGTACTACGCCAAAATTCTGCGCCACAAAGCCACCCTGATTGCCCCCGATTTCGCCCCCGCTTTTTATGCGCTCTCCGAAAATTACGACGACCCGCAGGAAGATTACCTGCTCGCTTACCGCGCCGGGCGGCTAACGCTGGCCGCCAAACAAATTTATGAAGCCCTGCTGGAAGATGGCGCTCTCAACACGCCCGAACTGCGCCGCAAAGCGCATTTGGCGGGCAAAAGCAGTGACGCAGAATTTGCCCGCGCGCTGGAAATGCTGCAGGCCGATTTCAAAATCCTGCCAGTCGGCGTGGCGGATGTCGGCGGCTGGCATTATGCTTTCGTCTACGACCTGACGGCGCGTCACTGGCCGGACCTGGCGCAGCAGGCTCAGGCGTTGAGCGAGGCCGAGGCGCGCGCCCGCCTGCTGGAAGCCTACTTCGCCGGGGTGGGCGCGGCGCAGTTGCGCGACATTCAGCGCCTGTTTGGCTGGGGCGCGGCAGTGACCAATCGGGCGGTGGAACGCCTGCTCACCAGCGGACAGGTTTCCGCCGGGTGGTTACTCGCCGGTCAACCCGGTGAATGGCTGACGCTTGCGGCGCTGGAATCCGCCTGAGCCGCCAGTAACTTTTTTCCGCGCCCGGCGTAAAGAAAGCGCACACCTTCCACATGCTTAAAAGTTTCTTGATAATATCAATTCAATATTGACTTTTTGAATTTTCAGCATATAATTTCTCAAGAATAAAGAAGTTAAATTAAAAAGGAGACTATTATGAAGAACCGTGGACAGTTGGCGCTTGGGCTGATTTTGATTTTGCTCGGCGCGTTTTACCTCGCGCAAATGCAATACCCGCAGTTGAAAAATTTACTGGGGCCGTTCCTCACCTACCCGCTGAATGTGGTGGCGGCGGGCGGCGCGGTGCTGGTCATCGGCCTGCTGACGGGCGCTTCGGGCCTGGCCGTCCCGGCGGCAATTGTGGCCGGCATTGGCGGCATTTTGTATTATCAGGAAGCCTATCACGACCCGATGACCTGGGCCTACATGTGGACACTCATCCCTGGCTTTGCGGGCGTGGGCGCCATTCTGGAAGGCCTGCTGACGCGCAACACGGCGCGGGCGCGCGGCGGCCTGGATTCCATCGTCACCAGCGCCATTCTGTTCGTTATTTTTGCCGCAATTTTCGGCAAGCTGACCCTGTTTGGCCCGTACGGCCCCGCCATTTTGCTGATTTTGGCCGGGTTGTGGCTGGCTGGCCGCGCCTTTTGGCGCAGATAGGAGTCTCCATGAAAAGCGGGAACCTGTTTTGGGGATTGGCGCTGATGGCGCTGGGCGGGTTGTTTTTTCTGCAGGCGCGCGGCCTGATTGCGATGGCCGATATTTGGGGTTATTTTGCGCCGCTGCTGCTCATTTTGGGTGGCCTGTGGGTGCTGACCGGCGCGCTGCGCATGCAAGTTTCGCTGGATAAAGCACCCTCCTTCAGCGTAGCGCTGGAAAACGCGCAAAAACTGTTTTTTGAGTTCAACACCGGCATGGGCCAGGCCTCGTTTGGCGGCGGTGCGCCGCCAGAAGTGGCCGTGCGCGGCGCCTCGGGCGCAGGCATGAATGTCCGCTCCCAACGGGAAGGCGACATGCTCAAAGTGGACGTGGACGCCGGGCCGTCGGTTTTGCCCTTGCTCGGACCGGATGGTGGCGGCTGGCGCTTTGAATTGAGCGAATCGGCGCTGGTTAGCCTGGAGATTGACGCCGGCGCTGCCAGCCTGGATTTTGACCTGCGCCCCCTACGCCTTTCCTCGCTAAAAGTGGAATGCGGCGCGAGCAGTATTCACATGACCCTGCCGGAACGCCCGGAAAACACGCGCATTGATTTTGAAATGGGCGCGGCCTCGCTCGACGTGACCGTGCCGCAAGGCGTGGCGCTGCGGCTGAAGGTGGAGGGCGGCGCCAATGCGCTGACGGTGGACGAAAGCCGCTTCCCGGCCATGCCAGACGGCGCCTACCAATCCACCGATTTCGACGCCGCGCCCTACAAAGTGGAAATGTCGCTGGAAGGCGGCGCCAATTCCATTCAGGTTCACTAACCCTGGAGTTTGCCATGTTGAAAAAAATCAATTTTCGCGCCTTGGTGGGCGGCGGCATGATGGTTCTCGGCCTGCTGATACTGTTGGAAAAAGCGGGAATTCTCCCTTTCCGCGCGGGGATGCTCTTTTGGGGCGCCATCCTGCTGGCAGGCGGCGCGGCGTTCCTTGGCTTTTTTCTGCAGGAGACGCGCGCCAACTGGTGGGCGATTCTGCCGGCTTTTGCGCTGCTCGGCATGTCGGCAGACGCCCTGCTGCCAGAGCGCTGGCAAGCCTGGAGCGGCGCTTTCTTCTTGGGCGGGTTGGGAATGGCGTTTCTGGGCGTCTATCTTACCGACCGCTCGCGCTGGTGGGGGCTCATCCCCGGCGGCATTTTGCTGACCCTGGCGGTTGTCTCTGGGCTGGATGAAACCTGGCAAGGCGCCGAAACTGGCGGGGCACTCTTTCTGGGCTTGGGGCTGACCTTTTTTCTGGTAGCGATTCTACCCAACCCGATCACCGATACGCGCTGGGCCTACATCCCCGGCACGATTTTGCTGGTGATTGGTGCAACGCTGGGTTATACTCAGTCACATGGTCTGGCGATGTACCTGTGGCCTGTCGCACTGATTCTGGTTGGGCTGGGGCTGGTGACGGCCTTTTTCTTCCGGCATGAGTAGACAGTTGTCTGGTGTTTCCAGCCGTCATTCTTTTCTTCACGGAGATTCTTATGCCCAATTTTTTTACTGCCGAAAATGCCATCGCCCTGCTCACCCTGACGGTGCTGGAGATTGTGCTCGGCATTGACAACATTGTCTTTATTTCCATCCTGGCCGACAAACTTCCCCAAGCGGAACAACCCAAAGCTCGCAAAATGGGGTTGGCGCTGGCAATGGTCACCCGCATTTTGCTTTTACTGTCACTGAGTTGGGTAATCAAGCTGGATTCTCCACTTTTTATCTTGCCAGTTTTTAACATTGGCATTTCTGGGCGTGACCTGATTTTGATTGGCGGCGGCCTGTTCCTGATTGCCAAATCTACCCACGAAATTCACGACAAACTCGAAGGCAAAGAGGGCGAAGCCAGCGCCAAAGTGGCCGCTTCGCTGGCGGCAGTAGTCATCCAAATTGGCCTGCTCGACATCATCTTCTCGCTTGATTCGGTCATCACCGCTGTCGGTATGGCGAAAGAAGTTTATGTCATGATTGGCGCGGTGATTATTGCCGTTGGAATCATGATGTACGCATCCACACCCATCAGCGACTTTGTCAACCATCACCCAACCGTCAAAATTCTGGCGCTTTCGTTCCTTTTGCTGATTGGCACCTCGCTTATCATCGAGGGTCTGCATCAACCCATCGAAAAAGGCTATGTCTACTTCGCCATGGGCTTCTCGGTCTTTGTCGAAATGCTTAATTTGCGCGTCCGCGCGCCCAGCCAGCCGGTTCAGTTACGCGAGGCTTACACTGCCGCGCAGCCTCCGCTGAAATTTTCTGCCAAAAAGAAACGCTAGCTCCTGTCTTAAACCTGCGCAGGACGTGTCCTGCGTTTTCTTCGCAGAACAATGTTCTACTTTCGCAACCTTGCAAAAATTTCTCTCGGCCAGCGCGACCTATACCCGCGCATGGCGATTTACTACGTCACCACCCGTTGCAACTTCAATTGCGCCTACTGTGAAGATTTTGGCGCGCGCCGCAACGCGTTACAACCAGAAGCGCTTGCACTGGCAGATGCCCGGCGTCTCCTGAAAATTATTCGCACGGGCGTTGATGCGCTTTGGCTCACTGGCGGCGAGCCGCTTCTCGCGCCGCATCTGGCCGATTTACTGGCATACGCCAGACGGGAGGCGAAATTTCGCTCCCTGAGCCTCATCAGCAACGGAAGCCTGCTTCCGCTTCACCCGGAAATTCTTCCCCTGCTCGACCGGTTGATTGTCAGCCTCGACTCGCTCGACCCGGCAGTTTGGTCGGCGCTTGACATGCCCATAGGCTACGCCGATAACATCCTCGACAACATCCGCGTCGCTGCCCGTCAGCAGAAGAAGCACGGCTTCCAGTTGATGCTTAACACCGTCATCACCCCGGCAGGGTTGTGGAGAATGACCCGCGGCTTGCGACCTTGGACGCGCTGATTGCGTTTTGTGTCGAAAATAAAATTTCCATTGCGTTTTCACCTCAATCCGTCAACATCTGGCCGCGCTACGAACTGATGATTTCGCCCGCCTACCGCGTTTTTATCCAAAAACTGATTCAATTCAAACACTCTGGCGCTCCTATTCTGGGCAGTGACGTCTATCTGAAGACACTCCTGCGTTTGGAGCCATACGACTGCTACCCCACGCTCATTCCACGTATTTTGCCCGGCGGTGAGTTGGAATATCCCTGCCGTCCGATTGCCAAAGCGGGTGACGAACAGGGCGGGCGTGAAATCAATTTGTTCAATTTTGCCACCTGGCAAGCCGCCTGGTCTGCCGCCCGTCAGCGGTACGGCGAGCCGCCATCGGCTTGCAACTCCTGCTTTCAGCAGTGCTACGCCGAACCTTCTCTGATGCAGGCCCATCCGCTGGAAAGCTGGCGTGAACCTGCAGATTTGGCAACTTTTGCGCCAGGGTAAAAATGAATTTCTTTTTGCAGTTTGTTCTGCTGGAAAGGTTGACCGCTGCCCTTGGCGAATGGTTTTCAATTGGCAGCTCGCCCTGGGGCAACCCTCAGACCAGCCAACCCGGCATGTTTGCTTATTGGGCTTGTATGGCGCTCGTACCGCTCGCTTTTTGGGTTATCTGGGATTGATGGCGGTGGTACTGTGGAAATACCTACGCCCGGGGTTGGCTGTGTGAACGCTGACAACCTGCAATCTCCCGGCTGCGAGGTCGTTATCATCGGCGCGGGTGTGGCCGGGCTGACGGCTGCGCTGCATTTAGCGGAGCGTGGGCTAAAACCGCTCGTGCTGGAAGCGGCCTCGCGCGTAGGCGGGCGGTTCGCCGGCGGCGAAGAAGTCAACATCCATGGAGAACTCTTTCGGCTGGAGCATGGTGTACACGGTATTTGGTCGCCATACCGCAACTTCAATGCCATGCTGGCGCGGCATAACTTGCGCCCGTTGCTTGTGCCGGCTGATGACGAAACCTGGATTTATCGCCGGCATGGCTTTACCGGTTTTGCCAATGTTGGCCGCGCTATTCGGCGCAGTCCTTTTTCGGCGCCGTTGCATTACCTCAATCTCTTTCTACATCCACGGTTTTTGTGGATGCTTGATTTGCGCGACTGGCTCTCGCTTTTTCATGTGTGGGCGGGGTTGGCTTTTGCCCTGGGAATTGATCCGCTCAGGGAAAACCAGCCGCTCGAGGGTCTAACGCTGGAGTGGCTGACCCGGCGCTGGTCACCGGCGCTGAAGGCATTGTTTCTTGGGCTGGCGCGCAATGCACTCTCTGCTCCACCGGAAGAAGTGCCGCTGTCCGGTTTTCTCGGTTTTTTGCGTTTTTACACGCTCCTGCGGCGCGACTCGTGGGTCTTCAGCTACCTGCCAGAGCAAAGTGGAAAATCAATAATGGAACCGCTTGCCAGCCGTGTGCAAGCGCTGGGTGGGCGCATCCTGCTCAACACAACGGTAGACAGTCTCACGGCGGCGGCTGGGGGCTGGCTCGTTTTTAGCGGTGAGCAGGTTTTCGCCGCCGATCAGGTCGTTTTGGCGGTAGAGTCGCGCGCGGCGCAAACCCTTTTGCAAAACTCGGCTTTTGATTGTGAACCTTCGGCTTTTTTCTTTCCCCGGTCTACCGCCAACGCAATTTTGCGCTTCTGGTTTAGCGCCAAGCCCAAACGCGCCACCGAAGCAGGAATTTTTAGCGGGGAATTTACCGGTCATAACTTTTTCTGGCTAAATAAAATCTACAATCACTATCGTCGCTGGGCGCGCGAAACGGGCGGCAGTGCGCTGGAAATCCATATTTATGGCCCGCCAGAGACGCTGGCGCTCCCCGATGCGGTTTTGTTGGCGCAGGTTTTGCAGGATGTGACGAGCATTTGGCCTGAATTGCGCGGGACACGGCTGGGGCAACACCTGCAACGCAACGCGCAAACGCATACGCTTCCAACGGTAGGCGCAGCAGAGCGGCACTTGGGAACGATGACGCCCTGGCCGGGGTTATTTGCTGCCGGCGATTGGGTGCGCCATGCCTCACCAGCGTTCTTTTTGGAGCGCGCTGCTGTGACCGGTATCGCCGCTGCTAATGAGATTTTGCAGTTGCATGGATTGCCCGGCTGGGCGCTGATGGATGCCTTGCCTGCCGAGCCACTGGCCGGGTGGATTGAGAAAATGATGCGCCGCGGGCGCAAAAATCGCCGCGAGCGCATGGTGCGCCCGCCAGAGTAGTGGGTGACTTTTTACAACCTTCTTACATTCAGCGCACAGGCTGTTTACCTGCCGGTTCTACAATGGGGTCATCTTATCCAACAAACTGAACTGGAGGTTCCCATGAAAACGATTTTTCACAAGTTAACTCTGTTGGCCGTTGTTGTTGCCGCGCTAATGTTGGCCGCCCTGCCGCTGACCGCCGTCTTTGCTGCCGGGCAGAATGAGCCACCGGCTCCGCCCGCCGCCACGCCAGACCCCGCCAAAGCGGCGGCGCGCCTGGAAAAAGCCTTCGCCCGCGAGCAAAAAATTGTCGAGCGCCTGGGCAATGCCGATGAATTCATTGCCCGCGTGGAAAAATTGATTGAAAGAGCGGCCCAAAATGGCAAGGATGTTGCGGCCATTCAATCTGCACTCGCAGACCTGAAAACAGCCATGCAAGATGCGCAGCCCAGCCTGGATACGGCCACCGGTATTTTGGAAGCCCGCGCCGGGTTCGATGATCAGGGCAAGGTGACTGACCTCGCAGCCGCCCGTGAAACGGTCAAAAGCGCGGGGGAAGCGCTCAAGAGTTACCGCGAAACGGTGAAAAATGCTTTCCAGGCGCTCAAGGCGGCCATCAAGGCCTTCCGCGAAGCCAATCCGCGTCCGACGCGCACGCCTCAGCCGTAGACGTTGATGAAAAAATCACAGGCCACGCGTAAGCGTGGCCTGTGGGCGTTAGCGGGTTGCTGTTCTTTTTTACACCAACAGCCTGACCGGATTTTCCAAAAACCCCGCCAGCGCCTGCAGAAATTGTGCGGCCTCGGCGCCGTCGCTGATGCGATGGTCAACAGAGATGGTGGCTTTCATGCGCCAGCCGGGGACAATCTGTCCGCCAGAGACGACCGGCACTTCTCGCGCCGAGCCAATCGCCAAAATGGCCGCTTCGGGCGGGTTGATGATGGCGATGAAATCTTCGACATCGTACATTCCCAGGTTGGAGGTGGAAAAGGTCGAGCCGTCCACATCTTCGGGTTTGACTTTGCCTGACCGCGCGCGCGCCGCCATGGCTTTGACTTCACCTGAAATCTGGCGCAAAGTCTTCCGATCGGTGTCTTTGACGACGACCGTCATCAGCCCGCCGGGGACGGTGACGGCCACACCGACATTGACCTGCCCGAATTGAATCACTTCGGCGCCCTTGAGCATCGCATTTAAATTAGGAAATTGACGCAACGCCAAAGCCACACCTTTGAGAACAAAGTCATTGACTGACAGTTTTTCACCATCAGGCAAAACCGCGTTGACTTGCTTGCGCATGTCCATCAACGCATCCATCTTGTACTCGTGTGTGACGTAGAAGTGCGGGATGGTGGTCTTGGATTCGACCAGGCGGCGGCCAATGGCCTGGCGGAGTTTGGTGGTGGGGATGGATTCATCCGCAAGCGTTGTTGGTTGGAGGTTGGCGGTTGGCAGTGTTTCAGGCTGACTGCTGGCAACCGGCAACTGGCTGCCTTTCAGGATTGCTTCGATGTCCCGCCGCACAATCCGCCCGCCGGGGCCGGTGCCAACGACCGAGCCGAGGTCCACGCCCCGCTCGCGGGCAACTTTTTTCGCCAGCGGAGAGGCCTTCGTCAATGCAGAAGCAGATTCAGTTGGACGGTTATTCGGTTGGACGGTTGGACGGTTATCCGGTTGGACGGTTGAACGGTTGTCCGGTTGGGCGGTTGTCCGGTTGTCCGGTTGGGCGGTTGTCGTATCCGCTGACGACTGATTACTGGCCACTGGTAACTGATCACTGGCCACTGGCAACTGTTCCCCTTCCACGCCCACCACCGCAATCGGCGTGTTGACCGGCACGCTCGTACCGGCATCCACCAGCTGTTGCAACACCACGCCGCTGAAAGATGATTCGACTTCAACGGTGGCCTTGTCGGTTTCAATTTCGGCCAGCACCTCGCCTTTATTGATTGTCTCGCCGACGTTTTTCACCCAGCGGACGAGCGTTCCCTCGGCCATGTCGAAGCCGAGTTTGGGCATGTTGATGATTTCGGCCATTATTTCATCACCTCCTGTGCCGCCGCCACAATATCGGCGACCTGCGGCAAAGCGGCCTGCTCCAGCGCGCGGTTGTAGGGCAGGGGAACTTCCTTCTGCGCCACGCGCAAAATCGGGGCATCGGCGTAGTCGAAGGCTGATTCGTACATGCGGCTGACGACTTCTGCGCCCACGCCGTAGGATTTCCAGCCCTCTTCGACCACAATCGCGCGGTTGGTTTTCTTGAACGACTCCAGCACCGGCTGCATATCGAGCGGGCGCAGGGTACGCAAATCCACAATTTCGGCTTCGATGCCGGTTTTGGCAAGTTCCTCGGCGGCCTTCAGCGAAAGTTCCAGGCCCTTGCAGTAGGTGACAATCGTCAGGTCTTTGCCGGGGCGCTGAACGGTGGATTTTTCCAACGGGACGAGGTACTCGCCTTCGGGAACTTCGCCGCGCGTCTGATACATGGTGGCGTGTTCGATAAAAAGCACCGGGTTGTCGGAGCGGATGGCGCTCTTGAGCAGGCCCTTGGCGTCGGCGGGGGTGCCGGGGCTGACCACAATCAGCCCGGGAAAGTGGGCGAAGATGGCATCCGGCGTCTGCGAGTGGGTTGCGCCCAATTGGCGCCCGCCGCCGCCGACAGCGCGCATCACCAGCGGCACTTTGAATTGGCCGCCAAACATGTAATGCAGTTTGGGCGCCTGATTGACGATGTAATCCATGGCCGAAAAAGCGAAGTTGATGGTCATCAATTCGGCCACCGGGCGCTGACCGACCATCGCCGCGCCAATCGCCGCGCCGATGATGGCGTTTTCGGCAATCGGGGTATCTTTGACGCGCGCCGCGCCGTATTTGTCATAAAAGCCTTTGGTGACGGCGTAGGTGCCGCCCCAAACGCCGACCTCTTCGCCGAGAATGAAAACGGCGGGGTCGCGGTCCATTTCTTCCATCAATGCCTGCGAGATTGCCTCGCGCATGGTAATTCTAGCCATAGTGTCTCCAGTTATCAGTTGTCAGTTGTCAGTTGCCAGTTGTCAGTTATCACAAATACTGTTCACTGATTACTGATTAGTCCGCGTACACGTCCGCAAATAATTCTTCCATGCCCGGTTCGGGGCTGGCTTCGGCAAATTCGACGGCTGTGTTGGTGTCGGCTTCGGCTTTGGCGTCAAGCGCGTCCAACTCGGCTGCGGTGGCGAAATTTTTCCCCAGCAGGTAGGCGTGGAAAATTCCAATCGGGTCGTTCTCCTGCCACTTCTTCACTTCTTCCTGCTGACGGTAACGCTCCGGGTCACCCATCGAATGCCCGCGGAAGCGATAGGTCATCGCCTCCAACAGATAGGGCTGCCCCGTCTCGCGGACGGTTTTGATGGCGTCGCGGGCGGCTTCGTAAACCTTTAGCACATTCATGCCATCTACGCGGCTGTTTTTCATGCCATAGCCCTCGGCCTTTTGTCGAATTTCGTCCACCGCTGAGGCGCGCTCCACCGCCGTGCCCATGCCGTACTGATTGTTTTCGCAGACCCACAGCACGCGCAGCCCCCAGGTTTTCGCCAGGTTAAGCGCCTCGTGAAAGTAGCCGATGTTGGTCGCGCCGTCGCCGAACATGCAGAGGGTGACGTTGTCGTTGCCGGCGTACTGGTCGCCCAGCGCCAGCCCGGAGGCAATCGGCAAGTGCCCGCCGACAATGGCATGACCGCCCCACATATTTTTGCTGGTGTCAGCCATGTGCATTGAGCCGCCCTTCCCCTTCGATGTTCCGGTCACTTTGCCGAGCAATTCTGCCATCACTTCGTTGGCCGAAATGCCGCAGTTGAGCGCCACGCCGTGGTCGCGGTAGGCGGTGATGACGCGGTCGCGCGGTTCGCGCGCCGCAATCAGCCCGGTCGAGACGGCCTCCTGCCCGATATACAGGTGCATGAACCCACCAATTTTGCCCGCCTGATACAGTTCCGCGCCACGCTCTTCCAGCCGGCGAATCTGCACCATTTCAAAATACATTTGTAATAATTTTTCTTTATCCATACGCTCTCCAGTGAACCGGGCTTGCGCCCGAAATTTAGGCAACCGAACCATTATATTCTTTATTTGTATCTTTTTTATCAGAATAATCCGCTGCTGAAAACCCTAAAAAGGTGAATCTGTTACGCTTTGAGAGGGTGAAACCGTATCACCCCAAGTATTGCGCCGCCCGCATTCATTTTCGGGCCGCCGGGTCGTTCATCTCACTCATCATCCCGCTGATTCCCGCTCTACGGACAGACCGCGCGCCTCGCAAACGGCGGCTTGCACCTGGAACCACTGGCGCTGATTATCTCTCTTGCATAAGTCGCGGAGGGTTTCTCCACCCGAAATGCTTGCATTCTGCCGCAAAAAGTTCTATGATAAATCCATTCACAAAGGAGATGGGATGGATGAACTAGAGCCAGAAACGCAAAAAATTATTTTGCAGGAAATTGAAAAGTGGCGCAAGGAACGGCTGATCAGCGATGCTGGCGCCGCGGCGTTATCGCGGCGCTACCAGCCGCCTGCCTCCCAACCAGCGCCGCAACCCCTGCCAGCCGCTGTTGTTCCCCCCGCTCCGCGTCCCAGCCTGATGCAAACGCTGACCAGCGAATCCAGCATCAAAACCTTTCTCTATCTGGGCGCGTTTTTCGTGCTGGCCTCCGCCTTCATTTTGGGGATGCTATTGGATTTTTTGCGCCTGCCCATTTTACTCATCACCGATTTTCTCTTTGCCGCCGCAACCTTCCAACAGAGAAAACGCCTGCCACAAGCCAGCTTCATCCTATGGCTGGTCACCACGGGCCTGGCCTGGATTATTTTTAGCGTGGTGGCTGATTTGCTCAATTTACAAGGACAGATTATCTCGCTCTACTGGCTGGCCGTCTTTTTCTTACTGACGGCAGTATTTGTTATCAGCATTTGGCTGTACCGCTCACGTTTTTTCTCCCTGGCGGCTTACCTGACCCTGTCGCTCGCCGCCTGGAATTTCGCCGCCTTTTTTCAGCAATCCGAAACGCTTCCTTACTTGATATTGGGACTGGCAAATTTGGTGGCACTGATCGGCGTCGCGCTCCTGCAGCGCTGGCAAAATCGCGCTTTTGCCTGGCCGCTTTTGGCGTTGGCGCAGCTTTCTCAGGCCGCTCTTCTGATTTCGAGTTTTGTCACGATGGGAATTTACCTGCTTGAGCCAGCGGCTTTGCGCGCCTGGCTTCCGCTGGCGGCATTGTGGGCCATGGCGGCGATTTTTTATGTTTTCAGCAACCTCATCATTCCGTTCCCCTTGTTCCCGTTTTTCGCCGCCCTGGCCTTAATTCCCCTTCCTTGGCTGGTCTTGCAACAATTTGAACCCATCAACGCTGTTTATGCTTTTGGCTGGTGGGGATGGGGGCTGTTTCTGGCAATTTTGGCTGAAGGCGCACTCTTCTTCAAATCGCAGCGTTTACGGGTTTATGCGCAAGCGCTCAGCCTGGCATCATTGCCACTGCTGCTGATTGGTTCCGCCTGGCCGTTTTTGGACGGCAATACCCTTTTGGCCTTCGGCTTGCTGACGGTTTCCAGCCTGTTTCTGACTGCATTGCACCTGCGCGAAAACCGCTGGTGGGTCTGGAGCGTTGCCCTGCTAGCCGGAACCTCCGCCTACCTGACCTTCTTCAACCTGGACGCTATCGCCCACCTCAAAATTTCCTTGCTGTTTCAATTCACCGGGTTGACGGTTTTGCTTTCCCTGCTGGATGGATTACTGCCCGGTAATTTTTTCCAAAAACCCGCCTGGCGCTGGCCGCTGCGATTTTTCAACACGCTGACAGTTTTCACCATGTCCGCCGCCGCCCTGTTTGATGGCGGCGCGCCCGGCAATTCGGCGCTGGCCTTTGGCGTTTTGGCGCTGATTGGGCTGGCTTACGGTCTGCGCTTCCGCGCGCCGTTGTTTGGCTGGCTTTTTACCGGCTATCTGGCGCTGACAGTGCTTTTCGGGTTGCAAGCCTTACAACAAACGCTCTGGGTGTTTGCGCTAATGGGGCTGGCGGCGCTCTACTGCCTACCCGGCTGGGGAATGCTGGCCGTTAAAATTGCGCCGCGCTGGGGACAGGTTTTGCTCAATAGCGGATTGGCGTTGGCAACGCTGACGGCGCTCTCCGCGCCGCAGGAAAACTCAGGGCTGATAAAAGCGATTCCGGTGACGGTGGCGGCCTTGTTATGGACGATGGAAGCCTTCCGACGGCGCAATGTCTGGCTTGGATTCCCGGCCAATGGCTTGTATCTGCTGGCGTACTTTATTATCCTGAACGAGTTGCGGGTAAACGAACCGCAGTTTTTCTCTATCGGCGCGGCCCTGCTGGGCTTGCTGATGCACTACCTGCTGGCGCGCGCTGGCAGCGACCGCGGAGCATTTTTTACCGGCCTGCTTTCACAGTTGATTTTGCTCGGCACAACCTATATTCAAATGCTGGCAAATGAGCAGTTGGGCTATTTCGCGGCGCTTTTCTTCCAATCGCTGATTGTACTGTTCTATGGGCTGATTTTCCGCTCGCGCAGTCTGGTCTCGGTGCCGGTTGCATTTGTGGTGCTGGGCGTCGTTACGGTCGTCTTCCGCGTCTTGGATACTTTTCTCCTCATCGTGATGATTGGCTGTACCGGCATTATCTTTTTACTGGTGGGCACGGCCGCCCTGCGGATGCGTGAAAAAATTTCTACCTGGCGCAAAAAACTAAGCGACTGGCACGCCTGACTTTTGCAAACGAGGGAACATGCAATTTGATCTGGTTTTTGAAGGCGGCGGCGCCAAAGGCATGGTCTTCGTGGGCGCGTTGCAAGAATTTTTTCGACAGGGGCACACGCCGGGGCGGTTGCTCGGTACCTCCGCCGGGGCGATTACCGCCACGCTGCTGGCGGCGGGTTACAGTGCCGGGGAAATGCTGGCGGTGCTCGACGAAAAAGTGGACGGGAAATCGGTTTTTGTCGGTTTTTTGGCGCACCCTGGCGCGCTGGAAGTTTCCGCGCTGGAGCATGGTGCGCTGGCGACGTTGTTGCAACAACACGATAACCCGCTTGTGCCAAACGCCCTTGAAGCCATCGGCGACCAAACGTTGTTGTGGAGCTTGAATGCCAGCCGCCTCGGTCAATCCTTGCTCTCGTTTCTGGAGCGCGGCGGAATTTTCTCGGCGGATGCGTTTGTGGATTGGCTGCGTCAAAAGCTCAACAGCGGTACGGTCAACGGTGTCCAACGCGCCTGGGGCGGCCTGACGCTGGCCGAATTCGCCGCCGTCAGCGGCAAAAACCTGACGGTAGTCGCCTCCGACACCAGCGCCCGGCAAATGCTCATTCTCAACGCCCGTACCGCGCCCGGCGTGCCGGTCGTTTGGGCGGTACGCATGTCCATGAGCGTGCCCCTGCTCTGGCAGGAAGTCGTCTGGCGGGCCGAATGGGGCGCGTATCGCGGCGCGGCGCTTGCCGGTCACAGCATTGTGGATGGCGGCCTGCTTTCCAATTTTCCGCTAGAGTTGTTTGTCTCGGCTCTACCCTCGGTGACGGCAGTGATGGGCGAAAAAACTGCAGATAACGTGCTTGGCCTGTTGCTGGATGACGATGCGCCCGTTCCGGGCGTTATTTCTGAACCCGATTTGAGCCAGCAAATTCCGTTTCAGCGCTTTACCAACCTGCTCAACACCGCGCTGGAAGGGCGCGATAAAGCCGTCATCTCTGCCTTCGACTCACTGGTCGTGCGCCTGCCCGCTGGGGGATATGGCTTGACCGAGTTTGAGATGAGCGACTCCCGCCGCGAAGCCCTGTTGGTTGCAGGCAGGCAAGCAATGCAAACCTACCTGAATACTTTCTCGCGCCGGGTGCTTTCTTTTGCGGTAGATTCCCCCGTCACCCCGGCAGAAATCGCCGACGAGATGGCGAATCGCCTGCTGAAAAAGTTCTAACCCGCAAACCGAAATGCTGTATAATCGCCCCGCTATGAACCTTTCTGTGATTATCCCTGTCTACAACGAAAAAAATACCATCCACGAAATTCTGGCGCGTGTGCAAAAAACCGGCCTGGTTTGGGAAATTGTGGTGGTAGACGACGGCTCAACGGATGGCACCCGCGAAGTGCTGGCCGCGTTGAACGGTAAACATGGCGTGCGCGTCATCCTGCACAACAAAAACGCGGGCAAAGGCGCGGCAGTACGCACGGGAATCCAAAACGCGCGCGGCGATGTGATGCTGATTCAAGACGCCGACCTGGAGTATGACCCGCGCGAATACCCCGGTCTGCTCAAGCCAATTCAGGAGGGGCTGGCGGATGTCGTCTACGGCTCCCGCTTTTTGGGCGCGCCACATCGGGCGATTCTCTTCTGGAACATGCTGGCCAACAAACTGCTGACGTTGATGACCAACATCCTTTACAACAACATGCTGACGGATATGGAGACCGGCTACAAGGTTTTTCGGCGCGAGGTGGTTGCCAACATGCCCCTGCGCGCCAACCGCTTCGACTTTGAGCCCGAATTTACCGCCAAAATTCTCAAAAGCCAGGTGCGCGTTTTTGAAGTGCCGATTAGCTTCAACCCACGCGAATATTCGGAAGGAAAGAAAATCAAACTGTGGGACGCCTTTGAGGCGGTTTGGGCGCTGCTCAAATATCGCTTCGTAGATTAGCTTTTCCGGCGATAAAAGAGCGCGGATTGAACAATCCGCGCTCTTTTTGTTGTTCTTTTCCCCTGTTTCTCTGTGGTATCATCACCTCGCCTCAGGTCGGTCGGGCGGTCGCGGCCTTGCTTTGCAGGGCCGAGGAAAGTCCGCACTCCGTAGAGCGCGGCGTCGGGTAACACCCGGGGCGGAGAAGCCATCTTCGGATGGCGAATCTGCCGGATAGGGCCACAGAAACAAACAGCCCCGCATCTCAACCTTTTCCCTGGGGAGAGTTTGAGATGCGGGGTGATGGTGAAAAGGTGGTGTAAGAGACCACCGGCGCGCGCAGTAATGCGCGCGGCCAGGTAACCCCCGCCGGGAGCAAGGTCAAATAGGAGCGAGAGACGGCTCGTCTCGTTTGAGCTCCGGGTAGACTGCTAGAGCGACGCGGTAACGTGCCGCCGAGAAAGATGACCGTCCATCCCCCTCGGGGAGGACAGAACGCGGCTTACAGACCGGCCTGAGGCAATTTCGATTATTTCTGCTACCGGGGGTGAACAAAACTCTGACGCGCCGTCTGCGCGCGCTGAAAAAGACCGCCCCCGACATTGCCGCAGTGGCGGGCGCAATTGTCAAAAAAGTGGCAGAGAAGGTGAAGGCCGAAGGGTAAGCGAGGAAACCAGATTGCAAAATCAAAAATATGTATCGTTGGACACCCTGTCCTCCACCGCCGATTTTCTCCACCGACTGCGTCAATTTGTCCATGCTGAAGCCGATGCCCAATGGCAAGCGCTTGACCGGCAGTGGTCGCGTCCGTTAGGGGAACGGGTAGCGAAAGGCTGGACAATTGAAGGACTAAAAGTTGTCAGCTTTGATAAAAACATCGTCCGGTTGGTCTGCGACAGCAATCATTCGCGCTTCCGCGAAGGGGATTTGGTGGTTTTGCACCGCAATGGTCCCCAAGACCCGAATGCCCTGCACTTTGACCTGTACTACGATGGGGAAACCGAACTCGAAGCCAGCTTGATCAAAGGCAATTTCTATTTCATGACCGAGAAACCCGACGGCTGGATTCTTGACCAGGATTGGTTCGACTCCAGCCCGTTTTATCTTTCGGCGCTGGATACGATCGCTGATTCCCAGCTTGGCCGCACCACCATCTTGCCGCTTTTGCAGGGCGCGCTGACGCCAAGAGTGGATTTTGCCCGCTATGAGCGCGCCCGCGAGCGCTTGCGCGTGAGCAGGACGCGCCTGAACGAAAGCTAGGTCGAAGCCGTGGCTCAGTCGTATGCCACCGATTTGCTTCATCTGATTCAGGGACCGCCTGGAACTGGCAAGACACTGATGCTGGCGCACCTGGCGCAATTGCTGGCGCAGGATGGCCTGCGGGTCTTTGTTACCGCGCTGACCCATCGCGCCATCCACAACGCGCTCAACAAAATTCCGCAGGTGGATGCGAACCTCCCGGTCTGCAAGATTGGCGAGGAGCGGCTGACCGGCGACTTGAACGTGCCCAATTTCGAAACCTTCGACCAGTCCCATTTTGCCGAGAAAAGCGGCGGGGATGTGGTCGGCGCAACGCCTTTTGCGCTCCAATCCCAGCGCTTGGCAAATGTCGAGTTCGATGTGGTTCTGTTCGACGAAGTCTCGCAGATTACTTTGCCATTGGCAATTATGGGGATGCTGGCCGGGAGTAAATACATTTTCATCGGGGATGAGAATCAACTTCCGCCAGTGACGACATTTTCCGAAACAGAAGCTGCCCAGACTTCGATTTTCGCCTACCTGGCCGGGCGCGGGCAGGAAACCATGCTCAATATCACCTATCGCCTAAACGATGTGCTGACCGACTGGCCGAGCCGGACATTTTACAAAGGCGAACTCAAAGCGAGCGATGAAGCCGCCTCGCGCCGATTGAACCTATCCCCTGAAGCAACACGCTGGGATTTTGTGCTGGATCCCGACTCTCCGGCGGTTTTTCTCGACCTGTGCCACACCAACACCACCGTCCGCAGCCGCATCGAAGCGGAAGTGGTCTCCGAACTGGTGCTTTCGCTGCTGATGCGCGATGTTGCCCCGCAGGAGATTGGCGTGGTTGTACCGTATCGCGCTCAGAGCCGGCTGATACGCTCGTTGCTGCGGCGCATCCTGATGGATGATGAAGTCAACAAAAAGCTGGTGGTGGATACGGTCGAGCGGATGCAGGGCCAGGAGCGCGAAGTTATCCTGGTCTCGTTTGCCACCGCCAGCCAAAAATTCGCTGCCCAAATGGCCGATTTCCTATTCCAGCCGCAGCGCCTGAACGTAGCCGTCACTCGTCCGCGCTCCAAGCTGATTCTAGTTGGCAGTCATCACATGCTCAAAGCAGATGAAATTGTCCCAGAACATAAAGAAACAATGGATATGCTGCGCGACCTTGATCGCCAGTTGCCAGACCATCACCCTGCCCAACGGGGATATCAGCGGGTAAAAGCCACAAGAAAACAAATAGCAAATTATTATAGACTTTTAATTAGCATTATGCTAAAATAAATTGTGTACAAAATTACCTTCACCGCCCAGGCCGCCAAAGCCTTGCTCAAAATGCCGCGCAACACAGCCCTATTGATTCGTGAGAAATTGAATCAGGTGGCGGCTAACCCCTTTGCGTCCATTCCAAATGCCAAGAAACTTCAGGGCCGGGCCGGGTATCGTTTGCGGGTTGGTGATTGGCGCGTGATTTATGAAATCAACAAAGAAGAAATAACGGTGATTGTGCTAAAAATTGCCCCCAGAGGCGAGGTTTATAAATGAACGTACAGATTATCAAACAAGGCAATAAACCGGAATGGGCAGTTGTCCCTTACGAAACCTACCTGCAACTGGTCGAACAGGCAGAAATGTTGCAGGATGTTCGAGATTACGACAGCGCAAAAGTGGCTCTGGAGCGTGGCAAGGATGAATTGATTCCCAGTGATGTGATTTATGCCATTCTCGACGGTGAAAATTCCATCAAAGCCTGGCGCGAATATCGCGGGTTTTCTCAGCAGGAAACCGCAGAAAAAGCTGGCATCAGCGTGCCATACTTGTCGCAATTGGAAAAGAACAAGCGCAAAGGTTCGTTGGATGTCCTGACCGTCATCGCCAGAGTTTTGTCTGTTTCGCTCGAACAAATCGTCCCTTTGCAAGCCTGAGATAGATACCCAGCGGGTCAAGCAGGAGTTCAACTTCTCATGATGGCGCACATCCTGCCCGATATCCCACCCATCAGCCTACCCGGCGAAGTCCTGCGCGTTTTTCGCACGCTCAAGGCTTTGCCGGATTCGTTGTTTATCTGGCACCACCTGGCACCCTGGCAACCTAACGCCCCTGATTTCCTGATCATCCACCAGGATGGACGCGCCCTGCTGGTCAAGGTTAGTTCGGCGGCGGCGCGCCCTGCCCGGCGCGCGGCGCAGTTTTTGTTGCTCGAAAGCGAACGTGCCCCGTTGGGCGTAGCGGAAGCCAAAGTGCTGACGGATTTTGTCGCTACGCTGAAACTGCCGGACGAGAAAATGCTTGAGACGCTGATCATTTTTCCGAACATCCCGGATGAACAGGTACAGGCGGGACGGCTGGCACGGGATGATGGCGGCCCAGCCTGGGCGGGGAAAGAGCTGCTTAACCCGGAGGCAGGTGACAGTTGGAACCGCTTCTTTCCATCCGCCAAAATGAATTTCCTTTGGCTGGAAAAAGTCCGCCAGCGCTTCACCCCGGAAATTGTCATCCCTGCCGAAATGACGGTGCGCCCACCGCTACAACGCCGCCTGGAAGCCGGATTGAGCGACTATCTACTGGATTACGACCAGGAATGGGCAGCCTGTAGCCAGACCAGCAGTTCTTCGGCGCTGAAAGGTTTATGCCCGGCCACATAGCCGATTAATCCGGCGGTGAACCAGGCCAGCAGCAAAAAGGGGAGGAAAGGGGAGAGTTTTTTCATGGTTTATCGCCCGATTGCGTTCATCAAAAAAGTATAGGTTGGGGATAACACGATTTTCCCTTCCCACACAAAAAACTTTGGAAAAACCATTGAACATACCACCACAATCCATAAAATTTTCATGTACTTGCTGTTTAACTCCAGCGACTGAATGACTTCATTCAGCGCTTCAAACAAAACGCCCCACGTGATTAATGAAAAGATTCGGGTTGTATCCAGTGTGAAAAATGAAATGGCATAATTGATGAGGATGAAACCCAGAAAAAAGAGAGCACGCCATTTGTTTTTGGAGTAAAGCGCCAAAAAACAAAGGAAAAACAATAGCCATTGAAAGTTTAACAAAGAAAACAAAGAAATGAGTGAGCGCGGCGGCAATCAGCAGGGCGCTGAAGAAGACGATTCCGCCCAGGCCGAAGGCTTTTTCCAGCGCGGCGAAGAGAATTTCGATCAGCCATTCGTGCGGGATGGCGGCCACGCCCGCGGTGCGGAAGGAAAATGGGTCGGTTTGCGGAATTTGGCCGCTGGTCAGCATCAGCCGCCCCAGCGCCAGGTGATGCCCCAGGTCGCCATCGGCGTTGAGCAGGGTGTTGCCGCGCGCCATCACGCCCGCCAGAATCAGCGCGAAAAACAGGTTTTTGAGCGAGGGAAACAGCCAGGCCAGCGGGGATTTCATGGGATAATTCTACCGTAGTTGGGCAAAATAGCGTTTTGAAGAAAAGACATCACGTAAAAACCTACCTACCGGTCGGTAGGTTTTTTGGTATAATGCCCATCAGGAGCCTGTCCAATGGATTTTTCTCTTTCTGCCGACCACCGCATGGCGCAAAAAATGGTGCGCGACTTTGCCCAAAAAGAAGTCGCCCCGGTCATTAAAGAATTCGACCGCAAACAGGAGCCCATTCCGTGGGTCTACCGCCGCATGGGCGAACTTGGCCTGCTGGGCATTTGCCTGCCCGAAAAATATGGCGGCCAGGGCATGGATTACATTTCGCTCGGCCTGGCCTGTGAAGAACTGGAAGCGGTGGACACGCATTTGCGCGTCGCCATGTCGGTGCATACCGGCCTGTGCGCGCTGACGTTGCTGCAGTGGGGCAGCGAAGAGCAGAAACAGCGCCTGCTCGTCCCGCTGGCGCGCGGAGAAAAAATCGGTTGCGGCGCGTTTACCGAACCCGGCATGGGCTCGGATGTCGCCGCGATGCAGACCAGCGCCAAACGCGAGGGCGATTCGTATCTGCTCAACGGCGAAAAAATGTGGATTTCGCTGGCCGCCAACGCTGATTTTGCGCTGGTGACGGCCCGCAGCGATTCGAAAGCGGCCAAACCCGCCGAAGCCCTCTCCAGTTTTCTGGTGGATTTATCCAGCCCGGGCGTGACGCGCGGCGCGCTGCATGGAAAACTTGGCGTGCGGGCGGGCGTCACCGGCTGGCTGAAATTTGACAACGTGCGCGTGCCGCTCGAAAACCGTATCGGCGCAGAGGGCGAAGGCTTCAAAATCACCATGAGCGGCTTCGACCACGGGCGCTACACCGTCGCTTCCGGCGCCACCGGCATTATCCGCGCCTGCCGCGACGCCAGCGTCGCCTACGCCCAAAACCGCGAAGCCTTTGGCAAACCGATTGCCGAATATCAACTCATTCAGCAAAAAATTGCCCAAATGGCGCAGGATTACGAAATTGCCCGCCTGCTCTACCTGCGGGTGGGCTGGATGAAAAACGAAGGCCTGCGTCCGACGCTGGAGACCTCCTACGCCAAAAAATTCGCCAGCGAAGCCTCGTTCCACGCCGCCAGCGAAGCCATCCAGATTCACGGCGCGTATGGCTATTCGAACGAATATGACGTGGAACGCCATCTGCGCAATGCGCGCGGCGCGATGATTTACGAGGGCAGTTCCGAAATTCAAACCCTCATCCAGGCCGGTTACGCCCTCGGCCAGCGTCAAAACAAAGCCCTGCGCTGTGAACTGCCACCCTATCAAGGATGAATGCAGAATGTAAAACTCATTCATCATTCTTCATTCTTCATTCATCATTTTCTATTCTTCGTTTCCCCGGAGGCTGCCTTGAAAATTATCACCTGCATCAAACAAGTGCCCGATTCTGAAGCCAAAGTAACGGCGCAGAACGGCCAACCCAGTTGGGGCGAGGCTCCGCTGGTGATTAACCCCTTCGACGAGTACGCCGTCGAAGCCGCGCTCTTACAGCGCGAAGCGCAGGACGGCGAAGTCATTGCCCTGTGCATTGGCCCCGACAGCGCCAAAGACGCCCTCAAGCACGCCCTCGCCATGGGCGCCGACAGCGCCATTTTGGTCAGCGACCCGGCGCTGGGCGCGCTCGACTCGCAGGGCGCGGCGCGCGTGCTGGCGGCGGCCATCCAAAAAATCGGCGGCGCTGACCTGGCAATTTTTGGCCGCCAGACCCTGGACGAAGGCACCGGTCTGACGGTTTCGCAGACCGCGCGCGCCCTCGGCTGGCCGCTGCTCAGTTTTGCCGGTTCCATTAAAGCCGAAGGCGGCAAAATCACCGTCGAGCGCGTCATCGAAGAAGGCAAACAAACCGTCTCCGCCGCCGCGCCCGCCGTGCTCAGCGTGGTGCAAAGCATCGGCGAGCCGCGCTACCCCTCGTTCATGGGCATCCGCAAAGCCAGCAAAGCCGTCATCCCGGTCTGGACACTGGCCGATTTGGACATCGCCGCCCCCGCGCCGGTCGTCACCCGCGCCGAACTGCTCAACCCGCCGGTGCGCGACCAGGCCTGCGAAATGCTGACCGGCGAAACCCCCGAAGCCATTGCCGAAACTCTTGTTGAGAAAATTCTGGCGGAGAAAGTATTATGAAAACCTGGGCCTATATTGACCATTTTCAAGGCGAACCCGTTCCCGCTTCGTGGGAAGCGCTGGGCGTCGCCAAAACCTTTGGCGAAGTCACCGCCGTCATTTTGGGCGCCGGATTGGATGCCCTGGCGCAAATAGCGCTGGAATACGGGGCGGATTCGGTGCTGGTGGCGGATGACCCCGCCCTGGCCGACTACCGCGCCGAGGCCTTTGCCGCGACTCTCACCGCGCTGATAACGGATTCCGCGCCCCAGGCCATTTTCCTGCCGACGACGACGCGCACCCGCGAAGTGGCCGCGATGAGCGCCTTCGATTTGGCGAGCGGCGTGCTGGTGGATGTGACCGCGCTCGAAGCGCAGGACGAAACCATCCTCGCCACCCGCCCGGTCTACGAGGGTAAACTCTTTGAAAAAGTGACCTGCTCGGCCCGCCCGCAATTTATCACCCTGCGCGCACGCGCCTTCCCCAAACCGGCGCGTCAGGCCGGGCGCAGCGGCGCAATCACCAAGGCCGCCGCGCAAGCCGAGAGCAAAACTAGCGTCGAAGGCTTTACCCCGGCAGAAACCAACGTCAATTTGGCCGATGCGGGCGTGGTCGTCTCTGGCGGGCGTGGCGTCGCCAATGACCCGGCCAAAGGCTTTGGGCTGATTGGCGACCTGGCGAAAACCATCGGCGGGGCGGTCGGCGCCAGCCGCGCCGCTGTGGATGCGAATTACATCCCCTACGCCCATCAGGTTGGGCAAACGGGCAAAGTCGTCAGCCCCGATTTGTACGTGGCGGTCGGCATTTCGGGCGCGGTGCAGCATTTGGTGGGCATGCGCTCGTCCAAAGTAGTCGTCGCCGTCAACAAAGATGCCGAAGCGCCCATCTTCACCCAGGCGCGCTATGGCGTGGTGGCCGATTTGTTCACCTTTTTGCCGATTTTGAACGCGGCCTTTAAGAAAAAACTCGGCAAATAAATCGCCCTACACATGCACACAAAGGCTCTCGCCAGGGTATCCTGTGCGAGAGCCTTTGTGTGCATGCGAAATCTTGCCAGGAATGGAGCCGAAAATCTCCCGACTTTCGAGAAAAATCAGGCCATTCCTTCCTTTGACGGATTGAACACGCAAGATTAATTTTGAGCCGCGGTTTCGGGCGGTCAATATAAATTGATATTGTTTTCTGTAAAAAAGATAAATATTGACAAAAAACTTAAAAATAGTTAGAATTAATTCAATATAGTTAATTTAAAAGTTTTATTTCTCTCAAAAGGCCCAAATGAATCTTTCCGCCACCTCCCCGCAAGAATTTCAGACCAACTGGAAGCCGCGCTTCTTTACTATTTTTACCGGGCAGGCGCTTTCGCTGTTTGGTTCCTCGCTCGTGCAGTTTGCGCTGGTCTGGTATCTCACCCAAAAAACTGGCTCGGCTACCATTCTGGCGACTGCCTCTCTGGTAGCCATGTTGCCGCAAGTGCTTCTCGGCCCATTCGCGGGCGCGTTGGTAGACCGCTGGAATCGCCGCTTGGTGATGATTTTAGCGGATGGCTTGATTGCCTTGGCGACTCTGGTTTTGGCGGGGTTATTTTGGATGGGCACGGCGCAAATCTGGCATATTTACGCCATCTTGTTGGTGCGTTCACTGGGAGGCGCTTTTCACTGGCCGGCCATGAGCGCATCTACCTCGCTCATGGTTCCCAAGGAACAACTTTCACGCGTGGCGGGCATCAACCAAACCCTGCAAGGGCTGGTTGGAATTGTCGCTCCGCCGACGGGCGCACTGTTAATCGGTATTTTGCCCACGCAAGGGGTTTTGTTGATTGATGTTTTTACCGCTTTGTGCGCCATTTTGCCACTGCTTTTCATCTCCATCCCGCAGCCGAAAACTATCGTGGGTGCGACGACCTCCTACTGGCAGGATGTCCGCGCCGGGTTGGCGTATGTCGCCGCCTGGCCGGGACTGCTTGCCATTCTCGTCATCGCCCTGCTGATTAATTTTTTGCTCACGCCTACCGGCTCACTGATGCCGTTGCTCATTACCAAGCATTTTGGTCTGGGCGCGCTTGAATTGGGTTTTACCGATACGCTCTGGGGCGTGGGCATGATTGCCGGCGGATTATTGCTCAGCGTGTGGGGCGGTTTCAAGCGCCGTATTGTCACCAGCCTGCTGGGCATCGTCGGGATTGGCGTTAGCGTTGTTTTGGTTGGGCTGGCACCTGCCAATATGTTTTGGCTGGCCCTGGTCGGGATGAGCATCAGCGGCCTGGCGCAAGTGTTGGCAAACGGTCCTTTGCAGGCGGTTATTCAATCCGCTGTTGAGCCAGACATGCAAGGGCGTGTCATGGCGCTGATTGGCAGCGGCGCAACGGCCATGACGCCGCTTTCGCTGGCCGTCGCCGGGCCGGTTTCTGACGCCATTGGTATCCGCGCCTGGTATATTTTTGGCGGCGCAGCCTGTTTGCTAATGGGAATCGTGGCTTTTTCCGTCCCGGCAGTGATGAACGTCGAAACGAATCGGGTTGATGCTTTGCAATCTGTCCCGCCCGCGCCGGTAACGACTTCCATTGATTGAAAGCGTTATTTTCTCTCCTTGAGTGTGAATCGTTTAAGAGTTGGTTTCATGCTAGAATTATTCCATGCTTGATACTCTTGCCCGGATTGAATTCCTGCGCAAACTACATCTTTTTCGTGGCCTGAGCGATGATCAATTGCGCTCGGTGGCCGAGAACATGCAGGAACAATCTTTTTCGAAAACGGATGTGGTCATTGTCGAAGGTACTTCAGGCGACTTGCTCTACCTGATTTTTGATGGACAGGTGAAGGTATCACGTCTGATCAAGGACACGCCTACGCTGGTCACAACCCTCAGCAAGGGCGATTACTTTGGCGAGCAATCTTTGCTCACCAGCCATTCTCATAACGCCACCGTTCGCGCTGAGGCGGGCAGCACGCTGTTAACGCTTTCGCGCAACGCCTTCCGCGATTTGCTCAAAAAAATCCCTGGTCTGCGTGAAAACTTCATCATTATGATGGACACGCGCCGCCTGGCGAATCGACTTAAATTCCCGTGGCTGAATGCGGGCGAGGTGATTTATTTTTTGGCGCGCAAACACGAAATTTTACTTTTCCGTGCCATGGTTTTACCGGTGATATTTTTTGCGCTTGTGTTGGGGTTGATGGGACTGGCTTTTACGCTGGCTAGCGTAGCGCTAAGCGCCGTGGCAGGTTTTTTGATGGTGGCCGTGTTGGGTTGGACCGGTTGGAATTATGTGGACTGGGGTAACGACTATTACGTGGTCACCAATCAGCGCGTTTTGTGGCTGGAAAAAGTGATTGGTCTGTACGAGAGCCGCACCGAGGCGTTGATGAGCACGGTGCTTTCTGTCAGCACTGAGTCAGATTATTGGGGACGTTTTTTTGGCTATGGCACGGTGGTCGTGCGCACGTTCACTGGTCAGATTCGTATGGAGTTTGTGCGTCATCCCAAGCAGGCCGGGGCAATGATTGAAGAGTATTGGAATCGCACCAAACAAGTCGCCCGCAAGAGCGACGAAGAAGCCTTCAAGGCGGCGATTCGCGCCAAATTGGGGATTCAACTGCCAGCGGCGAAGCCTGCCCCGCCAACCGCCTCCCCGCCCCCTTCGCCCGCGGCGAAGCCGTCCTCTCCCCCGCGCCCTGCGCTTTTTTCTGGGCTAAAAAAACGATTGGGCGATGCCTTCAATGCGCGTTACGAAACCGGCGCGGTCATCACCTATCGCAAACATCCGTATGTGCTTTTTCGAGATACCTGGCCGCAATTGCTGATAATAGTAGCGCTGTTGACGATTGTTCCGCTGGGAAAACTGTTTTTCGTCTGGAATTTACAGGTCTGGCAGGTTAGTATCATTGGTTTTTTGCTGGCGGCGACGGCGGGCTGGTGGTATTACGGCTATGTGGATTGGGCCAATGACCTGTATCAGGTGACGTCTGAACAAATTATTGACTTGTACAAGGAGCCCTGGGGCAAGGAAGACCGCAAAAGCGCCCCGCTGGAAAGTATCCTGGGAATTAACTATGAGCGTAATGGCATTTTAGGGATGCTCTTTAACTTTGGCACAGTCTATATTCAGGTCGGCGGCGCAAAATTTGACTTTGAAGACGTGCTTAACCCGCCCGCGGTTCAGCAGGATATTGCCAGCCGGGTGATTGCCCGCCAGCAAAAGAAACGCGAGGGAGATGCTGCCGGGGAACGCGAGCGCATGATTGAGTGGATGGCCTGGTATCACAGAACGGTGGAAGAAGCGCGTAAAATGGAAGAGCAGGCGCGCAAGCAAAACGATAAATCTGCCTGAATATCGGGTAAAATGCTCAACTCGCCGTTGTGACGCAGCACTCCGTAGCGCGACTTTCAAATCGCTGAACAGTTTGCCCGATACGCTGGTTGTGTTGCCGGTTTGACAAGTAGTTACAATCAACTATTTTATTTATAGAGGAACTTCATGGCACTTCGAGAAATTGTGACCGTTCCGCACGAGGTTCTGCGCCGCAAAGCGCGTCCGGTGACGGATTTTGGCGAAAATCTGCAAACGCTGATTGACGACATGGTCGAAACCATGCGTCAGGCGCCCGGCGTCGGCCTGGCCGCGCCGCAAGTGGGCGTTGCCGAGCGCGTGATTGTCGTCGAATATTACGAACACGAAGAAGACGAAGAAAACGAAGACGAGCAGACGCCAGCCCCCAAACGCCTGTACACGCTGGTCAACCCCGAAATTACGCGCGCCTCCAAAGAGATGGAAGTCGGCGCTGAGGGCTGTCTCTCCATTCCCGGCGTGATGGGCGACGTGGAACGCCATCTGGCAATCACCGTCAAGGCGCAGAATCGGCGCGGCCAGCCGGTGACGCTGCGCCTGAAGGACTGGACGGCGCGCATTTTTCAGCACGAAATTGACCATCTCAACGGCGTCTTATTCACCGACCGCGCCAGCAAGGTGTGGAAACCCGAAGGCGCAGTCGAAGACAACGTTTAACCTATGTTCATCAAGCGGCTTTCGCTGACCAATTTTCGCAATTTCGCCCGCCTGGATTTGGAATTTCCACGGCGGGCTGTTTTGCTGGTGGGCAGCAACGCCCAGGGCAAAACCAGCCTGCTGGAAGCGGTTTACTTTTTGGCGACTTTCGCTTCCTTTCAGACCAGCGCCGACCGGCAGTTGATTAATTTCATCGCCGCGCGCGAGCCGCTGGCCGTGGCGCGGCTCGTCGCCGAGTACGAGCGCGGCGGGCGCAGTCACCGCCTCGAAGTGCGTCTCATTCAAGAGCCGGTCGGCGCGCTCGGACAGCGCAGCCGCAAGGAAATTCTGCTGGACGGCGTCAAGCGCACCGCCAGCGAAGCCATCGGCCACATTCCCGCCGTTCTTTTTTTGCCACAAATGGCGCGCACGTTAGAAGGCGGCCCGGATGAGCGCCGCCGCTATCTCAACCTGGCGCTGGCGCAAGCCATCCCCGGCTATGCCGCCGCTCTCAGCGAATACCATCAGGCGCTCACCCAGCGCAACGCCCTGCTCAAACAACTCGGCGAGCGCGGCGGCGACCCGGCGCAGTTAACCTACTGGGACGAAATACTCACCACCAGCGGCGCCAATCTCATTTTGTGGCGCATTCAGGCCATTAGCGAGTTGGAACGCCTGGCGGCGCGCGCCCATCATCGCCTGACGCGCGGCGCGGAAGTGCTGCGCCTGGCCTATCGCCCGGCTTTCGACCCGCTGCCGCGCCCGGCCAACCAAATCGCCCTGCGAATGGAAACCCCCGTTGACCGCTCCACGCTGGAACTTGCCGCCGTGAAAAGTGGTTTTCTCGCCGCCCTCAGCCGCACCCGCGCCGAGGAAATCGCCCGCGGCGTGACCACCATCGGACCGCACCGCGACGAGCTGCGTTTCCTCGCCAATGGCATTGACCTGAGCGATTACGGCTCGCGCGGACAAATTCGCACCACGCTGCTGGCGCTCAAAATGGCCGAAACCGCCTGGATGCAGGCGCGAACCGGCGAAGCGCCGGTTGTCCTGCTCGACGAGGTGATGGCCGAACTGGACCAAGCCCGCCGCGCCGATTTGCTCGCTGCGCTGGAAGAAAGCGCTGGACAAACGCTCATCACCACCACCGACAGTGATTCTTTTTCGCCCGCGTTTTTGCAGACCGCCCAAACTTGGCGCGTGCAGGCCGGGATGGTGGCATCAATTTAAAAGGAGAAAACCATGACCGTCAAACATGCCGATGCAGTTCCCGCCAGCCCCGTTTCTGCCGGGGTGAAGACCGCCATTCAAGTGCTGATTTCCAGCGAGGAAGGCCCCCATTTTGCGCTGCGCCGTTTTACCATGCAGGCCGGCGGCGGAATGCCGCGCCATACCAACACGGTGGAGCATGAGCAGTATGTTTTGCGCGGCAAGGCGCATATTGGCATTGGCGCGCAAGAGTTTGATGTGCAGGCCGGGGATGTGGTTTTTATTCCGGCGGGCGCGCCGCATTTTTATCAAAACACGGGCGAAGAATCGTTTGAGTTTTTGTGCATCATCCCCAATCAAAAAGACGAAATTAAAATTTTAGATGAGGGCGCCTGCTAAATCAGCGGCGATTTGGCGGGGATGCCCACGCCGCGCGGATATTTTTCCGGGGTGGCGGCGATTTTATCGGCGATGACGAGAAAACGCTCGTCCACGACGCCCGGCAGGGTGACGGGAATCAACTGACGCAGGCGCCCGCCCAGCAGGGTCAGCGCTTTTTCGGCGGATTGCGCTTCGGCTGGGGCATTTTCCCCTTTTTGGGCGAGCATCGCCCCGCCGACGCGCACCAGCGGCAGCAGATATTCGCTCAAAATGGGCAGGTTGGCTACGGCGCGGGCGACAGCCCAATCGTATTTTTCGCGGTGCGCCGGTAATTGCCCCAATTCTTCGGCGCGTAGCGTCAGCACTTCGACCTGTTCTAACTCCAGCAGGGCGGCGAGATGTTGACAGAAGGCGGCTTTTTTGCCGATGGATTCGACCAGCGTCAGCCGCATGGCCGGGTAGAAAATTTTGAGCGCCAGGCCGGGGAACCCGGCGCCGGTGCCGACATCCACCAGGCGGCGCGGCGGAGAATTTTTCCAAGCTAGGACGCAGGAGAGTGAATCGAGAAAATGTTTGGCGCGAATGCTTTGCGGGTCGCGGATGGCGGTCAGGTTGAAGCGCTGATTCCAGTCCAGCAGTTCGCGCTCGTAGGTGGAAAATTGGGCAATTTGTTTGGACGTTAGATGCAGGCCAAACAGGGCGGTGGAGTGGGCGAGAAGTTTTTCCATATTGCTGGCAATTATATCTGTTCACGCGCCAGTTTATGGTAAAATCTTGTCCGCTCGGAGGGATGACCGAGCGGCTGAAGGTAACGGTCTTGAAAACCGTCGTGGTGAAAGCCACCGTGGGTTCGAATCCCACTCCCTCCGCTGGTCATCTTGACAACCGAATATTGGGGAGGTGCCAGAGTGGCTGAATGGGCTCGCCTGCTAAGTGAGTGTCGGGGCTTAAACCTCGACCGCGGGTTCAAATCCCGCCCTCCCCGCCAAGACACGGAACTTGTCTTACCAAAGACAAAAACGCAAGCGTAGGCGTCGTACCAACAAATGCGTTACCGTGTATGAAGATTGCTTCGAGTACCAGTCGGAGCAATCTTTTTTTTTTAAGTTGCGGCAAATTCTCCTAATTCTCAAGTTTTGGACGAATTTGTTTTTGTTCTATTATAGTTTTGTGTTCTTGACTTTGCTGTTTTCAATTCTCAATAGAGACAAGGGAGCGGATATGCCTTCACAAGCTAGCAGCCAAATTGCTAAAAAATTGCGTGAGGATGCCCAGCAGCTGAAATACATCCAAAAGAAGGCGGCGAAAATGGGCTATCAACGGTCCAGGCTGATGCAGGATAACCCCTGAAAACAGGCGTTCTTGGATGAAAACGCCCGCTTTGCGTTTAACCGCCAGGGAAAATACGGTCATTTTTGGCTTTTATACCCTCCCTTTTGTCGCCCGCTACCGCGCCCAAGAGTCCAGTGTGTTTGCTGGTTTCTGAGGACGCGGTGTTAGAAAGACAGGGCGGGAGCAGGGAAAACTACCAGCCAGAAAAATGCTCGGGAGCGGATGCTCTAACCACCGCTGGCAAGAATGTGGCGTACTTTGCCTAAATGTGCCTTAGTTGAATTCAAAATAGAAAATATCCGAGTTGCGCTACAATCCAGGCATGAATCCATGAAATCCTGAACATTTATTTTTTTGAAATCTCCTAAGAAGAGAGACCCAATTTTTCGGGTCTCTCTTCTTATCCCAGACTTGCCAGCTACGGCGTTTCTCAGGTTATGGCTTACTGTGAATTGGGCCTGGCGTTACTTGGACAGATGCGCCCACCGTATTGCCCGCGATGTGGCACTTCGTGCAAAGCACGTCCGTGGTCAGGTTGTGGGAGGGCCAACTTTTCTCCACACTGTGCTTGAGCGCCATTGGCACGACCAGCCCACCATCGAGATGCACGCCGAGTTCGGCGTCATGGCAAGCCTGGCAGGTGACTGTCTTGTGATTCTCGCCCGTCATGGCCTTGTCAGCATGGCAGGTGGCGCAGGTCAGCGTGCTTCCGGTGCGTCCGCCCATTTCGGTGTTCTTCAAGACCATCTCGTGGGTGTCCGCGTGGCAGGCCGTACAGATTTGCATGGTCTCGTGTACGCCGCGTGCGGCGGACAGGGCCAGTTCCTGCGTCTGCGGATGGCGGCGGATGCCGATGCCCGCCAGCCCAAGCGCGGGTTTGGATTTGTCGCCCTGGTAATACCCGATGTGACAGGCAGAGCAGACTTCATTGGATGACTTGAGCGTCTCGGCGCTGCGGAACTCGTGGCTGGCGACATTGACGGTCCAGTCCATGCTGTACTCTGTCATCGCGCCCTTGGCTTTGTCGCTGTCTGCATCGAACAGGGTCCACAGGTCAAGAACATTGCCTTCCTGCTTCTGGGTGATTTTAGAGTTCCAGTAGCAGGCCCGCAGTTGGTCTGGATATGGCAGCGTTCGCAATCTGGCGCATCGAAACTCTCGTTGACCGTGTAATCCTTGCCATCCGTGCCTTTGACGGTTTCCTCTAGCAGTTTGTCGGAGAGAGCAGAGTTTCTGCGAAACAAAAAGCCAAAACGGCTCAAAACAGCTATATCTCAAGGCCATTCGCGTGGCCTACGACGAGTTGCAAACTCTCAAGGCTGCGTAACATCAGTTGGTAAATCAATTTTGAATTAGCCATAGAATCCCCTTCGTAAAACACCATTACCGGTGGAATATCAACAATTGTAAAACATTTTCGCAGGTCAACAGAGCCAAGTCTTTGGTTGCCGCCAGGAATGGCCGCACATCATCGATGGCTTGTTCCCAGACGATGCTTTCCAGCCGGGCAAAGACCACTTCACGCCAATTATCGACTGTCAAAGCCGGGCCGTCCCAATTCGTTTGTGTCAAGGCATTATTCAACAAAACCAGGTTAGGAGTCTGCTGAAAAAGTGGTCGAGTTCCGACCATCCTCAGCAGCGAGAAAATCGGGTAAAAATAGTGGACTACCACACCGCGTTCCCGCGGACTCGTTCTATGGGCGCATGGGCAGACTGAACGGCAAGTTCTTGCGCGATGATGACCTGAAAGAGAAGTGGATGGCAGCTACCTGTCCGAAATCTCCGGCCAGCCGCCGGTCTACAACTGGAGGCCTTGATTTTCTAACCCGGAAACCTCCTCAAAAGTTGTATACTTACCTTATGCAGCCCATTCCACCCACCTTGGCCCCTTTTTTCCAGGAATATGATTTCAAGCAGCTCAACCTGGAGAAAGATTCGGCCACCATCATTGACCGCACCCTGCGTTTTGGGACCCGCGCCGAATTGCGCTGGCTGTTCACAGCGTATACCCGTGAGCAAATTTCCAGTTGGGTAAAGCGCTGGGGAAAATATGGACTGCCGGAGCCGCATCTTTCTTTCTGGAGGCTGGTGCTTGGTCTGCGAGGGGATCAATGAGTGGTTTGCATTGGGAAACCATGACCCCGGCCATGCGGGAGGTGATGGTCGTTTTGGGGCACAGCCGCTTTGGACAGCGTTTTTACCTGGCGGGCGGAACCGCTTTAGCCCTGCAACTGGGGCATCGCCTATCCGTTGACCTGGATTTTTTCTCTCCCACCGAAGACATCAGTACAATCACATCCCCTCTCTTGGGCAGTCTGCGGAGCCTTTCGCCCACGGTTGCCGATACAGCCTGGGGTAATCTGGTTCTGGTGGCCAACGATGTCAAGGTTGGGTTCTATGGTTATGGCTACAATCTGCTGGCGCCCCTGGTCGACGCGGATGGGGTTCGGATAGCGAGTGTCATCGACATCGGACTAATGAAAATGGATGCCCTGCTGGCCCGCGCCAGCCGCAAGGATTTCCATGACTTGTACGCTATCTGCCAGCGTATCCCGCTCCAGAGCTTGCTGGAACAAGCTCCACGGAAGTTTCCGGAGGTGCGTGACTTCGAAGCCCAAGTGGTGCGTCACCTAGCTTACTTTGAACGGGCGGAGCAGGAATCGGATGTTCCCATGTTGGAAACGGTGCCCTGGCAAACCGTGAAAGCCTGGTTCCAGGAACAGGCCATTTCGTTGGGGAGAAGTTGGTTGGGGAAATAATCTCAACGCACAAAGGGGGGGGGATTCAATCTTTCGGCACGGTTCAGAAAAGCTAAAAAAGAGATCACAGCATCTTTACAAATTATGCAGTCGACTGTTGTCGGGCACAAACGAAATAGCCCCGGCAGAACGGGTAGAATAGCTCGTCCCGGGCCTGCATGACTGCGCCCATCATGGCATGATTTACCTTTGCCAGGATTTCTCCCGCCCGCTGTCCCGTTTCATGAGTGAGCGCAGATACAAACGCCGCGCCGCGTCCTTCGTCAAAAGCAGCTTGCAAACAATCCCAGATGGATCGCTCACTGACCCCGCCCGGCAAAACCAGCGACAATGTTGTACGATTCCTCCGGTTCGGTGTAACCGCGATTGTCTTCTTCCCATTCGGTGCTGCTATGGCTGGAACAACGGCACTTGCTTGGCTAGGTACCGTTAGCAGGCTAAACTTTGTCCGCTCTGCAATCGTATACAGCGTTAGGCGACTGACATGGAAAACATCTGACAACCAAAGAAGGTATCTTCTCAATAACTTGGGGTAGGGCAAGGTTGTCCCAGACAGAGTTTAGTAGCCGCCTGCGTAACCAATTCTGCCAAAGGCGGAATGGCGCCAGCCCCGGTAATCCGGTCGCACATGTAGGCATAGAAACTCACATCCAGTTTTCTGGCAGTCTCAGCCAGGGTCATGAAAGTATCCCAGGCATGCTTGCCCGTTTCTGTACGCGGACCGCACCTGCCCTGGCGGGCGGTGCCAGGGAAACTGACATCCCGCTTCCGCACCCTGCGTCTGCCCCCCAACTCGGAGGCGTTGTTGTGTAAGGGGATTTCGGGATGTTTCAAAACCAACAGCAGGGAGGTTTTCTTGGCCCTGGTTTTTGCAATGCGCTCATCCAGGGCTTCGTACCCGGTTTGGGTGGCGAATAAGTTGCAGAGCAACGTTTCAATCACCGGCCAATCCGTTTCCGCCCAGTAGGCGGCGATGGCGGCGGCGTCAATGATTTCCTTGCGCTGTTGCTTCCCCAGATTGGGCAGCAATTGTGTCAGATATTCCAGAAAAAATGACTCATCCATTTCGATTTCGCCACAATGCGTCTGCAAGGTTGCGCGTCGCCTGCGAGAGTGGGACGTTTACCAGGCAATCCAGGGCGTTCTTGTTCAAGCGCAACCGACGCGGACGTCCGTTGCGCAACACATCTAG
>Ga0210044_10001142_pt1 | contig 40242 bp, 34 predicted proteins | sample CryGey13umfilter_2_FD_183959 | JGI IMG/M metagenome (GOLD analysis project Ga0210044, IMG submission 183959) | Groundwater microbial communities from aquifer in Utah, USA - Crystal Geyser 4/9/14 3 um filter (SPAdes) (version 2) | ecosystem: Environmental > Aquatic > Deep subsurface >... | reverse complement strand
TTGCGGCAATCGAATGCTCGCTATGTACGCAAGACTTTATCGTTTTCAAAATCCGATATCTACCATGAATTGGTTACTCGACTGTATGTCGTCCGCTACAATCTTGCCAAAGCATCACTTGCTACTTGACCACTACCAAAAAATGAAGCGGGCAGTTCCTTTTTATGTCACAAAATTTACGTTACAAGCCTGATACCGGCATTACGGATTACGCCAAATTTATTTTGCGTGCCCGCTCAATATCCGCGTGGATTTGCATTACCAGCGCCTCGGCAGAATCGAATTTCTTCTCGCCGCGCAGATGTTCCACAAAATCCAGGCGCATCGTCTGCCCGTATAAATCAGCCGAAAAATCCAGCAGGTGGGCTTCCACCCGCGGCGTTGATTCGCCGCTGGTAAAGGTTGGGCGCAGACCGATATTCACCACAGCCCGATGCGTTTTCCCGGCAACATGCGCCCGGCAGACGTACACGCCCAAGGCGGGCAACAGCTTGCCAGCGGGAAAATCCACATTGGCGGTGGGAATGCCGATGGTGCGTCCACGCCCGTCGCCAGAGATGATTCCCCCTGTCAGCGAGTAGGACCGCCCCAGAATAGCGGCGGCCAGTCTAACCTCGCCGCTTTGGAGCAAAATGCGCACCTGGCTCGAGGAGAGAATCGTCCCATCTATCTGAATCGCTTCCAGCGTTTGAGTCTCATATCCCAATTGTCTGCCAATTTCAGCCAGGCGGGCGGGGGTTCCAGCCCGGTCTTTTCCCAAGGCAAAATCGTATCCAATCAGCAGATGCCGTAAGCCCAATGGCGCGGCCACGGCGGCCATAAATTCTTCGGGGCTTTGGGCGGCCAGTTCGCGGCTGAAAGGCAGGGTGATGACGTAGTCTACGCCGAGCGCCTGAAGAAGTTCGGCGCGCTCGGCAGGCATGGTCAGGTAAGGAATTTGGATACCCGTGAGGACGCTGGCCGGATGCGGGTGGAAGGAAATTACAACGGCAGGCGCGCCATTGAGATGGGCGCCTGCCGTGAGTTTCTGGATGATGGCCTGGTGTCCGCGATGGACGCCATCAAAAACACCGATGGTGAGCCAGGAATTTTGGAGGGCGAGTCCTTGCACGCAGCGCAGATGCGGCATGGCTACGAGAGAAAGACTTTTTTAGGCTGAAGTTCGAGTGTGGATGGGTCAAGTTCCATCAGGGCAATCAATTCACCGGCCATACTGACGCCGCGTACCAGATTTTTGGGGCCAACTTGAATGTCGGCGGGGGCGGGCATTCTGTGCCCGTGTGAAACAGCATCCACTTGTTCGGGGGTCAGTTCAAGCGCCGGCCAGTCGGCCAGGGTTTCGGCGGCGGGAATGAGGTATTGATACCAGTTCCCTGCGCGGAAAGCTTCCTGAAGTTTCCGCAGGGGAACGGCGTCACGCAGGCTGAAGCGGCCGCTTTTGGTGCGGCGCAGACCAATCAAGTAGGCGCCACAGCCCAGGATGTTGCCCAGGTCATTTGCCAGTGAGCGGACGTAGGTGCCGGAGGAGCAATGCACATCTACGACGACTTCGGGCGGCGCCCATTCCAGCATTTCAAGGTGATGGACGGTAATTTTGCGCGGGGCGATTTCGACTTCTTCGCCGCGGCGCGCCATGTCGTAGGCACGCCGTCCCTGCAATTTAATGGCAGAGTAAGGCGGCGGGGTTTGTTCGATTTCGCCGATAAAGTTTTTGAGGGCGCTCTCGCACTGGTCTTCGGTGACATTCACCGGGGCAGATTCGGGCTGACGGGTGAAATGCCCTTCGGCGTCGTACGTGTCGGTGGATGCGCCCATGCGAATAATGGCCTGGTAACGCTTGTCGGCGGCGGAAACATATTCACTGAGCCGCACTGCCGGACCGACAAGTATCACCAGTACGCCCGAAGCGCGCGGGTCCAGTGTGCCAGTGTGACCAGCGCGGCGAATGCCGGTTCCAAAGCGAATGGCGTTAACCACATCATGAGATGTCATGCCGGTGGGTTTGTCCACCACTATCGCGCCCGCAATTGCATTTTGTATTTCTTGGTTATCCATTTGAGCCTCCTTGAAAAGATGCCCCCTTAAGAAGATTGTAACATATCGCGCGTAGCTTTCAATACCTGTAGTTGAATCTCTGCCAACGTTCCGGGAATATCCGCCCCAGCGGCGGCTTGATGCCCGCCCCCGCCGAAAGATTTTGCCAGCCCCGAAACATCCACGCCCGGTTGGAGTGCGCGCCATGAAATTTTTACATGGTTGTCGCTTTGTTCGACAAAAACCATGCCAATTTTGTGCTTTTCGATGGTTGAGATAAGATTGATTAAATCAGCGTCGTCATTGCCGCCATAGCCGCTGGCCTTGCGCTCGGCGATAGTGAGCGTGCCATAGACAATGCCATGCTCGCTTTTCAGGCTGGCAAGCCCTGCGCCCCAGTAATGAGCGGCGTTGTAACTGCGCCGGTTGAGAGCGATGTCGTACAGTTCAGGGAAATTAATTCCGGTTTCCATTAAAAGCGCTGCCTGACGCAGACAAGCCGGGCTGGTGTTGGATGTGCGGAATCCAAGCGTATCGGTGACGATTCCGGTTGCCAGATTTTCGGCCACTTCGCGGCTGATGGTTAATCCCCAGTCTGGCAGGTGTTCGGTCAGCACGGCGCAGGTGGCAACTGATTCGGGTTGAATCAAATTTAGTTCGCCAAAGCGCTCGTTGGTGACGTGATGGTCAATGTTCACGTTCGGTTTGCGGTAGGTTTCAAATTGTTTGCCGGTGCGCCGAAAATCGGCGCAGTCTACCGTCACAAACAAGTCAAACGGCGCTTCAGGCGTTTTTTTGACCGCATCGCTCCCCGGCAAATGCCGGAATGAGCCGGGAACGCCGTCTGTCAGCACGGTTTCAACGCTCTTTCCAGCAGCGCGCAGGGCCAGCCCCAGCCCCAGCAGTGAGCCGATGGCGTCACCATCCGGACGCACATGCGCAACAATCAAAATATTTTGCGCGGCGGTAAATTTTTGTTTAATTTGGGCAACAACTTCGTTCATTTCTTCTCGTCTCCTTCGCGTTCCTGGCGAATTTGGGCGAAGAGTTTTTCCATGTGGTCAGCATTTTCGGGGGTGGGGTCCCAGTGAAAGCGCAGACGTGGCATGGCGCGCAAATCCACCCGCCCGGCCAGCTCGCGGCGCAAGAATCCACTGGCGCTTTCCATCCCGGTCAAAATTTCTTTGGCGCGGGTTTCGCCCTCCACCGCCGAGACATACACATCCGCGAAAGCCAACTCCCGGTCTACGGTTACATCCGTCACCGAGACGAGATGCAGGCGCGGGTCGCTAATTTCTTTAAGCAACATCCCCGAAATTTCCTCGCGGATTCGATCGGCAATGCGTTGTAAACGTACTTCAGATGGCATGATTTCCTCTACACTGTCTTTTCCAAAAGATAACATTCAAGCATGTCGCCAACAACAACATCGTTGAAGTTTTTCAGGTTAATGCCACATTCAAAGCCCTGGCGCACTTCGCGTGCATCGTCTTTTTCATGCTTCAGCGAAGAAATTTCGCCCTGATAAACCAGGTCTGTGCCGCGCATCAGGCGCACTTTGCCATTGCGTCGAATTTCGCCTTCCAGCACCCGGCAGCCAGCGATTTTTCCTACTTTGGAAACCGGGAAAACAGCCAGCACCTGGGCTTTTCCAAGTGGTTTCTCGGTGAATTCGGGTTGCAACATGCCTTTGAGCGCTTTTTCGATGTCTTCCGTCATACGGTAGATGATGTCATACAGCCGAATGGAAACGCCCTCACTTTCGGCCAGGCGGCGCGCCGCCACTTCGGCCTGCACGTTGAAGCCGACGATGATGGCCTTGGAGGCCGAAGCCAGCATTACGTCGTTTTCGCCGATGTTGCCAGTCTCAGCATACAATACTTTAACGTTAATTTCGCCGCTCGAAAGGTTGTTGACCTCTTTGATGATGGGTTCAAGCGAACCCTGCACATCGGCCTTAAGAATCAGGAGCAATTCCAGCAACTCACCGGCCTTGTATTTGGCAAACAGTTCTTCCAGTGACATTTTGGAAGCGGTAGATTGCTCTTTATTGACCTGCTGACGTTTCAACACCACTTCGCGCGCCTCGCGTTCGTTGGTGTAGACTTCAAAAATTTCGCCGGCAGAAGGCACACCAGTCAATCCCATGACCCGCACGGGAGTAGCCGGGGGCGCTTTTTGCACCGGTTTGCCGCGATAGTCAAACATCGCTTTCAGGCGTCCGTAAGCCATGCCCGCTACGACAATATCACCGTTTTTGAGCGTGCCATTTTGCACCAGCAGGGTTGCCATCACGCCTTTGGTTTTATCCAACTCGGATTCGATGATAGTTCCCAGTACTTTTCCCTGGGGGTTGGCGCGAATATCAATCGAATCGGCTACCATCAAAATTGCCGCCAGCAAATCACCAATACCCTGACGTTGTTTGGCCGAAACCGGCACAACGGTGGTGTTACCGCCCCAGTCATCTGGAACCAGTTCCTGCTCGGCTAACTGTTGTTTTACGCGGTCGGGGTTGGCGTTGGCTTTATCAATTTTATTCAGCGCCACGATAATCGGCACACGCGCGGCTTTGGCGTGCGCAATCGCCTCTTTGGTTTGTGGCATCACGCCGTCATCAGCCGCTACCACCAGAATTACGATATCCGCGCCTTGAGCGCCGCGCGCGCGCATGGCGGTAAATGCCGCGTGGCCGGGCGTATCAAGAAAGGTAATCAGACGGCCTTCCTTCTCCACCTGATACGCGCCGATGTGCTGCGTAATGCCGCCCGCCTCGCCGCCCGCCACATTCGTCTGGCGGATGGCATCCAGAAGCGAGGTCTTGCCGTGGTCAACATGTCCTAAAATGGTAATGACGGGAGGGCGCGCTTTCAAGTCACCGTCTTTTTCGCTGGCAATTTTCTGCCGCCAAAGCGGCACTTCGCCACCTTCAACGGTCTCAACGACCAGCGCCTCTTCCGGCGCAGCCTCGTAGCCAAATTCTGCCGCCACAATCGCGGCGGTGTCATAATCCACCATCTGGTTAATACTCGCCATGACCCCATTGACCATCAATTTTTTGATGACATCAATCGGGCTGACCTTGATTCGCAGGGCAAAGTCGCGGACAGAAATACCTGCCGGGAGTTCAATACGCTTATCACTCATAAAAACACCTCCAACAAAAAAATGCGCCAGTGGGAGATATCCTGTGAGCGATTGTGCGTCACATCATCATGATTCTCCCGCAGATTCTGCGGCTTCTTCCGGCAGGGCGGCCATATATTCTTCCAGCCTCTGCCGGTCATCGGGCGTGAAGGACGTCTTCAACGCGCCCGCCAACGCCCCTTTCAGACCACGTTTCCAACATGAGCGCAGGTTGTGCAAGTAGGCCCCTCGCCCCGCTAATTTTCCAGACGGGTCAATTTGCACACCCTCGGGTCGCCGCACAACTCGTACCAAGGCACGTTTTGCCAGCGCTACGCGGCAACCCACGCAAGTTCGTTGAGGAATATGTTTCGTTTTTGTGTTCACACCATTCACCCAAACCGCCGTTGCTGGTCGGTTGGCTTATTTCTATGCTTCATCGGCTTCCCAGGTGCCATCACCGCGTTTGTGTTTCTTGCGCCCAACCACCTCGCCGCGCGCTTCGTCGAACTGATATTCAACCGATTTCTTGCCCTTTTTGCCCTTTTTCTTGCTCTCTTCGCTTTCTTCTTCAACGGGGGGAACAGCGTCGGGGCGCAGATTGAACATCTCTTCAAACGAAACAGCGCTTTCATCTTCTTGCGCAGGAACGGCGGCTGAAGCGGAGTCCGTTACCGGCAATTCCGTCTCGGCTTCAGTCGTTTGCGTTACCGGGGTAACCTCCGCTGTTTGCGTTTCCAGCGTTTCGATGGGCGTTTCTGCCATGGGTTCGGCGATTTCTTCCGTCACTGGCACAGTAAACACTGTTTCTGCCACCGCTTTTTGAATGGCTAGCATTGCCTTCGGGCCAACGCCAGGCAGGCCCAAAACACGGTCAGGCGTTAATTTCATTGCCAGCAACAAATCGCCAGCGGTGCGATATTCAGCGCCGGTCAGAATGTTGTAGACGTGTTCCGGCAGGCCGAAAACATCCAACGACTGCTCGAAAGCAATATCGGCAATGCCTTGTCGGGCTTCCGCCAATTGTTCCGGGCTAATTTTTTCGGCCTCGCGTTGGACGTCGAGAGCGTGATTTTCCACACGCTTCACGAATTCTGCCAGAGCGCTATATTCTTCGGGCGTGATTGGGCGGCCTTCAGCCTTCCTGGCTAAAATGCCATCAACGTGTTGCAGGGCTTCGGCCTCAGCCTGCGCCATTTCAGCCATATCGGGCGCAGTTTGCAGCTTGTTGATGGCGTCGCCCGCGGCTTCCAACACGCTCTTGATGTCAATGCGCCAGTTGGTCAGTTTGGCGGCCAGGCGGGCGTTTTGTCCATCGCGGCCAATTGCCAGGCTGATCTGATCTTCCATCACTACCACGGTGGCAGTGTTTTCGGCTTCGTTCAGGTACACACCGCTGACGCGTGCCGGGCTGATGGCTTTTTGAATGTAAATGACAGGGTCGGCGCTCCACTCGATGATGTCAATTTTCTCGTCGTGCAGTTCCTTCACAATCGCCTGAATACGCACGCCCTTAACGCCAACGCAAGCACCCACCGGATCAATCCCTTGTTGCGCTGTCGAAACAGCCACTTTGGCGCGCTGACCAGGTTCGCGCGAGATGGCGCGAATTTCCACAATGCCATGATAAATTTCCGGCACTTCGTTTTCCATCAAGCGGCGCAAAAAGTTGCGATGCGCGCGCGAAAGAATGATTTGCGGGCCGCGCGAGCCGTCCTTGACTTCCATCACGATGGCGCGGATACGGTCGTGCATCCGAAATCTTTCACCGGGGATTTTCTGGTTGGCAGGCATCACACCTTCGGCCTTCATATCCAAACCGACGGTGACGCTCTGACTGTTGATGGCTTGAATCACGCCGCTGATAATTTCACCTTCTTGGCGCTCAAAGTATTGCATTTGCATCCCGCGTTCAGCCTCGCGGATGCGCTGCTGAATCACCTGGCGAGCAGTTTGCGCCGCCACACGTCCAAAATCTCTGGGGGTGGTTTCGACAATCACCATATCACCCAACTGCGCCAGCGGGTTCACTTTATGCGCGGCATCCAATTGAACTTCGGTGCGGTCATCCTGGACGTCATCCACCACTTCTTTTTCGGCGTAAATGACGACATGCCCCGTCTCGGGGTCAATTTTGGCGTTCACCTCTTGTGCGCTGGAAGCGTTGACCGTGCGGCGGTACGCCGATACCATCGCCGATTCGATAGCCTGAAGGATGACTTCCTTCGGCAGCTGTTTTTCTTCCAGCACTTCATTGAATGCCAGGCTGAACTCGTTTTTCATGCTGTACTCGTGCTCCCGGTGAAAGAATGTGACATCTGCGTCACAGGTTATTACAAGCAGAAAAGTGGGGGTTGCCCACTTTTCGGTGCTTGCGGTATTGGTCGAACGCAACTGATTCTAGCACAAAGAATTTAATTCTGCAAGAAGCGTGCAGAAGTTGCTATAATAGGTTTAGAAATGGAGGCTGTTATGAGTGATTCTAAACCCCTGATGTGGACTCCCAAACCGGGCATTGGCTACACCGTTTTTCGCCGTCCTGATGGCGGCATGACCCTCGTTTTCCGCGACCTGAACGACAAAACCCTGGCCGACTGGCACGAGTTTGCCTTTGAACACCTGCTCGGCTCTGACCGCCTGACGCGCAACCTGTACGACCTGCGCCAGGTGGAAGTCATCAATGAAAAAGCCATCAAAATGGCGGTTGATGTCAATAATGACCCGGCCACCCGTAATTTGCGTGTGGCCGTTGTCGTTAAAGATGAGGCCTCGCGCCAGGCGATACTAAATGTTGCCGCTGGCGTGGTGGGCAGCGGCGCGGCCATTCGCATTTTCGCCGACATCGGCGCAGCCGAAGCCTGGCTGATGAAATCAATGGAGCAGATGATTTAATGCGCCCCTTGACGGTTGGCTCATTAACGCTGGCCTGGGGGCAACGCACCTATGTGATGGGAATTCTCAACATCACCCCCGACAGTTTTTCGGGCGACGGTCTCTTCTCAGCCACCGAAAGCGGTTGGGTTGCCCCGGCGAGCGAACAAGCCGGCAGATTTCTCGCCGCCGGGGCCGACATCCTTGATATCGGCGGCGAATCCACCCGCCCCGGCGCGCAAACTGTCAGCGTGGAGGCAGAACTGGAGCGCGTCATCCCCGTCGTCCGGGCACTGGCACACCAATTCCCGCAGGCGATTCTTTCCATTGATACCTACAAATCCGAGGTGGCCGAAGCCGCCCTACAGGCAGGCGCACACATCGTCAACGATGTTTGGGGCCTGCGCGCCGACCCGCGCCTGGCCGAAATTGTCACCCGCTACAACGCGCCAGTGATTCTCATGCACAACCGCTCCAAAGCCAACAACGCCCAGGTGCAGGCGCAACTTGGCGGACGCTACGTTGGCGTGGAATACGCCGACCTGCTGGCAGAGGTCACAGCCGAATTGATGGCTTCGGTTGAGTTGGCACGCCAGGCGGGCATCACCGATGAAAAAATCATCCTCGACCCGGGCATTGGCTTTGGCAAAACCGTGGAGCAAAACCTGCAACTGCTCAACCGCCTCGACGAAATTCGCGCGCTGGGATTTCCGGTTCTGTTGGGGCCGTCGCGCAAATCCTTCATCGGCTACACCCTCAATTTGCCGCCCGGCCAGCGCGCGGAGGGAACCGCCGCTGCCGTTGCCATCGGCATTGCACGCGGCGCAGACATTATCCGCGTGCATGATGTTGAAATGATGGCGCGCGTGGCAAAAATGAGCGACGCCATCATCCGCCGGCAATAATCATTCCAAAATACAAATGGAAACTTTTTACGCCGCCGAACATCAAAGCCTGTGAAAAGGAGAAAAACTAATGGAACTTTTGATTGACTTCCCCGGCGGCGCGCGCGTGGACGCGCATTTTGGCCCCTACACCGTTCACACCGACCAACCTGCGATGGGCGGCGGCGAAGGCTCAGCGCCCACGCCCTTTGGCGTTTTTCTGGCTTCGCTCGGCACCTGCGCCGGAATTTATGTGCTCGGCTTCTGCAAACAGCGCGGCTTGCCCACCGAAGGAATTCGCATCATCCAACACACACAAAGCAACCCATTGAGCGGCATGGTCGAAAAGGTGGAACTGGAAATTCAAGTTCCACCTGGCTTCCCAGAAAAGTATCGCCCATCGCTCATTCGCTCGGCAGAGTTATGCGCCGTCAAAAAACACCTTGAAAACCCGCCTGCTTTTGAAATTAACACCAAAGAAGTTGCTGTGGCGTAAAAAGAGCCGGTCGTAAGACCAGCTTTTCTTTTATAATGCACCTATGCCTTATCTGATTGATGGTCACAACCTGATTCCCAAAATTGGCCTACGGCTGGATGCCTTGGATGACGAAATGGAATTGCTGGCACGCCTGAATGAATTTGCGCGCCTGAGTCGAAAAACCAGGCTGGAAGTCTACTTCGATGGCGCTCCCCCGCTTCAGGCTGGCTTCCGTCAAATTGGCTTGATCAAAGCCCATTTTGTGCGCCACGGAAAAATCGCCGATGACGCCATCCGTGACAGACTGCTCGCCCTGGGAAAACAAGCCCAAAACTGGGTGGTTGTCTCCTCGGACAGGATGGTACAGGCCAACGCCCGCGCCGCGCACGCCACCCTGCTGACCTCAGAAGAGTTTTCCACGCTGGTGCAGCAGACGCTGCACGCCGGACCGCCCGCGGGAGAATCGAAAACACCCATGAGCACCCGCGAGTTGGATGACTGGCTGGCTATATTCAGCACAGACCAGGATAAACTCTAATGAGTTTTTAATATAAATTGGGTAAAAATTGGTGTATTATATTTCTAATAACATTTGCGCCCCCCTTTACTGGTATGCAAATGTTGCCCACCAAATGTTTGCGTATCCCCCCATGCAATCACGCGGTGGTGTCCCTCCCCCAAAAGATTCCCCGGCAGGTCACACGATCTACCGGGGAATCGCTTTAATAACCCTGACAAAAGCTAACGCCACTGCCCGCAACGGATTAGAGTTGCGTTAAATTATCGCGCAGCGGCTTGCAGGAACGCCCGTAGCGGCATAGAATGAAAATATGGACTACAAAGATTACTACAAAGTTTTGGGTGTCAGCCGTTCGGCCAGCGCGGACGAAATTCGCTCGGCATACCGCAAACTGGCAATGAAATACCATCCCGACCGCAACCCTGGCGACAAGGCCTCGGAAGAACACTTCAAGGAAATAAACGAGGCTTCGCAGGTGCTTTCAGACCCGCAGAAACGGGCGCGTTACGACCAGCTGGGCTCGGCCTATACCAACTGGCAGGGACGCGGTGCGCCGCAGGGTGGTTTCAATTGGGATGAATGGCGCACCGCTGGTGGCGGCCAGCAACAAGTCAATTTTGACGATTTGTTCGGCGGCGCGGGCGGCTTTTCCGATTTCTTTCAGACTATTTTTGGCGGCACAGGGGCAGAGTTCGCCTCGCGCCCGATTGTCAGCGAGCATGTCGCACAAATTTCGCTCAAGGAAGCGTACGATGGCGCGGCGCGTGTGTTGGAGGGCGGCGGGCGGCGGGTGCAAGTCAACATCCCCGCGGGCGTCAAGACCGGCTCCAAGGTGCGCGCCGCCAGAGCTGGCCCCAATGGCGCAGATGTCTACCTGAAAATTCAGGTGGCGCCGGATGCGCGCTTTGAGCGCAAAGAAAATGATTTATACACCAGCGCCACAGTGGATATCTTTACCGCCATACTCGGCGGCGAAGCGGAAGTAGAAACACTGGCGGGGCGCGTTCGTCTGACCATCCCTGCCGGAACCCAATCGGAGCAGATGATGCGTCTGGCTGGGCGAGGTATGCCGCAGGTGCGAAAACCTGACCAAAAGGGCGATTTATATGTGAAAGTGCGGGTGCAAATTCCGCGCTCGCTTTCGCCAGAGCAAAAGACCTTATTGGAGCAGGCAAGAGGCAAGTAAGCGGCAAAAAATTTTTGGCGGTTACTTTTTAGCTACCTATCAGGAGCAAAAACAATGAAACGCTATTTCGCTTTAACGGTTGCAATTTTTGTTTTGGCGCTGGCTTTGCTAGCGTGTCAGGCGGCGGCGCCGCTGGTGGGCAGTACGCCCGAGCCGACGGCTTTGGTCTCAGCGGCATTGCCCGCTTTGGATGTTACCCCGCTTGTGCCGGTATCTATCCCCAATTTGACCGGCCAGCAAGAGACGTTGGTTGGCTTATATACGCGTGTCTACCCAGGTGTAGTGTCGATTCGGGTTGCGACGGCCAGCGGCGGCAGTCAGGGGTCAGGTTTTGTCTTCGACACTGATGGGCATATCGTCACTAATCAGCATGTGGTGGATGGCGCCAAACAAATCGAAGTGGATTTTCCATCCGGCTTCAAAGCCTATGGCAAATTGGTTGGCGTAGATTTGGACTCGGACCTGGCCGTCATCAAAGTGAATGTCCCTGCTGAAGAATTACACCCTTTGCTTCTAGGCGACTCGTATCAGGTGCAGGTTGGTCAACAGGTGGTGGCGATTGGTAACCCATTTGGACTGAGCGGTACAATGACGCTGGGAATCGTCTCCGCGCTGGGGCGAACTCTACCCTCGCAACACGATAGCCCCAGTGGGGCGAAATTTTCGGCGGCAGATTTGATTCAGACCGACGCAGCCATCAACCCCGGTAACTCGGGCGGTCCACTTTTCAACCTAAATGGCGCTGTGATTGGCGTTAACCGCGCCATTCGCACCGAATCGGCCAATGCTGTGGGTGAACCAGTCAATTCAGGGATTGGCTTTGCGATTGCGTCCAATATCGTGCGGCGCGTAATTCCTGCGATTATTGCTACCGGCAAATATGATTACCCGTACATGGGGCTTTCGTCGCTGGATGATCTGCCGCTGGCTGAGATTGAGATGCTTGGTCTGACGCAGACCACCGGCGTCTACGTCACCGACGTGCAGCCCGGCAGCCCGGCGGAGAAGGCTGGCGTGTTGGCTGGCACAACGGATACTGCCGTTCAGGGGCTGAAATCAGGTGGTGATTTAATCATTGCCATTGATGGCACCACCATCAAAAATTTTAGCGAAATGATGCGCTATCTTGTCAACAACAAGGGCGCTGGCGATACGGTGGTGCTGACAATTTTACGCGGCTCGGAAAAGGTGGAACTTGCCGTGGTGCTTGGAAAGCGCCCGTAACAGCCAAAGCCGATCAGCGTGTTTATGGATTAACCCGCGCTTGCGAATTCTTCGATAATCTTTTATAATCTGCGTCCGCTGTAGCCGCCACCATAGCTCAGTTGGTAGAGCAGACGATTCGTAATCGTCAGGTCAAGAGTTCGACTCTCTTTGGTGGCTCACACGAACAACAACAGTCACCGGATTATACCCGGTGACTGTTGTTGTTTTGCAAGCGTACTTATGCGTCACACCAGCGACTGGACGGCCTCGCGGAAAACACGGGTGTGATACTCCACATCGGCCTGCGTGGTTTCAGGTGAAATCAGCGCCATGTTGTGAAAGGGAGTCATCAAAATACCGCGATTGAGCATGAACAAGTGCATGTAGCGGTCGAGTTCGTGGTCGATGGCCGCCGCCGCTTCGCCGCCATTACGCGGGGGTGTGGGACGAAACCAGTATTCGGAGCGGGTGCCGAGGCGTTTGACAATCCAGGGCAGGCCAAACTCGGCAATGACGGATTCAACCCCGGCGGTAAATTTTTCCTGCAGGGCGATGGCTTTTTCGTAGAATTGGGGCGTCAAAACCTGCTCCAGCGTGGCTTTCATGGCCGCGATGGAGAGGGCGTTCCCGGCCAGCGTGCCGCCGATGCCGCCCACGTCCGAATCGTCCACATTCAGCCGGGCGTTGAAGGCCTGCAGAATTTCGTCGGTGAAGCCGTAGACCGCCGCCGGAAGGCCGCCTGCCAGTGGCTTGCCGACCGTCAGAAAATCGGGCTGAAGCCCGTGCGCGGCGGTGTATCCGCCCGGGCCAGTACAAATCGTATGCGTCTCGTCAATAATCAGCAGCGTGCCGAATTTGCGGGTCAGGCGGCGCAATTCGTCGTGAAATCCCGGCTGCGGGTGGATGATGCCGATGTTCGTCATGACGGGTTCCGTCAAAACGGCGGCCACGTCTCCGGCAGCGAGAACCGTCTCCAGCGCGGCGACATCGTTAAATTCAATGACTTTGGTGGTGTAAGTCGGGTCCACCTGCGGGCCGATGTTGTTGGGGCGCGAGATGGGCGTGCCTTCTTCGTCCAGCACGGCAAAGGTTTCGTCCACCGTGCCATGATAGCAATAATTAAAAATCAGGATTTTGGGACGGTTGGTGATCATGCGCGCCATGCGCAGGGCGTGACGGTTAGCGTCGGTGGCGGTCAGGGTGAATTGCCAGAAAGGCAGGCCAAAGCGGCGCTGAAGTTCCTCGCCCACGCTGATGGCTTCTTCAAACGGCAGCATGAGGGTGATGCCTTTGGCGGCCTGCTCACGGATGGCGTTGAGCGTGGCTTCGGGAGCGTGGCCGGTCATGGCGCCGGTATCGCCCAGGCAGAAGTCAATGTAGTCGTGGCCGTCTACGTCGGTAAAGTGAGCGCCTTTGGCTTCTTTAACGAAAACAGGGAAGGAACCCGCCCAGCGAATCATCCACAGCATTGGCACGCCGCCCGGCAGTGATTGGCGCGCGCGCTGGTAGAGTGCGTAGGAGCGGGGATGTTCAGCGTGAAATTTTTCTTCTTCAGAGCAGAGGAGCGATGCAAGTTTGGTTCTGTCCATGAATAATTTTTCCTTTTCACCACGTGCGGGCCTGCCTCGCCGCATACAAGCCCGCTTAAGCGGGCTTCCTGCTCATCAGGAAGGCTTCAGCCCGCCGCCAGCGCCTCGCCAAAAATCGCCAGCGCATCGTTCACCTGGGCCTCGGTCACATTCAACGGCGGAATCCAGCGGATGGTCGAGTCATATGTTCCGCACGAAAGCAGCAACAGCCCGCGCTCCTCGGCGGCGTGCAGCGTCTTTTTCACCAGCGTTTTGGCTTTTTTGTAGCTGCCATCCACCTCGAACTCGGAGCCAATCATCAGCCCCAGGCCGCGCACATCGCCGATTTGCGGGTACTCTTCCTGTAGTTTGCGCAGGCCGGTTTGCAGTTGCAATCCGCGCGCGTTGGCATTTTCCAGCATCTTTTCTTCCTTCATCGCGCGGATGGTCGCCACGCCCGCCGCCATCGCCACGGCGTTTCCGCCGTAGGTACCGCCGTGCGAGCCGGTCGGCCATTTTTTCATCAGGTCGAGGCGGCTGAAAACTGCTGAAAGCGGCAGGCCGCTGGCAATTCCCTTGGCGGCAGTCATAATGTCGGGGACGACGCCGAAATGCTCCTGGGCAAACCATTTTCCGGTGCGGCCAAAACCGCTTTGCACCTCGTCAAAAATCAGCAGGATGCCGGTGCGGTCGCACAGTTCGCGCAGTGATTTCAGAAATGCAGCCGGGGGAACGACATAGCCGCCCTCACCGAGAACGGGTTCAATGAGGATGGCGGCCACATCGTGCGGGGCAATCTGGCTGATGAGCAGTTCATCCAGCGCATCGAGCGCGTACTGGCTGGCAGATTCTTCGCTCAGCCCCAATTTGTAGGCATACGGAAACGGCGCGACGTACACCCCGCCCGGCAGATATTGCGCGTTGCCCTTGTAGCCGGTTTTGGAGGTGGTCAGCATCATCGTCTGCGCGGTGCGGCCATGAAAACTGCCCGTAAAGACGATGACCGCCTGCCGCCCGGTGGCGGAGCGCGCCAGTTTGACAGCGCCTTCCACCGCCTCGGCGCCAGAGTTGCTGAAAAAGAAGCCGTCAATCGAAGGATGGACAATCGTGCGCAGTTCCTCAATCATCTGCAACATGGGCTGATGAATGACGATGTTGGCCTGGGCGTGAATGAACAGCCCGGCCTGCTGGCGAATGGCTTCGACCACTTTGGGGTGACAGTGGCCGGTGTTGGTGACGCCGATGCCGCAGGTGAAGTCGAGATATTTGCGTCCGTCGGTGGCGTAGATGTAACTCCCCTCAGCGCGTTCCGCCTCGATGGGGAAAATCCGCGACCAGACGGGGGACATGTGCGGGAAGTTTTTGTCGTAGAGGCTTGTCATGTTGTGTCCTTGTTTCCTTCTAGTTCCCCAACTCCGCCGCCCAGGCCAGGCCAAGTTCGGTCAGCCGCGCGCGGGTGGGTTTGCCATCCGAAGTGAACCCAGCCAGGCGATAATAGTCATCCAGCGCAGATTCAATTTCCTCGTGCGTCAGGGCGATTCCGGCGGTGGGGCCTTCGCCTTGCAGGGCGCGGAAGAACTTCTTGGGAAGTTTATCCTGCCGGCGGTCGAATCCCTCGCGGGCGTTGAAGACGCGCATCAAATTCAGGCGGCGCGCGCCAACGGCCATCAATTCATCCACCGTCACGTCCCAGCCGGTGACGGCGTTGACCATCGCCGCGGTTTCCGCCGGGCCGTAGAGCGTCCAGGCCGGGCCCCAGACAAACTGGCAGAGTTCGAGCGAGTCGAGCATCGAGTAGAAGACTTCCGTCAGGTAGGCAAATTTCACTTTTTCAGCGCCCAGGCTGAGCGGGGCGAGGGTTTCCGGCAGGCCAAGCAGCGCCAACCGTCCCATGTACAAGTCCGAGGCGATGCCCTCCTCAATCATCCAGTCATGTTCGCTGGATTGATGGTCAGCGCCGAAGGGGTTGACGGCGTAAATCAGCGCCAGCGAGCGTTTGGCCTGCGGCATGTGCGCCGGGGCTTCGGCGCCCTTGAAGGTAATCAGACACTCGTCGGCGCCCCGGCCAATGACTTTGGCGGCGCGCTCCGAACCCTGACCGAGCAGGCGGCCAAAGTCGGTGCTGGCCGTGACGATTTGCTCCAACACGGCGAGCATGGCGTCGGCGTCGCCGAATTTCAGTTCGAGGCCGCCGGTGTCATCTTGGGTGAGGATGCCTTTTTCAAAACATTCCATCGCCCAGGCGATGGTTGCGCCCGCGGCGATGGTGTCCACGCCGTATTCATTGCAGACCTGATTGGCGCGCGAGATGGCCGCCAGGTCTTTCACGCCGCAGTAGGAGCCAAACGTGCCGATGGTTTCGTATTCCGGGCCGCCGTATTTTTTGTCCACCGCATATTTGCCTTCCAACTCCACCACGCGCTTGCAGCGCACCACGCACGAATAACAGGTGTCGCGCCCCAATTTGTCCTGTTTGCCTTCTGCCGCGCCGCGCAGATACTCGTCATACAGTTTTTCGCCGCTGATGTCTTCGGCAAATTCAAACGCGCCCTCGTTGTAATTGCGCGTGGGCAGCGTGCCCATGCTATGCTGCGGATTAACCACGCTGGCCGTGCCATATTTCGCCAGCCCGACCATGTCGCCATTGTCGGGCAGCAGCTTGGGGCCGCTGCGATTGAGCGCCGTCAGCGCTTTGGCGTCGGCCACGGCGGGTTTTTGCGTGCCGCGCACCACCACCGCCTTCAGATTTTTGGAAGCCATCACCAGCCCCATGCCGGTGCGCCCATTGTTGCGATTCGCCATGCTGAGCGCGCTGGAGAACAAGACGCCCTTCTCTGCCGCCGGGCCGTGCTGCAAGACTTCGATTTTGTCGTCGCCCAATTCCTGTTTCAGGGCCGCTTCGGCCTCGCCGGTGACTTTGCCAGCTAGGTGCGAGGCATTGTGCAACTCTGCCGCGCCATCCTTCAGCCAGAGATAAACCGGTTTGGGCGATTTTCCGGTCACGACGAGGCCGTCGAAGCCGGAGAATTTCATCTCCGCCGGGAAGAAGCCGCCGCCCTGCGAGTCGCCAATCGCCCCGCTGAGGGGGGATTTGGCGTTCATGTTGACGCGGCTCTGCCCGCTGATGCTGGCGCCGGTCGTGACGCTGGCAAAAATCGTCAGCACATTCTCCGCTGAAAGGGCATCCGCTCCCGCGGGCATTTCCTTCAGGATGTAGTACAAGCCCATGGCCGAACCGCCCATGTAGGTACGGTAGAAACTTTCCGGCGGCGTCTCCACCGTCAATTGGCCGCGTGTTAAATCAACGTGCAAAATTTTTCCGTGGTATCCGTAGGGCATGAGAACCTCCTGAAGAAGAAAAACCATAGCGCGACATCAATGTCGCGCTACAAAACTTGCGCATTTGATGCGCCCGGGATTATATGGTTGACGGAAGAAAAAGGCAAATCTGCTTTTCCGAAAGCGACATTTATGAAAAAATATTTGAATGTTTTTTACATATTTCCTAAATTTTTTGCCGAAACTTACATTTCTCTCAGGCCGTAGGGAAATTCGTATTCGGCCATTTTCGCCATGAACGGGTCGGGCGGGAAGGCTTCGGGGCCTAGCACGCCCACGCCGCCCCACTGACCATGTTCCAGCAAATCCATGGCAATCACCGCGCTGAAAGCCGTCTGCGCCACAACCGCCTGACAGCCCCAGCGCTTCATGCACTGTTCATTATCCGCCACCTGGTAGAGATACACCTGGCGCGCTTTGCCATTTTTGATGCCTTTGACCCAGGTTCCGGCGCAGGTTTTTCCGCTCATTTTTTCGCCCAAATGCGCCGGGTCGGGCAGGCAGGCAACCACCACGTCGCGCGGAGCAACTTGCACGCCTTTGACGTTGATTTTTTCCTTGTTATCCAGGCCGAGCATGTGCAGGGTTTTTAACACGCCGATAAACTGGTCGCCCAGCCCATACTTGAAGGTGGCGCGTTTGGTTTTCACCCAGCGCGGCACGAGCAAGACTTCCTCGTGCTCCACATTGACCACTTCCACCGGGCCGATTTCGGGAAAGTCGAAAATTTCCGGCTCGGAGAATGGCTCGGTCGTGAACCAGCCTTTTTCGGCCTCCCAAAGTATCGGCGGGTTCAGGCATTCTTCAATCGTCGTCCAGATGGAAAAATTGGGCGCAAATTCATAGCCCGCAATTTGAATGTTGGCGCCATCGCGGATGCCCACTTCTTCGATTTCGTCAAACAGATGGTCTTGCGCGTAGCGGGCGAAAACGTCTGCCATGCCCGGCTCCACGCCGCAGCCGACCAGCGCCAGCAGGCCTTTTTCCTCCCACTGGCTGGCGCGCGCGAACTGATAATCGCCCAATTTGACGCCCGGCTGATGAAACGGGTCCGTCGGATGCGGCGCGGAAAGCGTCATCGCCATATCCATGTATTTTGCGCCGACAGCAAACGCGGCGTCAAAAATCTTCTCGTTGAAAATCGGGTCCACCGCGTTCATAATCAGGTCCACCTGATATTTGCGCGCCAGCGCTTCGATATTTTCCTGTTTGGAGGCGTCAATGAATTCCACCGGAAAGCGAGCGGCGTCGCCCATTTTGCGGGCAACTTCCTCGGCGCGCCGGACGTTGTAATCGGCCAGAACCATCTGCTCCAGCCAGGCACGTTCCTTTGCAATGGCGGCAATTGCTTCTCCCACCCCGCCAACACCGACCAGTAATACTTTCATACATCCTTTTCCTTATGGGTTTTTTAACCTTGCGGTTAGTTTGACATCAGCCGTCTGGCTGTTGTTCCCTAAAAATAAACTTCCTTGACGATTTTCAGGTGCATAAACGACTCGGATTCGCGCACGCCATCCACCGTATACAGTTTTTCGGTCAGAAATTGAAGCAAATGGGCGTGGTCGCGGCAAACCACCTCGCAGATGATGTCGTAGCGCCCGCTGACGACGATGGCGTAAATGACCTCGTCAAAGGCTGAAATTTGGTCGGCGACCTGTAGCATTTTGTCGCCCTGGGTGCGGATGCCAATCATCGCCATCGTTTTGTAGCCCATGCGCAGCGGATTGGTGACTGCCACCACTTTGAGAATGCCCATCTCTTGCAGGTGGTTGAAGCGCGTCCTAATCATGCCCGGCGAAACGTTCAGATGCTGGGCGATTTCGGCGAAAGTGGCGCGGCCATCCTTGCACATAGCCGCGACGATAAAGTGGTCCACTTCATCCAGCGCGTCCAAACCTTGAATGACGTTTATGCTTTCCATGCGGTCATATTACTCCGTTTCGTTATTTAATTCAAGTTTTTCTGTCAAATCGGCACATATTTCTTTAAATCCATGCTTTATGCGCACTTTTCTCACAACGGGTTTGATGTGAGTGGAAACAATTTCTCCTCCTTTTGGGCTCGCTTGGAAATAAATTCACGGGTGAATATCATAAAGCCGCCTTCAGTGGTTTCCCCTTGGCCGGAGTTTGGTCTGCTGTGCAAGTTTCATGAACGCAGCCCGGATGTTTACATTCGGGCTGCGAAAAAATGCCATGTTTGAAGAACTACCAATTTTTGTCTTTTTCCTGACTGGCCGAAAATGCGAACGTTGATTTGCTGTAAAATACAAGCATTCTTCTTTTCTATCAGGAGCGCCATGAAACCTGTTCCGCTTCACACCGCCATTCAAGCAGCCATCGCAGACCCAGGTTTGCGAATCGCCCTCACCAGCAACGCCGAGCGCCGCGTTCGGGGGCGCATCAGCGCCTTTGAATCACTTCCCGATTGGCGCGAACGCCGCGTACACGCCCACGCTGTACGCGCCGAAGTTATTGAGCATCTTGACGCCTACCTGGAACAGTTCAGCCAGCAAGCGCGCACCAACGGTATCAACGTTCACCGCGCCCACAATGCCGCCGAAGCGCTTCAAATCGTGCTGGAGATTGCCGCCGGACAAAAACAGGCGGAAAAAACGCTGCTCTTTGCCAAATCCAAAAGCATGATTAGCGAAGAAATTGAGTTGAATCCTGCCCTTGAAGCCGCCGGTCATCGTGTTGTCGAAACTGATTTGGGTGAATTCATTATTCAACTGCGTGGCGAGCGGCCCAGTCACCTCATCGCTCCCGCCATTCACCTGCGGCGCGGCCAGGTCGGGCAACTTTTTCACGAAAAGCTGGGCATTCCCTACACCGAAGAAATTTCCACCTTAACCAACACTGCCCGCAAAGTTTTGCGCGAGGTCTTTCTGACCGCCGACATCGGTCTGAGCGGCGTCAATTTTGGCGTTGCCGAAAGCGGCTCGCTCTGCATCGTCACCAACGAGGGCAACGGGCGCATGGTCACCACTTTACCAAAAATTCATGTCGCGCTGATGGGTATGGAGCGCCTGGTTCCAACCCTGACCGACCTGGCGCTGATGCTTTCCCTGCTGGCGCGCTCGGCTACCGGACAAAAGATGAGCGTTTACACGCAAATTATCAATCAGCCACTGACCGGCCAAACACGCCACGTCATCATTTTAGATAATGGGCGTTCCACCTTACGTGAATCACCCTTGCGCGAATCGCTCTACTGCATCCGCTGCGGTGCCTGTCTCAACGTCTGCCCGGTTTTCCGCGAAATGGGCGGGCACGCCTATCGTGGCGCAAACGGCGAAATTGCGCCCTACCCCGGCCCAATCGGCTCAGTCATCTCGCCAGGTTTGCTGGGAGAAAATTTTGTACAACTGGCGCAAATTTCCAGCCTGTGTGGAGCGTGCAAGGATGCTTGCCCGGTAGAGATTGACCTGCCCAAAATGCTATTGCGTGTGCGCGCCGGGCAAATGCCGAGTAGAAATGAAAATCTCGTCGAGGGACAGGGCCTGGCTAAGATCGTAAAACTCGGCCTGAGCGGATTTTCTCAAATCGCCGCCCGCCCGCGCCTGTTTGCCGCTTCGCAAAAAATTGCTGGCTGGGCGCTGACACCGTTCCCAGCCTTTTTGCCTTTGCCCGCCTTTACCGGCTGGGGATTTAGCAAAGACTTTCCCAAACCGGCGTCAAAATCGTTTCGTGAGCGCTGGAAGGAAATGGGAAAACAGGAAACCAGAAAACAAGAAGTAAGTAGACGGGTATGCGAAATTCCTGTTCAACCCGATAACCGCCCAACTGTCCAGCCGTCCAACCAAATAACTGTTCAACCGGATAACCGAATAATCGCACAATCGGAACTTATCAAGCGTTTTACCGCCGAATTAGAAACCTTGAGCGCACAAGTAAGCATTCTCCATGCCAACGAGTTGACGCCGCGCCTGGTGGCTTTTTTGCGCGAGCGGGGCGTCACACGCGCGCAGGCCTGGAAAAAAATCTCCAGCCTGAATCAGGCCGATATGGCGGAAGCAGGCATCCAGTTGGAACGTTCGCCCGCGCCTGATATAACGGTAGGGATTACCGGCGCACTGTGCGCCATCGCTGAAACGGGCACACTTCTCCTCCACGAAGGCGCGGATTTCTATCTAACGGCTTCGCTTGTGCCGGAAATTCATCTGGTGGTGGTGCAGGCTGCGCAAATTGTGACTACGCTGGAGGAGGCGCTGGCTTTGCCGCAAGTTAAAACGGCTTCAGCGCTGGCGCTCATCAGCGGCCCCAGCCGTACGGCAGATATTGAGATGGTGCTGACGTTGGGGGTACATGGTCCAGGCGAGGTGCATGTTTTTATCGTTGACGGTTGAGCGGGCAAATGATAGAATACAGCCCGCTTTGCCCCCATCGTCTAGTGGCCCAGGACGGGGCCCTCTCAAGGCCCAAACAGCGGTTCGAGTCCGCTTGGGGGCACAATTTTATCAGCAAATATTTACACGCCCCATCATCTTTCAAAAGCAATCCCGCTCAAAATGAGCGGGATTGCTTTGCTTTATGTGTTATCGCATCTCCGCTGGTGATTATTTTGCAGATTTTCCACAAATCTGGCGAGAACCCCAATTTGTTTCATGGTTTCTCTCAATACACTGGCAGACTCAGATCCACTTCCCGCGCCCAGGCGTTGATGCCGCCGCGCAGGTTTTTCACCCGCTGGAAACCGGCGCTGACCAGCAGTTCGAGCGCGCGCGCCGAGCGGGTGCCGGCTTTGCAGAAGACGACCATCTCCCGCGCCGAATCCAGCTCAGAAAGGCGGGCGGCGAGTGCGCCGAGGGGAATGTTGAGCGCGCCCGGCAGGGCCGAAATTGCCAGTTCGTGCGGTTCGCGCACGTCGAGCAGCAGGGGCGGATTTTCTCCCGTTAACCACCGGGCAAGTTCCGGCGCAACCAGGTCCCATTCAGCCCCGGCAGTGCCGGTTTCGTGGTCATGGCCGGGGACGCCGCAAAAAGCCTCGTAGTCCACCAATTCTTTAATTTCGGCGTTTTCGCCGCAAATGCGGCAGGCCGGATTTTTGCGCAGGTTAACGAAATCAAACGACATGTCCAGCGCGTTGTAGAGCAGCAGCCGTCCGATAAGCGCATCGCCGATGCCGAGGATGAGTTTGAGCGCTTCGGTGGCCTGGATGGTGCCGATGGTGCCGGGCAAAATGCCGAGCACGCCGCCTTCGGCGCAGGTTGGCACCAGGCCGGGCGGGGGCGGTTCGGGGAAGAGACAGCGGTAGCACGGGCCGCGCCGCGCGTCGAAGACGCTGGCCTGCCCGTCGAAGCGGTAGATGGAGCCGTACACCAGCGCTTTGCCGAGCAAAACGGCCACGTCGTTGGTCAGGTAGCGGGTGGGGAAGTTGTCGGTGCCGTCAATCAGGATGTCGTAGGGCGCGGCGATTTCCAGCGCGTTGGCGGCGGTGAAGGGGACGTTGTAGGTGTCCACCTGAATGCCGGGGTTTAAATCGAGCAGGCGCGCCCGCGCACTTTCCACTTTCAGTTTTCCCACTGTGCTGCTGCCGTGTACGATTTGGCGCTGAAGATTGCTAGAATCGACGCTGTCGTAGTCCACCAGGCCGATGCGTCCGACGCCCGCCGCCGCCAAATAGAGCGAAACCGGCGAGCCGAGGCCGCCCGTGCCGATAATCAGCGCGGAGGCGGCTTTGAGTTTTTCCTGCCCGTTCAGGCCGACTTCGGGGATGAGCAGGTGGCGCGAGTAGCGCAGAATTTCTTCGTGGGTGAGGGGCATGTTGGTGTCCGGTTTTTCGGTTGTCCAGTTTTCCGGTTACTCGGTTATCCATCTTTCCGGTTTACCCGCCAGTGACGGAGGGGACGATTTTGAGAATGTCGTTTTCGCCAAGCGGTGTTTGCAGCCCGTTCAGGCTGCGGATGTTTTCGGCGTTGACGAACAGGTTGATGTGGCGGCGCAAGTTTCCGGCGCTGTCGAACAGGTGCGGGGCGATGGCGGGGTGGCGCGTGGTCAGGTCGCGCAGGGCGGCGGCGACGGTGTCGCCCGTCAGCGGCAGTTGGCTGTGTTGGTCGAGGTAATATGTCAGCAGGGCGGGGACGCGCAGGGTGGGCATGGGGATATTTTACAGCAATTCGGCCTAAATCATGAATTCAATTCCTTCCCAGGCGTCATCCTGTTCGGTGCGCAGGGCGTGCGGGTGAGAGTGGTCTGCCACGCGGCCTTCCAGCTCGTCCACGCGCGCCAGCAGGTCTTTGATGGCGACGGCAAAAACATCCGGCAGGGCGGTGTGATTCAAGTCGGGGGCGTCACCGGCGTGGTGGAGATGCAAGCGCCGGACGATTTGCCCCGGCACGCCCACCACCACCGAGTTTTCGGGCGAGGGTCTGACGACGACCGCATTCGCGCCGATGCGGCTGTCGGCGCCGATGGTGATGTTGCCCAGCACTTTGGCGCCCGCGCCAATCGTCACCCGGTCACCGATGGTGGGATGGCGTTTGCCCTTGTCGAGCGAGGTGCCGCCCAGCGTGACGCCGTGATAGAGCGTCACATCGTCGCCCACTTCGGCGGTTTCGCCGATGACAACGCCCATGCCGTGGTCAATGAACAGGCGCTGGCCAATCGTCGCGCCGGGGTGAATTTCGATGCCGGTCAGTCCGCGCGCCAACTGCGAGAGCCAGCGTCCCGGCAGTTTTGCGCCGCGCAGCCACAGCCAGTGGCTGATGCGATGAAACCAGACGGCGTGCAGCCCCGGGTAGAGCAGGGCAATTTCCAGCCACGAACGCGCCGCCGGGTCGCGCTGCAGAGCAGAGGCGATGTCGTCGTGAATCGAGGCGAAAAATCGGGCGGGTTGAGCACTGGTACGATTGGATGATTGCAGTTCGGCTTCCATAAGAAAACTCCGTGATTGGTTTTGAGATAGACTGGTGGTCAAAACGGATACCAGCCATTTCAATAACTGATGTTACGCGATACACCGTAGCACGACATTTATGTCGTGCTGAAATTTGGCTGACGCCAATTTTTAGAGTCTATCCGAAAAACAGGGCAGGTGGAGCAAGTCTCCGACTTGCCCGCGCAAATCGCAGATTTGCGCCACCGTTGGCTGCCCATTTTGCCAATCTTTTGGACGGGTTATCTGTTCAGCGCCTATCAAACGGCTCTAGAATTTCAATTTTCCGGTTTCTGCGGCGCAACCGCGACATATATATCGCGCCACTGGTTCTTGCTGCGTAACATCAGTCAATAAAATAAAAAACAGTCTTCCACTCTTGCCGAGAAGCAAAATAAAAGAACGGCGCGCAAACGCCATGTGATTTTCTTTTCACATGCGAAGTTCGCGCACCGTTCTCAAAGGTTGGAAGACTGTTTCAGTAAAGCGAGACGGTGGCTACGAACCCCGCCTCAGACACAAGCAATGTTGCATGGGAAAATCTCCATAATTTAGTAGAAAAAATTGATATATATTATCCAGTATGGTGATTTTTGTCAAGCATGAGTTTGCTGGCGATTGCCCACATCTTTGCTCCACCCTGCAAAGCGACATAAATATCGCACAACGTAGCGCGACATTTATGTCGCTTTTGACTGTGGGGACAATTGGGCGACTTGTGATGTGTCGCCAGTGGATTTACCAGGTTTTAGTTTTTTTGCTGTTGTCGTTTATGAACTCGTTCCTGGGCGCGTAGCAGCGCCGGGCTGGGGGCAGCAGGCGGGCTAGCGCGGTGCTCTTCTTTGCTCCAAAAGTAGGCCAGGTCTTCAAAGAGCGCCCCGGCGGGCGAGGTTTCGGCTTCGAGCGCGAGCGGTTTGCCCATCGTCAGGGCGGTGACCAGGGCTTCGGGGACGTTAGGGATGACGACTTTGACTGGCTGACGCAGGGCGGTTTCGATTTCCTTGCGCGCCACGCCTTTGCCGCCGAAAATCCAGTTCAGCACCAGGTGAATTTTTTCGGCGGGGTAGCCCAGGGTTTGGAAAACGTCGAGGGCGCTGGCGGCGCAGCGCACAGAGGCCAGGTCGGGCGCCAGCAGCAGGAGAATTACATCGGCGCGGTCGAGCGCCAACAGGGTGGTGACGCTGAAATCGTGCGGCAGGTCGTTGATGATGTAGTGGTATTGCGGTTCGGCCAGGTCGAAGGCGCGGGTGACCTGTTCGGCGGTGACGAATTCGGCTTCCTCCGCTTTTTTGGGGGCGGCCAGCACGTCCAGCCCGCTCTGGTGGTGAAGCATGATTTGTTGCAGGACTTCGCCATCAATATTTTCCGGCAGTGATTTTGCCAGGTCGGCCCAGGTGTGGCGCAGCGGCAGGTCGAGCATGACGGCGTCCTGTCCGTTGAGGAAGGCCATGTCGGTCAGCAGGCAGGGCAGTTTCCAGAGCTGGGCCAGGCCGACCGCCAGGTTGACGGCCAGGGTGGAGACTCCGACTCCGCCGCGCAGGGAGAAAACGGCAATGTGTTTGGGCTGGATTTCTGGGGCAGGTTCGGCGCTGACGGTTTGCGTTCGGCGCAGGTGAACTTTAACGCGCGCAAGCAATTCCTGTGGTTGGAAAGGCTTGGCGATGAAGTCATCTGCGCCTGAGTCAAAGGCTTTCATACGCTCGTCAATTTCGCTGAAAGCCGTCAGCATGAGGATGGGGATGTGGGCAGTGACCGGCAGTTGGCGCAGGCGGCGGCAGAGTTCGTAGCCGTCCATGTCGGGCATCATCACATCCAATATTGCCAGCGCCGGGCGCACACTGCCGACTTTCTGCAGGGCTTCGGCGCCGCTGCTGGCGGTGTGGACCTCGTACTCATCCCCCTTGAGCGTGGCGCTTACCAGTTTGAGCGTCATTTCGTTATCGTCAACGACCAGGATGGAGAGGGGCATGATGGTTCCTTTTGACTTTGAATTTGGGTGAGTTACTGATGTTACGCGATACATCGTAGCACGACATTGATGTCGTGCTGAAAATTGGCTGACGCCAATTTTCAGCCGTTCAGCGCCTATCAAACGGCTCTAAAATTGCTCTTTTCCGGTCTCTGTGGTGCAACCGCGACATAAATGTCGCGCCACAGGATTCTTGCTGCGTAACATCAGTTACTCATATTAAGAGTATGACGTTGTTTCCAAAATGTCAATCCTTTTTGTTTTCAGTTTCATAACTGTTCGGTGCGGCTGATAACACAAAACGCCAGCCGGGTGGCTGGCGTTTTGTAAGCGAATAAGCGCGGGTTATTCTTCTTTTTTGGCTTCCATTTCTTTCTTGTGCGCTTCCATGATGGGCTGCGCCAGCTGCGCGGGAACGACATCGTAGTGGTCAAAATCCATGCTGAAATAGCCGCGTCCACCGGTCATTGAGCGCAGTTGGGTGGTGTACTTGAGCATTTCAGCCAATGGCACATGCGCGTTGATGATGGTCAGGCCGCGTTCCGACTCTGTGCCTTGCACGCGCCCGCGGCGGGTGTTCATGTCGCCCATCACGTCGCCCATGTGGGCATCGGGGACAACCACGCGCACGCTCATCACGGGTTCAAACAGCACTGGCCCGGCATCGTGAACTGCCAGTTTGAAGGCTTCGCGCCCGGCAGTTTCAAAGGCGATCGGTTTTGAGTCGACCGGATGTTCCTTGCCATCGTAAACAATCACTTTGACGTTGCTGAGCGGATAACCAGCAAAAACGCCCTGTTCCATTGCCGCGCGGATGCCTTTTTCGATGGGCGGCAGGTACGATTTTGACAGGTTCATGCCAACCAGTTCGTCGGCAAACAGAAAATCGGCTTCGTGGTACGGTTCGATGCGCAGGTGAACTTCGCCAAACTGGCCGGATCCGCCGCTTTGTTTTTTGTGGCGATATTGGGCGCTGGCTTTGCGGGTGATTCCTTCGCGGTACGGAACTCTCGGCTCTGCTGTCAGCAAACCAACTTGAAATTTAGCCTGGGCGCGGTGAATAGCGACCTCAATGTGTTGTTCGCCGACGCCCTGCAGGATGGTTTGGTGTGTGGATGGTTCGTTGTGCCACGAAAGCGTCATGTCTTCTTCGCATAGGCGCGTCAACGTTGGGCTGATTTTGGCCGCGTCGGCCTGACTCTTGGGGTGGATCGCCACCTGATAGAGCGCACCTGGATATTCGGGCGCGGGGACCATCAGCAGGTGATTTTTGTCGCACAGCGAGTCACCGGTAACAGTAACAGCCAATTTGGAGACGGTGGCAATGTCGCCCGCGTGGACGGTTTTTACGGCGACTTGTTCCTTGCCGCGCTGCAGGTGCAACCCGGCCAGGCGTTCTTCCGCGTTTTTGGCGGGGTTCCACAGGTGAATGTCGGTGTTTAACATGCCGGAGATGACTTTGAAATAGGTCACTTTGCCCACAAAGGGGTCGGCAGTGGTTTTCCAGACGTACAGCGCCAGCGGATTTCCGTCTTTGGCGGTTAACAGCTCATCGCCATCTTTGCCCTGAGCGGTAACTGCCGGGCGTTCTGCCGGGCTGGGAAACAAGTCCACGAAAGCGTTCAGCAGAGGCGCCAGGCCTTTTTCGTGACCGGCGGCGGCAACAAAAACCGGGATGAACGCGCCGCTTAGGACGACGTCGCGCAAACCGCGCAAAAGTTCTTCCTGGGATAATTCACCAGTTTCCAGGTATTTTTCCAGCAGGGTGTCTTCGCCTTCAGCGGCGGCCTCTATCAGCGCCATACGCGCTTCAGCAACTGCGTCCTTGTATTCAGCGGGGATGTCCTGCGGAGTCTTTCCATCACCTGCGTAGGCTTTCATCGAAACTAGGTCAATCACACCCTTGAAATCGAGTTTTTCACCCCAGGGAAGTTGAAATTTGACCACGCGCATTTCGTGGGCACGGGCGTGGGCGTCAACCGATTCGTAAGCCTTGTCGAAATTGGCGTTTTCACGGTCCATTTTGTTGATGATGACGAAGCGCGGCAGTTTGAATTTGTTGCAGAAGCGCCAGGCGGCTTCGGTGCCAACTTCGATGCCAGAGACAGCATCCACCACGATGGCGGCGGCATCGGCTACGCTCAACGCTGAAACGACTTCACCGATAAAATCGGTGTAGCCGGGGGCGTCGAGCAGGTTGATTTTGTGGTCGTGGTATTCCACAGGAATGACGCTAATGGATAGCGAAATTTTGCGTCGGATTTCATCTTCTTCATAGTCCGATGCGGTGGTTCCCTCTTCCACTTTCCCCAGGCGGGTGGTCGCGCCGGTGAAATGCAAAAAAGCCTCCGTCATCATCGTCTTCCCGGCGCCACCATGGGCGACGAGGGCAATGTTGCGGAGGAACTCGGTGGTATACTCTTTCATGGAGGCTACCTTTCACTGAATGAATTTTATGAAGCCAAGCCTCTGAATTTTAAGAGATGTTGGCTGAATTGTCAAAGTGTGATTTGTAACCTTTTGCGTCACAAATCTTCAAAATCCCGGAGTTTTACATGAATCTGAATATTTTACAACCCTACTCTGTGTTTTGGTTGGGCGGTTTGCTTCTGATTGGTGTTGCCGCCATCCTTTTCCGCAAGGGCGCGCGCTTGCAAGAGGTCGTGGCTTTTGGGGTGATTGCGCTGGGGTTGGGGCTGGCATATTTTTCTCTGCGCCCCACCCAAACTGCGTTGATGGGCGAATCTGCCCGCGTTCAGGCCAGCATCGGGCAGGGACAGCCGGTGTTGCTGGAATTTCAGTCGCCGTATTGCGTGGGTTGTATGGCCGCCAAGCCGGTCGTGGACCGGCTCGAGGCTGAGTTTACGGGCCGCTTACAGGTCATTCGGCTTAATATTCAAGAAAAGACGGGCATGGAATTAGCCCCGATTTTTCGCTTTGAATATACGCCGACTTTCATTTTCTTTGATGAAACGGGCAATGAAGTTTGGCGCACGGTTGGTTCGCTGGATGAAACTCGCCTGCGCCGGGAGATGCAAGCCCGACCATGAGCCTTTGGCGGTACTTGCTTTTCAACCTTTGGTACTATCGCCGTCCGCCATGGGATAGCGGCATTACCCCGCCGGAACTGGTGGAATTTATCGCGACCCACCCTGCCGGGCGCGCGCTGGATTTGGGCTGTGGCACCGGCACAAATTCAATTACGTTGGCGCGCGCTGGCTGGCAGGTAATTGGGGTGGATTTTGCTTTCCACGCCATTCAGCAGGCGCGTCAGAAGGCGCAGCAGGCCGCGCTTTCGGTGGATTTGCGCGTGGGGGATGTTACCCGGCTGGAAAACATTTCTGGCCGGTTTGACCTGGCGCTGGATATTGGTTGCTTTCACGGGCTGACGCCGCGTTTGCAAGAATCGTACCTGCAAACGTTGACGCCTCGCCTGGTAGCGGGCGGCCACTGGCTAGTTTATGCCATGCGAAAAAACCCGCTGGCTTTAACTGCCCATGGTCTGACGGAAGCCCAAATTGACGGTCTGGCGCAAATTTTTCGTCTGACCCGCCGCGAAGATGGCCGCGACCCGCGCGGCAGGCAGTCTTGCTGGTTGTGGTTTGAAAGACGATAGCCTACTTCAAAATCTGAAATAAATTACTGTAATCATCCGTCCACAACCTGATGGACGGATTTTCTTTTAACGGCGCGCCGTTGATGACCGCCAAATCTGTCTCTTGTCGCGCCATCAACACCCAAATGGAACGGACCCCGCCCTGTTCATCTCCGGCATACTCCACCACCCGCGCAGCCAGGCCAAAATTCTGCGCCAGCCGCGCCAGCACAGGTTGCAAGTCCAGGTAGCGGTTCGAGATATGCACTGCCAGCACCCCCTTGGGTGCGAGATGTTCCAAATAGAGCGCAAACGCCTCGCGCGTCATTAAATGCGTCGGTATCGAGTCGCTGCTAAAGGTGTCCAGTGCCAGCACATCGAAGTTTTGGCGTTCTCCCGCTGCCAGCTGCCGCTCCAGCGTCAGGCGCGCATCGCCCATTTCCACCCGAATCTCGGCGGGTGAATCGCTCAAAAACGAGAAGAAGCCCCCCTCGCCGCGCGCCAGCCGTTCGGACACCGGGTTGATTTCGTAAAATGTATACACATCTCCGGCCTGGCTGTACGCCGCCAGGGTTCCCGCTCCAAGCCCCAGCAAGCCAACTCGCATGCCCATTCCCCGCTGTGGATGCGTTAAAATCGCCTGCCCGCCGCCCGATTGGGGCACATAATAGCCCATTGGTGTGCGGCGCTTCTCCGGCGCGGTAAACTGCATCCCGTGAACGGTGACGCCATGCACCATCACATACGCATCGCCTGCAGCGCTGGCGCGCACGCGAATCACCCCGTAAAAATTTCGTTCTGACCAGATATCGCCTGAAGCGCTGGTCAGAATAAAATAGCTTGTGCCGAGCGCACTTCCAGCCAGCGCCAAAGCCAGAATATCATGCGCCAGCCGCCAGCGCGGGGTCAATCGCGTGCGCCGCGCTATCAGCGTCAGCGCCAGCAACAGCCAGGCCAGCCCAAATCCAATGGTAAATTCCCAGTAGCCCTTGAATAATACCGGCGCGGCCAGGTTCACAAATAATCCGCCCAGTGCCCCGCCGACCGAGACCAACAGATAAAAGCGCGTCAAATGCGCCGCGTTGGGGCGCAGGGCATACAACTCGCCGTGACAGACCAGTGTGATGGCGAGTAAGAGCAGGCTATAAATTCCAATCTGTGTCACATACCCCTGTGCTGGCCCAAACAATATCCAAAAATAAAGCCCGCTGGCCGCTGCCAAAAGCGCTGTTCCCCACGGACGCGCATACGCCCGCTCACTTGAAAAAGTGATGATAAATGAAAGTAAATACACGGCCAGTGGCAGCACCCACAAAAACGGAATCACCGCCACTTCCTGCGTCACCTGGCTGGTTGTTGCCAGCAACATCATCGAGGCGGTTGCGCTCAGCGCAAGCCACATGAATTGGATGAAGAATGAAGGTTTTGGCGTCTCCCCGGAATTTTCCGGCTCCCGCGCCGGGTTCAGCGCCGCCGATTCTCCCCGCGCGATGCGCGCCACACTGAAGCCTGTCAGCGCCACAAAAAGCGCATACGCTCCGAACCAGCCCCAGCCCTGGCTTTGTACCGTCAAATTGGGTTCTACCAGCGTCGGATAGGCCAACAGCCCCAGCATCGAACCGGTATTCGAGAGCGCGTACAACCAGTAAGGAGACTTTTCTGGAAAGCGGCGGTGAAACCAGGCCTGAGTCAGCGTGCTGTTGGTGGAAAGCAGAAAATAGGGCAGGCCGACCGCCGCGCCCAGTAGAACGAAAATCTGCGCGATGGGCGAACCTGTCGCTGGCGGTTTCCAACTTGCGTTGGGGGTAATCGGCGAAGGCCACCCGATTCCTAACGCCAGCATCACAATCAGCGAGGCGGCGAGCAGCCCGCCGTGTACCCAGGCTTGTCGCCGCGCCGGAAGTTTGCTTATCAGCCAGTACGAATACGCGTATCCGCCTGTCAGCAAGACCTGAAAAAATAACATTACGGTAGACCAGACGGCTGGCGTGCCGCCGAACCAGGGCAAAATCAGTTTTCCCATCAGCGGCTGAATTTGAAAGAGCAGAAAAGCCGAAAGAAAAATGTTGATGGCATAAAAGAGCATGGCGAGTCCTTTACGTTGTGCAGTGTATCGCGGGGGTGCAGTACTTTAGTTTACCGTAAAACTTTCCCTGAAAATCATTTTTGACTCGGCTGCAAAAACTCGTCAAACACGAAGGTCACGAAGGAACACAAAGGAAAATCTTTTCATCTTTTAACCTTCGTGTACTTTGTATCCTTTGTGGTTAAAAGTCTTTTTGCAGTGGAGTCACTTTTCCTTTAAAAAAACAGTCTGGCGGCTGAATACGCGCCCCAACTGTAATTTGTATGCACTCAACTTGTGACATTAATCACAGTTGTTTATGCATAAATGCACAGGAAAATTATCTACATTAAAGATATATTAATGCACACACTGATTGGAAGTTTGTTTTATTGAAAGGAGGCTACTGAAGCTGTTGAACCTGCTGAAATAAAATATGTCCTATCTCTATGTAACCCAAAAATGATTAAGGAGAATCACCATGTTTAAGAAAGTTTTGTTTGCTATTGGCATGTTGTTTGTGTTGGCCGCTTTAGTAGTGGCCTGCGCGCCTGCCGCCACACCCACCGCGACCGAAGCCCCGGCCACAGTAGCGCCTACCGTCGCGGCCCCGACGGGAGTGCCGGCGACCCCCACGGAAGATCCCGCTGTCGCCGCCCAGGCGCTGTTCGCTCCTTCGGCGCACGCCAATGTGGACGCCGAAGCCTTCAAGCACTGGAATGTTGCTGACCCCAAGGAAGTTCCTACTTCCTGCGCTAAATGTCACACCGCCGCTGGCTTCCAGGATTTTGTTGCTGATGGCAAAGTTGACGCCGCTGTCCCCGCCCCCGCTGGTCCGTTTACGTGCGAAATGTGCCATAACGACGCTGCCAAGGCGCTGACTTCTGTCACCTTCCCATCCGGCGCAGTCATTGAGAACCTCGGCCCTGAGGCAATCTGCATGACCTGCCACCAGGGACGCGAATCCAAAGTCAGCCTCGACGCCAAATTCGCCAAATTCGGCGAAAACCTCGACCCCGACGCCATCCCGACCCCCTATAAAGATGACAAGGGCAAGGATGTTAAACTGTCCTTCAGCAACGTGCATTACTTTGCCGCTGGTGGTACGCTCTATGGCTCGCAGGTTCACATGGGCTATGAGTATGACGGCAAAGGTTACGATATTAAAAACCAGCATGTTGATGGGTTCAACACCTGCCTGGGCTGTCATGACCAGCACAGCCAAAAAGTAAAGGTTGAAACCTGCACCGAATGCCATCAGAATGTCAAAACCGCCGAAGACCTGAAGAACATCCGCCAGGTTTCCAGCGCCGAAGACTATGATGGCGATGGCGATGTCAAAGAAGGTATCGCTCTCGAAATCTCCGGCATGCAGCAAATTCTGTACACATCCATTCAGACTTATGCCAAGGAAGTGGCGGGCGCAGAAATCACCTACGACCCGGCCACCTATCCCTACTTCATGGGCGCAGATGGTAAAGCTTATTCCAACTGGACACCGCGCCTGCTCAAGGCCGCCTACAACTACCAGGTTTCGGTCAAAGATCCCGGCGCGTTCGCGCATGGTGGCAAGTACATCATCGAACTGCTCTACGACTCAACCGCTGACCTGAACTCCAGCGAAAAACTGACTACCAAGGTTGACCTGAAAACTATCACCCGCGAAGATGCTGGTCACTTTGACGGCGCCGCCGCCGCTTTCCGCCACTGGGATGCTGCCAGCGCGGATGGCAAGAAACCCGCCTTCGTGGTCGAAGCCGCCTGCGCCAAGTGCCACAGTGCCTCTGGTCTGCCCACCCTGCTCGCCGGACAGACCATTCCCGAAACCGGCGTTCCCGCTGGTAATGGCTTCATGTGCTCCGCCTGCCACGACACGGCCAACTTCCCGGCCCGCCTGGCTGCCAAAGACGTGACTCTGCCCTCCGGCAAGGTTGTCACCTTCGGCGAAGGCGCCGACTCTAACTTGTGCATCTCCTGCCACCAGGGCCGCGCCTCCAAAAAAGACGTGGACGCCAAGATTGAGAAATTCAACGCCGCCGCTGACCAGGACAAAGTCGTCGAAGCCATCAAAGACGCCACGACCGGCAACGATGTCAAATTCAGCTTCATTAACGCTCATTACCTTGGCGTTGCGGCGGTCTGGTTTGGCACGGACGCTCAGGGCTTCTATGAGTATGATGGCAAGACCTACCTCGGCACCAACCCGCATGTGCCGGTAGATGGCAAACCCGGCTGCGTGGGCTGCCACGATGTCCACACTGGAACCCCGAAGGAAGAACTCTGTCAGCAGTGCCACGGCGCAGTTGCCATTGACGACATCCGCGGCATGAGCTCCACGTCTGACTTCAACGGCAATGGGGATGTGACTGAAGGCATTCGCATGGAATACCGCGTGCTGCGCGATGCTCTCTATGCCGAAATTCAGACCTACGCCAAAGCCAAAACCGGCAATGGCATTGCCTACGATACCAACGCTTATCCGTACTGGTTTGTGGATAATGACGGTGACGGCAAGGCCGACCTGAAAGATGGCAAGAAGGTTGCCTTCAGCACCTGGACGCCTCGTCTGTTCAAGGCTGCCTTCAACTTCAACTTCCTGCGCAAGAACCCCGGCGCGCAGGTTCACAATGCCAGGTATGTCATCCAAATCGCGATTGATACCATCGAAGATTTGGGCGGCGACATCAGCAAGTATGTTCGCCCGTAAGTAATCTCTGCTCAAAAAAAAATAGCGGGCGCCTCGTGCGCCCGCTATTTTTTCCATCTTCTGATTTTTAAAGTGCAGGTGTTTTTTCTTTTTACCGAGGATTTACATGTTATCGCAACTCGCCCCACGCCAACGTACGCTGCCAATGTCAAGGCGCTTTTTGACGCTAAATGTGCTGTGTGCCACAATGCAGTTGCATCTGGCGGGTTGATTGTGACATCCTTTGAAACCCTGATGAAAGGCGACAAAGATGGGGTTGTGATTATTCCAGGCGCTCCGGACAACAGTCTTTTGATACAGATGCAGAGCAAACAACATTTTGCCAACTTTAGCGCCGAAGAATTGGAATTTATCAAGCAATGGATTACAGCGGGCGCACCAGAAAAATAGGCGGCCGTAACCAACAAAAATCTCCTGGCCGCAGACCAGGAGATTTTTGTTTTTGGTTCACGTTCTAGGCGTTTGTCAGGGCAGCAACTGCGGCGGTACCCAAAATTTTCCCAGCCCGGCAAAACTGATTGAAAACGAAGCCGCCAGCAAGAGAACACCCACCGCAATCAGAATCAGGTCGCGGCGGCGGTAGTGCAGTTCTTCCAGCCAGGTGCGCGGTCCCATGCCGAAGGCGCGCAAATCCATCGCGTCAATGATGTCCTCCGAGCCGATAATCGCGTGAATGGTGACGGGAACAATCAGCGGCCCCAGTTTTCGCACCTGTTCAATCAGCCCGCCGCTGATTTTTTCCAGCTCGTAGCCGCGCGCGCGTTGGGCGTCCATGGTCAGTTGAAAATCGCGGCCAAAGGTGGGGATGAAGCGCATGGTCAAATCCATCGCGTAGGCGATTTTGTCGGGCAGTCCCAGCCCGCGGAAGGTGATGCCGTAGTGCGCCGGATTGAGCGAGTAGGGGATGAGAATCGTCATGACGGCGATGCTGAAGACGCGCACAAACTGGCTGAGCGCGAAAAACGCCCGTTCGATGGTGATGTCGAGCGTGGGACGCCAGCCCAGCAGGGTGAAGGACGCGGCAAAACTGCGTAGGAGATGCTCTTGCGTGTAAACTTCCGAACCGCCGCGTCCGGTCAGAAACGTCAGCAGGGCAAAGACAAACACAAATCCGCCGATGAACAAGAACGGGCGGCGCACTTCGTCCCATGCCAGCCGCGCGCTCAAGAGCCAGAACAGCGCAATGGCTAGCATGGGTGTTAAAAAGCGCACGTCCCAAAAGGCCAGCGTGGAAAGCAAAAAACACAGGTAGAAAATCACCCAGGCGCGCGGGTCGAAGGACTGGACGAATGAGTTTCGGAAGCGATAACGCCAGGCGACTAGCATCTACCGTCCCGATTGGCGCTGAACGGCGCTGTACGCCACCACCAGCAGCGGCACGAGGATGGCGGCGAAAATCAGGTTGGGCCCGGCGGCGGGCAGGAACTCGCCGACGATGGCCGCTGTCAGGCTGTAGCCGTTGATCCAGATGTCGGAAATGGCGGCGAATCCGATGCCGAGGATGTTGCCCAACATGCTCCAGGTGACGGCGGCGGCGATGTCTTCGCTTTTGCTAAAGGCGAAGCGCACGCCCAGCACCAGCGCCAAACCAACCAGAATGGAGATACCGGCGAAGGTGGAAAGTTGAGTTTCGCCAAAGGTATTGTTTTCGGGGTTGAAATAGTTCAGGTTGGCTTGCGATGAGTTTACAAAGTAAAGCACTACCGCTACCACTGCCAGCCCGGCGCTGATATACAGGACAGTGTTCATGCTCTGTTTCTTGTCTTTGAACAAGAAAACCAGCCCGGCGATGAAACCCACCAGCCCGTTGCCGATGCTCCACTGCGGTGAAAGGCCAAAGCCGGTTAGCGCGTCGCCAAACATATTGCCGACTGCGCCGGAGAAAAACCCGACCACCGGGCCGAAAGCGTAGCCAAAAAACATCGGGATGGCAATCGCAGGGCGCAGGGCTACCTGGCTGATGGATGGTAGCGCAATCACGGTACCGTTGAACAGGTAGGAGAAAATAGCATACAGCGCCGCGCCAATCGCCATGTAGACGACTTCGCGCGTGCCAATTTCCCAGGCCTTATTCTCTTTGGTCGCCAGGTAAACGCCAAAGGCAATGACCAGCCCCAGCGTAACAAAGCCAAAGCGCAAAACGAGCGTCGCCTGGTCAACGGAGAAGTTGAACGGTCCCAGCGGGTCGCGCGCGCCAAAGCCAAACATGACGATGGCGAAGATCGCCAGAACGACTACTAACGCCCCCAGAACAGAAACTAACTTTTTGTCCATATCTGCCTCCACAAAAGTTTTCCCGCAAACGCGGGTTGATATGCCTACTACAACACGCTGCCCAGTGATTCGGCACGCAAAAACTGGCCGGTTTCTGGCAGCTTTTCCAAATTGAGTTCCAGCAACGAGGTTGGAACCACGCGGCAGGCGCGCAAACGCTCAAAATCCTTCAGCACTGCCTCCGGGCGGCCATCAGCCTGCACCGCGCCATCGGCCACCAAAATCACGCGGTTGGCGTAAATCACCGCCATGTCCACATCGTGCGTGATGAATAAAATTGCGTCGAAGCCGGGCATTTGCACAATCGCGTCCATGAAATTCATGTAATTGAAGTAATCTTGCCCGGCGGTTGGCTCATCCATCACCAAAATTTTTGAGCGCATCGCCAGAATAGCGGCAATGCTGACCCGTTTTTGCTGCCCAAACGAAAGCGAAAGCGGCGGGTCGGCTTCCTTGTCCTTCAAATTCACCACGTCCAGCGCATTTTTGACTTGTTTTTCAATTTCTTGCGGCGGGTGTTTCAGGTTTTTGGGGCCAAAAGCCAGTTCTTCTTGCACGGTTGGCGCAAACAGCATGTGGCTGGGGCTTTGAAAAACATACCCAAGCGTGCTGGCAATTTCGGCCACGCTGGCCTGGCGCGTGTCTTTGCCATTGACGGTTACCCGCCCGCTGACTGGTTTGAGCAGGCCGATGGCGTGCTTCACAAACGTTGTTTTGCCCGCGCCGTTGGGGCCAAGCACCGCAATCACATCGCCCTTGCGAATTTCCAGGTTGATGCCGTGCAAAATTTCGCGCGCAGATTCGTACCCGAAAGTTACGTTTTCAAAGCGTACCAGCGGAGGGCGCTGCGCGTCAGAGTCGCTTGCGGCGGGAAACTTAACCGTTGTAACGGGCTGACTGCCGGCCCGGGCGGCGATCATCCGCGCCGGGAGTTTGACCTCGCGTTCCCGAACGACATCGCCCAGCCCAGCGGCTTCGCCCAGATAGCGAATCTGCCCTTCGGCCATGTACATCACCCGGTTGGGGCGAATCTTGAGAACATCCTCCACGCGATGTTCCACCATCAGAATGGTCAAGCCCTCATCCGCCAGGTGGCGCACCATTTCCAGCGTTTCCAGCGCTGAGGCCGGGTCAAGGCTGGCAAGTGGTTCGTCCAGCAACAGCACCGAAGGCCGCATCGCCAGCACACCAGCCAGCGCTACCTTCTGCTTTTCGCCGCCCGAAAGGTGAAAAGTTTCCCGGTCGCGCAGGGCCGAAATTTTCAGGATCGCGAGCGCTTGCTCGGCGCGTTGAATGATTTCGGCGCGCGGCAGGCCCATATTTTCCAAACCGAAAGCCACCTCGTTGATGACCTTCGTCCCCAAAATTTGGCGTTCCGGGTCTTGAAGGACGGTACCCACTCGTTGCGAAATTTGCGCCAGGGAGAGATTCGCCACATCCTGCCCGCCGAGTAATACCCGCCCGCCGACTTCGCCTTTGTAAGAGCGTGGAATCAGGCCGTTGATGGCGCGCACCAGCGTGGTTTTGCCGCATCCGCTAGCGCCGGCCAGGAGCAACAACTCGCCTTTTTCCGCTGAAAAGGAGATTTTTTCGATGGCCGCGCCTTTTCGGTCGCGGTAGCGAAAGGAGAGATTTTCAACCAGCAGGGGAAAATTATTCAAAAAATACCTCAAAAAGGTCGCCAACGTTTGCTTTCAGGCGCGCGGCCGCGCTGCCGTTGACGACGCAGGCCAGCAGGTTGCCGGTGCTGCCCATCAGCGCCACTAGCTCACCAGTGGGGTGCTCGCCAAACGTATTGACCAGCCCGGTAATTTCCACGCCGTTCAGCCGCGCGCGCAATTTTTTTGGCGTCTGCAGGCGCGCGCCCAAATCTTCGGCGCGGATGTTGCTGGTAAGGTTGCCAAAGTGGTCAATGTGAATGACTTCGCCGCGCAGGCCGTTGGCGGTTGGCTGTGGCTGTGGCAGATTCAGCAAAACCGGGTCGCTGAAGGGGGTTCCCAGCGCTTCGAGCGGCGTGCCCGCCGCCAGGTGCGCTGCCGCCGGGGCGAAAATATCGCGCCCGTGAAAGACGTGGCTGACTTCCTTCAGCCAGTATTCGGGCTTGTCGAGGGCGACAAAGCGCGCCGCCGGGGTTTTCTGCAGCCACAGGGTGATGGTGCCGTTATCCGGGCCGACGTAGAATTGACCGCCAATTTGCGCAGCCATGGCGCGCCTCGGCGTGCCAACGCCGGGGTCCACCACCACCAGGTGCACCGTCCCAGCCGGAAAGTAGGGCGCGGCGCGGAACAAAATTAACGCGGCCTCGGCCACGTTTTGCGGTGTTATCAGGTGACTTAAATCCGAAATCTGCGCGCCGGGCGCAATGCCCCAAATGACGCCTTTCATTACCCCTACATTGCCATCTTTTAGCCCAAAATCGGTCATCAATGAAAGCACAGTCATGCCAAACTCCCGCGAAAGATTTCTCCTCATTATCCGATTCTGCGCTGTGAATGTCAAGCCCGAAAACGACCCCATGTCAGCCGCGGAGTTAAAAGTCTCCCGACTTTTGAAAAAAATCGGGAGACTTTGCAGTTTGCACAGGGTTACTGCTCCAGCGCGGCGGCGAAGGCCGCTTCAAACTCTTCGGGCGGCACTGCGCCGACCCATTTCTTCAAAATTTCACCGTTGCCATCCAGCAAGTAGAATTCAGGCTGAACGCGAAACCCAAATTTGTTTTGGAAAATTGCCGTGGCCGGGTCATCGGCGTCGAGAAAGTAGAACTCAATTTTTCCGCTGTATTTTGCTTCCAGCCCATGCACGATAGGCGCCATTTGTCGGCAAGTAAATCAGGTAAAGCGGAAAAATTCGACCAGGGCGGGCTTGCCGCTGGCGAGATTGACCAAGGCCGGGTCGCTGGCGACGAGGGCATCGCCGCGCGAAGTGGCCTGTGGCTGCGGTTGGGCCGCCGCTTCGGAGGGCGTGGCTGTGGCTGTGGGTGCCGTCGTCGCTTCAGCGGGCGAGGCCGCCGATGGGCTGGCTGGCGCTGGCAGGGAGGCCGCTACTGGCGCGGCGGGGGCGCAAGCCGTCAGCACGGTCAGCGCCATCAAGAGCAGCAGGGAAAAACGTTTCATGGCTTTATCCTTTCTGCTTTCATCCTATCATTGTGGAGAAAAATTGTCCAGTTATGTTTGGACGGGGGCGCGACATAAATGTCGCGTTACAACGCGCGTGGAGATGGCTCGCAGAAAAATTTCCCCAGGATTTTCGCAATCTGGGTGAGGTTTTCCACCGCGTCAAAACACTGCAGGGCCGTTTCTGGCCCGACGAGTAGGAGCGGCGCCGGGTTGGCGGTGTGCCGCCGGGTGGATAAATCTTCCAAGTTACCGCGGTCGGAAGTCAGCAGGAAGAGGTCGCGGCGCACGTCCCAGCCGGTGTTTTTTGTAAAATAAAACGAGCGCACCTGGCGTAGAAATTGACATCGAAAACGAGACCACCGCAGCGTATTTCCGGTAACATCAGTAACCGGAGGTACCCAGGAGATGAGAACGGTGGAAGACTA
>Ga0210044_10001141_pt1 | contig 40246 bp, 50 predicted proteins | sample CryGey13umfilter_2_FD_183959 | JGI IMG/M metagenome (GOLD analysis project Ga0210044, IMG submission 183959) | Groundwater microbial communities from aquifer in Utah, USA - Crystal Geyser 4/9/14 3 um filter (SPAdes) (version 2) | ecosystem: Environmental > Aquatic > Deep subsurface >... | reverse complement strand
AGAATGGATGTGTGAGTGCGGTGTGACTCACGACCGCGATATCAACGCGGCGAAGAACATTCTCGCGCTCGGACTTGAGCGTCTCGCAGGAGGAATCCCTACCCTTTAGGGCGGGGAGGATGTCAACGCAGTCAATTCCATGCCAGAAGGTGCGTCGCTTCTTGGTTTTAGTCGCACGCCTGAAGAGGCTGTGCTTGTTTTTAATGAAGTGAAGCCCGTCGGGAAGCACGATTTTGTTGATGCGCTGCAGTATCACCAGAAAAATCCTGGGGTAAGTTTGGGTCAGTAGCTCAACTGGTAGAGCACCGGTCTCCAAAACCGGGGGTTGGGGGTTCAAGTCCCTCCTGATTCGCCAAATTCAAGTGGTATCGCCTCAATCGAAGTGCTGATCGCGGAGTGTTTGTCCGCCTGCATGGAAACGCGCCCGGCGAGGATAAATTGGGCGTGGCAAATTCGTAGCGCTTGTAACTCAATGGATTAGAGCACCAGCTTCCGACGCTGTGGGTTGGTGGTTCGATTCCACTCAAGCGCCCCATAGATTCTGCGGAAATAGCTCAGTTGGTAGAGCACTTGCTTCCCAAGCAAGATGTCGCGAGTTCGAATCTCGTTTCCCGCTCCAGTTTTTTGATACAATTGCGCTTGTTTTTAATTTAAGGCAGGCCATGAGTAGAGAACTCTTTCTGACATCGCTGATGTGCGCTTTGTTTGTCCTGTCGACATCAATGCTTTTTGCTGCGCTCTTGATCAGTGAATCGGCATGGGCGCTGGTCGGAGCTGGTTGTGTTGTAATGTCAGCATGGATGTCTGCAGATCTTATCGTTTCCGAGATAAAAGATTCGAGATCGCACATCATGATTGGTTGACTCTTTTTTGATTTGTGCGTATAATTCAAAGTTCTTTAGCGCGATGGAGCAGTCTGGCAGCTCGTTGGCCTCATAAGCCAAAGGTCGATGGTTCAAATCCATCTCGCGCAACCAATAGACGTGCCTAAAGCTTAAGCCTGGTATAAGCGTCCGGCTCATAACCGGGAGAAAGACGGGTTCGAATCCCTCTGGGCACACCAGTTTCAGTAACAAGTTTGGCGAGTAGAGGGATACGGCAAACCCGCCTGCCTCATAAGCAGGAGATTTCTGGTTCGATTCCAGATCTCGCAACCATATCCAGTTGTTTTGCGACTATTGGAAGAATGGGGGTAGTCCGCAAGTCGTTGAGGGTACTTCGTTGCCCCCTTGGCGGCGACCGAGATTCAAGAATTGTTGTGAGTGGTGTAAGCCACGAAAACTCGGGCTCATTAAGGGTCTGTCGGACGCGGGTTCAATTCCCGCCAGGTCCACCATAAGTGTGTTGTATGCGGTCAGGTCGCGATAGAGATAACGCTGAGAGACTTCTATCGGTAAAGGTTCCTGTTTATGTTGAACAACGCGGATATCTGCAGCATGCTTATGATGGGCCTGACATGGCTTCGACGGCGGATTAAATAGGGGTTCCGGGCAACACGGCGGGCGATAGCCGGACTGAGCATCGAAGGATGTGATGTCGATGTAAGCAAAGAAGTAAATGCAAACGACGAAAAGTACGCCGTAGCGGCTTAAAAACCCTACCGGGGCCTCCTAAAGCCTTGTTGCCAAAGATAGGATTGTATGACGAGCGGTGATAACGATCCGCTCGTCATTTCACAGGATTTATTTAATGTTTAAGAACAACAAATACACAAAGCTATATTTTGTTCTGATCGATAAATATCGAAATAGCGATTGCGGCGAATCGCACCACATCATTCCAAAATCAATTGGTGGAAGCGATAAAAAATCAAATTTGGTTGTAGTTCCTTTAAGGGTTCATTTTATCGTCCCCGCGTAAAACTTCGCCCTTCAGGGAGGAGATGTAAGCGTGAATCAGCATAACTTCCTCGTTACAAACAAGTGCAATAGTGATAATATCCTGAATCATGTCTCAATCCATCAAAACTCTCCGCGTCCGCGTTAAGGATAAGCACGCCAAAATGCTGTCGCAATGGGCGTTCGAGGTGAATCAGGTGTGGAATATGGCGGGATCTTCGTAGGTGATGTAAGTAGCAAGAAGTTGGTCAAAACCCGCATGGCCAAGTCGGTATTAGACACCGGCTGGCACATGCTTAAAACACAACTGAAATACAAAGCGAATGCGCGGTCAGTTGTGTATCTGGAGGTTCCAGAAAGGAACACCACCCAGACCTGTTCGAGCTGCGGAATCATCTCCGCCAGCAGTCCGAAAGGTAGAGCAGGTCTTGGAATAAGAGAATGGATGTGTGAGTGCGGTGTGACTCACGACCGCGATATCAACGCGGCGAAGAACATTCTCGCGCTCGGACTTGAGCGTCTCGCAGGAGGAATCCCTACCCTTTAGGGCGGGGAGGATGTCAACCAAATCGCAACGAAGCTCTCGCAGTTTAAGCCAAGCAAGATACCCTGCTTGTAGAGTAGTGCCAGGTTAGATAGGACGGGCCGGTGATGATAATCCGGCCCGTTTGATAACTGTATCGGAACTCAATTTGGAGCGACTGCATGCTTGATGACATTGCGGTTCAAGGCTTCCAAGATTAAATAAATAATGCGATCCGTATTGTCTTTTTAGGCGATTTTTGATGAATGATATATTGACAATGCAAGCGGCAATGAGTGGAAATCCAGAGGCGCAAAAGCGTTTTTTTGGTGATGCTCCTCGCCTGGAATATCCAGAGCATACGCCGGCCCCAGTAAAGATCGTCGGCGGCATCAGATCCCAAAATGGGAAGTTGCTATGCCAAGGTGATTCCGAGATAAAAGTTTCATTTATTGAAACTGAGATCCACAGTCACAAGCAAAGTCCTCTCCTGAAAAATGGGGAGATCGATGAAGAAGAGTTTGAAAGACGCATGCTCGCTGCCACCCAAAAGGAGCGCGGCAAATGAAGTAAAGGAGAATGGAAAATGTCGAACCAACATGTCCTTAAACTGGATATTGGTGGAATCCCGCAAGATTGGCTTACTCCGCGCGAAGCGGCAGAGCTGATTGCAAAAGATCTGATGGCTTGGTCTCTTGGTGAGGTAATCGACGTTTTCCATGGCGGAATGAATCGTTCCGGGAATCGCACTGTTATCGAAGTGCCTTCCATCCTTGCGGTCCAAGGGTCTGCTCAGATCCACTTGCCGGATATAATTCCTGGCGTTACTCATGAAAAGCTTTTCTGGCGCGATCGGAATATGTGCGCGTACTGCGCTCAAACTTTCCATCCTCGGGATTTGCAGGCGGAGCATATTCATCCAGAATCTCGTGGTGGTCTTTGGTCGTGGATGAATCTTGTGGCGGCATGCAACACTTGCAACCAGATAAAGAAGAAGAACATGACGCCAGAAGAAGCTGGTATGAAGCTTCATTACCTGCCTTATGTTCCTAGCTACTGGGAGGATTTCATCCTTCGTAGCCGGAATATCAAAGCTGATCAGATGGATTTCTTGATGGCCAGCGTCCCGGCGCATTCAAGGCTTCGGATGTGATGATCAAAAAAGTCTACGTGAAAGGAGTGTTGGTCGGCGTGCTCGATAAAGAGCATGCCGGCGAGCGCTTTGGTGATCTTGTTGTTTATGGTCGAACTGATTTTGTGAAGGGTCGGTGCCGTCACTACTTGGCGCGATGTTCTTGTGGCGAATGGGTGACTGCGCCTTTGGGTGGTATGCGCCGTGGTGATAACGTGTCCTGCGGCTGCAAACGTGGGTTGAATAATACGAAATCACTTAAGCGTGGATCAAGGTTCAATAAGCTCACTGTGATCTGCAAAGCGCCAAGACCTGAGACCACCAATAAAACTGGTCATTTCTATAAATTCTCATGCGAATGCGGAAACAAGAAGGTGCTGCCAAGATATGAGGTTGTCGTTGGACTGAGAAAGTCCTGTGGTTGCGGTGTAAGTTGACGACATCTTGATTAGTTAGTATAATTCAAACTTGTCCTTGTAGTTGAATGGATACAACAGCCTCCTCCTAAGAGGCAGGTCTGGGTTCGATTCCCGGTGGGGACGCCAAACAATGCGGCATTAGCTCAGTTGGATAGAGCAGCAGCCTTCTAAGCTGCGGGTCACACGTTCGAATCGTGTATGTCGTGCCAAACAGGAGCGTGCGATGTTGGTCAGTTATGTTGCAAGCAGAGCGAGCGTTCCAGAGCGTCCGGCGATGTGGAAGGAGCTTCGCGATCGCGGAGCAGTTATCAGTTCGTCGTGGATCGATGAGGCTGGTGCTGGTGAGACCTTGTGTTTCAAGGAGCTTTGGCATCGAATAAACACAGAGATATTCATATCTGACCAGCTTGTTCTTTATGTTGAGCCGGAAGACTTTCCGCTAAAGGGTGCGTTGGTCGAGGTTGGTATGGCGCTTGGCTTGGGAAAGCCGGTGATTATCGTGGCGCCGGGAGTAGATGTGGTTTCGCATGACATGAAGCCTTTGGGTTCTTGGGCAAAGCATCCTGGTGTCAGATTCGAGAATTGCGTCAGAAAGGCGCTTGGGCTGCCGGGTTCTTTCAGTGATAACACTTAGGGATATTTTGTGTGTATTGGGTTTCCATCGAATGTCTCGATGGTCGCCTACTGTTGCAAACTCGGCGAGGCCGGCGATTGTCAGGCAGTTGCGTTTTTGCAAGAACTGTGGCCATGAACGGTATAGGACGGCGTATCTAGCCAAAAGTCCTGATCAATGTGTTGAAAAAGGAGTTTCAAGTGAAGCAGGTGTTGCTGACAAGAGATGATTTTAGTGATGGCGTTTTAGCCAGAGACGGTCATCGCTGTGTTTTTTGTGGCAAGCCTGCTGTCGATGCTCATCACATCATAGAGCGCAGATTGTGGCCTGATCTAGGTTATTACCTTGATAACGGTGCGAGTGTCTGTGATGACAATTGTCACATGAAGTGTGAGATGACGCTTATATCCGTCGAGGACGTGCGTCATGCTTGCGGCATCACCAATATCATCGTGCCTCCTCATCTTTATCCAGACCAATCCTATGACAAGTGGGGTAACCCAGTATTGCCGAACGGCCAGCGTATGCGTGGCGAACTGTTCTTCGACGAGAGCGTTCAGAAGGTGTTAAGGCAGGGTGGCGTCTTGGACCTATTCACGAATTATGTGAAGTATCCGCGTACGCACCACTTTTCTTGGTCTCAATGTGTTCGTGATGATGATCGGATCATTCAGTCTGTTGATGCGTTTGTAGGGCAGCGGGTGATCGTCTCATGCAAGATGGATGGTGAGAACACGTCGATGTATTGCGACTACTTCCATGCTCGTAGTATTGATGGCCGTTCCCATCCATCAAGGGATTGGGCAAAGAACTTCTGGAGCAAGATATCGCACGACATCCCGGAAGGTTGGCGGGTGACGGCTGAAAACCTGTATGCAGAGCATTCGATCGCTTATGACGCACTCCCTTCCTATCTAATGGGATTCGGCGTCTGGAATGAGCGTAACGAGCTGCTGGCGTGGGACGACATGTCTGAATGGCTGGATCTGCTCGGAATCGTTCGTGTACCGGTTCTTTATGACGGCATCTGGGATGAGAAGGCAATCCGTAAGATCGCCGAGAACATGGATTTTACGAAGAACGAAGGGATTGTTGTTCGCGTTGCCGGAAAGATCGGCTATGGAGAATTCCGTCACAAGGTTGCAAAGTTTGTTCGCAAAGATCATGTCCAGACCGAAAAACACTGGATGTACGGCCAGGCTGTAGTCCCCAATAAGCTTGCAGTTCCTTGACGACCGACAACTTAGCTTAACCGAGTTGTTGTGTCTATTCAAAACAAGGAGCAAAAAAATGAAGATCATTATGGAGATACGCCCCGGGGAGGGCGGTGAGGATGCAAAGTTGCTAGTCGGCGATCATGCTGGTGTCTACGTGCGTTATTGCGAACGAAATAATCTGAAAGTCTCAGTTACGGAGGCTGGGAGCCGTCTTTGACCTGCTTATAAAGGGGCAGGAATCCTTTGTTCGTCCATTGTTGAGCGAGGCTGGTGGTCATCGTTATCAGCGCATCCCGCCGACTGAGCGTAAAGGTAGAGTCCAAACATCCACTGTCACAGTATCGGCCATTGAGGTTTTGGCCGAGGAGTCCTATTGCCTGCAGGAGCGGGACATTAAGGTGTTCACCACGACCGCTGGCGGACCTGGAGGACAACATCAAAACAAGACGATGAGTGCGGTCGTGCTTCGCCACATCCCGACAGGTATCGAGGCGAGCTCGTCCGAGCGCTGCCAGCATCAAAACAAGCGTATTGCCCGTGCTGTATTGGAATCGCGCGTTGCTGATCGATATCGTCAAGCCGATTTGGATGGAAAGAACTCTTCCAGAAAGGCGCAGATCGGTTCCGGTGAGCGTGGCGACAAGATCAGGACCTATCGCCAGCAGGACGATACTGTAATCGACCATCGTTCAGGCCGTAAAACGCGATTCTCTAGGTTTGCAAAGGAATTTTTGAGTTTTGAGTAAACTGGGGGCTTTATTTGTACTTGCAACTGTGTTAATCTGACAGTTGTTGAATCGGCTTCTAGCCCTTTGCTGCGTGGATAATTCTGGAGTTCTTGATGAAAAAAATATGGCTGGCTTTGTTTTTTGTGTTCCCGGCGATCGCATTTGCGGAATGTAATTGCGAGGATGATGAATATGATGAATACGGCGATCCGCTGCCGTATGTTCAGTATAGCTACCTTGGATTGAACGGCGGGTATTCTGATTTTGGATCGTCGTCGCTTAACCGGGGATCGCGTTCTATTGGCGCGTACTACGGTCATCGCTATAGCGAGTATTTCGCGGCCGAGATCGATTACGCCTTCCTTGGCACTTTCAGCGATCCTGTGAATGCCATCACTGGGCATGCAACAGCAGTTACCATTTCTGCATTGCATCATTTTGATTTCAATAACAGTGTTTCTCTGTACGGAAAGCTTGGTATTGGTCATACCGTTGCAAGCACTTCGTCTGCTGGTGGTAAATCTCTAACTGAGCCTTCTTATGGCTTTGGTTTTGATATCAAGATATCGAGAGATTGGATGATGCGTCTATCCAATGACTACTACGCTGTTGGACTCCCTTCAAAAACACGAGTTATCAATACTCGTCTCGGTTTTGCCTATCGTTTCTAACTGGCTGCCTGATTAATTTAAGTTTCATTGTTTTTAAGGGAAGTTCTGAATGATTGGTAATTACAAAAAGGTTCGCAAACTTGGCGATGGTGCGACCGGCGAGGTTTGGTTGTGCACGAAAGGCAAGCTTAACTACGCAGTCAAGGTGGTTGATCCGGTTTTGATGAAAACGGACGGTGATTTTGTGCTGACGATGTTCGGCAATGAAGTCGAATTGTCCGATAAGTTAAAGCATCCACATATCGTTGAAACGATTGAAAGCCAGATCAGTGACGATTCTGTCTACTCTGTATTGGAGTATGCGGATGGTGGAAATATCGAGCAATTCTGCAACCAGGAATCGCTGATCCATATTGACACTTTGATCGAGTATGCAAGGCAAATCTCTAAGGCCATGGGGTTTGCTTCAAGTGCTTTTAGTTTGGTGCATTGTGATATCAAACCATCCAATATTTTGCTGTTTGGCGATATCGTCAAGGTTTCTGATTTTGGCGCCAGCATACGTCAGTCGCAGCACTCAAAAATCGATGTCAAAGCTGGTTCGCCGTCGTATATGTCTCCCGAGCAGATACAGGGCGGTGATCTCACTGCGGCGACTGATATTTATTCTTTCGGTGTCGTCTTGTATCAGCTGGCCACAGGTCGATTGCCTTTCTTTGCGTCGACGGCAGAGGATGCTTTTCATCAAACATTGAATGCAGAAGTTCCGCGTCCTTCTTTGTTTCGCGTGGAGATTCATCGTGATCTGGAAGCGCTTATTTTGAAGTGTATGCAAAAGCGTCCGCAGTCTCGATTTTCGTCATGGGCAGATGTGGGCATGGCTTTGGCTCGCGTTGCTCAAGAGATTGCAAAAGCGCACATTCCTTGGGTTGATCGTCGCCCGATCTTCGAGTCATTGAAGACTCAGCCATTCTTTGAGTCATTTCATGATCGGCAAATTTGGGAGATTTTGCAGGCTTCCAAGGTTATTTCGGTTGGTGATGGACAGCGTGTCGTTCACCGGAACGAAAGAAGTCAGACGCTATATTTTTTGGTCGACGGATCTTTGTCGGTGGAGATTGGCGGCAAGGTGGTTTGCATTCTCAAGCCAGGTGAAGTGTTTGGAGAGATTCCGTATCTGACGGGCTCAAAGGATAGCGTCAGGACGGCGAATGTCGATGCGATTCAACCTTGCACTTTGATGATTGTCAATCCGCAGGCGATCGACTTGATGGGTGTGGATAGCCGTTTGTCAATCATGACTGCATTTTGTCGAGCGATCGCCTTGCGACTGCAGGCTCAAATGGGGCTGTGTTATGAGTAAGAAAATTCTTCTCGTTGATGATTCGAACACGATCCGCAAGTCCGGAAAGATGTTCCTTGAGCAAGCCGGCTATTCCGTTGTTCTAGCTGAAGATGGTTTTTCGGGGGTTGAGCGTGCTGCGCTTGATATTCCTGATCTGATTTTCATTGATGTGATGATGCCGAACATCGATGGCTATACGGCATGTGCGGCGATCAAAAAAAACCCTGTTCTTCGCCATATCCCGGTTGTTATGTTGACCAGCAAAGACACGCTACTTGACCGTGCTCGCGGGTCGTTGGTTGGTGCTGATCTTTACTTGATCAAGCCTTTTAACAAAAAAGGCCTGATCGAAGCAGTTGAATCTTTGATTTAAGTCGAAAGGAAGTATATGTCCGAACCAAAACGAATTCTGGTTGTTGATGACTCCGAGACTGAGCGTTACACGATCGGTGAAACATTGAAGGCTGCCGGCCATTTCGTGTTCTTTGCTGAAGACGGGGAGCGTGGTGTTGAGCAATCCAGAGTCTTGAAGCCGAACTTGATCGTTATGGATGTGGTGATGCCTGGTATCAACGGCTTTCAGGCTTGTCGCCAAATCACTTCCGAGTCAGAGACTGCTCACATCCCGGTGATCATGTGCACGACTAAAGGGCAGGATACCGACAAGATGTGGGGTCAGCGCCAGGGTGCTCGCGGGTATATCGTGAAGCCAATTGACCAGCAGGAGCTGCTGGACAAGATCGCGGAACTGACGCAATGAAGATCGAGAAAATCGCCGCCGATGATCTCGTTGCTTTCCAGGAGCGGATCATTCAGCGTCTAAATTCAAAAGAATCGCATGACATTAGCGGTTCTCGTCTTGGCGTTCTGTGTGGGCGAAAGCGTTTTCTGTTCGACATGAATGACGTTTTGTCTATTTTGCCCGTGCCCAAGTTTACGCGCATACCAAAAACCAAGTCGTGGCTGATGGGTGCTGCGAATCTGCGCGGCGAGTTGTATAGCGTCGTCGATCTTGGTCGATTTGTTGGTGATGAGCAGTCGGAAATCGGTGTTGAGTCGTTTTTGCTGATGTTGCATCCGCGATACGCCTCTGGCGCGTGTTTGCTGGTTGATTCAGTGATCGGCCTCGTGGATACCGGCGACATGCGACAAGAAGGCGATTCGTTCTTCGACACGCAATCTCGTATTGAATGGAAGCAGGTGGATATCGACACGATGATCCATTCCGATGTTTTTATGAAAATTAAGCGATAAGGGGTAGTAATGAGTGAAGATCTGATGTCTCGTACGATGAGTTTCTTTGTTGGCGGTGCTAAGTCTGATGCGCCTGTCAGAAAAATGAACCTTCGTAAAAAAAGCAAGTTCGAGAGCGCCAAATCATTTGCACTTCGGAATGAGATGGCGATTTATGGCGGCATTCTTGTCGTCCTGATTGCAGCTTCCGGCGCGACGGCTCTTGTTGCGCGTGACAGTGAATCTGCTGTTGCGGCCAAGCGTGCTGCGTTGGCGATTGAAGTTGGCAAGATTCGCCCATTGATGTTCCGTGTTGATGATTTGGCAAACAAGGTTGTTTCCGGGCAGTCTTCTTCTTTTGATCGTTTGCATGAAGTGAACGGACAGTTGAATGTGATCCCGCAAACTCTTACCGAGTTGTCTGGCGGTGTTTCTTCGGAGCGAATCAATAAGCTGTCATCGTCGCTGAACCAGCTGATGATCTCCATCGCCGGTATTCAGTCCGGTGAAAAAGGGTTGCGTGATATCGATCAGTCTTTGGCCAAAATCAATGGTGATTTCGGTGATATGTCCGTTCTTTTGTCGGATCTTTCGAAGACGTTGCCGGCATCTAGCCAGGTTACAGCAATCAAGATTGATGCTGCAATGCAGCGTATTGGTCGCACTATTGGTTCAGCATATACCGCTCCTTCATTTACGGCGTTGATGGCCGAGGTTGGAATCGGCATGGAAGATGTCTATACCATGCTTGAAGAGCTGCCAGAGGGCGACGCCAAAGTCATGCGCGTTTCAGAGATCATCGATGGAATCGGAACCAATGTTGAAGGCATGATTGCTCAGTCTGCGCTGATCTCTAAAGCAAAATATCATGTATCTGATATCGACAAGCTGACGCAAGCCGCTGGTGACGATGCTGATGCGCTGCTGTCTTCGTTTAGCGAGGAATCAACCAGTGAGTGGGCCTTTATGTCTCTTGCGTTTGCGTTTGCTTCGCTGGCCTTCATTGTGCTGATGGTTGTGCGTTACACGCAGATCAGTCGTAAAAATGCAAATGACGCTACAAATCAAAACAAGGAAAACCAAGGTGCCATCATGGTGCTGATGGATGATTTGGATGAGATCGGTAACGGCGACTTGACTAAACGAGCTCGCGTAACTGAAAGCATTACTGGCTCTGTTGCCGACTCTATCAACCACACTATTGACGAGCTCGGTAAGTTGGTAAAAATCATTTCTCAGGTTGCCGGCAAGATCAAAGGTTCTACTGAATCTGCCGCTGGTATGACGCACGATTTGTCGCGCGTGGTAGATGAGCAATCAAACGCCATTCATAGTGCAAACGGCATGGTCGGCATGGTAGTGAATTCCGTCAAGGATATTGATGCATCTGCCGCCAAGTCGGCTGAGGTTGCAAAGCGTGCGCTATCCGCTACTGATAAAGGAAATGCCGCAGTGGCCGCTTCTATCTCTGGCATGGACAATATTCGAGATCAAATCCAGGATACATCGAAGCGTATCAAACGCCTGGGTGAGAGTTCGCAAGAGATTGGCGGGATCATATCCATGATCTCAGGCATCACCGAGCAGACTCGTGTGTTGGCGCTGAATGCCGCATTGCAAGCGGCTCAAGCTGGCGAGGCTGGCCGTGGCTTCGCTATCGTTGCGGAAGAGGTGCAGCATCTTGCTGAGCGTTCTGCTGACGCTACGATGCAAATTTCCAGTCTGGTCCGTTTGATTCAGAACGATACCCACGATGCTGTTGCCGCGATGGAGCGAAGCACGGAAGGTGTTGTTGCTGGTGCCCGCCTAACCAATGAGGTCGGTGCCGAGCTGAATGAGATTCGAGCAGTTTCTGATGAGCTGGCGAAGATCATTGAAAGCATCTCTGTGTCGACACAGGTCCAATCTGAGATGTCGCGTGACATGACGAAAGAAATGAATTCTTTGCTGTCTGTGGTGGAGAAATCTGGAGCCGGGGTTCAGATCGTAGAGAATTCTGTTTCTGAGATCGCAGGTCTTGCTGAGCAGTTGGAAGGCTCCATCAAGCGATTCAAAATATAAGGAGTTGTCATGAGTCACTCTCATAAGCTCGCGCAGTCTCGTCATCGCTTCCAGTCCGGGTTGCTGGAATTTATTTCCGGCGATAAAAGTGGTTTGACGCACATGCACGCTGCACTTGCTCCTGTCGTTATGATGGGCAGCAAAGAGCATACTGAATTCTTTTTCGATGCGGTTGAATACATCGAGTCTGTCCAGTTTGGTGTATGGGACGGGCGTATCGATCATGCAAAATTGATCTTGCCGTTGATCGACAAGCAATTGCGTAGCCTGACCATTAATGGCCAATTTGATGCTGATAAGGCAATCGAGTTGCGCGATGCTGTCGACATGTCTCGCGCTTTGAATGTTGAGCCAACTTTCAATCTCAATGTGGATGCGCTTCATGATTTCAGTGAATTCTGGAATGACGGCGGGTTTGAAGATCCTGTTGAAACCGGCAACAAGCTATCGGCAATGCGAGATATTTTTTCTAACATCCCGAAGGTTTGTGGGTTGTTGGATGCGCTCGTCAATTACGTGGCTGAATACAATTTAGCTGTCGGTCAAAATGATGGCAATGATTTTGCCGAAAAGATTGAATCTTTCCGTTTGGATGTTGCAACTGCAGTGTTGTTGATGCGTGATTATTTTTCCGCTCCATCTGTTGCAGCTTCAAGTCTTCTTTCTGCTTTTTCTTTGGCGTTGAAGACCGGCAACAAAGATTATTTTGCAATTTTGAACAGTGTGGTTGTCTGGCGCAAAGCCTGGAATCAATTGTCTGAACATGCGCTTAAGGTCTTGAATGAAGCGTCATCCGCAGTCGATTCGTTCGACACTGAAGGCGCTGTTAAGTTGTACCGCAAGGCGCATGCTGTAGTATCTCCATTTATTGCGGCAAATGAAGTTTGTGACCCAGTATCGAAAGAGGATATTGCTCACCTTCAATCCTTGCTTCAAGAGAGGGCTTCTGTTGATCTCGGCGATGCGACAGGAAAGGTTGAAAAATACATAGACAATTTCAAGGGTGCGAAAAATTCCGCCCACACCCAAGCCGACGCACCTTCTGTGCAAGCGCTATCTGAAGAGCTTGACTTCTCATTTGATGATGAGATATTTCCTGAGACCGAAGCGGTTTCTGTCCAAGATATGATTCTTGCTAACGTGACAACCACTATATTCCTCAAGAATGAAGATGGTGATTCGTCAGCAGGGCTAGGCACCCAGGATGAATTGAATGAGGTGGTAAGTGAGCCTGCGGTTGCGCAGCCCATAAATGAAACTTCCATGGATGATGGCGTGAGCCAATCTTCTGATGATGCTATTGACCCGGAGATGGTCGGGATTTTCATTGAGGAAGCGAGAGAGGTTATTTCCGCTCTCCGTGAGCAAGTTCCTGAATGTCGCAAGCTATCTGAATCCGGTGGTGATTCGATAGCTTGTTTGTCTGATATTCGCCGTGGTGTGCACACCCTAAAGGGAAGCGGGCGTATGGTCGGGCAGATTGCCATGGGGGAGGTTGCCTGGTCTGTTGAGAATGCCTTAAACAAGATCATTGACGAGGATCGCTCGATTGATGGTGTGATCTTGGATTTGATTGGCGATTTCACTCTGGCATTCTCTCGATGGGTTGATGAGCTTGAAGTATTTGGAGCGTCTGCTATTGACGGCTCCGAAGCAATCATCGTTCGCGCAAAAGATGTCGAGGCGCACACCGATCGTATTGAGGCTAATCCCTCTGGTGATGTATTGATCGGGAGCGTGAAAATTGCCTTGCCATTGTTTAACATCGCAAAAAACGAGATGGCAACGCATGTAAGAAAGCTTTCTGAACATTCCCAGGTTTTGCACGCCGAGCGGAATGGGCCGATCGTTTCTGAATTCGTGCGCGCTGCTCACACATTGGCTGGCGTTAGTCGTACATCAGGTGTTTTGGAAATCGGCCAGCTTGCTTCGAAATTGGAAGATTGGCTAACCCCACGCCAGTCTGCATCATTTGATATGAATGCGGATCGCCTGGATGTTGTTATGCGCGCCGTTGATGCGCTTGATACGCAAGTTCATGATTTCTCTGAAATGAGAATGCCGGCTCAGCACGAGGACATTGTGGCGCGTCTCGCCGAAACTCAAGATGAGTTGATGATCGATCGTTCTTCTATGATTGATTTGACTTCGGAGAATGTCCTTGAGCGTGAGTTCTTGTCAGATGATCTTGATATTGATCTACTGCCCGTATTTATCGAAGAGGCTGCTACGCTCGAAGATGAAATAAGTGCAGCCGTCAAGGCATGGAAGGGTGACATTTCAGGTAATGATGCTCCGCGTCTTTTGATGCGTCTTTTGCACACAATGAAGGGTAGTGCCCGCATGGTAGGCGCTATGCAAATTGGTGAGATTGCTCATCGTCTTGAAAATGAATTGCGTTTGTTTGATCGCGCAACTGATAAGCAGGCTGTTCTTGATGATGTCGAAGCTGGATTCGATGAGATCCTATCTCTTGTTGATGATATAGCGTCTCACAAAGGTCATCAGGCTGATGATCCGTTGGTTGAAGTTGCTCCTATGGTGGTAATCACCAGCCAATTGAAGGTGCCTGCCGATGTGCTTGATACGTTAGTGAACGAGTCTGGTGAAATTGGCGCGGCTCGTCAACGCATTGAAGCGGAGATGCATAGATTCGAAGGTAGCCTTGCTGAAATGGATAAGGGCATAGCTTCTTTGCGCAGGTATTTGCGTGATATCGAGATATACGCTGAGAGTCAGATCCAGTCTCGCATCACTACACAGGATGAGCATTTTGATCCGCTTGAATTTGACCGTTTCACCGGTCTTCAAGAAGTCACTCGCTTTCTGAATGAAAGTATTTATGACGTTCAAACTGTTCAACAGGGCTTGTTGTCGAATCTGAGCGAAACTTATTCTTCGCTTGCAATGCAGCAAAAACTTAACCGTGAACACCAGCAAGCGTTGATGTCTATTCGCATGGTTCCGATGATGTCTATTGCTGAACGTCTATATCGAACTGTTCGTCAGGGAATGAAGGATCTCGGCAAGCGTGTAAATCTGGACATTATCGGCGGCACAGTGGATATTGATGCTGGCATCCTTGAAAAGATGACTGCGCCAATCGAGCACATGATTCGCAACTCAATTGTTCACGGCATTGAATCTGACCGCTCGGCATGCGGGAAAGATGATATTGGTGAGATCAAGCTTGAAGTTAAGTATGAGAGTAATGAAGTCATTTTCTCTATGTGGGATGACGGCGCCGGTATTGACGTTCCAAAGCTTGTGAAAAAAGCAATCTTGAATGGTCTTATTGCCGAAGACCACAGGCTTTCTGCTGAAGAGCAAGTTGAGCTTGTATTCCTTCCTGGTATATCTACCGCATCGGAATTGACTGAAATTGCCGGTCGTGGTGTTGGTATGGATATCGTCAAATCTTCTGTTAAAGATCTTGGTGGTAGGGTTTCTGTTCAGACTCGTACAGGCGGCGGTGTTAGATTCACTTGCAGAATCCCAGCTACCATTTCATTGATGCATGTGATGATTGTTAAGTCAGCGGAAGAGACTTACGCAATCCCATCTCAAAGCATTAGGCATATCTTGCATGTTGAGCCGCAGAATATGAGCACAATCATGAACGAAAGTTTGGTGCGTTGGAAAAACGATGAATACATCCTTCATTCCGTATCGCAAATCATGGAGTCCGGCTCTATAACGCGAGACGAAAGTGCGCCTACTCAATTCTTGCTGATGGAAGCGCGTGATGGCCAGCGCATCGCTCTACAGGTTGATGCTGTACAGCAGCAGCGAGAAGTGGCTGTCAAACGACTTGGCGTTCAATTGTCTGGCATGCCTGGATTGGTTGGTGCGACAATTTTGGGTAACGGTGAAGTGGTGATGATCGTCAATCCTGCCTCTCTGATCGATAACCGCCAGAAGAGCACATTCGTGACAACAAAGATCGTCAATCCAGTTCGTGTTCGTCCGTTGGTAATGGTTGTTGATGATTCTCTGACTGTGCGTAAGGTATCGACTAAATTCCTTGAGTCGCATGGTTACGATGTGGTGACGGCAACGGACGGCCAGGATGCATTGTCCAAACTTGACGACGTTGATCCGGACATGATGTTGCTGGATATCGAAATGCCTCGCATGAACGGTTTCGAGCTGGCTGAGAGTCTGCGAATGTCCGAGCGATTTAAAAATCTTCCTATTGTTATGATCACATCCAGAACGGCAGATAAGCACCGTGAACATGCTTTATCTATTGGGGTAAACCATTACATGGGCAAGCCATTCAAAGAAACGCTGCTACTCGAAGTGTTGGGCGGGTATCGGGTGAATAACTTATCCAACATTGAACAATCAAATAACAAGGAAACTGAATATGCATAAGGTATTGAAGGCTTTTCTGCTGGGCATGATGATCGCATCTGCTGCGCTATCGAGTGCAGCAAATGCACGAGGCGAAAAAAATTACGAAGGTATTGATTGGGCTGTTGAATACGAGCACTTCTCGCCGAAGGCGCTTGAGCTACTCAAAAAGTATGACTGTATCGACTGTCATCGTCAGGCCAATCGCAAGCTCGGCCCGTCATACCACGATGTTGCTGCGCGTTACCGCGGTAAAAAGACGTATATGTACCACGGCTTTGGCTCCAAAAAGGGCGCTGTCGAGATGCCTATCGTCGAAGGTTTGGTCAAAAAGATCCAGCTTGGCGGCAAAGGCGATTGGTACAAGCGCACGCCGATGCCGATCAATGACGAGATGGAAATCTATGGCGATGACTTCGCCATTATCGTCAAAGAGATTCTTGCTATCCCGGCAGACTAATCAATTCATATAAGTAAAGGAAATACCGATGAAAAAAATCTTTTTTGCAGCACTGTCTTTGTTTGTTTCCATTCCGGCAATGGCTGAACTCGATCGTCATGACTACACTGGTTTGTCTGAGCGTGGCCAAGAATTGATGGTAAAGCATGCCTGTACGACTTGTCACGCAATGGAAAAGCCCGGTCTTGCTCCGGCGTTGATGGATATCGCCGATCGTTACCGCGAAAAGAAGACCTACAAGTACCATGGCTACACACCCAAACACATCTGGACTGTTGACTTGCCTCTCGTGCCTGGCTTGGTGAAAAAAATCTCCCATGGTGGTGTTGGCGACTGGAAGAATATTCCAATGCCGCAAATGGATCCTAAAGGCTACAACAAGGGCGAGATGGTTGAGTTGATCAAATCTATTCTGGCAATTGAACCTCGTCCTGAAGAAGTAGAAGAAGATGAAGAGCCTGTTGCCAGTGTTTCTGCCGACAAGAATAAGGAGTTGGCGGATGCGCTTGCCGAAATAAAAGCTTTGAAGGCGAAGCTGGAAAGTGAAAAGAAGGTTGAGGTTGCGCAGCCTAGCCGTATCAAGACTTGGAACGGGAACTACAGATAACCTGGTTGGTGGAATGCAATGCATAAACAAAGTGGCTTTGGTTTTCAATCTATCTTGGTGATCAGTCAGCTATCTGTTTTCCACACTATTATCCGAAGAGCCTGAAAAAAAGCCTCCAGATCGGAGGCTTTTTCTAATCGCACCAGTCTTGCTCAGTGCGTTGCGAACATCTTTCGCTTAATGGCTTTTTCGCCTTCACAGTGAACGCAATGGTCAGTTCCATGCTTTTCAATTTCCAGCACATTCTTGCAGATTTTATCGGTTGCATGTGGCAACCGATTTTCGATCACCGGGATAACGTACTTCATTACCTCGATTCGTCGCGGGTCGATCTTTTCGCCGCATTCAACGCAATGTTTGCCGTCGAAGTCTTCATCCAGCATCTTGCGGAGTTTCATCCGCTGACACTCGATCGCTTCCGTGTTTGCGCGAGCTTCTGTTCTGGATGCAATATCCACATCATCCGCGCTTCGAATGCTCTCACGGCGTTCATCGATCATTTCCAAGGCCATATACTCTCCAAATTAAAGACAAGAAAAATGCGCCAGGCCTCTGACGCGGTGAAGATACTACTAGAATCTACTGATAATTGCAATGGAATTATTGCGCGGATCGCAATATAGCTAAGATAGTTGACTATTTTACAAAACCAACTTAGATTCAACTCAGGAGGCAATATGAATAAAACTGAATTCAAATCCGGAGACAAGATCTCCTGGGTATCACAAACAACAAACAAAGTAGTGGCAGGGAAAGTTGTGGAACGCGTGCGTGCACGGGTAAAACCTAAATTCATTGGTCGCTGTACTGATGGGTGCCCATCAAAGAGAGAAGTCTCTTATATCGTATCCGGCCCGGGTGGCGTCAAGCATTGGATCGAGATGGCTGGCATTGTGGAAGTGAAAGAGCCTTCCACATCAAAAACAAAACCTGCCACAGCAGCCCAGGCTCAATCTGAAGCGCCCGCACAAACAAAAATTGAGCAACCAAAAAAGTCCGCTCCCGTAAAAACAGCCGCAATCAAACCACAGTTGGCGGACACCGTAGCACCACCGCAAGCTCGACAGCACACCCCTTCCAAGCAGCATCTGCCACAAGCTATGCCGGAGGTGTTTAAGACAAATTTTGAAGCGCTGAAGAAGTTCCATCCGTCCAACATCAAATCACTTTAAAAAATACTTTCAAAACCCTATTGCATTTGTTTTGAAAGTATGGACAATGCTAACCATTATGAAAACGAACTTCTTATCCCTGCCATTGCTATCCCTCTCCCCCGAGTCATGCTCGCCGGAGAGTTATTGCGTGCGCGCAGGGATTGGTGGCGGAAGCGGAGATTAAGATGGACTCAGACGCTTCCTAAGCTCGAAAGAGCTTGAGAATACCAAGACCCTGATAGAGAAATCTTCAGGGTCTTTTGTTTTATGGGTTGGGACTGGCATTGGCGACTAGAGCAGACTGTAAATCTGTAGCCCTTCGGGGCAATGGGGTTTGATTCCCTGGCAACCCACCAGTTGTGTAAGTGATTTAAATCGCCCGGATACGTCCGGATCAAGCGATCAGCTGTTTAACAAGTAGTGCATTTCGGGGAGCGAACGCCCATTCGGTAGGGCACCCGGCTGTAACCCGGAGGTCGTCTCGTTACGTGTTGGTTCAAATCCAGCTCGCTCCACCAAAATGCATTGCATTGAAGATTTATCTCGGAGTCGCCTAGTCTGGTTATGGCACCTGATTTGGGATCAGGAATAACGTCAGTTCGAATCTGACCTTCGAGACCAGTTGACGGGCATTAGCACAGCCTGATAGTGCGCCTGGTTTGGGACCAGGAGGTCGTAGGTTTGAATCCTACATGCCCGACCAACACGAACACCGATGAGTGCCGGTTCTCATGCAGGTGGGTGCAAGACAACCGGCTGGATTTTGGGGATGTGGTGAAACTGGTAGATGCGCAGCCTTGAGGTGGCTGTGCCAGAAAGGGCATGGAGGTTCGATTCCGTCCATCCCCACCAGAATAAGTTTGATGCTTATCTGTGCGTAGCTCAGCCTAGTCAGAGTTCTCGGTTTGGAACCGAGGGGTCGCAAGTTCGAATCTTGCCGCGCAGACCAGTTAAATGTTAGTTGGCCAAATGAAAGGTTGTGGCTCGGCTAAATGAAAGGCAATGCCCCGGTGGCTAGTGGAAATTGGTACACCTAACGGCTTTAGAAGCCGTGCTTTTCAGGGTTCGAGTCCCTGCTGGGGCACCAAGTTTGAGGTATATGTATAGAAAACGGGATTTTCTATACATGAGATTGGCGATATGTATAGAAATCGCCAAAAAGTGTACATGGCTGCCGTAGGCGCCGAGATCATGGAAAGTGAACCGACCGGGAGGTCGGCCCGGCTTTGAACCCCGGCGGATCCAGAGATGGATTGCAGATCAAGACTAGCCATTTTCCGCCAGTTTATATGCACATGTGGCCGAGCGGTCCAAGGCAAGGGTCTGCAAAACCCTACAACCAACGGTTCGAATCCGTTCATGTGCTCCAGATGTAGAAGTAAAGTTTTGTCCATATCATCTAGCGGTTAGGATACTGCCTTTCACGGCAGGAACACGAGTTCGAATCTCGTTAGGACGCCAAGTTAAAGTTAAATTGTTTAAATATGCCTAATCGAGTTACATCAAAAACATTACGTTATTGCATGGCATTGCCATTGCGTATTAAAAAGTAAGGATGCTGTTAAATTTTGCTCAAAGTCACATAGCGCGATATATGCTCATAAAGAAAGAATTGCTCGCGGATGGAAGCCATCAGAAGAACAGAAAGCAAAAACGTCTCGCGCTTTAATTGGACGAAAATTTCCTGAAACTTCCAAGGCTTTAAAAGGAAGACGATATGCTCCTTATGAAGTACGATTAGTAGCACTGAGATGTCATCGGGGAGAGTTTAGCCGAATCGGTATAGCGGCGGCTGCTTCGAAAGCAGAGGGCCTGAGCGATCAGGTGTGCGAGTTCGAGTCTCGCGCTCTCCACCCATGACATTTTGAAGGAGTAATTCATGCTGGTAGAACTTGGATGGGCTGTTGTGCACGTCACCGCCAAACCTGGCGCATCAAGACAACAAGTAGAGAATGAAGTTGAGAAGGCTTTGACTCTGATCGCAAATGGCGATTACGAAAAAGTGATTCTCGATTAGCAGTAAATCTGGAGAAGTGGCCGAGTGGTCGAAAGCGCTCCCCTGCTAAGGGAGTAACCCATGCACAAACATGTGGTTCAAGGGTTCGAATCCCTTTTTCTCCGCCAGATTTTTGCACAGTAACATTTGAACTGTTAGCGTGCAGTATTCGAGTGTGTGGCCTGTGGTTACGAAAATCACGCCGACCTGGTTGGTGCGATAAATATCCTCAACCGAGGAACAAAGATGCTCGAAGGGCAGGATACGACAGACGCTTTTGTCGGGTGCGTAAGCACAGCCCGGATAGCCTGTGGAGAAGCCGCTGAAGTAAAGCGCTCTGTGAAGCAGGAACCCGCCGAAAGAAAAACCGCCAACCCAAACGGGTTGACGGTCTAGTACAGTAGGAATATCACTCCTTCAGGGGTGAGAGGATGTCAACTATTACTGGTGGCTTTCCGGTAAGCAGTTTTGGTTGTTCACCATCTACAACAAAGACGAGATGGACGATCTAACCACCACGCAGCGAAAGACTCTGAAAGACCTGTTAAAGCAGGAAGTGGACGCAAGGAGAGACAAATGAAACGCGATATATTCAATGAGCTTAAAGAGGGTTTTGGTGCCCTAGAGGCTTCAAGGAAGGGGAAAATCACTTTGCGTGAGACCACCCTTGAGAAGAAGCCGGCCATAAAGGTCACGCCAGAACAAGTCCTGCGCCTAAGAGAGAAATTACATCTGTCGCGTCCAGTATTCGCTAGATACTTGCGCACCAACGAGCGCACACTTGAGAACTGGGAGCAGGTCGAGCAAGTCCTAATGCTCAAGCATCAATCCTGATCCGAATGGTCGAGCGTTATCCTGATACAGTTGACCGCCTCACATCAATTGCCTGAGTTTGTTGTGCGGTTTCCACACTAAAATCCGAAGAGCCTTTTTCAAGGCTGCTGCTTTTGGATCTTAGTAAATGAGCTTGAAAAACTCATGATCCTTTGGTTTGTTGTGCGAACTGATCCAGGTAGCTGCTTTTTGCTCGCAAGAGGATAGCTCTGCTTTTTCAAGATTCATCCTCCATCTCCTGCTGATGTTTTGATTCGTCATTTTAGAGGAGATGGTCTCGTATATGCAGGCGTCTAATGGCTTCTTTTCACCACCAAAACCTTGGCCGAAATAATCCGACAGCAAAATAGCAGCACCCGGGCTCCAGCGATTAACCGCCTCCCCCAGAACCGCCGAGGCTTTTTTCATGTCATATGATGGTGATTTTTTGGAAAGGATCATCTCTCCCATCAAATAACCCCAGTGTTTGTGGAATGAGTCTGTTTTTTCTAGTTTCTGAAGCAAGCCCCATTCTTTGCCGAACTCTTCATTCTGCCTATACCAGTAGGCAAGTCTTACGCCGCCTTCGTACATTTTTGTCTGCTGCCAGCTTGATACAAGCAATGGCTCGGCTTTGCTCATGTCTTTTCCAACGCCGCGGCCTTCGGCGTACATGATGCCCAGGTTGTACGCTGCCATCGGATTCGTTTTCGAGCAGAAGGCGAACCATTGCGCAGCTTTGGACATGTCTTTCTTTACGCCTTTTCCTTCGCTAAAAAGGTATCCAATCATGTTGCAAGCTTTCGGATCGCCTTTTTTTGCGTAAGTCATCAGCCTTTTGGGCGGTTGATTCTTCTGCATTGCATTGTTGAAATCCTCATTCATTATTTGAACGGCAGAGGATTTTTTAAGCGTCGTTTTGAATTTACTGTAAAGCCTGGAAAGGTCTATGCCGTCAGTTGTTTTACTTTCTTCTGCAGCTACCTGAAAAGAAATTGCCATCAGGATAATTGCCGCTATTGGTTTTGGTTGCATTTACTGTCCCGCTTTTGTTGATACTTGCAAATTATACTGAATTGCAATAGAATATACAAATGCGTTACATCAATTTTTTCTTGCTGGCATTGCTTTCCACGTCTTCGCATGCTTTGGCGACCAAGTGGGATAGTTGCTTTGAAGATGCGTCAAAAAAGGTTGGCGTTGATGTCAGGATACTGAAGGCTATCGCATTGCAGGAATCAAGCATGAATCCGCGGGTCATCAATACTTCCAATTCCGATGGAACGGAAGATGTAGGGCTTATGCAGATCAACTCGATTCATTTTCCTTTGCTTGAGACGGCCGGGGTCAGTCGACGGGATCTTTTCAATGCGTGCGTGAACATCCATGTAGGGGCTTTGATTCTCATGGATTGCATTCGAATTCATGGAAACACATGGAAAGCTGTTGGTGCTTACAACGTCGGGCATCGAAAGGGCGTTAAGTTTGATCGCTTACGAAAATCGTACGCGACAAAGATTTGGTATAGATATCATCAAGTTAATGGCTGATACATGAAGTCTATTTTAGGTGGTTTTTTGCTGGTGAGCGCAATCATTTGGTCGCTGTGGGCGATGGTTGCGAAAGATGACTGTAAAAGAGTTGAAAGATTTGCTGCGCCAGTCAATTTTGTTTCTTGGGGCGTTCGATCTCTTACAGAGAACTGGACTGACCGGGATGATAGGTATGCGCTGATGGAATATTCGGCTGATAGCAGGGAGTTTGTTGAGCGACTTATCGCGCGAACTTTCTTTTCGAAGGATTTGGTTTGTTCATGGAGCAAAAAAGATGGTGAATGAAGAAATGGCAATGCTGATCGGCGCGATATTTTTGGGTACATTTTCCGCGATCATTGCGGCATGGGTGTTCAGAATCTTGTTTGTTTGGTTGGTTCGTGGAATTTTCTTCCTGTTTGGCAAAATCAATGGCTTTATCTTCCCTGGAGATGGCTCTGTCAGGTTTTTTAAGAAGGGCGAGTAATGTCTTCGGATAATCTATTTATCGATATTTCAGCTCACGAACGTGATCGTGTTGAAAAGCTGAACAGCATCATTCGTGAAGCGGTTGACCAGCGTGTCGCCGACGTTCATTTCCAGCAAACGGACCGAAGATGCCGTGTTCGTTTCAGGGTTCCTGGTGGTTCACTGGTCGACTATTGCGATTTAACGCGTGAAGAATCGTCTTTGTTTGATGACAAGATCCGTGCTCGCGCAAAGCTTTCGTTGACAGATCGTCTTTCGCTCATGGATGGGCGTATCAGTCTCACTATCAGCGGTGTCAATATCGACATTCGCGTCTCCATCACGCCGGGCGTAAATGGTGGGCAGTTGACCGTTTGTCGTTTATTGAACCAGGCGAATTCGAATAAGCGCCTTGAGGACATTTATATGTCCGCTTCTGTTCGAGAATCGTTCTATCGGATAATTCATGAGCCAAATGGTTTGTTTTTGGTTACCGGCCCAACTGGTTCGGGTAAGACAACCACTTTGTATGCGCTTCTGAATGACTTGAATACAGAGTCAAGAAATATCATCACCGTCGAGAATCCGGTCGAATACAGAATTCCTGAATTCCATCAAATCAACGTCGACAATAAGTTCGTCACCTTCCCAAATACTTTGCGTTCAGTGCTTCGCCAAGATCCTGATGTGATCATGGTTGGTGAGATACGCGACCAAGAAACGGCAAATATTGCTGTCCAGGCTGCGATTACCGGACACCTTGTGCTATCAACGTTGCATGCGAATAATGCTGCTGGCGCAATCACTCGTATGCTGGAATTTGGTGTAGAGCCCAATACCCTGTCGGCAGCATTGCGTGGCGTCACTGCTCAGCGTCTGATCAAAACGCTAGCCAAGCCATCTTCTTGCCCAAAGGTTGAGCCCAATGATGCGCAAAGAGCGTGGCTGAGAGTGAATGGCATTGTTCGCAAGAATGCGACATATTTCCATGCCGCAGATCCGAAGGACTATTCCGGTTTTGTGCCGGTGATGGAAGTGATCATCGCTGACCAGCGTGTCAAGAAATCATTTTCAGGTTCAATTGATGATATCTATTCTGCGGCTAGCCGCCAGCCTCAATTTGAGACGTTGGCTCAGGCTGCCGAGCGCATGGCTTATGTTGGCATGACGACTCTCGAACAAGCTTGCCTGGTTTCTTCTATCCAGGATGCGCCAACGATCAGGAATAGACGCCTTGGGCAGGTTCTGGTTGATACGGGAGTCATCCCGATGGAGACGATGGACTCCCTTCTCGATCTGCAATCAAAGTGGCGGATGGAAGGCAATCATCAGCAGATCGGCAAGATGTTGGTGGATGGTGATCACTGTACGCACGATGAGTTGCGTGATGCGATTGGTTTTACCGCTGAAGCTCAGGATGTGCTTTCCAGAATATGTATCACGGAAGAGCGTAAGCATGGCCTGCATAACTTGCTGCAGAAATGGACGCCTGGTCACGAATCTCTTTTCCAAATGGCGCTTGAGGCCGGACTTGTTACTTTCGAGGAGATCGTTGATGCAAGCGCTCTTTAAATCGCTGTTGCTGGTGGTCGCATTGTCTTCCGCTGGCGTCTCGGCTGCTGAAGCGCCGGTTAAACCGCAAAGTCCTATCAAGGACGTTACGCCGTACGTGAGCAAGGACGTGACGACTGTCGTGGCATTCATCAAGTTCAATTGCCCGTCTTGTCGGATGTATCACGCGGCGTTGAGTGAGTGGGGGAGAACTCTTCCGAAGGGTTTTTCCATCCAATTCTATCCGGTTGTTGAGTTCACGCCGGGTGGGCAGATAACTGACGAATCGCTTCTTGGTCTTCAGGCGTTTTGGGTATCCGAAAAACTTGGAAACAGGCAGCGGAAAGAGTTGTTCGTTGATGATGCCTACTCTCTATCCCAAGACGAGATGTTGGGCGGCGATAAGGATCGTTGGTTCAAGTCGCTTTCGACTTTCTATCGAAAGAAGGATGTTATCAGCGCCTGGCAGTCCGAATTGAAATTTGGCGACGCAAGATTTCAGCGGCAATTCCATTACGAGCCGACAGAGACTCCCACGTTGGTCGTTTGTGGAAAATGGATGTTCTCCATAGAGGCTGCAAAAGGCGATCAAAATCTTTTCGCGCAACTATCTAACGGTTTAGTGTCTCGCTGCGCTGACGAAATCGGAATAAAGATACGATAATCGTTATTAATAGTTGCAATTGGATTTGTTTTGAATTAGGATTGATTCGTTACCCAGTAAGAAAAAATGAAAAAAATCGCACTTATTACCGCTGGTTTGTTTTTGTCTGGATGTGCTACTGAAAAGGCAGTGCATCGTACCGATCTTGAAACTATCAACCCTGCGCCGAGCGTGTTTTGTGAGCATCGTGCTGCACCGCTTAAAAATGGCGGCATGTTTCAGATGAGCTCCGGGAATATCAAGTTCATCGGTTCGTGTGACAAGAAGAATTTGAATGATAGCCACTTGGTCTTGGTTTTCATTGGCGATGCAGAACCGTATCTTCTCGACGAGCTTGAATTTTTCCTTCACCCGGAAAGCTTTTACACAGCTAAGGAAATTGGCGAGATGGATTGCTTGCCAAATTCTGACTGCATGAACAGTCGGCTGGAGGAAGAGCGGAAGCGTGCTGAATTGGCTCGTTTCATGAAAGAGGGCCGAGAGCAATTGAAGGGCGGCGTTGCTGTGCACTTCAAATCCGGCCAGTCTGAGCCACTTGATGTGGATCTGCTTCGAGCTCTGGCGGCGGCAGCGAATGGTAACAGCATGACGCTTGTTGTCGTTGGGCACGCCGATGAAGTTGGCACGAATGAATTCAATGAAAAACTTGGCTTGCGAAGAGCTGAGCGAGTCAAAGAGTTGCTTGCAAAATATGGCATCGACTCATCAAAAGTGAAGGTTGTGTCGAAGGGTGAGTTGTCCCCTGTTGCTTCGAATAAAACCAAAGATGGTCGTTCAAAAAATCGTCGCGCGATTGTCAAGGAGGATGTGAATGTCGATGCAAATTAACATGCCAAAGCATGTCGACGACCTGCCTCAGGTGTTGTGGTGGGAGGCGGATGAGGTTGCGATCGCGATCAGCATCTTTGGAATTGGACTTCTTACGCACTACATGATGACCTCACTGATTGTTATGGTCATAGTGATGAGACTGGCCTCCAGAATGAAGAGTGCAGCCCTTAATGGTGCTGCATTCCAGGTCATGTGTTCCAGCGGCCTTGTGCAGTTGAATAATGAATTTCCAGATTTGCTCGAAAAGGAACTGTTTGTATGAAAATGCCTTGGCAACACGCCACATGGGAGTCCACGATCCGTTCGAACGTGGCACTTTCAATCTCTGTTTTGATCATGTCATGTATTTCAGCTTTTGCGGTTGTTTACGCGCTGACTCAGCATGAACGAATCGTTATCACTCCTGCGATGGTTGATAAAACCATGTCCGTCAATTGGAATAGTGCTGATGAGGAATACGTCAAGGCGTTCGCGTTGAGTATTGCTCAGATGCTTGGAAATCTGACGCCTGAAAATACGCCGTTCGTTGCGGACTCCATGTCTATGTTCATGGACTCCGGGATTTACACGGACATGCGCAAATCTATTTTGGCGACAGGCACATCAAGGCAGTTCAAGGAATTGTCTCAGGCTTCAAAATTCGTGTCGAACGGCGTTCTATTCGAACCAAAGACCAACTTGACTTTTGTTACCGGTGTCCTGGAAGTAATTACCGCCACAGGCCGTGACAAGCGTTCTCAAGTATACGAAATGGATATACGTGTTACCGGCGGCCGCCCGATGATCTATCAGTTTAACTGGTACGAGGGCGCACCACATACTAAAGAGTGGGTTGCAAAACATGCTGGCGATGAAAAAACTGGAGAGACCAAATGAAGTACATAGTTGCATTGATTTCGCTTTCGATTGCATTTTCTGCGAGTGCGGAAGCTGATTCTCCAACTTCGCTGAACAGCATCCTTCCGGAAAACGTTCAGGTTCAAAAGGTTGCGCCTGTCAAGAAACGAATGAAGGCGATGCCGGGGGTTGGCAAGTATGCTTTCATCGAACAAAACACGATCCCGCCGGTCGTCGTAACTGCGGGTAATGGCAGTAAGGTGATCGCGATATCAAGTCGATTCATGAATCGTATTTCGACCCCGTTTCGTGCGCCTCGCATCATCGACACATCAAATGTTACGGTATCGCAGGACGATTCGAGTATTTTCATACTGCCGAATAGTAAGGACCCGTTTGTGATCTACATCACCGGCACAGAACCTGGTGATGCTGTGATTTCCTTTACTGTTTTACCTAAGGACATCCCTGCTCAAACGATCGTATTGCAGTCCGATTTGTCTTCGAGCGTCAAGCAGCAACGCGTGGAGAGCTACTCTCAAAAGATCGTTGAATTGATGCGTAAGGTTGCGACAGGTTCGGTTCCTGCTGGTTTTTCTGAAGGCAAGCTGCCAACTTCCGCTGTGATGGGGGACGAGATTCAAATCATCCCGCGTACAAGATACTCAGGATCATGGGTTGATATCTATAAGTACAGCGTCGTCAATAACAGCAAAAATCATGTTGAGATTTCCGAAACATCATTCTACAAAAAAGGTGTTCGTGCTGTTTCGATTTATCCAAACGTCAATCTTCAGCCGGGCGAAATGACTGAGGTATTTGTGATTGCCGACAAGTCGATCCTGGAGGCATCCAATGTTCAATAAGCAAGAGTTTGCCAAAAGATGGCAGGCAATGCCAACCAAAAAGCGAGGCATCCTTGTTGCTGTAGTGGGTGGTGCTTTGGTTATCGTTTTGGGTGTTTTGTTTGGAGCGCCTGCTCCGGTTTCGGGTAACGCTGCTGCGCAAAAAAAAGCAAGTAGCAATTTCAGCCTTCCTGTCAGTCGAGATCTCTCGATGGAGCAGTTGGCGGCGAATCTTGAATCCGTAAACAAGCGCTTGATGGATGAAACGACTGCCCGAGCAAGGCTTGAAGCGCAATTGAAGGACGAAAAGAAAAAAGGCGAAAATGTTTCAGCCGATCCTTTGACTGGTGATGTTGTTCGAGAAATGCGCGAAATGCGTCTTGAAATTGACAATTTCAAAACTCAGATGGCTACTCAAAAAAATGAAGTTGCTCTTGATGCTCAATTGCCGCCTGTTGACTCTGGCGCAGCACCTGTGACGCCAGGTTCTTCTGTTTTTGCCGAGCCTCAGCATGAAGCGCCTCAAATCAGGATAACGGGCGGTTTGTTGAAAGAGCAAAAAAAGGATGCGTCTAACGCACCTCAGCAGGATGAAGTTGTGTACTTGCCTGTTGGCTCAAACTTCGAAGGCGTATTGATGAACGGTATGGATGCGCCAACATCTGGTTCATCGAAACAAAACCCTGTGCCGGCATTGATTCGCCTTGATACCGATGCGATCTTGCCAAACAGGCACCGTTTTGATGTTCGTGAATGTTTCACCATCGTTTCTGGATTCGGCGTGCTTTCCACTGAGCGAGCTCAATTGCAAACGATCACTATCAGCTGCGTTAAAGAGTCTGGTGAAGTGATCGAATCCAAGATGGAGGGGTATGTTGTCGGTGAAGACGGAAAAGTTGGTTTGCGTGGCCGCCTCGTGACAAAACAAGGGCAATTGCTGGCCAAGAGCTTTGCGGCTGGATTCTTCTCCGGAATCGGTCAGGCGCTGTCGCCGCTATCTGTTCCGCAGCTGAATACTTCACCTGGATCGACTGCGCAGTATCAAGCGCCAAACTTGAGCCAGGTTGCAACTTCGGCAACGGCACAAGGGCTGCAAAGAACGGCGCGTGACATTTCCAAATTCTATTTGGACATGGCGTCCGAAATGTTCCCAATTATTGAGATCGATGCGATGCGACGCGTGACGGTCATTCTTACAAAGGGTGTTGAATTGAGTATGGCTGGAGGTTCTAAGTGAAAACAAAACTGATATTTGCTGGTGTAGCTATTGTCTTGCTGTCTGGGTGTGCTTCGGTTTTTAGCACGGGCGGCAGTTCTGAATTCACTTGCCCAGGAATGCCTAAAGGCGTGATTTGTAAAACACCAAGGCAGGTCTATGACATCTCCACCAGCAAGCCTGTGAAGGGTAAACGTTCATTCAATCCGGGTCCTGTTGAAGTAACGATGTCTGGAATGGGCGAGAATTCTGAGCCGGTGCCGGTGCTTGAGCAGGCGCGTGTCATGAGAATCTGGATCGCGCCATGGCATGACAGCAATAACGATCTTCATTGGCCTGGTTTGATCTTCACTAAGATCAAAGGAAATGACTGGGCTATCGGCGAAAGTGATTTCAATGGCATCGAGCCTCCTTCGCCACGAAGGATCTCGCAAGGAATTCCAGCAATGCCGCAAAAGGCGGTGAAGCAGGATGGTAGTGATCAGTCTCGTCTTCCAGACGTAGTGCTGAATTAAAGGATTCGTCGTAAGACGGATGGTGTAGTTCTTTTTCGAAAAAGGAGATGTAAATGAAACAAAAACTCGGTAAGTTTGGCGGAGCTTTGGCTTTGGTCGCGGTGGGTATGTTGATAGCCGGTGCAGCATCTGCCGGTACTGACACTACTTTCGGTTCCTCGACTGTCGCGGGTCCAGTCCAGACCTTGATGATGTGGCTGAATGGTTCATTGGGTGTTTTGATCAGCATCATCGCTCTGGCTGTTGCAGTGATTTCTGCTGTTAGCGGTAAACTGACACAGGTTGCTGCTGCAGTTGGTGTGGCGATCGCGATCCAAGTCGGCCCTAGCGTGCTTGCTGGCATGTTCACTGCGACACTCCCTCTCATCGTATAAACGATGAACGCGGAAACGCAAAAAGTGCAATTCCAGCCCGCAAGGGCTGGATTGCCATTCAAAAATCTGCTGGCCAGGTCTTTTGACCCGGATAGTAACGTATTCCTATTGCAGTCCGACGAAGGAGAAACCCGCGCCGGTATGTGCTTTGAAACTTCACCGCTAACTGGCGCCAATGAGCAGACGATTAGCAGGTTGAATTCCGTTCTTACCACGAACATGCCCAAGGATACATTCATTCAGATAGGACTACTGTCTGAGCCGGATGTGTCGTTCTTGGCTTCAATATATCTTCGTGACAAGATCGCTTCAGATGGTCTGCTTGGCGAGATGTCTCGTCGTCGCGTTGAGATGCTTCAGTCTGGTGTCGATACGCCGTTAAAAGGGATGAAGGGCGTTCATTTGAATCGTCAGCGCGTCATCATCTCTGTGTCGATCCCTATCTCTGCAAGACTCGATGAGATGAATGGCGGCAAAGCTGAAATGGCTGATCTTGGCGTAAAAATCAAAGAAGGTTTCTCGTCGGTCGGATTCCATTTGACGGAAATGGATGAGGGTAGTTATCTAGCGCTTCTGCGCAGATTTTTCTATCTATATGATCATGATGATTATCGTGTTGATGATTTCAAAGAAACGCGAGAGCAAGTATTTGCGCCGAATACCTGCGTCGATTTTGATCATAATGAAATTTCGTTGGATAACGGCAAGTATTTTGCCAAGATGCTTTCCGTCAAACATTTTCCGTCCACGGCCGGTATTGGCTTGATGAACATGTTGATTGGCGACCCAATGGGGTCCGACAATCAAATAACTGAGCCATTCTGGATGTCTTCTACGATCTACTATCCGGACCAGCAGTCGAAGCTTTCGACTGTTCGAAAGAAGCATGCGTTCCTGACCAATCAGGCGTTTGGCCCCATGGCCAGATTGATTCCAATGCTTGGCTACAAGAAGCAGGGCATCGATACGCTGGTTCATGAAATCGATGGGGCTGGAGGTGTATTGTGTGAGTTGAATTTCACAATGACGCTGTTCTCCAGGAATAAAGAGGCTTTGTCCGGACTTTCTTCAAACTGGCGTGCCTGGGCAAAGTCATTTGGTTTTGATATGAGAGAAGATGCCCGCATCTTGCGACCTCTGTTCTTCAGTCTGCTGCCTTTTGGGCAAACTGTTGAAGGCATCAGGAATCTGAGCCGTTTCCATACGATGTGCGTCTCGCATGCAGTTCATCAGCTTCCTCTCATTGGAAACTGGTCTGGAAGCGGCGCTGGCGGGATGAGCGTACTTGTCGGGCGAAGGGGGCAGTTGGCTCTGTTTGATCCATTCGACTCCCCGACGAACAAAAACGGCTTGATTGCGGCTGAGTCTGGCGCGGGTAAGTCTGTATGGTCTCAGCAGATGTTATTCGACACGCTCGCGGCCGGCGGTCGTGCATGGGTGATCGACCAGGGACGTTCCTACCAGAAGCAATGTAGTGTCCTTGGGCTTGATAAGGCGCAGTTCATCGAGTTTTCGGAAGATAGCAACATTTGCTTGAACCCGTTCTCGACGATCGACGATATCAATGATGAGATGGCTATCCTTGTGTCCGTCATTGAAAAAATGGCGGCCCCATCAAGCGGATTTGATGACTACGCAAGAGCAACGGTTGAGTCGAAGATTCTAGCTGCTTATAGCACTACCGGGAAAAATACCACCATAACAATGGTCGCTGAGCAGTGTTTGAACGACAACGACAAGCGCATCCAGGATATCGGGGCCCAGTTGTTCCCGTTTACTTCTCGCGGAACGTTTGGCCGCTGGTTTGATGGGCAAAACAACGTCGATCTGAGTAAAGATTTTGTGGTCCTTGAACTGCAAGAACTCGAAAATAAGAAGGTCTTGCAGCAGGTTGTTCTTTTGCTCCTGTTCTCAAGCGTCAATCATGAGATGTTCTTGACTCACGGACGCAAGAAGATGTTGTTGATCGACGAGGCTTGGTCTTTGATTGATGATCCGGTTATGGCTAGAGCCATCGAAGAGATGTATCGCAAAGCTCGAAAGCATCAAGGCTCTATCTGGCTAGTGACGCAAAACGTTGCGGATATCTATGACTCGCCTCGCGGTATGGCTATTGCCAGTAACTGTGCCTGGCAGATCATCATGCAACAGAAACCAGAGGCGGTGGAACGCCTTGGTAAATCAGATCACGTCCAATTGGATCCGTACACCATCAATATGATGAAGTCGATCCATACAATTCCAAGTGATTATTCTGAAATGATGATCAAGCGTGGGGATAGTTGGGGCGTGGTTCGGTTGATTACCGATCGATTCTCTCAGGTGGTCTACTCGACTACTGGATGGGAGCGCGACCTGGTTCTTGATCGCATCGAGGCGGGGCATGATGCCAAGACGGTCATCAATGAATTGATCGCAGAGCGCGGTTAATGTGTGCAGTAACTAAAAAGGAGAAGTGATGAAAGACCTGTTTACAAACCCAAAGAAGAAGCGCTTGTTCATCGCCGTTCTGTGCGTGTTCTTCGGCATGCTGATGATGCCGAGAAGTGACCTTGCGCAGGCGAGCGTGTTTGTGCTGCCTTCCGTGATGTCCGGTATCGCGTTTGGTTTTGCCATCGCCCAGCTGGTTGCTTTGATGAAATCCTGGTCTCAAGGCGGGATGAACAAAGTCGATGAAGCGTAAAGTTTTCATCATAGCTAAGAAAGCAGGGTTCGCCCTGCTTTTTTTCAGCGGTTTTTTACTTATACTTGCATCTGTGTTAAATTTGAGAGTGCTGGTAGATACACACCAAGTCCATTGCTTGCCATTTTCATTGGCCATTGTTCAGTACGGACAGGTTGGTGAGATAAAGAGGGGGGATATTGTTGCTTTCACCCCAGATGACCAGATGGGGCCGCTGTTCAAGGAAAAGATCGTCGTCAAGCAAGTGAGTGGCTTGCCTGGTGATGTTGTTTCCGTTCGCAATGGCACATTTACGATCAACGGCGAGATGGTTGGCGCCATGGGTTCTGCTGAGAGGGCCGCGAAGTACCTTAAGCGTGCAAGTCCGTTTTTGAATAAGGATGTGGCGGTGCAGCCAGGAGAGTTGGTAATGACTGGAACTCACAAGCGATCGTTCGATAGTCGTTACTGGGGTGTGTTGCAAAAGTCTAAGTTGATGGGTCGTGTTTACCCGATCATGTAAAAAGGAAGTGTGGTCAACTACCCCGGCCTTCAGGCCGGAGCTTGGAAGTGCAGTAAGAAGCTCGGTTGACCAGCCTCAGTCCAGAGTATCGGACTACGTTGTAGCGAAGTACAAGACCGACGTTGGGATGCTTCCTCAGTCCCAACCTCTCGAAGCGGCAGGAGTAGACAAGCGAAGGGTAAGCACGAAACAGCTTGTCGCAAGTTCAAAGTACCGAACTGAAGCTGCGTTACAACATTGGCGAGGGGAGCGAACCGAAAGGTTCCGTCACAAGGTGCGTAAGCACATTTTGGAGAAACAAGTGTCTGTATTGGTGATCGACAAGCGAAAAGATTGGTTTTTATGTTGGTCGAGTGGCGGTTCTCGCAACCGGTAGTTTCAATATTCAGGCCGCGCAAGGAGTTGTACAAGGTATATCACATAGGCATTGCATGGTAGTCCAGTGTGCTGATGGATATGGTTATTCAATCGTGGCAAAAATGGAAAGTGAACAGGTAAGCCACAAAGCAGGGACGCTTCACGTTCCGCGCTCTACCTCGCCGGCCTAAAGGCCGATGTTTCACGCGCAAAAAGATGAGTGAAAATAAAGATATGGCTGTTGCAACAACTGATGTGACCAAGGCTCCTAAAAAAGAAGGTTTCGGCTACATCGTTTGGCCGTTACTTTTTGTGGCGGCATGCGCGATCGGCGTCTGGTTCTTTTTGAAGGGCAGCCCGTCTCAGATCAGTATGGTCGCTATCGACAAGTTCGCAATCATGGATTCTGGCGCAGTGATCTCCGCTGCGACTGAAAAATTCCTATCACAAGCGAAGGAGGATGGCTCTAGCGCCTCTCAACGTGGCAAGGAGTTCTCTATGCAGCTTGAGCAGGTTCTGTCGGCTTATAAAGAACGTGGTGTGATCGTGTTTGATAAGCGCTACGTAGTCACAGCGCCGGACGGCCATGACATCACGGGCGATGTGGCTGCCCAACTTGGTTTGTCATTGAGCGAGTGATGCGGCACGTACTGACGATTCTTGCTTTGTTTGCTGTCGCAGCACCTGCTGTGGCAGAAGAAGCGCGTCCTGACAAAGGCTGGTTCTTTTATGAGGAAGAACGAGTAGTTGCGCCTGTAAAACCTAAAGATGAACTGCCTGTACAGGTATCCCCTCAGCCGTCAGAGAAAAAGCCGATGACAACGGCTTGGATGAGGAAGATGATCCCTATCCTTCAGGAACGAGCTTATGACAATCCTACGCGGGAGAATGTCGCTGCATATGCGTACTTGATTCGCGCCCTTGGAGATAAGGCGCAGCGATACACTGAAGTTCATATGGATTTAATCAAGACAGATCCATTCTTGGATATGAACAACAACATGCCTTTCAATAAAGGCAATAGAGATTTGATAATTGCTGGCGCCGGCCAGAAAAAAGAATCTGCCATCAAGCATATTGCAAAAAATGCAGCGGGATTATTTGTGTTTATTGATTCCAAATGTGCCTTTTGCAAGCCTCAGGTCACTGCAGCAAAGCGTGTTGCAAAACGTCACGGTTTTGATGTGATGTTTATTTCGGTTGATGGGAAGGATGTGCCTGGCGCGGACGACTGGGTTCCGGATAATGGAACTGCAAAGAAGCTTGGCATAACGATATTCCCAACTACTGTTTTGGCTTATGCGCCTGCCACTTATATTCCAATTTCTTTTGGGTTGATGTCGGATACACAACTTGAAGAAGGGATATTGTCCGCAGCTAAGGCTGCCAATAAGATACCGAAAGATATGTTGGATGGCACAAACCCGTTTGACAGGGGTGTTTTAACTATTGAAGACATGCAAGATGGCGGGTATGCCGATCCAGAGAAATTTGTTGATTACGTCAAGCAAAAGCTAGACAAAAGATATTAATGAGGCCTCTTATGATAAAAAATAAACTTTCCATTCTTATGGCAGCCATGTTTCTTTTGAATATCCAGCTTGCCAATGCCGGCGGTCTTCAGTCGATGTGGAATAGCAATGTCACCCCAGCAGGGACTATTGACTCTGCTAATTATCACGGCTTTGTTGGAGGAAGCGCTACTTTCAGGACGCCGATTAAATCTATTCAGCTATTCAATTACTCTCCGCCTCGTATGACTGCCGGGTGTTCTGGTGCAGACTTATTTATGGGCTCATTCTCTTATATCAATGCTGACCAGGTTGTATCAACCCTAAAAGCGATTATGAATAACGCTCAAGGTTTGCTATTCCAAGCTGCGATTGAATTTGTCAGTCCTATGATTTCTGGGTTGATGTCTAAATTTAAAGATCTGGCTGATAAATTTAATCTTGGTTCACTGAATAGTTGTGAGATCGCTACCAGCGCAATGGGCGATCTTACAAAGTCCGCTAGCAAGATGGGGCGAGAAGCTGCCGGACATCTTGCCAAGAATGGCGTTACTGATGATTGGCTTGCATTTATGGTTGATCCTGCAGTGGCGGCGGGAAAAAAACCAGAAGCAACAGAAGCAATTCTTACTTCTAAAACGGGCGGCAATTTAATGTGGAAGGCGTTGGTTAAGGCTAAAACCGGAGACAAAATAGCCATGCCAATGCTTACTGTTCCTGCTACCCCGAATGACGTTAAGTACATTAATGAAATGCTAATGACATTCACTGGAACATTTGTTTCCACGCCTGAAAATGCAACGTTCGATTCACCTTTAGTTACTGCAGCAGGGGATATGATTTCTTTTGAAGATTTCTTCAAAGGCGGAACCTTTAAAAAATTCAAATGTGACGAAGCTGTAAATTGCACCAGCTTTGATGTGGAAGATGTCTCATTTATTGGCGCGGAAGATTATGTGAAGGTCATGATGTATGGCAACAAAGGATGGCTATCATTAACGCAAGATGCTCTTAAAGCAAAACTTAATGACTCTGGAATAGTTACTGTTGTGAATAGTCAAGTGTCTGTGAGTGGTGTAGATCCAGATTCGATTTCTGGAATTATTGCCGGCGCTAGCCCTACGCACAAAACATTGACTTCTGAACAGACACTTTTTCTGAATAATGTTGGTGCGCCGATTGTGAACTTGTTTAGCCAATTGCATGGAGAGGAGACTAAGGATATTAAAGTTCTAGCTCATATGCTTATGCAATCCATGACCTATGGCATGGTTGAGAAAATGTCATATTCAATCGTAAGAACTCTAAAGGGGCTCGAATTCCATAAATCAACCAATGCTGGCGGCGTCAAGATTCCTGGAAATAATGGATTTGTTGAATTCACGCCTGAGATTAGGGCTCGGCTGATCGAACTTGAAAGGCAATCGATTGGAATTGCTGAGAAACGTAAAGAAAAGGAATCTGAAATAACTGAAGCAATGGCTTTCATTAAAGGTGTTCAAGAGCGCCGCACCAAAGTCAAAAACAATACTTACGGCAGGGGTTGATAATGAATACAGGTCAGATATTTTCTTTCGGCGACATCGAGATGGTTCGTATGTCGCTAGAGGCTGTTGCGCTGATATTCAATTCTCCCGAACTTGATGGCGGATCCCTTATAGTTCTGGCAACTATTATTGCCTTGATGACAAGTCTTTTGCCGGCCGCATTCTCTGGCGGAAAGAAGTTGGATCTTGTTCCATTTTTGGTGGTTCTAATGATCTTCTTTGCCGGGATCAAACCAAAGATGAAAATTACAATTGAGGATTACTACACTGGCGCTGTTGTACAAGTCGCTAACGTTCCTCTCATTGTTGGTATGCCGGCAAGTCTCGCTGCTTCAATTTCATATAAATTGGCTGGTCTTATGGAATCGACGATGACGACTCCTGATACCAAAAAAACTTTTAGAGAAGGCGGATTCTCAGATCCTCTTAAAATCATCTATTCCATGCGTCCGGCTGCTGCCGCATCTGCCAACATCTATTGGAGTAGAACTCTTGAGACATTTATTGGCGAGTGCGCTATTTGGTCTCCAAATTGGAATACTGATACGGCTTTAAAATCTCCAGCTCTCGACACGTATATATTTAATGCAACCGCATTACCGGTTGTTGGTTTGACCATTTATTACTCAACCGCCAAGCCATCTGGCGTATCTATGACGTGCGCAGATGCGCAAGATAAGCTAAAGACTTCTGCTGATCTTAACCAGGCTTCCCCTTTCCTTTCTTCTGCTCATCTTGATGCACTTATCAAAAAAGGTGCTGTCGATCGTCCGGTCGCATTCGTTCAAGGGGAAGGGCAAACCAAGATCACTGAAGCTTTTAACGACGTAACCAATGGCGCATTAGCTGGCTCTCAAAATGCGCAGAATTTTATACTATCCATGGCCGCCGCTATCCCTTTAGGGCATGGTATTAAATGCGGCGACAAGACTACGGCAGCATATCCTTCTTGCATTCAGGCACGGGAGGTTGAAGTCGCGATGGAGCAGACTCGTATAGACCAGGCTGCTGGTGCTTCCGTGTTTGCTAAAGTTGCAATCCCAATGATGAACATCATCATGATGTTTTTCTATATTTTCTCGCCTATTCTTTTGATCGTTGCAATGATGATGCCTGCAAAAGCAATGCAGATCATTGGTGGTTACATCATGTTTGCGATTTGGACTCAATCTTGGCTTCCAACTGCAATGGGGATCAATTACATCATCAATATGCAGTATGCAAATTCCGTGGCTGTCATTGCCAGCGGTGGAGTGACGGCGGACAATTATTTCCAATTCTATTCCGCACTTGCTACTAAGCTCGGCTTGGCTTCTGAGTTGTTTGCTGCTATCCCTATTTTGACTATGGCGTTGCTATCTGGATCTGTTTATGGTCTGCAATCGGTTGCTGGAAAGATGTCGCCAAGAGATAGTTTTGAGGAAAGCAATTTAGCTCCTGAAATTGCTAAGACTGATGCAGCTGCTCATAAGGCCGCTTGGGTTGAGACTTCGGTTGGTGGGATAAGGATAATTGATAATCAAAACATGGATTCATTCCATAATGATAATTCAGCCAAAACCGCTTCTGAAAATCTGGATGTCGGCTCAAAGCTTTCAACCGAGGCTAAAACTGCAGAGGAAAAATCTAAGGCTGACGAAGCAAAACTACAAGAAACTTTAAAATCTGAGAATGTTGTGCAGATTGCTGAAAATGAGCAGGCTGGTTATGCTCAGAATCTTACAAGTACCAAAGCCTTCCAAAGATCCACTGGTAATAAAAACTCAATAGATGTACGGAACTCTCTAAGCAAAACTTCTGGATTGAAAGATACAAGCGCATCCAAACTTGATGCGGCTATCGCCATGAAGGCTTCAGGTAATGGCGCTGCTATTTCGAAAACTTTTGGCCAGGATTTTGCGGACAAGTTTGAGCAAGGATTGCAAGAAACTAAAAGTGAGACATCTGAAAAAATGGCTGCACTTACTCAATCATTTTCGGAGCAAGATTCTCATAATATGGGAGAGACTTGGGCGAGGAGTGTTGGGATAAAAAATTCTAATGAATATGGAAAGACGGTTGGGCAAAGTTTTGCCTCCAAAAAAACTGCAAGTGATTCGTTAACAAGAAGTAATAACGTAGGTTTGTCAAAAGTTGTCAATATGGGTGAAATTGGTTCTCAGGCATTGCTAGCAGGAAAGGATGAATACTCCGTTGTTGAATCCGCAATAGCGATGATGGATAAAGCTAGAGAGACTAGCGGTCAAGAAAAAATGACCGATGAAGAAAAAACTGCTTTTAGACAAAAAATAGCCAACCAAGTTGATGCTAATGCAACTGTAAACGGCGGAAGCAACATATCATCAGGCCGAACTGGTTGGGCAATGCAAGCGCTTGCAAAGGATGAGAATTTTGGAGTTGGTGGTTTAGTTGATTTAATGGCTCAAAATGGCATTGGCACTCAAACTCAAGCTGTCCAAAAACCTGCTGATAGAAGTGCTGTGGCCGACAAGAAGGGCGATAAAATGCTTGGTGGAGCTTCAGGCGTTGGAACAAAGGTTGATAAAGAAACCAATAAAGCTTCTAAGATGGTTCGTGATTCTAACACCGGCCAAATTGTTGCCTATTCATTAAGTCAACTTAATGATGGTCAGGGTGTGCATGGGGCTGTTGCTAGTGCTAAATCTAGCACCCAGCAAGTTGGCGGGCAAATTAACAGGGCCGAGGCTCTTGAAAGGATGAGCAAGGCGTTTCTTGTTCCTGAAGCAGCAACACCTGAAATGGCTAAGCAATTTAATAGCGAATTCCAGCAAATCGGGGATTTGATTGATAAGGCTGAACAAGAGGGTGTTAAAGATCCTTGGGAATACGTTAAAGAACACGGAACAGATTCATTTGTGATGCAGGCGCTATTTGCTGGTGGTGGTCTTGCTGCTTTCGATGCGCTTGCCAATAGTGGTGGACGCTTGGACGGTGGCAAAAAACGCGGAAAGTTTGGTAATGCTAAGGCAGGTATAAAGGATCTTTCTTCAGGAAAGATTGGTCAATTCCTTCAAGAAACCGCAGGTAAGGTAAGGGGGGCTGGCTCGCAGGCTTGGCAGGCGACAGCCAGTACCGCCAGTAGAGGTGCTACTGCAGCCAGAGCAGGTGCCACTGCGCTAACTGCTTTCTTTGAGTCTGCGTCTGTGCCGGCTATGGTTGCCGCTGGGTCTGAGGGGACTGCGGTTGGTGCCGGGGCTGTTGCTGGAGAGATCGGGGCTGGTGCTGCGCTTGGTTTAATTAACATTTTTGGAGGTACTGCTGCTCTTGCTGTTGGTACGGCTGGAGGATATATTTTGCTTGATCAAATTGATGAAGCATCTGATGGCGCGGTTGGTGATGGAATTTATGAAATGGCTGGAGGAAAAAAAGTCAAGGAAATAGAAGTATCCGAGGAGCAGGAATCGAAAATGATGGCTGCTGGATGGACAAAGGGAAAAGGCGGAGAATGGCACCCGCCTCAAAATAATTCTCGGGGATCAACCCCTGGACCAACTCCAGGGCCAACTCGAAAATAACAAGTTTCTACTAACCAATAATAATGGCGCATAAAGCGCCATTATTATCGTCCCCGCGTAAAACTTCGCCCTTCAGGGAGGAGATGTAAGCGTGAATCAGCATAACTTCCTCGTTACAAACAAGTGCAATAGTGATAATATCCTGAATCATGTCTCAATCCATCAAAACTC